>Ga0116152_10004611_pt1 | contig 10864 bp, 10 predicted proteins | sample AD_UKC119_MetaG_FD_89894 | JGI IMG/M metagenome (GOLD analysis project Ga0116152, IMG submission 89894) | Active sludge microbial communities of municipal wastewater-treating anaerobic digesters from Hong Kong - AD_UKC119_MetaG | ecosystem: Engineered > Bioreactor > Anaerobic > Digestate...
GATACCGATAATTTTGTCCTGGGAAGTAGTCAGAATCCGGACACATGGTTTAACAATGCTGCATCTGCACGAAAAGTATTTATCTCGGTAATGGAATTAATTTCCGCGCAATAAGTAGAAAGTAAAAATTTAAAAAGTGGCATTTCAAATAGAGATGCCACTTTTCTTGTAGATACAAAAATTTAATGTTTAATCTTCTGCAATTTTCGTTGATTCAACAGTACTCTCAAACGACTAATAACACAAGGGTTGCCGCGTCTATATTAACTTCTGATCTCGTCATTTTTTCGCCTCGATTTTTTTTTACAACACTCGCTCCCAGCTTTTAATCACTATGATAAAGTACTAACTTTTATATCAGAAAAATATCCTGTTGCGTTATGCCCGGACACAATCTGCGGTATTCCGTTTTTTATATCGATCGCGTCGCGATGAGTATGCCCGGCAAATATGCTTAATAGGTTGGTGGCACGAAACACCTCGTCATAAAAATCAATAGTAGTTTTTGTATGTCCTCCTTTTCGCCACTTCTCACGCCGCTCAAGCTCATAATTCTTATCTGTTTTTTCGCCCCATTCGGGGTGTGCACAACCATACCCCAACGACCTTCCCGGCATATAAAGAGGAATATGCATCATCAGGATTAGCGGCATTCCGCTACGAACCTGCTCTTTGAAGAATTCCAACTGTTCGGGTAATATCTCATAAGTTGAGTTATCAATAAAAAGAAATCGCAAACCATTACAATCGTAGAATGAAAACAAAGGATTATTTCCCTGATACATTGCCTTGAGATGTTTTTCTGTCCAGACTTTACGAAGTTCCATTGAACTTCCTGACATTCCTTCGTAGTGCCAGTCGTGATTGCCTGCAACATAAGCAAAAGGAATTCCGGTTTCATTTAATTTTTCCAACACCCATTCTACTGCTGCTTCCGATGGAAAACTAAAAATATCGCCTGTTAATGCCAGAAAATCTGCTTTTTCCTCTTTTGCCTTTTGAAGTGTCCATTCAAAACTTTCCATTGTCGAGTAGCTTTCACCATTTTGAAAATGAACATTGCTTTTATAGGCTCCTGCCATTCGCTGGCTGAATTCCCTGTATTTCTCTCCCCTCTTATCATCAATTGAAAGATGGGTGTCGGTAATATGAAATAGGCGGGTTGGTTTTACTTTTGCCCTAGTATAAATCGAGATTTCATTTTTCTGTGCAGAGAAAGTTCCCTTAACCTCCTCTTCTTTTTTGTTTTTTGCAGCCGAAGAAAAACCTGCGAATAAGAGTCCGGCTCCTGTAAGTCCGGTCGCCGATATAAAATAACGTCGGTTCATGTGTTCCTTTTTATATTAACAATTCAAATAATTCATTGTAATTCTTCCAATCTCAACTGAATTGAAACTCCTCGCAGCAAAGCTGGCTGGGAATGCGCTCACAGGAATTCAAGTTCCGGTTTGGCTAATGATATTTTTACCATTTCAATGCAATTCCCTATTAAACCGCCGCGATTTCTATTCAATGCAATTCTATTAAAGTTAATATTATCTTCCAAATTTTATGGCTGACTTTGCTTTTGGTAACCTGATTTATTTTTGCATTTTCTCTGTTTGTTTTTGCAAGAAACAGAAGAATTCAAATTATTGCCTGTTATTTATTTAAATAATTCCACAATTTCTTCTTTTGTAATTGCCTGAAACGGATTGTTTGAATTAATAAATTTATCGGCGAGCGAACTTTTGCGTTCCTGGAGTTGCTGAATCTTTTCCTCGATAGAATTTTCGGTGATAAAGCGATAAACAAATACATGTTTGTCCTGCCCGATTCGGTGGGCACGATTAATGGCCTGATTTTCCACTGCCGGGTTCCACCAAGGATCGATAATAAAAACATAATCAGCTTCCACTAGATTCAGTCCCACCCCACCCGCTTTTATCGAAATCAGGAAAATGCGGTTGTCAGGATCTTCCTGGAACTCACGGATAATATTTTCACGTTTGGTACTTTGCCCTGTTAACATGGAATACTTCCAATTTTCCAGTTCAATGCGCTGCTGCAATAACTCAAGATGTTTTACAAACGACGAAAAAATCAGCACTTTGTGGTTTTCTGCCACCAGGTTTTCCAACATCCTGAATATCTCCTGAAATTTTCCGGAATCATCTTCCGATTCCTTTTCTAACAACGACGGATGGTTTGCGAGCTGACGCAACTTTGTTAAACCCTGCAAAATAATCAGTGACGATTTTTCCATCCCTTCGTTTTCAATCGTTTCCAGGATGGAATTCCGAATTACCGATTTTTCGTATTCATATTTTTTGTGCTGTTCACGGGTCATTCCGCACACCCACACCTGTTCCATCAAAGGTGGCAAATCACGGGCAACTTCGGTTTTCTTTCTTCGCAATACAAATGGGCGAATCATCAGCTGCAATTTTTCCTGCTGGTCTTTATCGCCGTGTTTTTCAATGGGTGTAATAAACGTACGCTTGAAAAAAGCCAGATTTCCGAGCAAACCGGTATTCAGAAAATTCATTTGTGACCATAAATCAGACAATGAATTTTCGATTGGCGTACCCGTCAATACCATTTTATGCATGGCTTTCAGCTTCATAACTGCCTGGTAGGTTTTCGACCCGGAGTTTTTAATATACTGGCTTTCATCCAGAATTATATAAAAGAACGGCGTATCTTTTAATAAATCAATATCATTTCTAACCGTGCCATAAGTAGTTAAAATAACGTCGTAATAGGTTGCTATTTTTCTAATCTCTGTTGCTTTTTTACGCTGAAAACCAACATGTTTATATACATTTAGCGAAGGTGTGAATTTTCGTATTTCATTATACCAGTTGTGAACCAGAGAAGTTGGCATCACGATTAAGCTTGCCGATTGTATTTCTTCATCCGTTTCCTTGTTTCCAAACAAATTAAGTTGACCTGACTCTATTGGATTCCGAACAGTTATCTCTCCCTTTTTACGTTTTAGTTTTAACAGAAGCGAAAGTGTTTGCAGTGTTTTGCCAAGTCCCATGTCATCGGCCAGGCAACCGCCAAAATTATTCTTATATAAATGAAACATCCAGCGAAAACCTTCTTCCTGGTAATGGCGTAGTTTTATTTTCAGATTGGCAGGCAGTGTAACCTCTGTGTCTTCAGGATTTTCAATTTGCTGAAATTTCTCCATCAAATCTTTATCAATTCCTTTTATCTGGTTTTTCAACAGGGTAAAATGATATTTCTGCAACTGCATTTTATTTCCCTGCAACCGGGCAAAAGGAATCAATCCTCTAAAACGGGCAAACCATTCTTCAGGCAAAATCGCAATTTCGCCATTGGGAAGCTCAAATTCCCTGATTCCGCTTAAAATATTTCTCTTCAACTTGATAAACGGAATGTTAAACTCACCAAATTTTACGGTTGCATAAATATCAAACCAATCTCCTTTTTCCTGCGCCTGAATTTCAAGGTTCTGCTCTCCGGTGAAATAGGTTTTGTCCAGCTTTTCCTGACTCACATGAATCCCCTGTTTTGCAAGAGATTGGCTGTTTTTATTTATCCAGTCAATTAAACGGAATAAGGCATCGGAATTTGTCAGTAATTGGTTTCCGGAGACGGAAAAGTAACCATCTGTTTCTTTCAAACCAAGTGTTTCAAGGAAGTTGTACACCTGTTTTTCCCATTCAAAATCACGAACCGTTTTCGTAAACAGATAACTTCCATTCTTTTTCTGAAAGCCAACAGCCACTTTTCGTTTGGAAGAAATCAGGAAACGCTCGTTCCCATAATCAAAAGAAAGTACAAAAACCGGATACATTTGTAAGTTATTCTCCAGTGAAAGAACGGCCTTCCTTTCCAGTTTAGATTCTTCAATGCTAAAACCGTTAGCTTTAACCTCAAAATCGCGGATTGCATTTAATACAAATCCTGAATAATATTTTTCTTCTATGGAATTTGGAATAACCACCTTTTCCTTTTCAAAAAACGGAAGCAGTTTTTTTGCATTTAACTTTTCAAAAACAAGCAATTTCCCACGGTAAACCATCATACAAGGATCGTTGGCAACTACCCTGATATTTGAATGCTGAAGTGGGATTTCATGATCATCATGAAAAACGTTCAAGCTATAATGAGTTTCGGTTTCAGCCCGTTGAAAATGAAAAACGGCCCTTGCAAAAAGTGGAGGAACCTCGATCTCATCTTCATCATAAAGATTTGCATACCGGGCGTCCTTGTTAATTAAACGAACCGGACTCAGCATTAGAATCTCCGCTACCTGAAACATACATTTTTCGATAAACGGGGTAATTTGTTTCTGAAAATAAGCTGGTTTTAAACTGGAATAAAAGGCAGAAACACTTTCGGCCCTGGAGAATTTTTTTACCAGTTTTTCATCGCTGTACTTGTCAGTAATGTTTACCAACTCTTTTTCCCAACGATTAAATTTATAGTCTTGTTCCGACTTTAAATCGCGAGGTTTTATATGTCGTTTTACCGTGTAGTACGGACCATTTTTCAAAATTAAATACGGAATAAAAACGTGCCCCAGATATCGGTGTTCTGTTAGTGCAATAATAAATTCCGTTTCTTCCATTACTTAAATCGTTTTCGTTTTTTCGCTTTAGTGAACAAAATGTTTGGTTCAAAAAGAACCTCAAATATAACAAGGCAAAAGGAAAAAGGAAAAAAGCCAATGAAAAAAAGTTAAAAGTTCAAACTTGAAACCACAGAGATATTATTTCTTAACAAATTCGCCTATTTTTACAGAAAACATACGAAGTGAACGAATTATTTATTAAAAGATTAAAACCTGCAGGGAAGCTTACCATTGCCGAAGCCGATCATTTGCTGGAGCAAAAAACAGTAACGCATCATGTACATAAACTAAACTGGAAAGAATTTCCATACCGGCCTGTTGTACGATTTCGTATCGGGCATGTGAATGATCAGATATGGCTGAAATTTTATGTTCAGGAAAAACATATTCTGGCACAGGAAACCCGCACCAACGGAGATGTTTATAAGGACAGTTGTGTGGAATTTTTTATTTCTTTTGACAAAATCAACTATTACAATTTTGAATTTAGTTGTATCGGGACCCGGCATGTGGGTTATGGACCGGGAAGAGCGAACCGAACTCCTGTCCCGACGGAGAAAGTTGAGAAAATACAAATTGAATCATCTCTGGGCAACCAACCTTTTGCCGAGAAAACAGGTAATTTCGAATGGGAAATGATGATAAGGATTCCACTGGAAAGTCTTGCATTTAGTAATATAACGTCGTTGAATGAGACAAAAGCTACAGCCAATTTTTACAAATGTGGCGACGAAACCAGCCAACCTCACTATGTTACGTGGAATCCGGTTGAAACTTCCGGTCCCGATTATCACCGCCCCGAGTTTTTTGGCAAGGTGGAATTTGAATAGGTTATTGGTTCCAGTTCATTGACAAGATGAAACTTATTATTTATTCTGACAATAATTCTTTTTTTGCTTGTAAAAGTTTTTGCCGATCTTCTTCCGAAAGCTCAGGATACTTTAGGTTTAGTTTTTTAAACTCAGAATGAATGGCAGTTGCAATACAAATTCGTGTAAGCGGTTTATCGTCAGCAGGTAAAATATACCACGGTGCATATTCTTTTGAAGTAGCGCTAATCATCTCGGCATAAGCCCGTTGATATTTATCCCAAAGTTTGCGCTCCTTTGCATCAGCGGCAGACAATTTCCAGTTTTTTGTTGGATTATCAATCCTTTCAAGAAACCGTACCTTTTGTTCCTCCTTTGACAAATGGAGGAAAAATTTCAAAATTCGGGTCCCGTTTTCATAAAGGTTCTTTTCAAATCGGTTGATCTGTTCAAACCTGTTTCTCCAGAAGCTTTCATCAATATCTTTAACTGTTGTTATTCCTGGTATATTTTCACCCATAATAAATTCGGGATGAACACGCGTAACTAACACATTTTCGTAATGCGAACGGTTAAAAATTCCGATCTCTCCTCGGCCGGGAAGCGCCTTGTAATGCCTCCAAAAATAATCGTGATCCTTTTCTTCCACCGAAGGTGCTTTAAAACTGGTAACTTTAACACCTTGCGGATTAAAACCCGACATCACATGTTTAATTGCTCCGTCTTTCCCGGCAGCGTCCATTGCCTGCAACACAATTAAAACACTGTAACGGTTATCGGCATACAATTTATCCTGCATTTTTGTGAGTTGCTTAATTCCTTTTTTCAACAGATGTTTGGCTTCAAGTTTGTCAATTAGCCGATTCTCAAAAAGTGTATCGCATTTATCGAGTGAAAGGATTGTACCTTCTTTCACTTTTAAAGTCGACAAATAATTGTTTAACTGATTCTTATCTAACATATGTATAGCTCTTAGGATTTACTTATTATGAAACATGCAAGTTAGTATAACTTAGAGCACGATAACAAGATATATTCAAATTTTAAAGGTTATAAAACTTATTCAACAGTGTCATTTGCCTCTGTACAATCAACTTCCTTTCATTTTAATCTGACATTTATCTGTAAAAAAGACCGTTGTTAATTGCATATTTGAACCAGAACTCGTGTTTAAATTCTTCAACTTTTGCACTGGGTTTGGCTTTAATAACAACTGTTTCTTTGCTGATTTTATCTTATTGGTTTATTTATTAAGAACGGAATTTTGAAAATGGCCATATTTTATGATAAAGAAACAGAAAAACAGTCATTAACTAATTAAAATGGAAAACAAAACGAAATTGGTCCATGGTCCTCATTTTAAGGTTTTTGGGATAGAATTAGTTAACTTAACACCATAAAGAGTTCTTAAAAGTAAAAAAAACTTCTACTTTTTTAATCAAATTCGACTTTCATTTGTTTAACTATATTTGAAATACTTTAAACACTTCAAACAATCGTTTAAAGCTAAATTTTATAATATAAGTACATGTTTAGAACTTATTTACAAAAAACAAGTACAATCAATAATTAAAAATGAAAGTCGGTTGATGAGTAGATTAAAGTTGCAAAATAATAACACAAAAAATTTAAGAAGATCCAAACTAATAAAGCTCAGTATATTACTGGCAATGTTTGTTGTAATTGTATTTATAATTTCTGGCCTTCGGTTAAATGCAAATCACACGGGTGCTGAAACAAATTCTGTAATAAAAAAAATAGAAGTTGGCGATACCATTCCAAATATTGTTTTAAAAGATCAAAGTGGAGAGCTATTTGATTTGAAAGCTCAAACGGAAGGTAAAAATATAGTTCTTTATTTTTATCCGATGGATGACACGAAAGGTTGCACTGCCCAGGCATGTGCTTTTCGCGATCAGTTTGAAGATTTTGTGGAAGCCAACGCAGTTGTAGTTGGAATCAGCGGGCAATCGGTTGAAAGCCATGCAAACTTTGTATCAAAATACAATCTGCCTTTTACTTTGCTAAGTGACGAGGGTAATGAAGTTCGAAAATTGTTCGGAGTACCTTCAAATTTATTCGGGATGTTCCCCGGAAGAGTAACTTATGTAATCAACAAGGAATACAAGGTGGTTTATATCTTCAATTCTCAGACTAAAATCAAAGAACATATAGAAAATTCATTAAACAAATTAAACAGCGAATAAACGGAGCATGCACCTTTTCAATCAAACGGCATACAAAACGTCAAAAATTATTACTGAGAATTACAGTACTTCGTTTTCATACGCAACAAGTTTGCTTGAGAAAGAACGCAGGAAAGCAATTTATGCCATTTATGGGTTTGTTCGGTTTGCCGACGAAATAGTGGATACTTTTCATGAATGGGACAAGGAATTTCTGCTTGATAAGTTCGAGAAAGATCTTGATGATGCATTACAACAAAAAATCAGCCTGAATCCGGTGTTGCATTCTTTTCAACTTGTTGTAAAAGAATACGGAATTCCCTATGAATATATCCATGCATTTCTAACCAGCATGAGGTTTGATTTACACAAAAAAGAATATGTAACTAAACTCGAAGCCGACACCTATATTTATGGTTCGGCTGATGTGGTTGGGTTAATGTGCCTCAGGGTTTTTTGCAATGGAAATGAAGAATTATTTCAGCAACTTAAACAACCTGCAATGAAACTGGGCTCGGCTTTTCAAAAGGTAAATTTCCTGCGAGATATTAAAAATGACATAGAAAACCTGGGGAGAAACTATTTTCCGGGGATTAACGGGAATGGATTTAATGAAACATCGAAAAAGCAAATAATTGATGAAATTGAACAGGACTTTCGGGAAGCATATGAAGGTATAAAACAACTGCCCGAAGATTCGAAGCTGGCTGTATTACTGGCATACTATTATTATCGTAAACTGCTTCTAAAACTCGGCAATACTCCTGCCAGTGAAATTATGAACCACAGAATAAGGATATCCAATTTTGGAAAAATAATTATTTTTTTAAAAGCAAAAGGATTTCATACGCTCAAATTAGTATAACATGAAAAACCACGATTTAGTAATACTTGTCGATGCGATGGACCGAGAACAAGGTACAATGGAAAAACTGGATGCTCATAAAAAAGCGATTCTGCACAGGGCAATCTCGGTTTTTATATTTAACTCGCAAGGGGAATGGCTTCTGCAAAAAAGAGCCTTTTCGAAATACCATTCCAACGGCTTATGGACAAATACCTGTTGTAGCCATCCTTTTCCCGGAGAATCAAATATTAATGCTGCTAACCGAAGGTTAATGGAAGAAATGGGAATGACAGCCGATTTAAAGGAAATATTTCATTTCATTTACAAAGAAGAATTGGACAATCATCTTACCGAGCACGAACTAGATCATGTTTTCATCGGCTTTTCTGATGTTAAACCCGCTATTAACACAAACGAAGTAGTCGAATGGAAATACATAAGCTACAATGATTTGACAACAAACATTGCTTCGAACCCATCAGAATATACTGTTTGGTTTAAGAAAATTATAAAACGAGTAAACGAACATATAAAAAACAGATGACAAACATTTTACTGGCAATAGGGGCTTTTTTGTTTATGGAATTTATTGCCTGGTCGAACCACAAATTTGTGATGCACGGCTTTTTGTGGAGATGGCATAAGGATCACCATATAAACGACCATAAAAAAATGAATAGTACAGAAGAGTTCTATAAACAGGGCCTTGAAAAGAATGATCTTTTCTTTCTGGTTTATGCTGTCCCGGCAATCATCTTGCTAATAAGTGGATTTATCTATGCAAAACCAGCCTTAATCGCCTTGGGAATAGGAATTTCGGCTTATGGATTAATCTACTTTTTAATCCATGACGTAATGATTCACCGAAGGTTGAATATTCCGTTTTTATTTCATCCCAAAAACAAATATCTCCAATCGGTAATCAAAGCACATATGGCACATCATCGTGGAAAAAACATTATCGACTTCGATAATTTCGGACTGCTCGTTTTGTTTCAGCCCCGGTTTTTAAAAGAAAAATAAATGTCGCTGTATTTCATATTACTTTTGAGTTCAATTGCTGTACCTCTTTTCCTGAGTTTCGACAAAAGGCTACAGTTTTTTAAACGTTGGAAATATGTACTGCCTTCCATTTTTTCTGTAGCTACAGTTTACATTTTTTTTGATGTTCTATTTACCGAAAAAGGGGTATGGGGTTTTAATTTAAAATACATTTCCGGCTTTCATTTATTCGGTTTGCCAGTGGAAGAAATTCTATTCTTTTTTGCAATTCCTTATGCAAGTATTTTTTTACACGATGCGTTTGTCGAATATTTCCCCGAAGTAAAAATTGGCAAAAGACTAACTCTTTACTTAACCATTCTGCTAATAATACTTAGCGTGATAATTATTGTATTCAATTCAGACAAAACTTACACGAGCTATATCTTTATAAAAGTACTTATCGTTTTAATGCTTTCTTTGTTTGACGAATCGGAAACCATTAGATCATTTTACATCACTTTTCTAATCATATTAGTCCCTTTTCTGATTGTAAACGGTATTTTAACCGGTAGTGGAATCGACTCTGAAGTGGTTTGGTATAATAATTCAGAAAATTTAAGAATCAGAATTTTTACCATACCTGTAGAAGATATAGGTTATGCTTTTAGTATGATTCTTTTTAATCTTTTGCTGATGAATCAGTTCAAAAAAATTAAATGGGTTTCGCTCAAAAGCAAATTAGAAATTCAGCTTAAGTTCTTAAAACGGAATGTAAAATATGTGAAACTCTTTTTTGTGATTTTCTTTGGCGTCGGAGTTCTTGGATTAGCAACACCCGCAACATTTCTGTTATTCAGAAAACTGATACCGGTTGCTCTTTTGCTTAGTGCCGCAGGATTACTTGTATATCATGGAAAAGTGAACAGGAAAACACTTTTTGCCTTTGGAATTATATACCTGATTTCGTTTTTTGTTGAACTGGCAGGAGTAAATACAGGGTTCATTTTTGGAGATTATTTTTATGGTGGCAGTCTCGGAATTAAACTGATAAACACTCCTTTGCTTATTGGATTAAACTGGTTAATGCTGGTTTACTTAACCGAATCAGTATCCGTAAAGTTAATATCCAACAGGTATGTTCAGGTGCCGATTTCAGCTTCATTAATGGTGGCATACGATATAGTTTTGGAAAAAGTGGCACCCGAACTCGATATGTGGTATTGGACAGGAAGCAAAGTACCCTTGAATAATTACATTGCCTGGTTTTTTCTGGCAGTGTTGTTGATCCTGATTTTCAGATTTTTTAATGTTAAAACATGTGTTTCACTTGCACCATTTCTGTTTTTGTGCCAGAGTGTATTTTTTCTTACTTTATTAATATGGTTTAATTTATCGATTTGATAATAAAGGCAAAACATAACATCTTTATGTATTCATTCTTCCATTCTTA
>Ga0116152_10004613_pt1 | contig 10860 bp, 6 predicted proteins | sample AD_UKC119_MetaG_FD_89894 | JGI IMG/M metagenome (GOLD analysis project Ga0116152, IMG submission 89894) | Active sludge microbial communities of municipal wastewater-treating anaerobic digesters from Hong Kong - AD_UKC119_MetaG | ecosystem: Engineered > Bioreactor > Anaerobic > Digestate...
GAAGGTGGCGATGCGCTGATCCCGCTGCTGAACGACATGATTCAGCGCGGTGGCAGTGAGGGGCTGGAAGAGTGCGTCATCGGTATGGCGCACCGTGGCCGACTCAACGTACTCGTCAACGTGCTGGGTAAGTCGCCCTCCGTGCTGTTCTCGGAGTTCGAGGGCAATTACGACACCGCGCATCTGCAGGGATCCGGTGACGTCAAGTATCACAAAGGATTCTCTTCGGATCTGCGTACGCCGGGCGGCAATGTGCACGTCGCCCTGGCTTTCAATCCCTCACACCTCGAAGTCGTCAATCCGGTGGTCGAAGGCTCGGTGCGCGCGCGCCAGGAACGCCGCGGCGATGCGCTCGGTGAGCGCGTGCTCCCCGTGCTCATCCATGGTGACGCGGCATTCGCCGGCCAGGGCGTAGTCATGGAAACGCTGCAGTTGTCGCAGGCCCGGGCCTTCTATACCGGTGGCACGGTGCACGTGGTCGTCAACAATCAGGTCGGCTTCACGATGTCGGACCCGAAGGACGCCCGCTCGACCATGTATTGCTCGGACGTCGCCAAGATGCTCGAGGCTCCCATTTTCCATGTGAATGCCGACGATCCTGAAGCGGTGGTCTACGTGGCGCGACTGGCGTTGCGCTATCGTCAGCAATTCCGCAAGGACGTGGTGATCGACCTGGTGTGTTACCGGCGCCACGGTCACAATGAGGCTGACGAACCGGCGGCAACGCAGCCGGTGATGTACGACGTGATTCGCAAGCACGCCACGGCGCGCAAGCTGTATGCGGAACGACTCATCGCCGCCAATGCAATCGCAGCGGACGAGGCCGAGGCGCTGATCGATCAATATCGACAGGGGCTCGATGACGGGCGCCCGCAGGCGCGTGCCTCGCTCGGCATGATCGGCAACAAGTTCACGGTCGACTGGAGTCGCTATACGGGTAGCGACTGGACCGAACACATCGAGAGTGGTGTCGAGCTGCCGCGACTCAAGGCGTTGGGCGAGCGGATCGTGAGCGTTCCCGAGGGCTTCGGATTGCATCCGCGCGTCGGGCAGGTGATGAGCAATCGCGCCAAGATGCTGGCCGGCGAGATGTCGCTAGACTGGGGTTGCGCGGAGACGCTGGCGTACGCGTCGGTGCTCGAGGAAGGCTACTCGATCCGACTCACGGGTCAGGACTCGGGGCGCGGCACGTTCTTCCACCGTCACTCCGTGCTGCACGAACAGAACACTGGCGCCGAGTACATACCGTTGCAACACATTGGCGAGCGCCAGCCTACCTTCCAGGTGACGGATTCGGTGCTCTCCGAAGAAGCGGTGATGGGCTTCGAATACGGCTATTCGACCACCGACCCGACTGCGCTCGTTATCTGGGAAGCGCAGTTCGGGGATTTCGCCAACGGTGCGCAGGTCATCATCGATCAATTCATCAGCTCGGGCGAAGCGAAGTGGGGCCGCCTTTGTGGTCTCGCCCTGCTGTTGCCGCATGGCTATGAAGGGCAGGGACCCGAGCATTCCTCGGCTCGCCTCGAGCGCTTCCTGCAACTCTGCGCCGAGAACAATATGCAGGTCTGTGTGCCGTCGACGCCGGCGCAGATGTTCCACATGTTGCGCCGGCAGATGCTGCGCAGCCTGCGCAAGCCGCTGATCGTCATGACGCCGAAGAGTCTGCTGCGGCACGATCTGTCTGTGTCGTCGCTGGAAGATCTGTCGCACGGCAAGTTTGCCACCGTAATCGACGAAATCGACGATCTGCCGGCCGACGGCGTGCAGCGCGTCGTGCTGTCGTCCGGAAAGGTGTATTTCGATCTGTTGAAGGAGCGACGCGAGCGCAAGCTCAAGAACGTTGCGCTGGTGCGAATCGAGCAGCTCTATCCGTTTCCGGCGCCGGAGTATGCGTCACTGCTGCAGAAGTACCGCCATGCGCGCGACATCGTCTGGTGTCAGGAAGAGCCGCAGAATCAGGGTGCGTGGTATCAGATCCGCCATCGCCTCAATGAGCCCATGGCGGGTGAGCGGGATGTCCTATATGCCGGTCGTGCGCCGGCGGCCGCGCCCGCCACCGGGCTGGCCAAGATCCATACAGTCGAGCAGCGCGAGCTCATCTCGGCTGCGTTGACGGCGAGTGCGGCGAACGACGCGCCGCGCGAAACCGCACGACTGGCTGGCGCCAGTGCCGCGCCAGTCGCCGCGAAAGCAGCCAAAGCACGCTAACTATATTCTTGTGAGGAACGCGCATGACGATCGAAATTAGAGTGCCACAGCTCCCGGAGTCGGTGGCAGATGCCCTGCTTGTCACCTGGCACAAGCAGCCGGGCGACACGGTGGCGCGCGACGAGAACCTCGCGGATCTCGAGACCGACAAGGTCGTCCTCGAAGTGCCGGCACCTAACAATGGTGTCATCAAGGAGTTGAAGGTCGAGCCCGGCACGACGGTGACGAGCGGCCAGCTGCTCGCAGTGATCGAACCGGGTGCGGCGCCGGCCAAGGCGGCGGCCAAGCCCGCGGACGCGGCGGCTGCGCCGACATCGGCGAGCAAGTCGGCTGCCAAGCCAGGCGCCGATGACGCCGGTAAACTGAGTCCGTCGGTACGTCGGCTGGTCGAGGAGAACAAGCTCGATCCAGCGAATATCCCGGCTTCCGGCAAGGACGGCCGCATCACCAAGGGCGATGTGATGGGATTCCTCGATGGCAAGGCATCGCAGCCCGCGGCTTCGTCTGCGTCAGGCGCCGTCGTGGCAGGTGCGCGGTCGGAGCAGCGTGTGCCGATGACGCGGTTGCGGCAGCGCATTGCCGAACGGCTGGTCGAAGCGCAATCGACCCAGGCACTGCTCACGACCTTCAACGAGGTTGACTTGCACGAGGTGATGGCGCTCCGTTCCCGTTACAAGGAGCAGTTCGAGAAGACGCACGGCGTCAAGCTTGGCTTCATGTCGTTCTTCATCAAGGCGGCGATCGAAGCGCTGAAGAAGTTTCCGTTGGTCAACGCGTCGATCGACGGTAGCGACATCGTCTATCACGAGTACTACGACATTGGTGTGGCGGTGTCGACGGATCGCGGCCTGATGGTACCGGTGGTGCGCGACGCCGACCTGAAGAGCGTCGCCGACCTCGAGCAGGAGATCGGTGCCTATGCGGGCCGTGCGCGTGACGGCAAGATCTCCATCGAAGAGTTGACCGGCGGCACGTTCTCGATCACCAATGGCGGCGTCTTCGGCTCGATGCTGTCCACCCCGATCGTCAATGCACCGCAGAGTGCCATTCTCGGCATGCACAAGATCCAGGAGCGACCGATGGTCGTCGACGGGCAGATTGTCGCACGGCCGATGATGTATCTCGCGCTGACGTACGATCACCGTATCATCGACGGCCGCGAGGCAGTGCAGTTCCTGGTCGCGATCAAGGACAGCCTAGAAGACCCGGGCCGCATGCTGCTCGGCATCTAACAAGCCAACGGAGCGAGCCATGGCCGAAGAATTCGACGTCATCGTCATCGGTGGCGGACCGGCGGGTTATCCCGCCGCGATCCGCGCTGGGCAGAACAAACTCAAGGTCGCATGCATCGACGAATGGAAGAACCACGATGGGACGACGGCGTTCGGGGGCACCTGTCTAAATGCCGGTTGTATTCCGTCGAAGGTGTTGCTCGAATCGAGTGAGCTCTATCATCGGGCGCAGTCCGAGTTCGCCGTGCACGGCATCAAGACCAGCGGCGTCAAGCTCGATCTCCTGACGATGCAGAAACGCAAGAGTGGCATCGTCAAGAACATGACGGGCGGCATTTCTGCTCTGCTCAAAGCTGCCGGTGTCACGGCGCTGCAGGGCCATGGCAAGCTGCTGCCTGGACGACGGGTGGAGTTCGTTGCGCACGATGGCACGCGCAGGGAATTGGTCGCCAAGCACATAGTGCTGGCTTCCGGTTCAGTGCCGATGGAACTGAAGTCAGTACCCTTCGATGGCAAGCAGGTGGTGGATTCCTGGGGCGCGCTCGAATTCGACGCCGTTCCGAAACGCCTGGCAGTCATTGGCGCGGGCGTCATTGGACTGGAATTGGGCAGTGTGTGGCGCCGACTGGGCGCGGAGGTGGTAGTGCTGGAGGCATTGCCGAGTTTTCTGCCGATCGCGGACCAGCAGCTCGCCAAGGAGGCACTCAAGCATTTCAAGAAGCAGGGCCTCGATATTCGCCTCGGCGCCAAGGTGAGTGGCGCGGCGGTCAAGAAATCCGGCGTGCAACTCGATTACACCGATGCGGCAGGTGCCACCGCCAGCCTCGATGTCGATCGAGTCATCGTCTGCATAGGCCGACGGCCGTTCACGCAGGGGCTATTGGCGGACGAGACCGGCGTGGAACTGGACGAGCGTGGCTTCATCAAGGTAGACGAGCACTGCCGCACCGGCGTCGAGAACGTCTGGGCCGTGGGCGACTGCGTGCGCGGACCGATGCTCGCTCACAAGGCCAAGGAAGAGGGCGTGATGGTGGCTGATCTGATCGCCGGTAAGTACGGCGAAATGAACTATAGCCTGGTGCCGTCGGTTATCTACACCGCCCCGGAGATCGCGTGGGTGGGCGCGACCGAAGAGCAGGTGAAGGCCAGTGGTCGTGCGTACAAGCTCGGCGTGTTTCCGTTCATGGCGAGTGGTCGGGCACGGGCGATGGAGGCGGCACAAGGCTTCGTCAAACTGATCGCAGCCGAGGACGACGACGAGATACTCGGCGTGCACATCATCGGGCCGATGGCCGGTGAGTTGATAGCCGAGGCCGTGCTGGCGATGGAATACTCAGCCTCGAGCGAGGATCTGCAGCGCACGATCCATGCGCACCCAACATTGTCGGAAGCGTTACACGAAGCGGCGCTGGCGGCTGACAAGCGCGCGATCGATTCCTTGAATCGTTAGTGACGGTTGGCAGCCCCGCGGCTGTTCAGTCCTGCAGACGAAATTCGATGCGCGTCTGTGCCGACGACTCAACCGCCACGCCATCGCGAGTAGCTGGCTGGTATCGCCAGCGTCGCACAGTATCGCGGGCTGCACTGTCGAATACATGTGGCGGTTCACTGGCGATGACGTGAGGGTCACGTACCTGACCGTCCCCAGTCACGGTGAAGCTAACCACCGCATAGCCTTCGATGCCGCGTTCTGCGGCTTCCGGTGGGTAAGTCGTTCCCGTACGACTAAGCAACTCGGCCTTGGTCTCTCGCAACTCGGCGACGGCGCCAGTCGATGGGTCGCCAGCCGTCGCGGCTGAGGTAACCGGTGGTGCCACGCTAGCCACACCAGCAGCGGTTACGGGCAAGGGCGGCGGCGCGACGGGTCCAATGTCCTCGATACGCGATGCGGATGAGGTGGGCTCCGCGGGGGCAGTATCTGGTACAGCAGGCGGCGACGCTGGAATGGTTCGCTGTGGGCCGCGGCTCTCTGCCGCGGGCACCATTGCACTCGTCTCCTCTTCCAGCGTTCGTCCCTCGAACCGGGGGCGCCGCGATTCGCGGGCGCGCGAAACGGCGGCAGTCAGGAACGCCAGGCGTGGGTGTTGTGGTGCGAGTGTCGCCAGCTGTTCGAGGGCGCGAGCCGCATCCGCGGGCCGGTCTCGTGTCAGCGCGTCTTCGACACTGGTTTCCAGTGTTCGAATTCTCGGATCCGCAACCTGTGATGATTCCGGTGCCGACGTGTCAAAGCCGTCGACAGGAGTGGTCGGCAGTGTCTTTGCAGGCACCATGTCGGCCGCATCGGCGGCGGCGACGGAGTCATCGTCGTGCAGGAAGAAATATCCCATCAGAGCAGCGACCAGCAGGGCTCCGCCCGCAACTGCCGCTGCCGTGGCGAGTGAGCGTTGGTCGTCGGGTGGGGGAATCTTGGTTGCGTAGATCGCCTGTGCCGCGGCGGCGGCGGCGGCCGCAGCCATCGAGCTGGTGTTGCCGGCCTCGATACGCGGCGACCAGGCAGCCGCGGGAGTCGCGCCGGCCGCCGGCCTGTGTTGGCTCGGCGGCGGTGCGGCGCTGGCTTGTGCCGGCGTCGCGGTTCCCGGCGCCGGCCGTTTCGGGACGGAGTTGGCGCGCGCGGGCGCGGCGCGGGGCGGCCGCAGCGGCGCCGTGGCAGCCTGCTCGTCTGGCTCTGGCTCGATCTTGCGCGCCGTGGCCGTGCCGCCTGCGGGACCTGCGCCGCGCGGCGTTTGTGGCACCACGGGGGTCTGGCCGGTCTCATCCAGTACGACGTGTTCGATGGTCTCTTCAATACTGGTGTCGACTCCGCCAGCGACGGCCGCGAGCGCCAGCCACAACTGCTCGAGATCGATGGGATAGGCAATGGTGTGTGCGACTTTGAAGGGATTCAGTCGCGGTCCGAGCAGTTGCAGCCGCTCGGGGGCAGCCGCGAAGACGCGCTGCATCTCCGGCAAGTACTTGCCAATGCGGCCCAACAGATCCAGCCCAGAGCCGTCTCCGACCCGCTCACATGCGATCAGGACGTCATAGTCGTTTTGCTTGACGCGCGTCAGGGCCTCGGATTTCGTCCGGACGCATTCGAGCTGCACGACTCCTCGCAGAGCCCGCGCCACACTCTCCAAGGCGGCTGGATCGTAATCGACTAGCAGTACGCGCATGCGTGGCCCCGAACCTCCGAGTCGTGCGGAGAGATTCTCCGGATCGGGTGGGGTGACATTTAAGTTCAAGATGCCCGTGCGATGCGTCGCGTTCCGTCACGTTTTTTGGGGCCATCTCCCAGAATACGTAAAGTGCAGGTCTACCAAGCTCGGTTAGCGCAGACGCTTCGCCATGCTCACGCCGGCAACGGCACGCAGTCGAGCGAGCGCTCGCGCGAGCTCATCGATGTCATTGACGGCTATCCGCAGTTCGAGGCGAGCCACGGCTGTCTTGGCGTCCGTGCTGGTCTGCATGGCCAGGATACTGAGTTGCAGTGCCGCCAGCACTTCGGTCACGTCCCGAACGAGGCCGTGACGGTCGTTAGCCAATAGCAGGATAGTGACGGGCAGCGCGGCGGCCTCGCGGCTCCAACTGGCCTCCAGCGTGCGCTCCGGGCGATCGGCGATCATACGCAGAACGCCGGGGCAGTTCGCGCGGTGTACGGTAACGCCGCGGCCGACCGTCACATAACCGATGATCGGCTGTGGTCGCACTGGCACGCAGCATCGGGCCAGATGGGTCGGTAGGTCGTCGACACCGGCCAGCGTAACCGGCGACAGCGCGCGCCGGCCGGGTCCGGGCGACGGTGGTCGCGGGGGCGGGCGCTCACGCGAATTCTCTGTCGGGCTGCGCATGCTGGGTGCCGCGGCGTCCACCGCGGCAGGAACTTGGTCGCCGTCCAGTTTGCGAAACCACGCGCGCACCTTCGAGCGGCTGCGAGGCGATGCGAGCATGCCCTGACTCGGGATCAGCCAGTCCCGACTGGGGGCGAGCGTCTTGCTCGTGATGATCTCGACCACTTCGCCATTGGCGAGCGCGCGTGTGAGTGGCACGATGCGGCCATTCACCCGGGCACCGCGGCAACGATGGCCCAAATCGGTGTGAACGTGGTAGGCGAAATCCAGTGGCGTCGCCCCGCGTGGCAGGTCTACGACTTCGCCCTTGGGCGTCAGGGCATAAACGCGGTCCTCGAACAACTCGGCGCGCACCTCCTCCAGGAAATCGCGATCGGTCGTCGCCGACCGCGTCGGATCGAGCAGCCGTCGGATCCACTCGATCTTGCGATCGTACGACAGGTTGTGTGCCGCCCCTTCCTTGTAGCGCCAGTGGGCCGCCACGCCCAGCTCTGACTGCTCGTGCATTTCCTGGGTTCTGATCTGCACTTCGATCGCCTGCGCCTGCGGGCCAATAACGGCCGTGTGGATCGAGCGATAGTCGTTGTCCTTGGGTGTGGCGATGTAGTCATCGAATTCGTTACGGATGTACGGGAACCGCGCGTGCACGACGCCCAGTGCCGAGTAACAATCCGCCACGCTCGGCACGATGATACGCACCGCGCGGACGTCATAGAGCTGACTGAACTCGAGGTGCTTGCGCTGCATCTTGCGCCAGATGCTGTAGATGTGTTTCGGTCGTCCGTAGACTTCGGCTCGTATGCCGGCAGCCAGCAACATCGCCGTGAGATCTGTCACCACTGCGGTGATGTAGCGTTCGCGGTCGACCCGTCGCTCGTTGAGCGCCATTGCAATGCGCTGGTAGTTGTCTGGGTCCAGGTGTCGGAATGCCAGGTCCTCCAGTTCCCATTTCAGCTGCCACAGTCCGAGTCTATTGGCGAGTGGTGCAAAGACTTCGCGCGTCTCCCATGCCAGGGCTAGGCGCACCTGTGGATCGGCATCCTTGCATTGGCGCAGTTCCACCAGCTGGCGCGCCAGCCGCGCGATCACCAGGCGCGGGTCGCTGACAACCGACAACAGCATCTTGCGCAGCGTCTCGGCCTGTGCCGGCAGCAGGCGGCGTCCGGCCTGTGTCGCACCGGCCCGTGCCAGTTCGCCGAACTGCCGCAGTTCGCGCGCCAGTGCGCTGGCTTCGGCGCCCAGCCATCGATCAGTCGCGGGATCGGCGAGCAGCGCCGGTGGCAGTGCCGCGCGCGCGATGGTTGCGGCAACCAGCGCTGGGTCTGGCGTCAGTCTGCCGACGATAGCGGCGATCGTCGCGCCAGTCGCGAGCGCTGCCGCGTCGGCGCCCGCCGCACGCAGCGCAGCCGTCGTGCGCTCGATGACTGTGTGCATCTCCGGGGGTGTGACGTCGAGTGCTTGCACAATGTGTTCGAGACTGGCGTCTGGTCCTGGCTACGCGAACTTTCCGCGGCGGAATCAAGCTATCATACGACCACGTCGCGCCAGCGTGTGCGCGGTAGCCTGTGCGAGGACAATGCGTAAAGCTCGAGTTGGCAGTTGGCGTGCCTACGATCCCGATGCAGCGAGTCCTGCGACTGTCATCGGTGCGGCACGCCTGGTGACGGCGCCCAGGGTGCGCGTGCTGGGTCTCGATCCGGGTTCGCGTCGCACGGGATACGGGATCGTCGACGCCTGCGGTCCGGAACTGGTGCACGTCGCGCACGGTTGCATCGATGTCAAGGCGGACGAATTTGCGACGCGTCTACGGCGCATACATGGCGAGCTCGCGCAGGTGTTTGCAAACTACCAACCGATGGAGCTGGCGATCGAACGGGTATTCGTCAGTCGCAATGTGGACAGTGCGCTCAAGCTGGGACAGGCGCGCGGTGCGGCCCTGGCGGCCGTGCCCGTCGCTGTGGCAGTGCACCAGTACGCGCCACGCGCCGTGAAGCTGGCGATCGTCGGGGCGGGTGGCGCTGACAAGGCCCAGGTTCAGCACATGGTCACGAGCCTGCTGCAACTAGGACAGCGCCCCAATGCCGATGCAGCCGACGCACTCGCCATCGCGATCTGTCATGCGAGTCATCGCCGTCTGGCGCTGCTCGGCAGCGTGACTTTGCCGGCGGTGCCGGCATGATCGGTTTCCTGCGCGGCAAGTTGGTAGCCAAGGCGCCGCCGGCGCTCACAGTTGACGTCGGCGGCGTAGGCTATGATTTGGAAGCGCCGATGTCGACGTTCTATGCCTTGCCGGCGGTCGGTACCGAGGTGCGTCTGGTGACCCATCTCGTCGTGCGCGAAGATGCACACATTCTCTATGGTTTTGCGGGCGAGGAGGAGCGACGTCTGTTTCGCAGTCTGCTGCGGGTGTCCGGCATTGGCCCACGTATCGCGCTTGCCATCCTCTCGGGCGTCACGGTCGAAGGGTTTGCGCACTGCGTCCACAGCCAGGACTCCGCGGCCCTCACCAAGATCCCTGGCGTCGGCCGCAAGACCGCGGATCGGTTGTTAGTTGAAATGCGTGATCGGCTGGACGCAGTGGCGGCGGCGGGCGGCGGCTCCATGGTGCTGGCGGGCGGGCCGGAATCCGAGGCTTTCAGCGCGCTGATCGCGTTGGGGTACAAGCCGGCCGAGGCGAGCCGGCTGCTGAAGCAGGCCGGCGGCGTCGGCTCGACCGAAGAGCTGATTCGGCGTGCCTTGCAGGGCGCGGCACCGGATCCATGAGTCAGGACGAACGATTGGTGTCTGCCCGCACGGCGGTGGACGAGGACAAGGTCGATCGGGCAATTCGGCCGAAGCGACTCGCCGACTACGTGGGCCAACGAGCAGTCAAGAGTCAGCTGGAGATATTCATCGCGGCGGCTTTGCAGCGCCAGGAAGCGCTGGATCATGTCCTGATCTTCGGGCCGCCGGGCCTTGGCAAGACGACACTGGCCAATATTCTGGCGACCGAGCTCGGCGTCAATCTGCGCCAGACCTCGGGGCCAGTGCTGGAACGTCCCGGGGATCTCGCGGCGCTGTTGACGAATCTGCAGCCGCGCGATGTATTGTTCGTCGACGAAATTCATCGCCTGTCGCCTGTGGTCGAGGAGGTGCTCTACCCGGCACTCGAGGACTTTCAGCTCGACATCATGATCGGCGAAGGCCCGGCCGCGCGTTCCATCAAACTCAATCTGCCGCCTTTCACGCTGGTGGGCGCCACGACCCGCGCGGGCCTGCTCACGTCGCCGCTGCGGGATCGTTTCGGCATCGTGCAGCGATTGGAGTTCTATGATGTGGAGGATCTGCAGCATATCGTCGCGCGCTCCGCGGGCATCCTCAACGTGGCTGCAGAAGCGGCCGGCACCCGCCGGATTGCCGAGCGGTCACGAGGTACACCGCGTATCGCCAATCGGCTGTTACGACGGGTGCGCGATTTTGCTGAGGTCAAGGGTAACGGCTTGATCACCGAAGCTGTGGCGACGGCTGCGCTCGACTTGTTAGAGGTCGACCCGCAGGGGTTCGATTCGCTCGACCGCAAGATGCTGCTGACGATCATCGAGAAGTTCGAC
>Ga0116152_10004614_pt1 | contig 10859 bp, 11 predicted proteins | sample AD_UKC119_MetaG_FD_89894 | JGI IMG/M metagenome (GOLD analysis project Ga0116152, IMG submission 89894) | Active sludge microbial communities of municipal wastewater-treating anaerobic digesters from Hong Kong - AD_UKC119_MetaG | ecosystem: Engineered > Bioreactor > Anaerobic > Digestate...
AACTGAGCTAATCGCCCGCCCGCCCCCGATAGCGTAAAGCGCCGGGGGGCCGCAAGTCATGTGCGCGTTAAGCGGGCGTTAACCCTTGGGCGGGCAGACTGGCGCCATGCGTGTCCTTGTCGCCCTTCTGTTGCTGATGGCCTGCGCCTCGCCCGACCGGGCGTTCTGGGGCAGCGATGCGCAGCGCGTGCAGATCGACGGGCGCAGCTATGCGGTCTACCTGGACCGTGACACAGCCCGGCCCCGGGTGCAGGTGATCCGGCTGGGCTATGCCCGCCGGGCCGATCACCCCGCGATTCTGGTGGCCATGGTGCAGGCGGCCGAACAGGTCGGTGGATGCCCCCTTGTCGCGGGCAGCGCGCGCGGCGACAGTGGCGTGATGACCGCGCGGCTGACGTGCTGAGGTCAGACATTCTCGTTTCCGCATGTTTTCGCCGCCGGTTTGCGCGAGATCAAGGAAAAGCCAGGGGCGCCGGATAGGATCGCCCCGAACCATGCATGGGGGACACGATGGTCCGTTTGATGATGTTGCTGTATTCGATTGTCGGCACGACGCTGGCCGGCATCGGGGTCGTCGCGGCGGTGACGATGAATCTGTATGACTTCCGCTCGATCATCGTCGCGGCGGCGATCGGGGCGGTTGTCGCCGTGCCCGTGGTCTGGGTCCTGGCGAAAAAGCTGGAAAACGCCTGATCAGGCGGCCGGCGGTCCCAGGAACACCCGCAGCGCGGCCTCGAATTCGCGCGGCTTCTCGGCGTGCAGCCAATGGCCGGCGCCGGGGATCTTGGCCATTTTGGCCTGCGGGAACAGCGCGCGGATATGCGCGCGGTCGGTCGGCTTGACATAGTCCGACAGCGCGCCGGTCAGGAACAGCGCGGGCTTGTCGAACGGCGTCAGCGCCGAATCGTCGATCCAACCCGTGGTCTGGTCCATGTGCCGTTCCAGCGTGTCCAGGTTCAGCCGCCAGCGCGGCGGCGTGGCCTTCAGGTCCAGCGATTGCAGCAGAAAGGCGCGCACGCCCGGGTCCTGCACGCTGGCGGACAGGCGGCGGTCGGCCTCGGATCGCGAGTCCACGCCGGACAGGTCCAGCCCGCGCATCGCCGCGATCAGGTGGTTCTGGCTGTGCGGATAGGCGACCGGCGCGATGTCGGCCACCACCAGCCGCTGCACCTGCGCAGGTCGGGTCAGCGCCAGCACCATCGCCGCCTTGCCGCCCATCGAATGGCCCAGCACGTCCATCGGATGGCCTTCGGCCGCGATCACGGCGGCCAGATCGGCGGCCATCGCGGCATAGCTGTGGTCGCCGTCCCAAAAGCTGTTGGCATGGTTGCGCATGTCCACCGCGATCACCTCGCGGCTGTCGGACATCCGCTTGGCGATCGCGCCCCAGTTCCGCGCCGACCCAAAGAGCCCGTGCACGATCAACAGGGGCGGCAGGTCGGTCGGGGTGCCATGGCGCAACAGGGTCAGCAGGGGCATCGGTCAGCTTTCTTCGGGGCGCGTGGCCTGGGGCAGGGCGGCGAGCGCCACCATCAGCGCGACGCAGAGGAACAGATACCACGACCCCAGGGTCCCGAGGCTGACCGGATCGTGCGTTTCCTGCCCGTCATACAGCCAGGTGCCCGTCAGGGTGCCGAGGTTCTCGGCCAGCCAGACGCCCAGCGCGGACAGGGCCAGCGACAGCAGCATGGGCATCCGCCAGCGCCGCCCTGCGGCCGGCGTAAAGACGATCCAGGTGCGCCCGAACAGCAGCACCGTCGCGACCATCAGGCCCAGACGCAGGTCGATCCAAACGTGTTGCGTGAAGAAGTTCACATAGATCGCCAAGGTCAGCCCCAGCGTGGGCCACAGCGGCGGAAAGGGCACGAAGCGCATCTCGAAGATGCGGATCATGCGCAACACGCAGACGCCGACAGCGGCATACATCGCGCCCACGAACAACGGCACATCGCCCAAGGCGAACAGGCCGGTGTCGGGATAGGTCCAGTGGCCGGCAGCGGTGTTATACCACTCCATCCCCATGCCGAGGGCCGAGAATCCGACCAGCGCGGCGACCTCCTCGCGCGATTCAAGGCGCAGGGCCAGGAACAGTGCCTGCGTGCCCAGCGCGATCAGGAACAGCGCATCGTTGCGCGCCAGGGCCCAGTCGTCGCGCCAGACCAGGGTCGAAACCCCGATGGCCACCAACAGGACCCCGCCATAAAGCCCGGCCCATAAATGCTTGAGCACGAACATCGCGGGGCCCTCGATGGCCGAGGGCAGCCGCGCGCGGATGGCGTCACCCAGCGCGCGTTCCAGCCGGCGGGTGGCGGACCCGCCCAGTGCTCACATCCCCGGATAGAGCGGGAAGCGGTCGCACAGCGCCTTGACCTTGGCGCGCACAGCCTCTTCCACCGCCGCGTTGCCGGCGTCGCCATTTGCGGCCAGACCATCGACCACCTCGACGATCCAGTCGGCAATCTGGCGGAACTCGGCCTCGCCAAAGCCGCGGGTCGTCCCGGCCGGCGTGCCCAGCCGGATGCCCGAGGTGACAAAGGGCTTTTCCGGGTCGAACGGCACGCCGTTCTTGTTGCAGGTGATGTGCGCGCGGCCCAGGGCGGCCTCGGTCGCCTTGCCGGTCACGCCCTTGGGGCGCAGGTCGGCCAGCATCAGGTGGTTGTCGGTGCCGCCCGACACGATGTCGATCCCGCCCTTCATCAACTGGTCGGCCATCGCCTGCGCGTTCTTCACGATCTGCGCGGCGTAATCCTTGAACCCGGGCTGAAGCGCCTCGCCAAAGGCGACGGCCTTGGCGGCGATGACATGCATCAGCGGCCCACCTTGCAGGCCGGGGAACACCGCCGAGTTGATCTTCTTGGCGATCGCCTCGTCATTGCACAGGATCATGCCGCCACGTGGGCCGCGCAGGGATTTGTGCGTGGTCGTGGTCACGACATCCGCATAGGGCAGGGGCGAGGGGTGCTGGCCACCCGCGACCAGGCCCGCGATATGCGCCATGTCCACGTGCAGGATCGCGCCCACCTCTTCCGCGATGGCGCGGAAGGCGGCCCAGTCCCAGAGACGCGAATAGGCGGTGCCGCCGGCCAGGATCAGCTTGGGCTTGTGCTCCAGCGCCTTGGCGCGAACCTCGTCCATGTCCAGCAACTGGTCCTGCTGGCGCACGCCGTAGCTGACCACGTTGAACCACTTGCCCGACATGTTCACCGGCGAGCCGTGCGTCAGGTGCCCGCCCGAGTTCAGGTCCAGCCCCATGAACGTGTCGCCCGGTTGCAGCAGCGCCAGGAACACGGCCTGGTTCATCTGGCTGCCCGAGTTCGGCTGCACGTTGGCGAACTTGCAGTCGAACAGGGCCTTGGCGCGCTCGATCGCCAACTCCTCGGCGATGTCCACATACTGGCAGCCGCCATAGTAACGCTTGCCCGGATACCCCTCGGCGTATTTGTTGGTCATGACCGACCCCTGCGCCTGCATCACCGCCCTGGAAACGATGTTTTCGGACGCGATCAGTTCGATCTCGTCGCGCTGGCGGCCCAGTTCCAGGCCGATGGCGCGGGCGATCTCGGGGTCGCGGGTGGCGAGGTCTTCGGTGAAAAAGCCGGTCGAGGGGGTCATGCGCGTCTCCGCTGTGGGCCTGGGGCGGTTGATCCGGTCGGGTTGTGGCGCTCTTTATCGCAGGGGGGCGCGGGCGGAAAGCGCCGAAAACGCCGCATTGGGTGACGGATGCGAAATGCCCTTTCCGATTGCGGGCCCTCGGCGCATTTGCGAAACCTGTGGCTGACAGCGCGAACCGAAAGGCAATGACGTGGCACAGAGACAGGCCAAGCGGGGGCCCATCGTGTTCCTGGCCAGCCAGACCGAGGTTGCCCAGGCGGCGCGCGCCGAGCTGGTCGCGATCTACGGCGACGCGCCCTTGCAGCAGGCGGCGGTGATCGTCGCGCTGGGCGGCGACGGCTTCCTGCTGGAAACGCTGCACGCGACCCAGCACCGCGACGTGCCGGTCTATGGCATGAACCGCGGCACCGTCGGCTTCCTGATGAACGCTTTCGCGATCGAGGACCTGCCGGCGCGCCTGGACGCGGCCCAGGAGACCGTGCTGAACCCTCTCGCCATGAGGGCCACGGACACGCAGGGCCGGATCCACGAAGCGCTGGCCATCAACGAAGTCTCGCTGCTGCGCGAGGGACCGCAGGCGGTGCGGCTCAGGATCACCGTGGACGGGCTGGTGCGCATGGAGGAACTGGTCTGCGACGGCGCGCTGCTGGCCACGCCGGCGGGCTCGACCGCCTACAACTATTCGGCCCATGGGCCGATCCTGCCGATCGGCGCCGATGTGCTGGCGCTGACGGCGATGGCGGCGTTCCGCCCCCGGCGCTGGCGCGGCGCCTTGCTGCCGAAATCCGCGGTCGTGCGGTTCGACGTTCTGGACCCGGAAAAGCGCCCGGTCATGGCCGACGCCGACGCCCAGCCCGTCCGCAACGTCGTCTCGGTGGAAATCCGGTCCGAGCCGCGCATCAAGCACCGGCTCTTGTTCGATCCCGGGCACGGGCTGGAGGAACGGCTGATTCGCGAACAGTTCTTCTAGGCCGGGAAAGGGGGGCTTTCCGCCCCCCTCGCCCTGCGGGCTCACCCCCCGAGCGTATTTTCGACAAGATGATGAACAATTCGATTCAAATTGTTCCGGTCTGCCCCCTCACCTTGTTCCAAATACGCAGCCCGGCCGCCGCCGGGCGATCCGGCCGGCGTGGGGCGCGTCACGCGCGTGGTTGCGCGCGTTCCACCAGCCGGGCAAAGAAGCTGGCGCCGACCGGGGCGACCGCGTCGTTGAAGTCATAGCGCGGGTGATGCAGGCCTGCGCTGTCGCCCTGGCCCAGGAACAGATAGGCGCCGGGGCGGCGTTCCAGCATGAAGGCAAAGTCCTCGGCGCCCATGACGGGGTCGCATTCGCCCGTTGCGCTGCCGACTTCGGCGGCGATTTCGGTGGCGAAGGCAGTTTCGCGCGCGTGGTTGACGGTTGCCGGATAGCCGCGCTCGTAGTCCACGACGGCCGAGCACGACATCGCCGCAGCGATGCCTTGGACGATCGCCTGGCAGCGGGTTTCGACCATGGCCTGCACGGCCCTGTCATAGGTGCGGATGGTGGCACAGAACCAGCCGGTTTCGGGAATGATGTTGTCGGCGCTGCCGGTGTGGATCTGGGTCACGCTGATGACCAGTGCGTCGGTGCCGCGGCGGTTTCGGCTGACGATGGTTTGCAGCGCGCCCACCATCTGCACGATAGCGGCGACCGGGTCCACGGTGTCCTCGGGGTGGGCGCCGTGGCCGCCGCGCCCGGTGACCGTGACAGTCAGCGTATCGACCGCGGCCATGATCGGGCCGGGGCGCGTTTCGAACCGTCCCTCGGCCACGCCCGGCGCGTTGTGCAGCGCATAGACCTGGCCGATGCCGAAGCGTTCCATGATCCCCTCTTGGACCATCACGCCGGCGCCGCCGCCCCATTCCTCGGCCGGTTGAAAGATCAGCGCGACGCGGCCGGCGAAATTGCGCGTTTCCGCCAGGTAACGCGCGGCGCCCAGCAGCATCGTGGTATGCCCGTCATGGCCGCAGGCGTGCATCTTGCCGGGCACGGTCGAGGCATGGGGCAGGCCCGTTTCCTCGGTGATCGGCAGGGCGTCGATATCGGCGCGCAGGCCGATGGTCGGGCCGTCGCCCTGCCCTTCGATGATCGCGACCAGGCCGGAGCGGGCGATGCCCTCGTGGATCTCGGTGATGCCGAATTCGCGCAGGCGCCCGGCGACAAAGGCGGCGGTCTGGGCGCAATCAAAGCGGGTTTCCGGGTGCTGGTGCAGGTGTCGGCGCCAGGTTTTCATGTCCTCGGCGTAATCGGCGATGCGGTTGAGGACAGGCATGGTGGACTCCGGCGTCGGGCGATGCGATGGAGGGGAAGCATCGGCAATTATCCGGGTGGGCGCAATGGCTGACGATCCGCTGATCCACGACCCCGAGGGCGGTCTTGCGCGTCTTGCCCGCATCATGGCGCGGCTCAGGGCGCCTGTGGGCGGGTGCCCCTGGGACCTGGAGCAGGACTTCGACACGATCGCCCCCTATACCATCGAGGAGGCCTATGAGGTGGCCGATGCGATCGCGCGCCGCGACTGGGACGGGCTGAAGGGCGAACTGGGTGACTTGATGTTCCAGTCCGTCTATCACGCGCAGATGGCCGCGGAGGCCGGTCTGTTCACCCTGGACGACGTGCTGCGCGCCATCGCCGACAAGATGGTCGCGCGCCATCCGCATGTCTTTGGCGCCGAAACCATCGCCACCGCCGCGGCCCAGACCGAAGCCTGGGAGGCGCGCAAGGCCCGCGAGCGCGCGGCGAAGGCGCTGACCGGCGTTCTGGACGATGTGCCGGTGGGCCACGCGGGGCTGACGCGCGCGGTCAAGCTGCAAAAGCGCGCCGCCCGGGTCGGGTTCGACTGGCCCGATGTGGCGCTGGTCGTGGACAAGATCGCCGAGGAGGCCCGCGAACTGACCGAGGCCGCGCCCGAGCACCGGTTCGAGGAATACGGCGATCTGCTGTTCGTCATGGCGAATCTGGCCCGGCATCTGGATATCGACCCCGAGGCCGCGCTCAGGGCCGCCAACGACAAGTTCACCCGCCGATTCCGGGCCATCGAGGCGGCGCTGGCCGCCGAAGGGCGGCGGCCCGAGGACTCGGACCTGGCCGAGATGGATGCGCTGTGGAACGCGGCCAAGGCCGCCGAAAAGGGCTGACAGGAAGGGCTGGCGCGGGCGCCCGGGATCGGGCAGGCTGGCGGTTCATCCGCCGGAGTAACCATGCGCCCCGTCACCTTTGCCGCCACGCAATTCGCCTGTTCCTGGGACCGCGACGAGACCATCGCCCGGGCCGAAGCCCTGGTGCGCGCCGCCGCCAGCGACGGGGCGCAGGTCATCTTGCTGCAAGAGCTGTTCGAAACGCCCTATTTTTGTGCCGAACAGCACGCCCGCCACCTGAACCTGGCCGTGCCGCTTGAGGAAAACCGGGCAGTGCGGCATTTCGCAAGCTTGGCGCGGGCGCTGGGGGTGGTGCTGCCGATCAGCGTCTATGAGCGGGCGGGCAACACCTTGTTCAACACCGTCGCGATGCTGGATGCGGACGGCACCAACCTGGGCTGCTATCGCAAGACCCATATCCCGCAGAACCCCGGTTACGAGGAGAAATACTATTTCACGCCCGGCGATACGGGTTTCGTGACCTTCGCCACCCGGTTCGGAAGGCTGGGGGTCGGCATCTGCTGGGACCAGTGGTTCCCCGAAACGGCGCGCGCGCTGGCGCTGAACGGGGCCGAGGCGATCCTCTATCCGACCGCGATCGGCTCGGAACCCGCGGACCCGTCCTATGACAGCCAGCCGCATTGGCAGTGGGTGATGCAGGGGCACGCGGCGGCGAACATGGTGCCGGTCGTGGCCTCGAACCGGATCGGGGCCGAGGCCGAGGGCGCGACGCCGATCACCTTTTACGGCACGTCCTTCATCGCCGATGCGACGGGCGCGGTGGTGGCGCAGGCCGACCGCGCGACGCCGGGCCATGTCACGGCGACCGTCGATCTGGACGCGGTGGCCGCGTTCCGGCGCGGATGGGGTTGCTGGCGCGACCGGCGGCCGGCGATGTATGGCGCGCTGGCCGGGCACGGCGGGCGCGCATGACCATCCGCATCGCCATGTGGTCGGGCCCTCGCAACCTTTCGACGGCGATGATGTATGCCTTTGCCGCGCGCGGCGATTGCGCGGTGACGGACGAACCCTTTTACGCGGCCTATCTGGCAACGACCGGCTTCGACCATCCGATGCGCGCGGAGGTGCTGGCCAGCCAGCCGCGCGACCCGGGCGCGGTGCGGTTGACCGGGGCGGCGCCGGGGGGGGCGGCGCTATGGTATCAAAAGCACATGACCCAACACATGCTGCCGCAGATGCCGCTGGACTGGATGGACGACTGCCGCCACGCGTTCCTGATCCGGCATCCGGTGCGGGTGGTGGCGTCCTATGTCCGCAAACGCGAATCGCCGGACATGGCGGAACTGGGCTTTGCCCGGCAGCGCGCGCTGTTCGAGCGGATCGCCGCGCGGACGGGACGGGTGCCGCCGGTGGTGGATTCAGGGGATATCCGCGCCGCGCCGGAGCCGATGCTGCGCGCGCTCTGCGCGGCGCTGGACATCCCGTTTACCGAGCGGATGTTGCATTGGCCCGCGGGGCCCAAGGCCTTTGATGGGGTCTGGGCGCCGGTCTGGTATCAGTCGGTTCATGCCTCGAGCGGGTTCGACGCGGCCGAGGGGCCGTTGCCCGTGTTGTCGGGCGACTATGCGCGCCTGGCCGAGGGGGCGATGGCCGATTACACGGCGCTTTCCAGCCATCGGTTGCGCGGGATGTAGGCGCCGGGGGCCCTGCCCCCGGACCCCCGGGATATTTCCGGCACAAAGAAGGGGAGGGCGCGGCGCGGAATTCCCGACAATTTGCATCAAATCGGATGCGGATTATGGCCCGGCGGTCGCCGTCCGGATGCGGAAACGCCGCCCGCGAGGGGCGGCGTTCGCTGTATTGGCGGGCGTGCGGATCAGCGCGATTCGACGTCCTGGTAATCGCGGCGCGGCGCGCCGGTGTAGAGCTGGCGCGGGCGGCCGATCTTCAGTTCCGGGTCGGAGATCATCTCTTTCCACTGGGCGATCCAGCCCACCGCGCGCGACAGCGCAAAGATCGGCGTGAACATCGACGTGGGGAAGCCCATCGCCTCGAGGATGATGCCCGAGTAGAAATCGACGTTCGGGTAGAGTTTCTTGTCGATGAAATAGGGGTCTTCCAGCGCGATGCGTTCAAGTTCCTTGGCGACCTTGAGCGTCTCGTTGTCGTGGATGCCGAGAAGGTCCAGCACCTCGTCGGCCGATTCCTTCATCACCTTGGCGCGCGGGTCGAAGTTCTTGTAGACCCGATGCCCGAATCCCATCAGGCGGAAGGGGTCGTTCTTGTCCTTGGCGCGGGCGATGAATTCGGGGATGCGATCGACGGTGCCAATCTCGCGCAGCATTTCCAGGCAGGCCTGGTTGGCGCCGCCATGGGCCGGGCCCCAGAGGCACGCGATGCCGGCGGCGATGCAGGCGAAGGGGTTGGCGCCCGACGATCCGGCCAGGCGCACGGTCGAGGTCGAGGCGTTCTGCTCGTGGTCGGCGTGCAGCATCATGATGCGGTCCATCGCCTTGGCGAGGATCGGATCGACGACGTAATCCTCGGCCGGGACGGCAAAGCACATGTGCAGGAAGTTGCCGGCATAATCGAGCGAGTTCTTCGGATAGACGAAGGGCTGGCCGATCGAATACTTGTAGGCCATGGCGGCGATCGTCGGAATCTTGGCGATCATGCGGATCGCCGCGACCTCGCGCTGCCATTCGTCGTTGATGTCGGTCGAATCGTGGTAAAAGGCCGACATGGCACCGACGACGCCGACCATGGTCGCCATCGGGTGCGCGTCACGGCGGAAACCGCGGAAGAAATACTGCATCTGTTCGTGGACCATCGTGTGCTTGGTGACACGGGTCTCGAAGTCGATCATCTGCTGGGCGGTGGGCAGTTCCCCGTAGAGCAGCAGGTAGCACACCTCGAGGTGGTGCGACTTGTCCGCAAGTTGCTCGATCGGATAGCCGCGATAGAGCAGTTCGCCCTTGTCGCCGTCGATATAGGTGATGGTCGAGGAACAGCTGGCGGTCGAGGTGAACCCGGGGTCGTAGGTGAACACATCGCCCTGGGCATAGAGTTTGCGGATGTCCAGGACATCCGGCCCTGCGGTCGGCGAATAGATCGGCAACTCCAGCGAGGTATCGCCAACCGTGAGTGTTGCACTTCTCTTGGATTCGACCATCGCGTCCCTCGCTTCTCAAGTTGGCGGCCCGGCGCACCGGGGCCGTGGTTGCTCAACCCCCGTTTGCGGCATCCGTGAGCCGCGCCAGGGTCTCATTGCGTCCCAGAACAATCATCATGTCGAACACGCTTGGCGACACGGTCCGACCGGCCAGCGCCGCCCGCAACGGCTGGGCAAGCTTGCCGAGTCCGAGGCCGTGTTGCGCGGCGGATTCGCCCACGATGGCTTCGAGTCTCTCGCGGTCCCAGCTAGCATTTTGCAGATGCGGCGTCAATTCGCCCAGTATACGACGGGATACAGAATCCAGCAGCCTCGCCGCTTTCTCGTCCGGCAGGATCGGCCGCGCGGTCAAGACAAAGTGAGCCCTTTCAAGGATTTGACCAAAGCCTTTGGCCTTGTCTTTCAGTTGGGGCATGGCGCGCAGCAGCCCGTCGCGCTGCGCCGGGGTCAAGGGCGGAGCCTCGGTCGCGGCCAGAAATGCCTCAAGTTCATGCAGCGCCGCGGCGTCATCCATCACCGAGAAGTGTAGCGCCGTCAGATGGTCCAGCTTTTTCAGGTCCAGTCGGGCCGGCGCGCGGCCGATTCCCCCCAGGTCGAACCATTGCGTCGCCTGCGCATCCGAGAAGAACTCGTCGTCGCCATGGCTCCAGCCCAGGCGTGCCAGATAGTTGCGGATCGCCGCCGCCGGATAGCCCATGCGCTGGTAATCCTCGACCCCTAGGGCGCCGTGGCGTTTGGACAGCTTCTTGCCGTCCTCGCCATGAATCAGGGGGATATGGGCGAATTGCGGCAGGTCCCAGCCCATCGCGTGATAGACCTGCGATTGCCGCGCCGCGTTGTTCAAATGGTCGTCCCCCCGGATCACATGCGTCACGCCCATGTCGTGATCGTCCACGACCACGGCCAGCATGTAGGTGGGTGTGCCATCAGAGCGTAAACAAACCATGTCGTCGAG
>Ga0116152_10004615_pt1 | contig 10859 bp, 10 predicted proteins | sample AD_UKC119_MetaG_FD_89894 | JGI IMG/M metagenome (GOLD analysis project Ga0116152, IMG submission 89894) | Active sludge microbial communities of municipal wastewater-treating anaerobic digesters from Hong Kong - AD_UKC119_MetaG | ecosystem: Engineered > Bioreactor > Anaerobic > Digestate...
CCGTGTCCCACCCGCTAAAGTCCCACCTGTTGTTCCGGCAACATAAACAGCCCCATTATAAACATCAATTCCGGCCAGTTCATCGGATGACCCAGTTCCCAGATAAGATGTCCAGTCAGCAGAAAGTGATGCACCATTATCGGTCAGCTTGGTTACAAATCCGTCTTTTCCGCCGTTATATGCACTTGTCACGGTTCCGCCGTTAAGGCCGCCGCTTAATGTGGAGCCGGAGATATAAATTTCAGAACCAACCACCGAAATTCCTGTGACTTTTCCGCCCGATAGATTGCCAACGTCATAGCTGGCCAGCGTACTATCCAGATTATTTTTATCCAGTTTTCGGATAACGGCATTTCCATTTTCTTCAGAAAGAACAAGCAGATTTCCGTCTTCTGCAATGGCAATTTTCCTGCCATAATCGTTTGCCGAAGTCCCGAACTGCGTGGTTTCAAGTACAATACCGCTGGCTCCACCTAGTTTGACAAGAACAGCATCACTACCGCCCTGATTGGTAGTTGTGGTATCAAATCGCCCATTGACCTGACCTGTGAAATAAATGTCGCCATTGGCGTCGGTAATCAGGCTATTGGCCTGATCTGTTGAGATCGTGTCCAGTTGCCGCGTCCAGAGTTCCTCACCCTTACCCGAATATTTGGTAATAAAGCTGTCAGTACCGCTAAAGACATCGGACGTGATCAGCTCTTCATTGGTTTTTCCAGCGATAATAACATTATCATCACTGTCAATGGCCAGATCGAAACCTTCGGCTTCATCACTTGCGCCAAGCAGTCGCGACCAGAGCAGGTTGCCGACGGAATCAAATTTTGATAGAAACACGTCGCTTGTCTGCGCGCCATTAATCTGGCCTCCAAAATCACCCTGTGTCGTCCCGACCACATAGCTGTTACCCTGGCTGTCAACTTTTACGGCCGTTGGTGTGGTTTCATATTTTACTGTTGTTGATTTTGTAGCCTCTGAATTTTTTTCACTGAGGTCGGCCGGAATTACAAAACCGTTTTCATCAATCCCGGCAATTTCATGACTGTAGGATTTTGTCAGTCCCGAGCCGTCAAGATTTGAATATTCCGTAAGTGTTCCCGTTTTTACAGCCCCATAATCACTGGACACATTGCTAGACGTGATAATAAGTGACGGCGAAGACGAAGCGGCATTCAGGGAAATTTTTTCAATACCATCAACATTAAATTTAAAGCCATATTTCCCGTCACCTATTTCCTCAATCGCAATGCGGCTTTTATATTTGCTAACTGTTTCGCCGTTGCCGTTTAGTTCGGTTAGGGACAGAATTTTACTGTTAATAAGATCCTTAATACTGGACAGTGTTATATCACCGTTAATTTCAGCAAGATTAATTTCAAGGTTATCCGCAACACCAAATCCGTCTGAAAGACTTAACGTGAATGTTTCATCGCCGTTAAGTCCGCTGAGGGCCGATGTATTACTTATCGAAATTGCCTGCCCTGTAATATTACGGTTATCCCTGCCCAATGCAGCAGTAGACGTAACATAAGATTTTTTCTCCCCGGCAAGAAGAACCAGCTTATCAAGTTGGGCGCTACGGATATACTGATCAACCTGCGACAGGCCATTTTGAAACTGGATACTTAACCCGGCGATCAGTGAGGATGATGTTTTATTATCCTTGGCATATTCCGCAATGGTCTTCAAATCGTTTAAGGCCGCATAAAGGGTGAATAGGGCTTTGTCATCCTTATCAAAGCCCGCTTCCTTAACCGCCGAGGTGTTTTCATTAATGAAAGAGGATTTATTTCTGATTTTGTTATATCGACTGACCAGAGATGTATCATCGGTTTCGGCCCACGGCGTTACCACTGCCGGTCCGCGGCTGGAGGTCGCCAAAGCTGACGATGTGTTATATATGCTCGTCCCGATGCCATTTTTGGCATTAAATTGGGTGCCAAGAATAGACACATCAAAACTGATAAGGTTAAATTCTACCACTCTTTTCTTTCTGATTTCTTCAGATACGATTATTCATATACTAGATTAAAGACAATAAGTTAACAAAAACTATATTTTTTAGTTCAATTTGAGCTAATTCAGACAGTTTTTACCAAGTAACTATTGAAAGATTTTCAAGAGCCAACTACATCTATCAAAGGAATTTTTTTTAAACGATTTAAAAACGGGCACTAAAAATGGGTGATTACGCATATTTACTGGCAAACATGGTAGCAGGCTTAGCCAATCTGATTTCATTTTTACTATTTATTTATATTATTTTCAGCTTGCTGATTTCTTTTAATGTTATCAATACTTACAATCAGTTTGTATCAATCATTTATGGTTCCCTATACAAACTGTTTGAGCCAATGCTTAGACCTATTAGAAATATAATGCCAGATCTTGGCGGTCTTGATCTTTCACCTATTGTGATCTGGTTTCTACTTCAGTATGGTACACCGTTTATTACCACCGCCATAAGAGGGCTGGCATAAACCCATCTAAAAACAGGAAATGCTATGACTGCAACAATCATTGATGGTAAGGCTTTTGCCGCCCACCTTAAAGAAGACGTCGCAAGAAAAGTTGCAATATTAAAAAAGGATCATAACCTTACCCCCGGCCTTGCCGTGGTGCTGGTGGGGGAGGATCCGGCAAGTCAGGTTTATGTAAGAAACAAAAATAAATCAACTGTTGCAGCGGGAATGAAAAGCTTCGAATTCCTGATGGAAGATACCGTCAGTGAAGCAGAGCTGATCGAGAAGGTCAAGGAACTTAACAATGACCCGTCCGTCCATGGAATTCTGGTCCAACTTCCGCTTCCAAAGCATATTAACGAAGCGGCCGTCATTGAAACCATTTCTCCGGAAAAAGATGTTGATGGTTTTCATGTGATAAATTCAGGTCTTCTGGCAACCGGGGGAAAAGGCATGGTTCCCTGTACCCCGCTTGGTTGTCTGATGATGCTCAAAGACGTTCTTGGAAATTTAAGCGGGCTTGATGCTGTTGTTGTTGGCAGGTCTAATATTGTGGGTAAACCAATGGCGCAGCTTTTGCTGAATGAAAGTTGCACTGTGACGATTGCCCACAGCCGGACGAAAAATTTACCCGAGGTGGTTGGCCGTGCCGATATTGTCGTCGCTGCCGTCGGTGTTCCAGAGCTTGTCAAAGGAGACTGGATTAAAAAAGGCGCAACCGTCATTGATGTTGGTATAAACCGAATTGAAAAAGATGACGGTAAAACAAAGCTGGTCGGTGATGTTGAATTTGCATCTGCCGTCAATCGTGCCGGGGCCATTACCCCGGTTCCAGGAGGGGTTGGCCCGATGACCATTGCCGTTTTGCTTCAAAATACGGTAACCGCCGCATGTCGCCAAAATGGTATAGACGAACCAGCGTAATATTATCACAACAAAATAATCATTGCCAAAATTTTAATTTTATGTACCTCTCTTGAATAAAATTTGATGGGGATGCCATGAGCATACTTGATACACATTATGACAAATGGAGCTGGGATCGGGTAAAACGCCAGTTTTCTCAACTTGTTACCCTGTCAATTCCTATCATTCTACAGCGTCTTGGTATCATGACCCTTGGTATTGTTGATACGGCGATGGTCGGTCATTACTCAACCGTGGAGGTAGGGTATCAGGGAATTGCAAACAGTGCTCTTGCCTCAACTTTAATAATTGCTTTTATTGGTCTTTTAATGGGAACAATGGTTCTTACCTCCAATGCCTACGGAGCAAAAGACTATAAAAAATGCGGTCAGATCTGGCGTCGTTCCATACCCTATAGTCTAGTATTCGGATTTTTAGGATTTGGTATATGCTTTTTCGGCGAGCCTATCCTGCTTTTTCTGGGCCAAACAGAAGATATTGCCCGCGGTGGTGGCGAAGTGATTCGAGTGCTTTCCATTGGTATCCCGATGACAGCCCTTATGCTCTGTTCTCAGTTTTTCCTGGAAGGAATAAACCGTCCCCTTCCCGGGATGATCTTTATGTTCATCGCCAATCTTCTTAACATTTTTTTAAACTGGATTTTGGTATATGGACATTTCGGGTTTGAACCCATGGGGGTTATTGGTTCTGCGTGGTCGACGAATATTGTCAGAATTTTTCTGGCCGGTTCACTGCTTTTTTATATTGTTTTTTTCGTTGACCGTGAAAAATACGGCCTTTTTGATAAAGTGGACATGTCCTGGAATATATGGCGTAAACAGCGCCATATCGGCTATGCGGCCGGCTTTACCAATATAGTTGAACATCTCGGCTTTGCAGCACTTTATGTCTTCGCCGGGCTATTGGGGGTAATAAGTCTGGGTGCAGCCACTATCGCATTTACCGTATTTGGGGTCCCTTTTATGATCTGCTATGGTGTTGCAGGGGCAACCTCGGTCCGGGTCGGCATTGCGCTGGGTCGCGGGGATCGACATGATATGGCTCTTGCCGGCCTCTGTGGTCTTGCCTTTAACGGGATGATATGCCTGCCGCTTATGTCAATTCTCCATTTCGCTCCTGATACAATTGCCGGTATTTTTAGTGAAGATACCGCACTTGTCGCTGCGACAATTCCACTTATTGCGCTTTCTGCCTGGATGCTGTTCCTTGATACCGCACAAACGGTGATGGGAAATGCGCTCCGTGGATTACAGGATATATGGGTACCTGCTATTTTTTATGTTTTCTGTTATAGTCTCATCATGATACCGCTGGCCTATTTTCTGACTTTTACACTGGAACATGGTGCCATTGGTCTTATAGAATGTATAATCGTTGCGAGCTTTTTATCTCTGACGTTATTAAGTTCGCGTTTCTTTTATTTAACGTTGATAAAAAAACAACCTGAAGATGACAGAAGATACGCCTAAAAAACTGACCCTTTCCATCGCGCTGCGTTCAATTCTGTTTAATTGTTATTTTTATTTAGCTGTCACATTTGCCATTATATTTTTATTGGCGCCCCTTTCATTTTTAAAATCCGCAAGGCCCATGCGGCGCGCTATTTTAATGGTGATCAATTCTATTATTTATATGTTTGAAAAAATAGCGGGTGTTAAAATTATCGAGGTCGGCACTGAATATATTCCTAAAAGTAAAGGCTTTATCTATTGCAGCAAACATATGAGTAATATGGATGCCCTGATCCTTTACAGACGATCGCCGAATTTAACCGCCCTTGCCAAAAAAGAGCTTTTTAGAGTTCCGCTTCTCAGTCTTGTGTTTCATAAAATGGGCGTGATGGCCATTAATCGCGGCGCCGGACAGGCACAGAAACAAACCCCGATGATTGCTAAGGAGCTGATTAAAAGAAAAATTCCCATGATTATTTTTGCGGAAGGCACCCGTGCGGTTGTTGGAGAAAGACGGTCCTTAAAATCCGGAGTCTATTACTATCAGAAACAAAATCCTGAGTTGGATGTCATTGTTGTTTCCCATAATTCAGGCGTTTCCTGGCCAAAAAAATCCTGGATTAAGTGGCCCGGAATTTTGACTATTGAATATCACCCGCCTATGCCTAAAAACCTTGAAAAAGAAGAGTTTATGAATGAAATATCAAAACGGCTACTGGACAGAAGCGAAGAATTAATGTTGTTAAAATTTTGAAATTCCATTATATTGAACAAAAAGACAGGAATTCACAGATGTCTCAATCCTCGCCACCAGACATTGGCCTAAAAATCAAGCAGCTTCGATCTGCAAGAAATCTTACGCTTGATCAATTGGCAAACCAGAGCGGGGTTTCAAAGTCAATGCTTTCTCAAATTGAACGTAATAAAACAAATCCAACAGTTGCCACACTCTGGAGCATGACCCAGGCACTAGGCGTTGATATAAGTGAACTTCTGGGCAGTAAACCGTCATCTCAGGATAAAAAAAAGCACATATCTGTAACCAAGTCTCATCAAACCCCTGAAATTCAAAGTGCGGATGGCAAATGTACTCTGAAAATTCTGGGACCATTGGATCTTGTCTCAAAGGTGGAGTGGTATGATGTTTTTATAGAACAGGGCGGTATTCTTGAATCCGACCCCCATGTTAAGGGTACAAAAGAACACCTTACAGTTCTTGACGGTGATATTTCCGTAACCTCAGATGAACAAGAAATGATACTATCCACAGGGGATACAGCGCGTTATGATGCTGACGTTGATCATTCCATCAGAAATATCAGTAAAAAAACGGCTCACGTCATACTGCTGGTTCATAGCCCAAAATAATTTCCTTTATATTGAATAATATTTGGGCTTGTCTGTTATATTAAATATGCTATCCTATATATTGTACAAACGAGTCGAAATAAAGATTATTAAAATCCGGAGCCAATTATGAGTAACCGTTATCAAGACTTTTTATCGGAAAAGCTGGACGAGCTAAAAGCAGAAGGTCTCTATAAATCAGAGCGGGTGATTACCACCCCACAAAGTGCTGCCGTTAAAGTAAAGGAGAGCGGGGATAATGAGTTTATTAATTTCTGCGCCAATAATTATTTGGGATTGTCCAACGATCCGATTCTGGTGAGTACGGCTAAAGAGGCTCTCGATAAATATGGTTACGGCATGTCGTCTGTCCGTTTTATTTGCGGAACCCAGGATATTCATAAAGAACTAGAAGCAAAATTGGCCAAATTCCTTAAAATGGAAGATGTCATTCTTTATCCGAGCTGCTTTGATGCCAATGCAGGATTGTTTGAAACTTTGCTCGATCAGGAAGATGCCATCATATCAGACGCATTAAACCATGCCAGCATTATAGACGGTGTCCGGTTGTGTAAAGCCAAACGCTACAGGTATGAGAATAATAATATGGCCGCGCTTGAAGACTGTCTTAAAGAATCACAATCATCCCGGTTCAGGCTCATTGCGACTGATGGAGTATTTTCCATGGATGGCATTCTTGCCAATCTGCCTGCTATTTGTGATCTTGCAGAAAAATATGATGCTATGGTTATGGTTGATGACAGTCATGCCGTTGGTTTTACAGGGAAAACGGGAGCGGGAACCCCTGAGTTTTTTGATGTCCAGGACCGCGTAGATATTATTACCGGAACATTGGGAAAAGCAATGGGCGGTGCTTCCGGAGGCTATACTGCTGCCTCAAAAGAGGTTGTTGACTGGCTAAGACAGCGGTCAAGACCTTATCTATTTTCCAATACTCTTGCGCCCGTCATTGCCGCAACTTCATGTAAAGTGATTGATTTAATATCTGAACGTCACGAGCTTCTCGAAAAGCTGAAAAGAAATAGTCAATATTTCAGGGAAAAAATGACCGCTCTCGGATTTACACTTGCCGGCGCCGATCATGCAATCATCCCGGTTATGCTAGGTGATGCCCGTGTGGCTGGCGAAATGGCAGACAGATTATTGAAGCAGGGTATTTTTGTTATCGGTTTTTCTTTCCCTGTTGTGCCAAAGGGAGCAGCAAGGATCAGAACCCAGATGTCAGCCGCCCACAGCCAGGAACAGCTGGATAGAGCCATTGAAGCATTCGCAAAAATTGGCCGTGAACTTAATATAATTGAATAGGTGTGATGATGAAAAGCCTTGTAAAAGCAAAAGCAGAAATTGGGATTTGGCTTGAAGATGTCAAAAAACCAACCATTGGGCATAACGACGTCCTAGTCCAGGTCAATAAAACGGCTATTTGCGGTACCGATATTCATATTTTCAACTGGGATGACTGGGCCCAAAATACAATACCGGTTCCAATGACTGTCGGACACGAATTTTCCGGCGTGATCGTTGAACTTGGATCAGAGGTAAATGGGCTTAAAATTGGTGACCGCGTTTCCGCTGAAGGGCATGTGACCTGTGGGCATTGCCGTAAATGCCGGGCGGGCGAACGTCACTTGTGCAGAAACACCGTAGGAATTGGTGTTAACCGACCAGGTGCTTTTGCCGAATTTATAAGTGTTCCGGCAACCAATATCTGCCCGCTTCCGAGAACTATAAATGATGATCTTGGCGCCATACTTGATCCGCTTGGCAATGCCGCCCATACGGCACTTGAATTTGACCTGGTGGGTGAAGATGTGCTGATCACGGGTGCCGGACCAATTGGTATAATGGCTGTTGCGATCGCAAAGCATGTCGGCGCACGCCACATTGTCATTACAGATATAAATGATTACCGCCTTGGTATAGCAAAACAAATGGGGGCGACAAGAGCCGTCAATGTCAGCCGGAAATCCTTAAAAGACGTTATGGAAGACCTTAACATGACAGAAGGGTTTGATGTCGGGCTTGAAATGAGCGGTAATGCGCGGGCATTTTCAGATATGCTGGATGTTATGAATCATGGTGGCAAAATTGCGATGCTTGGTATTATGCCTGGCGATACAGCTATTAACTGGAACCATGTAATATTTAAAGGCCTCGAGATTAAAGGGATTTATGGCCGCAGAATGTTTGAAACCTGGTATAAAACGATAGCAATGCTGGAAAGTGGCCTTGATCTTAGCCCTGTTCTTACTCATCATTTTAAAATTGATGATTATGAAGAAGGTTTTGAGATTATGCGATCCGGCAATTCAGGGAAAGTAATACTGGACTGGCAATAGCGAATAACGATAAAGACTCAATTGAAAAAAACACTTATTTGTTTTTTTCTTTGAACATTTGTCCCTGGTTTTTTTCTTTCCGTTCCTTGTCTTCTGCAAGAACGGATTCATAAATCACATAAAAGACCAGTGTAATCATACCAAACATAAAGGCCGCAACCATTATTTTTCCTCTTGTTAGTAATGGCGTTTAAGCCATCTCGCTACTTTATAATTGCCGAATTAAATCCATCAACAGTTTTTTAGTAATTTAACTATATAACTGATACCATAAAAATTAGTTAAAGTAGAATTCAATAAATTACATCATGTTCAAAAGAATAAAATCCAGAATGTGATATAAGGATATATAATAGTGAGAGATATCTTATTAGCCCTTTTCCTCCTGTCCGCTCTTCCTTTGGTATTATACAGATACCAGATCGGAGGTTTGGTCATTGCGTTTATTTCATTTATGTATCCTCAAAGTAACACATACGGCTTTGCACTTTCCGTTCAATGGATTGATATGTTTTTTGTGCTGACTGTAGGGGGCTATATCGTTCAGCAAGGATATAAGAATTATCAGCATCATCCTCTTGTTACCGCATTGATTATATTATTTTTATGGACCTGCGTCACAACAATTTTCTCATTCAACTTGTATTATTCGTATGAGCCATGGGTTAAATTCTCTAAGATTCTACTCATTGCCTATGTTGTTTACGCGATGCTCAACACTGAGCAAAGATTGACTGCATTAATGAAAGTTATGGTTCTGTCATTTGGGTTTTACGGAATAAAGGGTGGTCTCTTTACAATTATTAGCGGAGGAACAGCCCACGTTCTAGGCCCTGTTAACAGTTTCTTTGGCGATAATAATGGCATGGCACTGGTGCTTGTAATGTCCGTTCCCTTTATGATTTATTTTGTCTCAAATGCTGAAAATATATATCAAAAATATTTTTCTTTGATTTGTGCCATTTTCACATCAATTGGGGTATTGGGCACCCAGTCCAGAACCGGCTTTGCTGCATTGGTTGTAACCGTTCTTTATTTTACCTGGCTACAGAAAAAACTGTTTCGTGCAATCTTGATTATTGCACCCATTGCTTTTGTTGCTATTTATTTTATGCCGCAAAGCTGGACAGAACGTATGGGAACATCTACAAATCTGGAACAGGATTCTTCCTTTCAGGGTCGAGTGGATATGTGGCGCGCCTCTGTTAAAATTGCCAACGATCATCCTATAACTGGCGGAGGTTTTGATGTCATATATGTACCAGAAGTTATAGTACAATATATTCCGTTAGGGGTCACAGCAAGAGCAATACACTCCGGCTATTTCCAGATGATTGCTGAACACGGGTATGCCGGATTTATGATCTGGATGAGTATATTGGCCTACACATATTTAGTTGCCCGACGATTAGGTCGCCAATCAAAGGATGTCCCAAATATGCCTTGGTTTAATGATCTTTCAATTGCGATTCGAAGTTCTCTGGTTGGATATATGATATTGGCATTCACTGCGAATATTGCGTTTTTCGACCTGCTCTATTTTCTAATTGTAATAACGACAATTGCCGATAATGTGATGCAGAAAAATAGGGGTTCGGACAAGTTTGATCTATACAAACCTGTCGCCATGGCCGCATGACATTTCAATCAGTGGCAGGCAATATCAATGCCTTTTTTCGCCAGATATTTCTGATGATATTCTTCAGCAGGCCAGAATTTTGACGCAGGTGATATCTCTGTAACCACAGGGTTTTTATATTTATTTGACTGCTCAAGCTTTTCTTTTGATGCTTCTGCTTTTATTCTCTGATCTTCATTCAGATAAAAAATGGCAGATCTATATTGAGTCCCAACATCCGGTCCCTGCCTATTGAGAGTAGTCGGATCATGGAATTCCCACAATTTCTCAAGCAATTCATCATACGTCACTAATTCAGGATTAAAGGTAATTTCAATAGCCTCTGCATGACCGGTTGTTTTGCCACACACTTCTTGATATGACGGGTCCTTCGTATCACCCCCGGTATATCCAACTAGAGTTTCAACGACACCATTTACTTTCGAGAAGTTAAGTTCAACCCCCCAAAAACATCCTGCAGCAAAAATAGCTTTTTCCATTATTAGCTCCTATGTAATTTCTTGTCGCCCTGATTGGTATATATGTTAATATCTATATCTATTCAATAAATATGAAAAGTCAAAATCATGCAAAAGAGTCAGACTGACTGGAAGTCAGAGCTTAGTGAAGAAGAATATAAAGTCAGCCGATGCGGGGGAACGGAACATCCTTTCAGTGGAAAATATTATAACCA
>Ga0116152_10004616_pt1 | contig 10858 bp, 9 predicted proteins | sample AD_UKC119_MetaG_FD_89894 | JGI IMG/M metagenome (GOLD analysis project Ga0116152, IMG submission 89894) | Active sludge microbial communities of municipal wastewater-treating anaerobic digesters from Hong Kong - AD_UKC119_MetaG | ecosystem: Engineered > Bioreactor > Anaerobic > Digestate...
GGCGCAGCGGCCGGGGTGGAAGGGCATGGCGTCGTCGGCGACGGTGCGGGCCGTCAGGCCGAGCGCTTCGGTGATGCCCAGCGCCGTGGCGATGGCGTCGGCGACATCGGCCGGCCGGCCCGCGCCCCAGACGCCGGAGCGGTCGATCTCCCCGGCCAGGACGAAGCCGAGATGACGCGGCTGTGGCGGCACGGCTGCATGGATCGCCGCCATGGTCTGCGGGGACGGCCGCACGCCGACGTCCTCGGTCGGAGCCGCGGTTTGCTTGCCCTCGAGGGCAAGCACCAGGCCCTGCTCGAAGAGCGCCACATCCTTGAACCCGCGAGAAATATTGCGGCGCAAGGAATCCACCAGCGTCGAAAGGATCGAGATCCGCATCAGCGGCGCCTCGTCCGAGAGCGGGTTGGCGATGCGGACGGTCCGGGCGCGAGCCGCCGCGGCGTCGTAGCCCAGCGCCACGTGCCGGTCGTCGCCGACGAAGGGCGCATTCCACACTTCCGAGAATCCCTGCGCGGCCAGCAGATTCGCCACCAGGCGGCGCATCCGCTGGTCGTGGGTGAGACCGTTGCCGACCGCCACCGTGGGCACCACGGACGGGATCTTCTCGTAGCCGTCGATGCGGGCGACTTCTTCGGCGAGGTCCGGCTCGGTGCGCAGGTCCGGTCGCCAGGACGGCGGTGTAACCCGGGCGTGCTCCCCCGATACCTCCACGCCGCAGCCGATCTCGCGGAGGATCTCCACGACCCGCTCGCTCGGGTAGTCGACGCCGACGAGCCGGCTCGGCAGGCTCAGGTCGAGGTCGATATCGGGTGCCGGCACGGGGGAACCGACATCGGTCACGCCGTCATCGACGACCCCGCCACCATGCTCGACGAGCAGCTCGACGGCGAGTTGCGCTGCGGCAGCGGCCAATTGCGGATCCACGCCACGCTCGAACCGGCGGGAGGCCTCCGACGGCAGCTTGTGCCGGCGCGCCGACCGGGCGATCGAGACCGGGTCGAAGTGGGCGGCCTCGATGAGGACGTCGGTGGTCGTGTCCGAGATCTCGGTGTCCGCGCCACCCATGACGCCCGCGATCGCGAGCGCCCGCTGCGACTCGCTGTCGGTGATCAGCAGATCGCTCGGGTCGAGCGCGCGATCGACGTCGTCCAGCGTCGTCATCCGCTCGCCCGGGCGGGCGCGGCGCACGACAATCGGGCCCACGAGCTTGGCCAGGTCGAAAGCGTGCAGTGGCTGGCCGAGGCCGAGCATGACGTAGTTGGTGACATCGACCGGCAGCGAGATGGGCCGCATACCGGCCTCGGTCAGCCGCGCCTTCATCCACGCCGGCGACGGCGCGTGCACGTCGACCCCGCGCACGATGCGCGCGACATAGCGATCGCAGCCCTCGCGCCCGCGGATCGGCGCATCGTCGGCCAGCTGCACGGCATACCCCTGCTCGTTGGCCGCCGGGGCCCGATCGGCAAGTGCCAGAACGGGATCGGTGTATGCCGCGCCGGTCGCGTGTGAATACTCTCGCGCGATGCCGCGGATGGAGAAGCAGTAGCCGCGGTCCGGGGTGACATTGACTTCCACGGTCTCGCGGTCCAGGCCGAGCAGTGGTATCGCGTCCTGCCCCGGGGCCAACCCCGTCAGGACCTCGGGCCGATCGGCGAAGAAGCGCGAGAGCACGATGATCCCCGAGTGGTCCTCACCGATGCCGAGCTCCCGCTCGGAGGTGATCATCCCCGAGGAGATGTGGCCATAGGTCTTGCGAGCGGTGACCACCATCGGACCTTGCGGAGTGCTCACCGAGCCACCCGGGAGGATGACGACGACCAGGTCGCCGGGCTCGAAGTTGTGCGCGCCGCATACGACCCATTGGGGCTCGCCGGTGCCATTGGCGTCGCCGACGTCGAGGGAGCACCAGTTGATCGTCTTGCCGTTCTTCTGCGGCTCGGGCTCCTTGGTAAGCACGCGGCCCACGACGAGCGGACCGGTCACCCCGGAGGTGTGCAGTCCCTCCTCCTCGAGCCCGACCTTGACCAGGTCCGCGGCGATCTGGACGCCGGTCGCGTCGGCGGGCACCGCGACATACTCGCGCAGCCAATCCACGGGGACGCGCATCAGATCTCCATCCCGAACTGTGCGTCGAAGCGCACATCTCCTTCGATCATGTCTCGCATGTCCGAGACGCCGGTGCGGAACATCAACGCCCGGTCGATCCCCATACCGAAAGCAAAGCCGCTATAGCGGTCCGGGTCGATTCCGCACGCGGACAAGACATTTCGATTCACCATGCCGCAACCGCCCCACTCGATCCAGCCGGTGCCCTTGCACGCGCGACAGTTCGGGTCCTCGCCGCGGCAGGCGAAGCAGCGCAGATCCATCTCGGCGCTCGGCTCGGTGAAGGGGAAGAAGGACGGCCGCAACCGCGTGGTGATCCCATCCCCGAAGAGGTGGCTCGCGAGGGTGTCGAGGGTGCCCTTCAGGTGCGCCATCGTGATGCCCTCGTCGACGCACAAACCCTCGACCTGGTGGAAGGCCGGCATATGCGTCGCATCGAGTTCGTCGGTGCGAAAGACACGCCCGATGCAGGCGATCGCGATCGGCACGCCCCGCGCGAGCAGCGAGCGCGCCTGCACCGGCGAGGTGTGCGTGCGCAGCACCAGCCCGCCATCCGGCGGCTCGACATAGAAGGTGTCCTGCATCTGCCGGGCCGGGTGGTCGGCATCGAAGTTGAGAGCGTCGAAGTTGAACCACTCCGCCTCGACCTCGGGGCCTTCGGCGATCTCCCAGCCCATCCCGACGAACATGTCGGCGATCCGCTCGCTCATCAGCTCGATCGGGTGGCGGCGCCCCAGCGGCCGGCGGGCCGCCGGCAAGGTGACGTCGACGGCTTCCTCGATCAGGATGCGCTCGTCCCGCTCGGTCTCCAGTTCGCTCTGCCGGGCGGCGACGGCCTGGTTGACGACGCCCTTGGCCTGGCCGACGAGCTTCCCGGCAGCGGCCTTGGCGCTCGGCGGCAGCGCGCCGATCTCGCGGTTGGCCAGCGCCAACGGCGACTTGTCGCCGAGGTGGGCGCTGCGCACGGCCTTGAGGTCCTCGAGGGAGGCTGCCGCCGCGATCGCCGCGAGGGCGGCGTCACGCGCGGTCTCGACGGCCTCGGGTGCGAGGGCAGCGACCTCGACCGGGTCGTAGTTCGTATTGGGTCCGGACATCGTCTCTTCCACGGTTTGGGGACGCGCAAAGTCTAGGTCGCGCGCCGGATGGGCTCGAACGTGGTTTGGCCCCCGGACGCCACCACCTCGTCGAGGCGGGTATGCCGCGGCTCTATCGCCGCGCCCGCGCGTCCGCGGGCTCGCTAAATCGCCAGCAGCGCACGGTGAGTGCGCGTTGCAGGGCAGGCGACGTCATACCGGCACTGTAACCGGCCGGTGGCGAACCGGTGACGTGTTTTCGTCATCCGGCGAACCCTTGCCTGTCCCGACGTGAACTCTGCACCCGAACGCGCGTCCACGCGACATTGGCCCTCGCCGTCCCCGCGACCATGGAGTCATGTTGCCCACCACGGGGTATGCCCGCGCTGCCGGACCGCTGGCGATCGCGCACCGCGGCGGCGCCGCACTGGCGCCTGAGAACACCCTGGCGGCTTTCGCCCGCGCGACGGCGCTGGGCTTTCGCTACCTGGAGACGGACGTGCGCCTGACCCGGGACGGCGAATTGGTGTGCTTCCACGACGAGCGCCTCGACCGCGTCACGGAGGCGAGCGGGCCGGTGGGCCGCTTCAGCCGACGACAGCTCCAGGAACTGCGCGTGGGCGGTGAGCCGATCTGCACCCTCCGAGAAGCGCTGGCGGCTTTTCCCGCGGCGAATTTCACCGTCGATCTGAAGGACCAGGCCGCGATCGCGCCGCTGGCCGGCGTGCTCGCCGATCCCGGCATTGCGCAGCGGGTGTGCGTGGCGGGGGCCTGGGACGGCTGGCTGGGCCAGCTGCGGGACCTGGCGCCGCACGTGCATACCGCCCTCGGCTGGCGTTCGCTGACCGGGCTCATCTCCTCCTCCCGCACTCGCCTGCCGATCCGCTGGCGCGGAGCGCCGGCCCGTTACGCTCACGTGCCCAGCCGCCTCGGCCGGGTGGCGATCTTCGCCGACGGGCTCGTCGCCCGCGCGCACGCGGCCGGAGTGCAGGTCATCGTCTGGACCATCGACGACCCGGCGACCATGCACCGCCTGCTGGACGTGGGCGTGGACGGCATCATCACCGATCGCCCCGACCTGTTGCGCGAGGTCTTCATCGCGCGCGGGCTGTGGGAGCCGATGGCCGCCGAGCCGATCAGCGTCGGCTGACCCCGCACGCGCGTGGCCGAAGGGCGTGTCAGGTGTTCCAGACCACCGCGCTGTCGCCCTGATCCGGGCCGGCATCGCGCCGTATGGTGCGTCGACCGGCGAGGAATCCGAGCGCCAGGGCCGTCAGGGCACCCGCTCCCGCCAACCACGCGAGCCGCGTGCCCGTCTCGGGCGTCGCGGGAGTCGCGGACGCGGATGAATCGGCAGCGGCGGTCGCGGCCGCTGAGCCCGAATCAGCGGGAGGCGCGACGGCCGCCGGTGACGGCGGGGCGGCAGCCGGCGTGGCGCTCGTCGACTCGTTCGCGTCACCGACCATCACCCCCATCCCGATGAGGAGCGAGCGGAGCTTCTTGGGGTGGGCTGCCTTGTGCCACATGGGCTTCACCTCGTAGAGGTCGCCTCCGTCGAAGGACTCTCGGGTGGAGATCCAGATGTTCTGTCCGGCCTCGTGGATGCCGTCGATACGCCAGGGCTGGTTGTCGTGGATGAACCACGTCAGGCGAATTGCCGGGACGTCACTGACCTCTGCCGGCTGCGTCGTCTGGCTCGTGGGGGCCTGGCCGCCGCTGATCCCGGTCACGCCGATCTCGCGAACGAGCTCGTCGTAGATCGCCGTGCCGGTGATGGCGGCACCGGCCCGCCCGTCGGTGTAGTTGGTCGCCAGCACCGACGTCGGGCCGCCAGCGTGGGCCGGGCCGATGCCGACGAGGGTCAGGAGGGCCAGGAGCAGCCCGAGGATCGACAGGCGCCCGATGGGGCGCTGGGGGCAATGGCTGCGACTGTTCGGTGTCAGCGGCATCGGTGTCTGCATCATGCGTGGCCTCCTCGCCGGGTCCGCGGCCACGTCGTGCGGCCGGTTGGGTGAGTTACACCGCAGCCGCGGTCGAGGTTCCGGCCCGCTCATTCATGGGCCGACCTCGGCGGCGAGAGCGAGGGCGGCTTGCTTGGTCGCAGCGCCCTCGAGTCGATAGGTTATGTCGGCGCCATCCTTCGGGACGACCCACACGAGGGTCGGGCGGGCCGTGCGCGGTGGCGCCGTCTGGGTGGCACCGGATCGATCGATCCATTGCAGGTCGTGGTCGCCGGGTAGCCATAGGGCGCTGTTGCCGCGCACGTCGGTCCACTCGACGTCGCGGGCGGACTTGAGGAAGCCATAGTCGAGTGAGCCTGTGAGCACGTCCATGATCAGCGCAGAATCGCCTGTCCCCCAGGTCATTTCCACAACCTTGCCCTGATGGAGCACCATGATGGAGGTCGGGCCACCCAAAGACGCCGGCACTGCGAAGTCGAGGCCGACTCGGGTGCGCGCTTGCGCCAGCGCGGACAGCGACTCGCCCTCGTCGACCGGGCTGGTTGCCGTCACCCGGGGCGACACGGACTCCGGCGTGCTCGTGCCGGGCGACCCGGTGGCCGACGTCGTGGGCGTCTGCACGCGCACGCCACCGAGCGAGATCCAGTCCAACACCGTGGCCCGGACCGGCGGCACGAGCAGGAGCCCGCCCACCAGAGCGCCAATGCTCGCAGCGATCTTCGCCCGTCCCCAGCGCCGACGGCCGGGCGTCGCCGGACGGGCTCCGCCGACAACGTGGACGTCCTCGTCGGCGGTCACCCGGGCCAGGACCTGCGCCGTCAGGTCCGGGCTCACGGTCGGCGCCGGGAGAGCACGACCGAGGTCGATCAGTTCCTCGGCCAGCGGGTCCGCGTCGTCCATCTCACGCATCGGCCAACTCCTCTCGCAGCACGCTCATTGCCCGGTGCAGACGTGACTTCACCGTGCCGACGGCGACGTCGAGCGCGGCGGCCGTCTCGGCCTCGGACAGTTCCATCAGGTAGCGGCACGTGACGACCTCCCGATACACCTGCGGCAGAGCGGAAACCGCGGCATACAACCGTCCGTGACGGTCATGGAGTTCGGCCGTCTCGGCAGGGTCGCGGACGAAGGACGTGCGCGCGTCGAGCCGCGCGGCCGCGTCGTCACGACGCAATCGGCGCTCCTGTGCCCGCTGCCGGTTGCGGGTCTCGTTGATGACGATCCGCAGCAACCACGGCCGGAAGGCCGCGCCGTCGCGGAAACCGGGCAGCGCGGCATACGCCTTGACGAACGCCTCCTGCACGACATCCTCGGCCTCCCCTCCGGCGCCATTGAGCCAGGCCAGGCGCGTGGCTATGCCCGCGTGGGCAGCGACGAGCACCGCATACGCGCTGGCATCTCCAGCCCGGATGCGGTCCATGGCCTCCGCTTCGGCGGATGGGTCCTCGCTCACCGTCCTCCTGTGTCTCTGCGGGCATTACACCGCAGGACGCCAGGAGGTTCCGGCAGGCTCAGCTGCCGAAGTCCGGTCGCAGCGGATACGGCGCAACTCCGCCGGACCCGACCTTCTGCGCCAGCACTTGGTGCAGCTGAATCTCGTTGCGCCTGAACCCGAGTGAGCTGCCCGCGAGATAGAGGCCCCACACGCGAGCGGTGGCCTGCCCGGCGTCGCCGACGCAGGCGTCCCAATTGGCCGAAAGATTCTTGGCCCAGGCGCGACAGGTGCGGGCGTAGTGCTCGCGCAGGTCCTCGACGTGCCGGACCTCGAAGCCCTGGTCGGCGATATCGTTGATGATCGTGCCGACCGGGGCGAGTTCCCCATCGGGGAAGACATAGCGGTTGGTGAAGCCGCCTTTTGCGATCGGGCTGAAGTGATTGTTCGGCCGGGTGATGCAGTGGTTGAGCAGGCGACCGCCGGCGACGAGCCGTTCGTGCAGGAAGGCGAAGTAGCCGGGGTAGTTCTTGATGCCGATGTGCTCGGTCAGGCCGATGGAGGAGATGGCGTCGAAGTCCGACTCGGTGACATGGCGGTAGTCGTCGTGCCGGATCTCGGCGCGGCCGGTCAGCCCCTCTCGTTCGATCCACGCTTGGCCGTATGCCGCCTGCTCCCGCGAAAGCGTCACGCCGAGGGCGGTGACGCCGTAGTTGGTGACGGCGTGGCGCACCATGCCGCCCCAGCCGCATCCGACGTCGAGCAACCGCATGCCGGGTTTGAGGTCGAGCTTGCGGCACACGAGGTCGAACTTGTTAGCCTGGGCTTCCTCGAGCGTCGCGTCGTCACGGGGGTAGCACGCGCACGTATAGGCCATGGATGGCCCAAGTACCTTCTCGTAGAAGGCATTCGACACGTCGTAGTGGTGGCTGATCGCCTGGGCGTCCCGCGCCTTGGAGTGCCGCAGGCCCTCGGCGAGCCGGCGCCAGCCGGGCGGATTCTCGAGATCGGGGAGCTCCGGCGGCACGAACATCCGGGGTCCGAGCGAGGTGAGGATGTCCTTGACCTTGCGGGGCTCGGGAATCCGGGGGGCCAGCTTGTCCTTGACGCTGTCGAGCAGGTCGTAGGGGTCGCCCTCGTCGAGGCCGACGATGTCGAGGTCACCCTGGACGTAGGCCCGCACGAGGCCGAGTTCGCCGGGGGCGCTGACGAGATAGCGCAGGCCGCGCTCGTTCTTGAGGTCCATGAGGATCCCGGCACTCTGGTTGCCGCCGCTGGATCCGTCGTACGCCTTCAGCCCGAAGGCGGCGTCGTGGCCGAAGATCTCGTCCACGATCGCGCCGATGGTCATGGTCATCGCCGGCCCACCGCCTTGGCATAGAGGTCGGGCAGTCGGCCGTCGGGGTCATAGAGTTTTTTCACGCGCGCATACTCCTCGCCGCCATAGAGCGACCAGAACTCGTCCTGGTCGTAGTAGGCATCGGAATAAAGGGACTTGTGGCCGTCGAGCGCGTGGACCTTGTGCTCGATGGCCTTGTTGACGTCACCGTCCGCGGCGCTGGGGACGATGGGGACCGCGGACCAGAACCCGACGTTGACGTAGTCGCGTCCGGCCTCGAGCGGATAGTGGGGCCACGGCCGCACTCCGTGGCTGGTGTCGCGAAGACGTATGGGGCACAACCAAATCGGTTCGATCGGCACATTGGTCAAGAACCAGTCGACGAACTCGGCGGTCCGCTCGATCGGGATCTCCACGTCTTGGACGACCCGCTCCTGAGGCAACGCGCCCCGGCGCTGCTGCAGCGCGGCATACCACCCGTGTTTGTTCTCGAAGCGGATGACCTTGCCGTAGACGTCGCTGCGCAGGTAGCGCTTGGGTATGACGCGGCGCACGAGCGGTTTCTGCACGAACAGTCCGCGGGAGCACCAGAACCAGTCGGTGTCCCAGCGCCAGATGTAGTCGCGGATCGTCAGGAAGTCCTCGTGCCAACTCTGGATCGAACGGTAGTAGATCCGCCGGCCGGTGTAGTCGGAGGTGTACGGCGGGGTTGAGTCGGTGAAGTGCGCGATAACCAGGTAGGACTCGTCGGCCGAGAACACCACCCCGTCGATGAAGTCGACATGGTGACCTTCGAATTCCCTTGTCGCCAATATCTTTTCGAGAGTGTCGACGAGCGACGGCACCGAGGTGAAGCGGACGTGGCGGAGCCGGACATGCGGCTGGACCGGCTCCAGGTCGATCATCAGGCGGACGCTGTAGCCCAACGAGCCGTAGGAGTTGGGGAAGGCCCGGAACAGGTCGCGGTGCGCGTTGTCGTCCGTGGCCGTGAGGATCTCGCCGCTACCGGTGAGGATGTCGAGTTCGCGCACGGACTCGTGCGGCAGGCCGTTGCGGAACGAACTCGACTCGATGCCCAGGCCCGTGACCGCTCCCCCGAGCGTGATCGTCTTCAGCTGGGGCACGACATACGGCATCAGCCCGTGCGCGAGCGTCGCGTCGACCAGCGTCTCGTAGGTGCACATGCCCTGCACCTGAGCCACCCGGGAGGCCGGGTCGACCTCGACGACCCCGGCGAGGCACGAGACATCGAGCCCCTGAGCCCCCGTGTCCTCGCGCGGCCGGAACAGATTGGACGTCCGCTTGGCGAGGCGGACCGGCGCCCCGGACGGCAGGGCCGCGAGCTGTGCGCGCACCCGACCCACGGCGGCAGCATGCCGGTCCCATCCGATCGGCTCCGCGTTGTGGTGTGTCATGTGCTCGCTCTTCCTATTCCACCAAGCCTGCACAATAGTCAGATTGACCACGCGAGTGAAGTCGGTCTCAGATCCACTCGGCGCGCAGGCGGGAGATGGCGGCGTCGAGGTCGAGACCCAGATGGCGGGCGGTGGACGCGTAGCCGCGGGCGGCCACGGCGAGTTGCTGCTGATTTCGCGCGGCCGGGACCGCGGCGGCGGCGAGCACTACCGTGCCCGTGCGGACCCGGGACGCCACGAGCCCCTCGGCCTCGAGCTCCTTGTAGACCCGGCCGATCGTGCCCGGAGCCAGGCCCAGATCGGACGCGAGCTGCCGAATGGCCGGGAGGCGGTGTCCCGCCGCAAGCTGCCCGGCGGCGATCATGCCGGCAAGCTGACTGCGGACCTGTTCGTATGGTGGCGTGGGGCTGGCAAGGTCGACCTCGAGATTCACGAATGCGCTCGCGACGGGTGCGGGAGCTGCATCGCCGTGGACGCTTGGCTTCCCGGGCTCGTCGGCTGGGTGCCCGCCTCCCACCCACCGACCGCGAGCAGGGCAAGCCAGTCCGCCGACGTGGCCGGATCGCCACGGACCCAAGTGCCGATCGGGAGAGTCACGGCCACGCCGCTCAGCAGCGTCACGAGGACCCCCACCCGACGCCAGAATCGACTGCGCGAGAGGGCTTTCGACACCAAAGGCGCGGTGGCCTCGGTGAGGTGGACGCCCTGTCGGCGCCGGAAGCTCTCCAGGCGCGCGGCCCGCGCGGACGTCGAAGCGGAGAGGATCAGCGCCGCCAGGACGCCGAGGATGAGGAGATACCCGACGAATTCGACGATGTCGATCTGCACATCGCCATGCTCTCGCCAGTGAGTCAACGAATCAATGAGTCAATAGATTGACTCATTGGGTCCCGTGCTGGGCGGCGGCCGAGGCGTAGAGACAGATGGTCGCCGCCATCGCCAGGTTCAAGGATTCGGCCTTGCCGTAGATCGGGATCGACACCCGCTCCGCACACGCGGCGGCCAGGTGGTCGGGCAGTCCCTGCGCCTCGGTGCCCAGCACCCAGCAGTGCCGGCCGGCCAGGTCGACGTGCGGCAGGGTCAGGGCCGCTTCGCCCTCGGTGGCGAGGGTGCGTATGCCGTGACTCGCCACCTCGGCCAGCGTCGCCTCGGCGTCGAGTCCGGTGACGACGGGCAGGTGGAAGAGCGATCCGGCGGTGGAGCGGACGACCTTGGGAGAGAAGACATCCACCGAGCTGTCGGTTACCAGCACGGCGTCCGCGCCGGAGGCGTCGGCGGCCCGGATCACCGTGCCGAGGTTGCCAGGGTCGCGCACCTCCTGCAGCAACACGAGCAGCCGCGGCGACGCCGCCAGGACATCCGCCAGCGTCGGCTCCGGCTGCTGCGCCACCGCCAGCATCCCCTGCGGTGTCTCGGCATCGGCCATCGCCGCAAGCACCTCGTCGCTCACTGAGTGCACGAAAACCCCAGCGGCGGAAGCGGACTCGACCAGGGCGGCATACCGCTGCGCCGCGGCGGCGGTGACGTAGAGA
>Ga0116152_10004617_pt1 | contig 10853 bp, 3 predicted proteins | sample AD_UKC119_MetaG_FD_89894 | JGI IMG/M metagenome (GOLD analysis project Ga0116152, IMG submission 89894) | Active sludge microbial communities of municipal wastewater-treating anaerobic digesters from Hong Kong - AD_UKC119_MetaG | ecosystem: Engineered > Bioreactor > Anaerobic > Digestate...
AAATCTCATCCTTTTTGTGCTGGTTAAATCCAATTAAAGGCATTGATGAATGTTTGAATTTTATTGAGTGGTCTGATTGATTTGTCAACGTAATTTGCATGTTCAAACTATCGTTTTTTATTTCAACATTCGAATAATTTATATCAAGTTTTTTTAGCGACTGAAATTCAGGAATTACAATCGTTTTTACCATTTTCCCGTTTTTAAGTTGAATAAGATCAGTATTTTCCATGCGGTCAGGAATAATAATAAAAAGCGAATCGCCTTCGGCGGCCGATTCTTCATCCCATAAATCGAACTGGCAAAAACGATAAACCGGAGAAGCCAGATGTATTGACGGGTCGCCGGTATAAAACTGGTATGTTCCCGGAAAATCAAAATTGTTGAAAGAGGCAACTTTCTTTCCGGCAGCCATTTTCTTAATTTGCTCAGCTGCTGCTTTGTGGTTGTAAAACGAAATCTTGAATTGCTTGTAATTGGGAATAAAATCGGCAGCCAGATAAAATCTAAAAATCATGAGGATGATAACAACCGGCAGCGCTAACCGGCTGAACCACTTTTTCAAAACCGGTTTGCTCGCAATTACAGGATAAGTAGCAATTATAAGTAAAGGCGTAATCGCAGTAGTGTAATGTGCTTCAATCCGGTTTTTAAAACTCATCAGGAAAAAGAAAATATAAAAGCCCAAAATGCTGAATATTATCGCTCTTCTAAACGGATCACGATTAACTTTAAATTTACTTAACGCAAAAAATACAATTAAACCGGTGAGCGGACCAGCTACCAGTAATTGACTGGTAATGTTGTTTTGAACAGTCCAGAATCTTACAGGCTTTGTGCGATCGCTCAGGTGATATTTAAAAGTGGGGAAGTGGTTATCAATTTGCCATAAAATATGAGGGGTCAACAATACAATGGTAACTATCACAGTAATCCAGAAATACTTGTTCTTCAGCAGTTTTAAATTCGACAAAACTATCAATCCCAAAGCCACAAATGCGTGGTATTTGCTATAAATCATTGCAGCAGCCACAAAGGCTAATATTATTGCCATTTTTATGTTTGGATCGGCAATAAATTTTTTATACCCAAGGAAAAAAAGCAGGGTAAAAAATACAAGCGGGGTGTCAGGAAGTGCCATGAAACCGCCAATATGTGTATGTACCAACGGAAATGAAATTATAAACAGTCCAAGAAAAAAAAGATCTTTTCTTTCGTCCAGTTCATTAATTATCAGTGCCAGTGTTATAGTTGATATCAGTATAAAAAATAACCGCACGCCAAGTTCGTTGTGCATTAATGAATCTCCCAAATAAACCAGAAATGCTGCCATTGGCGGATGATCAAAATATCCCCACGCAAGGTGTTGTGAATACATCCAGTAATAAGATTCATCAGCATGCAGATTTGTGAAAGCCGATTGAATTATATTTAATAACAACCAACCTGCTAGCAAAAAGTAGTGCTTTCTTTCAAGGTTCGAAAATAGCTTCATCTTATTTTAATTAGGCATTTTTATCAAATACATCGGTTGCAAAACTTTGTCTCTGGTTTTCGGATTAATAAATCGCCCGCCCCGGTTTAAATACAGATGTTTGTATTCGATTATTGTATCGGTTTCAATTTTAAGCGCTTCAAAATCTTCTAATCCTTCAGGATCTGTAAATATCCAGCTGCCTTTACTTTCAGCTGCCTTTTTCAGTTCAGCTTTCGACTTTAGCTGAGTAGCCTGCGGTTCGCTGTAAAAGAAAAGTTCGTATTGTCCGTATTTATAATTGTAAAGTTTGTTGGTTGGGCCGGCGTTTTCCGTAAAATAGCGTGCAACTTTCGGAGGAGCCTGAAGACTGAACATGTAAGGGAAAACGTGAGTGTTCAGTAATAATATTAATAATGCAAATGAAATTAGAGTAGGAATTAAAAAACGATTCAATTCGTCTTTGATTTTGAAAAGTGTGTATAAAGTAAAAACGATACCAGCCGTGACAATCATCCAGTACCCGGGTTTTGGAAACGGAAACAGGTAAAATGCAACTGTAAGAATCATCAGCCACAAAATTATAACCACAAAATTTTGAGTTGAAAGATATACCTTGTAAAGTTGTTGTTTGTTTTCGATAGCAATATCAGCCCATTTTGCTGTTAACACTGCAATTAACGGTACAATTGTAAAAATATAGTTGGGAAGTTGACTGCTTGCAGAGTTTAGAATGATAAAAAAGATCCAGATTCCGGTAAATGTAAAATATTCATTTGTTCGGAATTTGTTTTTTATCAAGAATTTAAATTCGTAAAACACAGATATAAAGAAAATTAAACTCCATGGTAAAAAAAGATACATCAGAGTATGAACGTAAAAAATAGGGTCGTTCACGGCCTGAACATACGAACCGGTAATCCGGCCAACGTTGTTCTCCCAGAAGAAAAACCGAATTCCGGCCCACCCAAACTGATTCATTAAACCAATTAATGCAGGACTTGCAACTGCAAATGCAAGAATAACTCCTAAAAACCAGCGGTAATCAAACAAAAATCGAAAATCTTTTTTCAGTAAAATATGTCCAATCACAGCAAAAGCCGGTATTGCAGCACCAATCGGTCCTTTACTTAACATGGCCAAACCAATCGCTGTAAATCCCAAAATCCAGTGTTTGTTCCTTTTGGTTTTTATAAACTCAAAAAGCTGCCAAAGTGCCAGGGTTACAAATGCCTGAAGTGGAGTGTCGGCATGAATATCCATACTGTATAATGAATAGATAACCGAAAATGCCAAAAAAGTCGCTGTCAGATATCCAACCCTTGAATTATATAAGCTTTTCCCGAGTCGGAATCCCCAGTAAAAACCAGCAAATACCAATAAAAGTATGGGAAATTTAAACCAGAAATTTGAAATGCCGCCAATTGAAAAACCGAGCGCTCCCAACCAAAACATCATTGGGGGTTTTTGGTCATAGGCATCTCCATGTATTGTCAGATTAATGTAATTTCCATTCTGGAAAGTTTCTTTGGCAACAGTTGCATATTTCCCTGCATCGCGCGTTACATCTATCTGTAAACCATAAAAATAGCTGCAAAGAGCAACGATAATTGCAAAAATATAAATAACCCGGACCAAAGTTTTGTTGGGTATGGATTTGGTTGTAAATGACATTAATTTCAAAATTTAAAATCCGCGATAAAAGTCGCAATTATTTTGCACAATTTGAAATACCCGTTTAAAACCAAAACTATCAGCATAGTACTATTCAACTTGAATTCGATATATTTGCCAAAATCAAAATTTGCAAAAAATGAAACTCTGGGAAAAGGGAATTCCTGTTAACAAAGCAATTGAGAAGTTTACCGTTGGAAAAGACCGCGAGCTTGATCTTTACCTTGCGCCATTTGATATTTTAGGTTCTATGGCGCATATCACCATGCTTGAATCGGTTGGATTGATTGGTAAGGATGAATTGCCCGTATTAATGAGGGAATTAAAAAAATTATACAAAATTGCGATTAACAGGGAATTTGTAATTGACGAGGGAGTTGAAGATGTTCATTCTCAGGTTGAGTTTATGCTTACAAAAGAACTGGGCGATTTAGGCAAAAAAATTCATAGCGGGCGATCACGCAACGACCAGGTTTTACTGGATTTAAAACTTTTTACCCGCGATGCGGTAAAGGAAATTGTTGAAAGTTCGTCGGCAATAATTGATGTTTTGCTGAAAAAGGCTGATGAAACCAGGGAAATTTTAATGCCGGGCTACACTCACCTTCAAATTGCAATGCCATCTTCGTTTGGTTTGTGGTTCAGTGCATATGCCGAAAGCCTGACCGATGATTTGGAGTTGTTACTTTCCGCCTACAAAATCACAAATCAAAATCCGTTGGGTTCGGCTGCAGGTTATGGTTCTTCATTCCCGCTAAACCGCCAGATGACAACCGATTTATTAGGGTTTTCGAAAATGAATTATAATGTTGTTTATGCTCAAATGGGGCGCGGTAAAGTTGAGAAAATTGTGTCGTTCGCCTTGGCCAACTTGGCAGCAACGCTTTCAAAACTTGCATTCGACGTTTGTTTGTTTATGAGTCAGAATTTCAATTTTGTGAGTTTGCCTGCCGAATTTACCACAGGTTCGAGTATAATGCCACACAAAAAAAATCCTGATGTGTTCGAGTTGGTTCGTGCTAAATGTAACAAACTGCAAGGCGTGCCAAATCAAATTTCCTTGATGATAAATAATTTACCAAGTGGTTATTTTCGCGACTTGCAAATGGTAAAGGAAGTTTTTCTCCCTTCTTTTAAAGACCTTAATGATTGTTTGAATATTGCAACTTTGGCTATTGAAAATATGACGGTAAAAGATAATATTCTTGATAATCCGAAATACGATTTAGTATTTAGTGTTGAAACCGTAAATAACCTTGTTCTGCAAGGAATACCCTTTCGTGAGGCGTACCAGAAAGTTGGAGAACAAATTGAAACAGGTAACTTTAACCCCGAAAAAGAAGTAAAACATACCCATGAAGGAAGTATTGGGAATTTGATGCTTGATAAAATTTCCGATTATAAAAGGGAAAAAATAGCAGGCTTTAATTTTGATGAAACTGAAAGTGCAATTAATCGGTTACTGGGTTAAATTATAGAAGTGGTTGAAAATAAGACTAATTTCACTTTATTTCTGTTTTTTCGGGCCTATTAATATCGTAAAACGTAATAACAGAAAGGTTAAGAGTATGTTATTAAGCATGTTTTGCATCGGCATAAATTGTGAAATATAGGGTATTTCATTATTTTTGATTTCACTTTGTAAGAAAAATTCGATTTTTGCTTTCAATTTCACAGCGATTGGTTCAGTTGCAATCAGTTAGCTGTTATTTTATGCAAAATGGTTTAAAAAAAGATAGAAAATGACATACACGAGATTACCTGAGGCGCAAGGATTATATAATCCGCAGAATGAACATGATAATTGTGGGATTGGATTTGTTGCCCATATCAAAGGTAACCCTACACACGATATAGTTCTCAGAGGTTTGGATGTACTTTTGAATATGGACCACCGCGGTGCCACAAGCGCCGACAATACAACGGGAGATGGTGCCGGTTTGCTAATGCAGATTCCGCACCAGTTTATTACTGAAGTGTTGAAGTTGGATGTTGGTGAAAAAGGAAATTACGGAACCGGTATAATCTTCCTTCCAAAAGATGATGCCGAAGCAGCATTTTGTATTGACGTGCTGAGCCGGCATATTAGAGAAGAAGGCCTTACATTGGTTGGATACCGCGATGTACCGGTTGATAGTTCGGCCCCCGGAGAAATAGCAAAAACAACCGAACCAACAGTAAAACAGGTTTTTATTCGTGCAAATCTCGAAAGGGAAGCCTTGGAAAGAAAACTTTTCATGGTGCGTAAACTTGCAGAAAAGGAGATACGGGATTCTGATTTAAAATTTAAGGATTGGTTTTATCAACCCAGTTTATCAGCCAAAGTTATCGTTTATAAAGGCATGTTTACACCCTCACAGTTGCGCGATTATTATCTCGATTTCAAACATGAAAAATTTAAAAGTGCAATTGCATTGGTACATTCCCGTTTCAGTACCAACACATTTCCTACCTGGAGCCTCGCTCAACCATTCAGAATGATTGCCCACAACGGAGAAATAAATACAGTACGCGGAAACAGACTCTGGATGCAGGCACGCGAAGGACTGATGAAATCGGATGTTTTTGGTGAAGATTTGAAAAAACTGCTTCCAATTATTGAGCCGGGAAAATCTGATTCGGCATCGTTTGACAATGTGCTCGAATTTTTGAATATGACAGGGAGAACTATTCCACATGCTTTATGTATGATGATTCCTGAATCATTTAACCAAAAAAATCCAATTCCTGAAAGTTTAAAGGCTTTTTATGAATACCATTCCACAATTATGGAACCGTGGGACGGGCCGGCCTCCATGGTATTTTCTGACGGAAGATATATTGGAGGGACATTGGACAGAAACGGTTTAAGACCGTCAAGATATGTTATTACAAAGAACGATTTGATTGTTATGGGTTCCGAAGTTGGAGTTCAGACTTTTGAACCGGAAGAAATAAAAATAAAGGGTCGTTTGCGTCCCGGAAAAATATTATTGGTTGACACCCAACTCGGTATTATTATTCCCGACGAGGAGGTTAAAGACCAGTTAAGCAGGCAGCATCCTTATGAAATGTGGCTAAAGGAAAATCGCCTGATGATGGACGATATAAAGGTAAAAACCAGGGTGCCTTCATCAATCGAAAATTTCGAAACCTATTCAAAAGTATTTGGTTATTCTAAGGAGGATATGTATGAAATAATCCTCCCCATGAGCGATTCAAGTGTCGAACCAACCAGCTCGATGGGAAATGATGCACCATTGGCGGTGTTTTCTGATAAACCAAAACGCCTGTTTGATTACTTCAAACAAATGTTTGCCCAGGTAACCAATCCACCAATTGACTCAATTCGCGAAGGCTTGGTAATGGCGCTGACCAATTACATAGGTTCACTAAGTTCAAATTTACTTAAAGATTCGCCCGAACATTGCAGGTTGGTAAAATTCCAGGGGCCAATTCTCACCAATACTGATTTGGGAAAGATTAAAGATTTGAAAGACGATCTTTTCACCCATAAAACAATTCCAATTGTTTTTCCGGTTAAGGAAGGGCAAAAAGGACTTGAGTCGGCTCTCGAAGAAATTTTGGCTGAAGCTGAAAAAGCTGTAGATGACAAAAAAAACTACATTATTCTTTCCGACAGGAATATATCTGAAGATTATGCACCAATCCCGTCGTTGCTTGCTGTAGCTGCTGTACACCATCATCTTATAAAAACCAAAAAAAGAATGCAGGTGGGTATAATTGTAGAAACAGGGGAAGCTCGCGAAATTAACCATTTTGCACTTCTGCTTGGTTATGGTGCGAGCATTATTAATCCTTACCTGGCTTTTGCCGCAATCGATCATCTGGTTAAAGAAGGTAAAATTGAAAAGGAATATAACGAAGCGAGAAAGAATTATATAAAATCAATCGACAAAGGTTTGTTGAAAGTAATTTCGAAAATGGGGATTTCTACATTGAGAAGTTATCATGGAGCACAAATATTTGAAGCAATAGGAATAAGCCAGGAATTGATTGACAAATATTTCACAGGTACCATTTCAAAAATTGGTGGCGTTGGGTTGGAAGAAATTACAAAAGAGGCTTTAATGTTTCATACTGAAGCATATAAAAAAGAAGTCGCACCGGAACCGTTTGGTTTTGAAAATGCCGGCGTATATGCCTGGAGAAAATATGGTGAACACCATGCATGGAATCCTGAAACGATTGGCTTGCTGCAATGGGCAACCCGTACAAACGATTATTCGAAATATAAAGAATACAGTGCGCTTGTTGATAACGAAAACAGGAAACCTGCATTTATTCGCGGTTGTTTTAATCTGAAAAAGAATCCAATTCCTATCGATCAGGTTGAGCCGGTTGAAGATATAATGAAACGGTTTGTTACCGGAGCGATGTCCTACGGTTCAATTAGCAAGGAGGCACATGAAGCCCTTGCAATAACAATGAATACCATTGGAGGTCGCAGTAACACCGGAGAAGGTGGTGAAGATCCGGCACGTTTCGGTACTATAAAAAATAGTAAGATAAAACAAGTTGCTTCGGGGAGGTTTGGTGTTACAAACAACTACCTGGTTAATGCTGATGAATTGCAAATTAAAATTGCGCAGGGTGCAAAACCAGGAGAAGGCGGTCAGTTGCCAGGATATAAAGTAAACAGCATCATTGCAAAATTAAGAAATTCAACACCTGGAATCACTTTGATCTCGCCACCTCCGCACCACGATATTTATTCTATTGAAGATTTGGCGCAGTTGATTTATGACCTTAAAATCACAAATCCACGTGCAGCTGTATCGGTTAAACTTGTTTCAGAAGATGGAGTTGGAACTATTGCAGCCGGTGTGGCCAAGGCATATTCTGATGTTATAATAATTGCTGGTGGCGATGGTGGAACGGGTGCAAGTCCCGCGAGTTCAATTAAACATGCCGGATTACCGGTGGAACTTGGGATTGCCGAAGCACAGCAAACACTGGTTTTAAATAATTTACGAGGAAGGGTAAAACTTCAGGTTGACGGACAGCTTAAAACAGGTCGCGACGTTGTTACCCTTGCTTGTCTTGGTGGCGAAGAATTCGGTTTTTCAACTTCGGCTTTAATTGTACTTGGATGTATCATGATGCGTAAATGCCACATGAATACTTGTCCCGCGGGTATCGCAACACAAGATAAGGAATTGCGAAAACGCTTTATAGGAAGGTCGGAATATTCAATAAACTTCTTCCGTTTTATTGCTGAAGAAGTTAGGGAATATCTTGCCGAAATGGGATTCACAAAATTCGATGACATTGTTGGGCGCACTGATTTGCTCGAGCTTAATAAAAATGTCATGAACTGGAAAATGAAAAATGTAGATTTTTCAAAACTGTTGTTTGTTCCTAAAGAAGCAGCAGAAAATCCAATTCATAACACATATAAAAATGCCCAACTCGGCGAGAACCATCTTGACATAGATTTGATAAAAGAATCGAAAAGAGCAATTCAGGCCGGCGAAAAAGTTTGGATATCGCGAAATATCGTAAATGTTGACCGTACAGTTGGCGCTATGCTGTCAGGTGAAATTTCACGGAAATACGGTGAAGCAGGTTTGGCAAAAGACACGATTCACTGTATGTTTAACGGAACAGCAGGTCAAAGTTTTGGTGCTTTTCTTGTGAAAGGACTTACATTCCGGTTGGTTGGTGATTCGAATGACTACATAGGAAAAGGTTTGTCGGGCGGAAAAATAATTGTGGTGCCACCACCTGAATCGACATTTAAACCCGAGGAAAATATTATTATCGGGAACACTTCGTTCTATGGGGCCACAAGCGGAGAGGCATACATAAGGGGCGTTGCAGGCGAACGTTTTTGTGTGAGGAACTCGGGCGCCAAAACCGTAATTGAGGGAACCGGTGATCACTGTTGCGAATATATGACAGGCGGTAGGGTAGTGGTACTTGGAAAAACAGGTAAAAACTTTGCTGCAGGAATGAGTGGCGGTATTGCATATGTGCTCGACATGGCAGGCGATTTCGATTATTACTGTAACCGGGGGCTTGTTGATTTGAGCCAGGTTGAAGAAAAAGCAGATATTAAAGAATTGCAGGAATTAATCAATAATCATTTTTTATATACTCAAAGTACGCTAGCTTCAAAAATACTTACCCGCTGGGATGAATACCTTCCCAAGTTTGTTAAAGTAATTCCTTTTGAATACAAGAAAGTTTTGGAAGAACAAAAATTAAAGGAGTTACAAAAGAAACTTCAGTTAACAGAAGATGATCCATCGCGTCACGAGTAAATAATTCTAAATTTCAATTTAAAAAAACAGGCAAACAAAATATGGGAGATCCAAAAGGTTTTATGACAGTACCCCGGAAAGATGCGGGTTACCGTCCCTTAAACGATAGAATTCATGATTACGGTGAAGTTGAACAGACACTAAATGAAAATGACCGCGCATTACAGGCCTCGCGCTGCATGGATTGCGGAATACCATTTTGTCACTGGGGTTGCCCGGTTGGGAGCAAAATACCTGAATGGCAGGATGCAATTTATCGTGGACGAAAAGATGAGGCTTATTTTATACTTCATTCAACAAATAGTTTTCCCGAAATAACAGGGCGTATTTGCCCCGCCCCATGTGAAAAAGCTTGTGTTTTGGCTATTCACGATGAAGCTGTTACAATTCGCGAAAACGAGTGTGCAACGGTTGAACAGGCATTTGAAGCTGGAATTGTGGTGGCAAATCCTCCAAAAACAAGAACCGGGAAAAAAGTTGCGGTTATTGGTTCAGGGCCGGCTGGTTTGTCTGCTGCCGATTTGCTTAACAGAGCTGGTCATTTGGTTACGGTTTTCGAAAAGGCAGACGCTATTGGCGGATTGTTGCGTTACGGAATACCTGATTTCAAGTTGACAAAAAGCGTTATCGACCGCCGTTTACAACTTTTTCTTGACGAAGGCATGATTTTCAAAACCAATGTTAATGTTGGTGTCGATATATCAAAAGATGAACTTTATGCTGAATTTGACGCTGTATTGCTTGCAGTTGGTGCCGAACAGCCGCGTGATTTACCGGTTGAAGGACGTGATTTGGACGGGGTTCATTTTGCGATGGATTTCCTTACACAGCAGAATAAAAAAGTTGCAGGGAAACTTATTGAAAAGGAAAACAGAATTCTCGCGAAACATAAAAATGTATTGGTTATTGGTGGTGGCGATACTGGATCCGACTGTGTGGGAACTTCAATCCGTCAAAAAGCAAAATCGGTTACCCAAATAGAAATATTACCAAAACCCGCTGAAAAACGAGAAGATAACAATCCCTGGCCTTATTGGCCGAATACTTTGCGCACATCAAGTTCGCATCAGGAAGGTTGCGAACGTCGCTGGAACCTTTCAACAAAAAGATTTATTGGCGAAAATGGCAAACTAAAACAGGTTGAGCTTGTGCAGGTTGAATGGTTGAAAGATTCAAATGGACGCTGGAACATGACTGAAGTGCCTGGCACTACCGAAATTGTTGATTGTGAACTGGCTTTGCTTTCAATGGGCTTTACACAACCTGTGCATGTTGGTTTGCTTGATTCTCTGGGCATTGATTACGATCAACGTGGTAATGTTAAAGTAAACAGTAATAAACAAACTTCAGTTGCCAAATTGTTTGCAGCAGGAGATGCCGAAAAAGGTGCAAGCCTTGTTGTTCATGCTATTGAAGCAGGTAAAGTTGCCGCTAAAAAT
>Ga0116152_10004620_pt1 | contig 10848 bp, 12 predicted proteins | sample AD_UKC119_MetaG_FD_89894 | JGI IMG/M metagenome (GOLD analysis project Ga0116152, IMG submission 89894) | Active sludge microbial communities of municipal wastewater-treating anaerobic digesters from Hong Kong - AD_UKC119_MetaG | ecosystem: Engineered > Bioreactor > Anaerobic > Digestate...
AATAATAAAATCATTGATAAAAAAACTAAACATTGTGAATGAAAAAGAGATTCTTGCAATACTAGATGATGACACAATTGAAGGACAAGAAAAACAAAGAAGATTGAATGAAACATTGAAAGAGATTCAAATTGATGATGAAGAACTTGAAAACAAAGTCTTCAGGTTAAGAAGAAAAGACTTCGACTTCAAATCAGTTGAACCGAAGAAACTTGTCTCATTGCTAGATGAACAAATGAACCTTAACAAAAGAGCAATCGAAGGAATGCAAATTGCTTCAAAAGTAAATCTTGCATTGATGAACTTGAGAAATACTTTTTCAATCTTTGTTGTGTCAGATGATGAACAGATTCACTCACAAGCAACAGAAAGACAAACACAACTATTCATTGACATATCAGATGAAATCCTAAACTCAATGATGACTTATAATTCATTTACTAAACTAGCAAAAAAGAAGAATCCTTCAAGACTCTTTGCAGAGACTTATCTTGAAGAGAAAGAAGAAGAGAATGAAGCACTTCAAAAACTTAAAGAAGAGATTCTGAAACAAGAAGAAGAAACACAAAAAGGAATCAGAGATTCTGAAGAGTTGTTTGAATATGTTCCTATTGCTACAAAGAACAAACTTATCACTCAAGAAAAAGTTATTCCTCAATTGTTTGTTTTAGGAAGTAAAATCAAAGAGAAAGTCACTTTTGACCTTGTCGGAGATAATAACGAAAATTGGATTGTCAGTTGTATAATGGAACAATACCCGATTGCTTTCACAACACACACTTTCAAGACTTTAGAATCATTGATGACTATTCAGACCACTTTTGAGAAAGAATATGCTTCAAGCATAAGAAGACCATTCTCAACTCAAGATATTATCTTCTTGAATAAAGGAGGAAAAGTCTCAAAATATACAAAAGAAGAAATCATCAAAACTAATCGAGAAATTATGTCTATAATGTCGGCAATTGGAAAACTTGATATCACAGACTTTGTTCGAAAGTATAATGAAACAAGACCAAAAGAAAAGAAAATATCTGAAGGAGAAATCAAGAGAATAAGTAGGATTCAAAACTTTGCTTATATGTCAGGAATTGAAATTGAATACAACGAAAACGGAGAAAATCAAGCAAATACATTGTGGTATTTTGTGAAGGAAAATCCTATTCCTATTTTTGACTTCGTAAAACTAACAAACAGATACACAATGCTTCCTTTGGAAATGGATTCATATCTTGTTGACACGGACTTGAATCAAGAAATAACAAGAGTTATGAAATCAATTATTGCTTCAGTCAGATACTACAAGACACAGAAGAAGAAAGAACAATCTTATTTCTTGTCTTATCACTTTGAAGGAATTGAAGAAGAAAAAACAAAACGAGACCTTTACAAACCTTCAGAAGCAATGAAACTACTTAAAGAACATAAAATTGTTGGAAGTTGGAGATATCAAATCACAAGGACAATTGATTCTATTGCAAAGGACTGCAACTTTGATGATAAAAGACCGATTGACTCTGAAAAGAATCTCACAGGAAAAGAAAGAACAAGATTCATTGATACTATTGTCGAATACTTAAGGAAGGCAAAGGAAGACAAAAACATTCTTGACTTCATACTTTATTCAGACAAGGAAAAAATAGTCAAAGAAGAAACCTATATCACAGAAGGACAACAACGAAAAGAAAGAATCAAGAAAAAACAAAAGGGAACTTTTAAAGAAGGACAAAGAAAAGTCACAAAGAGAAATCCTTCAATATATAAAATTACAATAATAATTGAATAGTTATAACAACAATTTCAGAGAAGAAAAAGTTGTCACAAACTATGGAAAAAGTTGTCACAAACTATGGAAAAAGTTGTCACAAGCAAAATCGTGCAAACCATTATGAATAAAGGGATTGAGAGGCATTTTTTCTTCAGTTAAATATATATTAAATATATAGTTAAATAAGTCAAAGCAAAACACTTGAATTGTGTTTGCTTTTTCTTTATTATGGAATCAGATTCAAGAGCAAATGTCACTTGTCTGTGATTCAACCCTTGAACAAAAATCTTCTTCGGAAATAAAAAAATCATTTTGTTTTCAACCCTATAAAAAGAGTAAAAATCCTATGTCAACTTTTACAAATAAATTGTCATAGAACCAAAATGAGATTGCAAAATAAAAGTCTTAAAGGAGGCACACAATCCCTACTTCAAGACAACCTCATTATATCATAAAAAAGAAAGAGAGGCACACAAAATGCAAAATAATTTTGAAAAACTACCAAAAGAAATGAAAGAGGAAGGATTCTTCTGCACTCACTACAAGAAGACACCTACAAACAAGACAAAACCGAATCAGAAAGAAACATTCAGAACCTTTGAAGAGACAATGAAACTCAAGAAGGACTATGAAGGCATAGGAATAGGAATCTTCGATTCATTCTGTGGCATAGACATAGACCATTGTATAAGTGAATCAAGAGAAATGACAGAACTTGCAAAGCAAATAATAAAAAGAATCAATTCTTATACTGAAAAAAGTCTTTCAGGAACAGGGATTCATATCATCTTCAAATGCACTAATCAAAAACAATTCGATTCAATGAAGTATTATACAAAGATGAATGAGAAGCAACTTCAAGAGAACGGATTCACAGGAACAGGAGGACTTGAACTATATCAAGGACAATTCGACAACAGATATCTCACTTTGACAGGAAATACTCTTATCAATGAACTTAAAACAATTGATTCAGAAGTCATTGAAGGTATAGTTGAAGAATATATGAAGAAACCTCAAATCCAAAAGAATACACAGGAAAAAAAGGAATATATTTCAGGAAATTATCAAGATGACATTCAGTTTTTAAATGTTGGACTATCTCAAGGAACTAAACTCATTGAATTGTGGAATAGCACACCTTCAGGAAGTGGAGGAGATGAATCAGAAACAGACTTGAAACTACTTTGTCAACTTGCTTATTGGACTAATTGCAATGAATCCTTGATGATACAATCCTTTGAATCAAGTCCATATTATATGCAAAAAGATGAAAAACACAAAGCAAAATGGAATCGTGATGACTATCAGTCCGACACTATAAAAAAAGCAATTGCTTCAGTCAATAAAACTGCAAGAGAAAACAAAGAACTATTTCAGACAAGAATGCAAGAAAAAGAGGCAGAGAAAATGAAACAAGAACAGGAAAAACAAGAAAAACAACTTCAAGCAGAGCAACAACAAAAGGAAGAAACAAAATCTTTGATATCAGATAGAAATGCAATGAACATTCTTGACTCTTTCTTTGAAAAGATTGATTCAGGAATATACAAACCTTGTTCGACAGGATTCACAAAACTTGATGAAAAGACAAACGGAGGAATCTCAAATCAAAGTCTTGTTATTTTAGGAGGAGGCACTTCAGTTGGAAAAACTACTTTCACTTTGAATCTTATTTCAAACTTTGCAAAACAAAGGGCGATTGTGTATTTTACCCTTGAAATGTCAGAAGAACAAATCTTGTCAAAGTTATATTCTCATATTGCTTATAAAACAAACGGAATGAAAGTCTCAAACTCAAATATTTTGCAATCTTATGACAAAAACAAGATGACAGAATATCAAAGAAGCAAACTACTTGAGGCAATAAAAGAACACGAAGAATTGATGAATATTATTGTCAGATTCCCTGAATCTTCAAACATTGACTTCATAATGAAAGAAATCAAGCAAATCACTCAAGAACTAAAAGAGCAAGAAAAAATGCAACCCATAATTGTGATTGATTATCTTCAATTTATTCAAGGAGGATTGAAGGAAGATATTCAAAGTCTTATCAAGAGAATACAAAGAGAATTGAAGAAATATGCAATTGAGGAAAATACAATTGTCTTCCTACTATCTGCAAACTCAAGAGAAGCAAACAGGAGAAAAGAATCAGACATTGATTCAGGAAGAGACACTTCAGACATTGAATATTCTTCAGACTATAATATGCAATTGAACTTCTTCGAATATGAACACGGAACAAACAAATCTGCTTCAGTCAAAGAATTATCAAGAGTAAATCCAAAGAAGATGACTATCACTATTCACAAGCAAAGATTCGGAGAAAGAGGATTGATGATTGACTACTACTTCAACGGAATATCAAACACCTTTGATGAAATACAAGAAGAGAGTCCATTCTATAATGATGATGAAGAAGAATCAGAACAACCAAAGAGAAAGTTGAACAAATTATCAGATATGTAATAATTAGAAGGAAAAATCCTTCTTTTTTATTGCTTCACTAGACACGAAATAAGGGCATTTTTAGACACTTTATTGCTTCATAGTATAATTGCACTACCTGAACCCTAAACAATGCAAGAAACACAAGAAAATGGGCATTCTTGAAGAAATTATGATGAATGAGGGATTGTGTCTTATTATATACTATATATTTATTATAATATTTATATAATTTATATGATATATATTATTTATTTATTTTATTATATTTATAATATATATATAATATATGACATTTACTTGTAAAAACTAACTTGATTGTGTTTATTTATTCAGGAAATTATTTTGAAGAATAAGAGAGGCATACCCTACCCACTTTTTGAAAGTCAAATTCGGGCAAATTACTTGCTTGAATAATTCGAACAAAAAAATTGAATCCCCCTACCCTTTGAATCATCTTCTGAAGACTAAAACCAACTAAACACACTTATTGTTATTTATGACAATATGGTAGTTTGTTACTATAATGACAAAATTATAGTTAAACAGAAAACGAACAGAGAAACATTTATAAATTATGTTAAGAAATGTTAAGGTAAAATGCTAACAAATGCTAACATATAAAAAATATAAAGAATATAAATCAAATATATAATATAAATGATATAAAGTTGATAAATCACATAAAAAATGTTATAATAGAATTGATATAAGGGAATAGAAGAATCCCAACGAATACCAACAGAAAAGGAGGAATCACAATGAAAGCAAAAGTTGAAGAAAAAAGAGAATATATCAGGAACTCTTGTCTTTATCAGGAGGAACTAGACAATTTCTTTGAATTATCAGAAGAAGAACAAAAGAAATATATTAAAGAAGCAGAAGAAAAAATCAAACAACTTGAACCAAACGAATATGAACTTGCAAAAGAAATGGGAGCAGATACTCTTGCAATTGCATTCTATTCTGAACTTGATGAACTTGATGAATCGAGAATCAATGACTTTTATATGAAAAGGGCAAAATGGTATTTTGATTCAAAAAGATTCTTTGACAAACCTGAAGCAGAAGAACTACTCAAAGAATATGGAGTCCTTCCCGTAGGAAAAAATGGAGAATATCTCACTTCGGGAGATTATGACTACATTGAAGGAAATATCATTGAAAGACAATTCAAGGACTTATCATATAACACAAGAGACAAAGCAAATAAACTAATCAATCAAATATGGGAAGATAAGACTCAATTCTTAACAGATGAAAGACTTCAAGAACTATCTGAAGCAAGAAACGGAATAGGATTCAAAGAGTTTTTATTTTGTGAAGAGTATATCAAGACAGGCAAAGTCACAAAAACTTGTGAATCTTTAGGAATAGGAAGGACAACTTGCTATGACTACCTTAAGAAAGATGAAATCAAAAAATACCTAGAGACAAGAAGAAATGAAATAAAAGAAGAATCAGACTACTTGATGAAACAAGGATTCAATGATTGCTTTAGTGAACTTCACAGACTTGCAACAAAAGAACCTTATATTCAAGACCACGACAGAATCAAAGCAATTGATTGCTACTTGAGGCACTATGAACAAAGCATTTATAAGACAACCGAATAAATATCATAATAAAAAAGTAAATGTTGAAGGGATTGTGTTTGATTCTAAACTTGAAGCAAAGAGATATCAGGAATTGAAACTTCTTGAAAGAGTAGGAGATATCAAAGACCTTCAATTGCAACCTTCATTCGACTTGATTCCTTCATTCAAGAAGAATGGGAAGACTTTCAGAAAGACTACTTATAAGGCAGACTTCTCCTACATAGTCACAAAGACAGGACAAATGATTGTCGAAGATTCGAAGGGATTCTTGACTGAACTCTACAAATTGAAGAAAAAACTATTCGAATATAAATATTCAGACTTAACTATCAAAGAAATTAAAAGATAAGGAGGACACACAATGAGAACGAATCAAAAATGCAAAACAATTATGCTATACAATGACACTCTTAAGAAAATGATTATTGCACTTGCAAAGAAAAAGAATACTACTACAACAAAATACATTGAAATTGCACTTCAGAATCAAATCAATAAAGACAAGAACCTTCTCACTCAAGAAGACTTGCTTCAAATCATTGATAAATAAGGCATAAAATACACAATTCTACTTTTAGGAGAGTTGATTCTCTTATCAGGAGAGTTGTTTTTTTGATATAAAATTGATAATAATATGATAAAAATCTGCAATAATTATGCAATAAATAAGATAATAATATGACAAAATAATGCAATTAAAATGCAAGAAAATGTTCGGAAATGTTCGAAAGTGTCTTTTCTATGCTTGAAATGATAAAACAAGGGATTGTGAATGATGAAATAGTTATTTCAGACAAAAATATGATACTTTTATGCAAAAATAATGCAAAAAAAGTGATATAAAAATGATAATAAAATGCAAAGAATACGAAAGTTTGCGAACAAAAAAAGAATAATCCGACTTTTCCGACCCCTAAAAAAAAGAAGAGTCTATTTTGATGAATCACAAATCTATGATATAATATTATTGCAATTGCAGAGACAATTCTTGAGTCATTCTCTCTAGTAAAACAGGAGAACAAGATTGTCTTTTTTTATGAGTCGGGAAATTATACGACAAATGATGACATAATTCGACACAAAACGACAGGAATCGACAAAATGATTCTCTTTTTGTGTTTTTTTAGTCCTTAAAAAGAAAAATTGTTGATAATTTTAAAAGCAATAAAAAAATGACCTTCAGAAACCTATCTATTTTCAATGAATGACCTCAAGTCGAACAATAACACTCTGAAGGGCAAAAAGTCTCTTAAAATCGAAATAAAAGGGTAATAACAAGCATTTACATATTTTATTCAATTTATGAAATATTTTTGATATAAACCATTGACAATTATTGATAAGTATTATAAAATCAAGATAGATGATGACAAGAAAAGGAGGCACACACTATGAATGGAGCATTGACTCAAACAATGAATCAGTCATTCATTCCTGAAAAGCAAGACTTTTCAAAAAATTATTTTCAAATCTTCATCAGAGACAACAGAGTGAAAGAAAAAACAATGAAAAATTATCTCACATACTTGAAACACTTTGCAGAATGGATTCTTCAGGAAGAAATTGAGAATCCTACAAGACAAGACTTGAGGAGATATCAAGACCACCTTGACACTTATATATCAGAGAAGACAGGAAAACCTCTTGAAATCACTTCAAAGCAACAATATTTTCAAGTCGTGAAGACATTCTTTCAATTCCTAGAGAATGAAAACTTATACAAAGATATTTCAAAGGGAATCAAATCTTATAAGATAAACAAAACAGAAGAGAGAAAAAGAGCATTCACGGAAGATGAACTGAAAACAATCTTATCTTCAATTGATAGGACTAATCAAAAAGGGAAGAGAGACTTTGCAATAATTCTTCTTTGTATCACGGGAGGACTTCGTATCATTGAAATACAAAGAGCAAACATTGAAGACCTTGAAATAATAGACAATCAATGCAGACTTTGGATTCAAGGAAAAGGAAAAGACACAAAAAATCAATATATAAAAGTTATTCCTGAAGTCAGAGAAGCAATTGAAGACTATCTTGCTACAAGAGAGAAAAGGAAGGATTGTGAACCTTTATTCACTAGCACTTCAAACAGAAGCAAGAATCAAAGAATAGCAGAGACTTCTATTTCAAGATTATTAAAGACAACCTTCAAGAAATCGGGATTCGATTCAAAGAAATTGACACCTCATTCCTTGAGACATTCGAGCAATTATATTCTTTATGAAATAACTTCAGATATAGAAAAAGTCAGGGAACATTCAAGACATTCAGATATCTCAACAACACAGATATATATCAATCACTTTGACAGAGACAAGAACGACTTTGAGCAACAAATATTCAATCAGTTATTTAAAACAAAGACAAAAGAAGACAGACAGGAAATAATTGCAGATATAAATCAATTAAAAGAAGAAGACATTGTGAAAGTGTCGGAATATATAAAAACATTAAAGGAGGAGAATATATGAAAGAAAAAAGAGAACATTCAGGACAACCACCTATAAACTTGAAAGAGAGGGCAGAATCACTTGAGAATGAGTTTTATACCATTGATGAACTTGCAAAGAGTCTGAAAGTTCACGAAAGAACAATCCGAAACAATATCAAGAGAGGAACTATCAAGGCAAAAAAATTCGGCAATCAATGGAGAATCAGGAAGAGTGATATTCTATGAGTGAAGAGACACAGAAAAAAACAACTTCAAAAAGATATGAAGTGACAACAATCTTTGAAGGACATTCAGAAAGCACTTATCTTATACGAAGAAAAGGAGCAGAGAAACTCTTTGAAGAAAAAAAGGAGCAATTCAAAACAAATAAGGACATAAAAGAAATAACATTCAGTATTATGACAATGAAAAATGATGATATTAAGACAGAACTACTTGAGAGAGTAAAAAGGGAGGAAATACTATGAAAATTATCACTATTGCAAACCAAAAAGGAGGAGTCGGCAAGACAACTACTTGTCAGACACTTGCTTGTGGACTTGCTAGAAAAGGATTCAGAGTCCTTGCAATTGATTGTGATTCACAAAGAAATATGTCATTCACTTTCAATGCTATGAATAACACAAAAACAATCTTCAATGTTTTATTACAAGAACCTATTGAGGAAGCAATCTTCAAGACTAATCAAAAAGTTGACTTGATTCCTTCTTCAGACCAACTATACATTGCAGATTCAGTCTTCAATCAGGCAAATGATATATACCGATTGAAAGTCCAACTTCAGAAGATATCAAACAATTATGACTATTGCATTATAGACACACCTCCAACACTAAACACAATCACAAAGGATTGTCTTATTGCTTCAGATTCAGTCATAATTCCTATGCACACAGATTCATTTTCAATGCAAGGATTGTCTCAACTACTAGCAACAATTGAAGAAGCAAAGAAGAAGCAAAAAGAACAAAATATCAAGGAACTAGAGATTGAAGGAATACTTCTCACAGAATACAACGAAAGAACTTTGTTGAATAGAATGCTTTCAAATCAAATTGAGAAAATATCAAAGCAAACAGGATTGAATGTCTTCAAGACAACAATAAGAAAAGGCATAGTCGTAGGAGAAGCACAAAACAATCAGACAAACATTTTTGAAATAAATCCGAAGTCAAATGTTGCAAAGGATTATGATTCATTTATTAAAGAATACTTGAAGAAATACAAGGAGAAGAAATGATGAAAAGAATGACACAGAATTGAAGAATCAACTTTGTGAACTATCAGTCAGAGTTGAAAAGACACGAGACTTGTCTGTATTATTAGGAGATTATTTCAATGAAGAGAACTTTGTCAGATTAAGGCAAATGAAAGAAGAAGAGAACGAAGCACTTCAAAAACAGGGAAGATGAACTTGTGACTGAACTTCTTATTTACAAAAGAAACTTCGAAGAATACGGAACACTTATGTTTGATATAATAGAAAAATTAAAAGCAATCGAAGATGACATTGAAAAGATTGCAGAAGAATTATAAAGAAAGAGAGAGGAAAAAATATGAGTAAACAAATCAAAGAGAATGACTTCTTGAATATGTCATTCACAAAATCAAGTGAGGAAATAAAAAAGGAGATACTTGAACCAAAGAAAGAGAAAAAAGAAAAATACAATCTTATGTTTTCAGTTGATGAAGTCCTTGTTGACTACTTCAAGGAAACAAAGTTTTTGACACAAAAGAATTATAAAGACTATATCAATTCACTAATTAGAAAAGATATGATTGAACGAGTAGGAGCAAAGGAAAACTGCACAGATGATGAACTTGTTGCAAAATGGGAAGAATACAAAAAGAAATTACACGACTTCTTCAATCAAGCAAGTAAATAGTATAATAAAGACCTTGAAGGGAGGCACACAATTTTATGAATAAAGATACAAAGACACTCACAACCAAAGAACTTGAAAGAAGAGGCAAAGAAGCAAGAGAAATCAATGAGAGAATTGAAAAACAATACAATGAAGCACAAAAAAACATTGAAAAACAAGTGATTGAAAAAAAGAAAAAATCTAAAACACAAATGATGAAGGAACTTCAGAAAGAACTTAAAACTGAAGGAATCAAGAGCAATCTTTCTACTCATTCACTTATATATCAAGTCAGAAAACCTTCGGAAGAAAATCCTATTCCTATTTTTGACTTCACAAATGGAGAACTTATTCTCAAGGATTGTATTGAAGAAAGAAAGAAACTTGACAAACTACTTGATGAATTATTGCAAGAGAATGAAGAACAAATGACAAGACTTTTTGACCTTGTCGGAGCAACAGATGAAGAAAGAGAACAATATCTTGCAGAACTTGAATCTGAATCAGAACTTTCAAAGGACTTATATTTTGACCTATTCGGAAAAGACCTTGAAGGAGATTATAGATTCGAAGGCACACCCGTTGAATAATAAAATCATTGATAAAAAAACTAAACATTGTGAATGAAAAAGAGATTCTTGCAATACTAGATGATGACACAATTGAAGGACAAGAAAAACAAAGAAGATTGAATGAAACATTGAAAGA
>Ga0116152_10004622_pt1 | contig 10845 bp, 8 predicted proteins | sample AD_UKC119_MetaG_FD_89894 | JGI IMG/M metagenome (GOLD analysis project Ga0116152, IMG submission 89894) | Active sludge microbial communities of municipal wastewater-treating anaerobic digesters from Hong Kong - AD_UKC119_MetaG | ecosystem: Engineered > Bioreactor > Anaerobic > Digestate...
CGTCCTCGACGTCGATCACCAGCAGCGGCGCCTTCGACTGGCGCAGCGCCAGCGCCTTCTTCACGATCAGGGCGAACTCGGGATCGACCACGATGGCCCTGGCCTCGCCGTGATCCAGCATGAAGGCCACGGCCTCCGGGTCGAGCCGGGTGTTCAGCGTGTTCAGCACCGCGCCGGCCATGGGGATGCCGAAGTGCGCCTCCACCATCGGAGGGGTGTTGGGCAGCATCACCGCCACCGTGTCGTTCCTGCCGATGCCCCGGCTTTGCAGCGCGCTGGCCAGCCGGCGGCAACGCGCGTAGGTGTCGGCCCAGCTCTGGCGCAACTCGCCGTGCACGATGGCCAGCCGGTCGGGGTAGACCTCGGCCGTGCGCTGGATGAAGGCCAGCGGCGTCATCGGGGCGAAGTTGGCCGGGGTGCGCGGCAGGTCGGTGTCGTAGATGCTGCTCATGGTTGTCTCCGCTGGCATGGGTATGGACGCAAGAATAGCCGCATTGGCCTGCGCCAGGCTTTCGGCAACATGTCCCGGCTCCGCACCGGCCACGGGGCTTTTACCGGCCCGGGCCACGTGCCGCGCCGCAGGCGCTTAGACTCGCCGCTCCCTCCGCCGCCGCGCCATGGCCGCGGCGAGCGAGCCGCCGGCCCTTTCTTCAAACGCTGTTCATGGCGCCCCCTGCCCCCACCGCCCTTTCGACCCGCACCCTGGTGCTGATGGCGGTGGCCTGCGGCCTGTGCGCGGGCGCCAACTACTTCAACCAGCCACTGCTGCATTCCATCGCGGTCGATCTGGGCGTGCCGGAATCGCGCGCCGCGCTTACCGTGACGATGGCGCAGGTGTCGTACGCGATCGGCCTGCTGGCGCTGGTGCCGCTGGGCGACCTGCTGGAGCGCCGGCGGCTGGTGCTGACCCTGATGGTGCTGGCCGCCCTGGGCCTGCTGCTGAGCGGCCTGGGCGGGGCGCTGCACCTGTTCACCCTGCTGGCCGTGGGCACCATCACCTGCGGGCTGTTCTCCGTGGCAGCGCAGATCCTGGTGCCGATGGCGGCCGCCTTCGCGGCGCCGGGCAGCGCGGGCCGGGCCGTGGGGCTGGTCATGAGCGGGCTGCTGGTGGGCATCCTGGCGTCGCGCAGCATCTCGGGCGTGCTTTCGGGCCTGGGCGGATGGAGCACGGTGTACTGGGTGGGTGCCGCGGCCATGCTGGGCACGGCCGCGCTGCTGGGCAGGGCCCTGCCCAAGGCACCGCCGGTGCAGCGTCTGGGCTACGGCGCCGCCCTGGGCTCGCTGCTCACCCTGGCGCGCCAGCATGCGCGGCTGCGCAGCCGCGCGCTGATCGGCGCGGCGGCCTTCGCCACGGTGAGCGTGCTGTTCTCCACCATGGCGCTGATGCTGGCCGGCCCCGCCTACGGCATGGGTGACGCGACGATCGGCCTGATCGGCCTGGCCGGCGTGGCGGGCGCCTTCATGGCCAACGTGGCCGGCCGCATGGCCGATCGCGGCCTGGAGCGCCGCACCACGCTGGCGGGCGTGGTGACGCTGCTGGCCGGCTGGGCGGCGCTCTGGTTCGGCGACGTGAGCCTGGGGGCCTTCCTGATCGGCATGCTGCTGGTGGATGGCGGGCTGCAGGCGCTGCACATCAGCAACCAGAACGTGGTCTACGCGCTGGAGCCGCAGGCACGCTCGCGCCTCAACGCGGTCTACATGACCAGCTACTTCATCGGCGCCTCCGCCGGATCGGCCCTGGGCTCCTGGGCCTGGCTGCACGGCCGCTGGGCCTGGACCTGCGTGGCCGGCGCCGGCCTGGGCCTGCTGACGCTGGCCGCCGTGCTGTGGGACCGGCGCCTGATGCGCGGGCACGAACCGCGCCAGGCTGCCAAGGCAGAATAGTCGCGTGTCCATCCCCCAGCACTTCATCCAGGAGCTTCTCGCCCGCGCCGACATCGTGGACATCGTCGGCCGCTACGTGCAGCTGAAGAAGACCGGGGCCAACTTTTCGGGCCTGTGCCCGTTCCACTCTGAAAAGTCGCCCAGCTTCACCGTCAGCCCTTCCAAGCAGTTCTACCACTGCTTCGGCTGCGGCAAGAACGGCAACGCCATCGGCTTCCTCATGGACCACACCGGGGCCGGCTTCGTGGAGGTGGTGCACGATCTCGCGCAGCAATATGGCATGCAGGTGCCGGAAGACGAGCGCAGCCCGGCCGAGCGCGAGCGCGCCGCGCGCGAGAGCGAAAAGCGCGCCACCCTGTCCGACGTGCTGGCCAGGGCCGGCGAGGCCTACCGCAAGCAGCTCAAGGACTCGCCCCGCGCCGTCGACTACCTGAAGCGGCGCGGCCTGTCGGGCCAGGTGGCGCGCGACTTCGGCCTGGGCTATGCGCCCGAGGGCTGGCGCAGCCTGGCCAGCGTGTTCCCGGACTATGCCGATCCGCTGCTGGCCGAGAGCGGCCTGGTCATCGTCAGCGAGGAAGAGGAAGGCAAGCGCTACGACCGCTTCCGCGACCGCATCATGTTCCCGATCCGCTCGGTCAAGGGCGAGGTGATCGGCTTCGGCGGCCGCGTGCTGGGCGACGAGAAGCCCAAATACCTTAATTCACCCGAAACCCCTGTGTTCCACAAGGGGCGCGAGCTGTACGGCCTGTTCGAGGCCCGCACCGCCCTGCGCGAGCACGGCTACGCCCTGGTGACCGAGGGCTACATGGACGTGGTCGCCCTGGCGCAACTGGGCTTCGCCAACGCCGTGGCCACGCTGGGCACGGCCTGCACGCCGGAGCATGTGCAGAAGCTGTTCCGCTTCACCGAGCAGGTGGTGTTCAGCTTCGACGGCGACGCCGCAGGGCGCCGCGCCGCCCGCAAGGCGCTGGAAGCCGCCCTGCCCTTCGCCACCGACGTGCGCACCGTCAAATTCCTGTTCCTGCCGCCCGAGCACGACCCCGACAGCTTCATCCGCGCAGAGGGCGCCGAGGCCTTCGGCCAGGCGGTGAAAGAGGCCACGCCGCTGTCGCGCTTCCTGCTGGACGCCGCGGCCGAAGGGTGCGACCTGGCGACGGCCGAGGGCCGCTCGCACTTCGCCGCCAACGCCCGGCCGCTGTGGCAGCTGCTGCCGGCGGGCGCGCTGGCGCAGCAGCTGCTGGGCGAGATCGCGGCGCAGGTCCAGCTGGGCACGCATGAACTGGCCGAGCTGTGGGGCACCGCCCGGCAGGCCCAACAACGCTACCAGAAACAGAGCACTTTGCGCCCGTCAGACAAGGGCCAGGAGACCAAAACACTTCAGAAAGCCGCCCCATCCGGTGGCTGGCCGCCCGTGCCGACGGCACGGCGCCCGCGCGCCCAACCCACCAGCCGCGCCCAGCGCGCCCTGCAGATCGTGCTCACCGAGCCCAGCGCCTGGGAAAGTCTGAGCCAGGCCGACCACGCGTTGCTGTGCGACCTGCCCGATCCGCATGGGGCGCTGTTCGTCTGGCTGGAGGGGCAGAACCTGGAGCACGGCCCACAGCCCTGGGGCGCTCTGCGCGAGGCCCTGCGCGGCCACGACTGGGAGCAGGCTGCCGTGGCCGCGGTCGACAGCGTGCCGCGCGACATCGAGAGCGATCCGGCCGAGCTGCAGCGCATTCTGGCCAGCGAGCGCGAGCAGCGCCTGGCCCAGGCCCGCCAGCGCGCCGCCGAAGCCGGCGACGTGGAGACCCTGCGCCGCCTGATGGCCGGCCCGGCCGCCACCGCGCAGCACCTGGCCCAACCGGCCGATGCGCCGGCGCCACCCCATGAGCCCGAACCTGGCGAACTTCTGCCTTGAAATCCCGTTTTCCGATATAATTTAAGGTTACGTCGGCAAGAGCGACAGCAGCACCTCCGGCCCGGCCAGCGCGCGAACGATGCGCGTTCCCCCAGCGTGCGGGGCGGCCACCTACCGCAAGGACTGCACACCAAATGTTCGCCCACACCCTTGCCCCGTGCACCCCGCCGGCCGGCTTTGCCTGGCCACAGGTGCACCCAGACCGTTGAGACACGCCGTTTTCTGATGCGCCGCCGGCCGCCTGCCCGCGGCTCGTCGACCCTGCCCTGACCCGAGGATTGCCCATGCCAGCTTCGAAGACGACCGCCACCAAAGCCCCCGCCAAGGCCGCCAGCGCCGCCGCACCCAAGACTCCGGCCAAAGCCAAGGCCGCAGAAGCCGTGGCCGACGAGGAACTGACCGTCAAGAAAAAGGTCGGTCGCCCGGCCAAGGGCGCCGCCGCGGCCGAAAAATCCAAGCCGGCCAAATCCACCGGCAAGCGTGGCCGCCCGGGCAAGGCATCGGCGCGCGACGACGATGACGACGCCGACCTGTCGGACATCGAATCCGACCTGGAAGGCGAGCCGGAAGAGCAGGCGCAGGAGCCGGCCGCCGCGGTGGCGGTCGAGAAGGCCAAGCCGCTGCGCATGAAGATCAGCAAGGCCAAGGAACGGGCCTTGATGAAGGAATTCGGCCTGGACGAAGGCGTGCTCTCCGAAGAGGAGATGAACACCCGCCGCGCCAACCTGAAGGCGCTGCTCAAGCTGGGCAAGACGCGCGGCTACCTGACGCACGGCGAGATCAACGACCACCTGCCCGACAAGCTGGTCGACGCCGAGACGCTGGAGGCCGTGGTCTCCATGCTGAACGACCTGGGCGTGGCCGTGTACGAGCAGACGCCCGACGCCGAGACCCTGCTGCTCACCAACACCGGCAGCAACACGGCCACCGAGGAAGAGGCCGAGGAAGAAGCCGAGGCCGCCCTGTCCACGGTGGACAGCGAATTCGGCCGCACCACCGACCCGGTGCGCATGTACATGCGGGAAATGGGCACGGTGGAACTGCTCACGCGCGAGGGCGAGATCGAGATCGCCAAGCGCATCGAGGGCGGCCTGATGGACATGATGGAAGCCATCAGCGCCAGCCCGGCCACCATCGCCGAGATCCTGCGCATGGCGCAGGAAATCCGCGAGGGCAAGGTCATCATCAACACCATCGTCGACGGCTTTGCCGACGCCGACGAGAACGATGACTACGTGGCCGAGGAAGACTTCGACGAGTACGACGAGGAAGACGACGACGACGGCAAGGGTGGCTCCAAGGCCATGACCAAGCTGCTCGAGGCGCTGAAGAACCAGGCGCTGGAGCGCTTCGACGAGATCGCCTCGCTGTTCGAGAAGGTGCACCGCGCCTACGACAAGGAAGGCTGGGGCTCGCCGAACTACGTGAAGTCGCAGCACGCCCTGTCCGAGCGGCTGATGACCATCCGCTTCACCGCCAAGACCATCGAGAAGCTGTGCGACATGCTGCGCAGCCAGGTGGACGATGTGCGCCGCCATGAGCGCGAGCTGCGTCGCATCATCGTCGACAAGTGCGGCTTCCCGCCCGAAGACTTCATCCGCGATTTCTCGGGCCGCGATCTGGCCGGCAACAAGATCACCTCGCACCTGCTCAACCTGACCTGGGCCGAGCAGCAGGCCAAGGCCGACCGCCCGTGGAGCGCCGTGCTGGGCCGCAACATCCCGCCGATCCAGGACCTGCAGCAAAAGCTGATCGACCTGCAGGCCCAGGTGGTGGTACCGCTGGACGAGCTGAAGGCCATCAACAAGCGCATGAACGAAGGCGAGGCCTCGTCGCGCGACGCCAAGAAGGAAATGATCGAGGCCAACCTGCGCCTGGTGATCTCCATCGCCAAGAAGTACACCAACCGCGGCCTGCAGTTCCTGGACCTGATCCAGGAAGGCAACATCGGCCTGATGAAGGCGGTGGACAAGTTCGAATACCGCCGCGGCTACAAGTTCTCGACCTACGCCACCTGGTGGATCCGCCAGGCCATCACGCGCTCGATCGCCGACCAGGCGCGCACCATCCGCATCCCGGTGCACATGATCGAGACCATCAACAAGATGAACCGCATCTCGCGCCAACACCTGCAGGAATTCGGCTTCGAGCCCGACGCCGCCCTGCTGGCCGAGAAGATGGAGATCCCGGAAGAGAAGATCCGCAAGATCATGAAGATCGCCAAGGAGCCGATCTCCATGGAAACGCCGATCGGCGACGACGACGATTCGCACCTGGGCGATTTCATCGAGGACCAGAACAACACCGCGCCCGCCGATGCCGCCGTGCAGGCTGGCCTGCGCGACGTGGTGAAGGACATCCTCGACGGTCTGACCCCGCGCGAAGCCAAGGTGCTGCGCATGCGCTTCGGCATCGAGATGAGCACCGACCACACGCTGGAAGAGGTGGGTAAGCAGTTCGACGTGACGCGCGAGCGCATCCGCCAGATCGAGGCCAAGGCGCTGCGCAAGCTCAAGCACCCGAGCCGCTCGGACAAGCTGCGCAGCTTCATCGACAGCCTCTGACGCCCACCCCCAGGCTGCGCGGACTTCGTTCCGCTCCGCCACCCCCCTCGAGGGGGCACCGCTGGTGGCCGGGGAGACCCCGGCCACGGCGGTTGCTGGTCTGGCCTGCTCCGCGGCCTTCCGGGGGCGCCATGGGGGTCGTCGTGCCGCGAGGGATACGCAGCACCATAGCAGCCCGTCAGGACGCTGAAATTTGAACGAAACAGGCCACCAGACGGCTCGCGGCGGGCGCAGGCAGCTATGCTTGTGATAGCTTTCGGCAGTGCAGCCCGCCCCCCTGTTGTCCCCGCTGCGGGCGGCCACGAGGCCCGGTGCGGCCGGGGGCTTTCTCCAGCGCTGCGGCAACACTTGTGGCACTTTTTTTTTGATGAAATTGGCCTCCGGCCCATACACAGCGGGCGCAGGCAGCTATGTTGGTGATAGCACCTTGACCGTGAAAGCCGCCCGCCCATGAACCCCGACGCCGCTCAACTCTGGCGCGCCCCGCGCTGGGCGCTGGCGGTCCTGCTGGCCGTGCTGGGCATGCTGGGGCCGTTCTCGGTCGACACCTACATCCCCGCCTTCTCCGGCATCGCCGCGTCCACCGGCGCCACGCCGCTGCAGCTGCAGCAGACGCTGTCGGCCTACCTGTTCGGCTTCGCCTTCATGAACCTGTTCCACGGCGCGCTGTCCGACAGCTTCGGGCGCCGGCCGGTGGTGCTGTGGGGACTGGCACTGTTCACGCTGGCCTCGGCCGGCTGCGCACTGTCGCAGAGCATCGGGCAACTAGTGTTCTTCCGCGCGCTGCAGGGGCTGTCGACGGGCGCCGGCATCGTGGTCTCGCGCGCCGTGGTGCGCGACATGTTCCCGCCCTCGGAGGCGCAGAAGGTGATGGCGCAGATCACCATCTACTTCGGCGTGGCGCCGGCGGTGGCGCCCATGATCGGCGGCTGGCTGCTGGTGCTCGCGAGCTGGCACGCCATCTTCTGGTTCCTGGTGGGCGTGGGCGTGGTGCTGTTCGTAGCCAACTTCCGGCTGCTGCCGGAGACCTGCACGTGCAGGACCGCCAGCCGCTGCGGCTGGGGCACCTGATGCGCGGCTACTGGCAACTGCTCTCCGACCCGCGCTTCCTGCTGCTGGCACTGGCCTCCGGCGTGCCTTTCAACGGCATGTTCCTCTATGTGCTGTCAGCGCCCTCCTTCCTGGGCAACATCCTCGGGCTGGCGCCGCAGCAGTTCTTCTGGTTCTTCGTGCTCAACATCGGCGGCATCATGGGCGGCGCCTGGCTGTCGGGCCGCATGGCGGGCGTGGTGCGACCCAAGAACCAGATCATGCAGGGCTTCCGCGTGATGCTCGGCGTGTCGCTGCTCAACATCATCGCCAACGCGCTGTGGGCGCCCAACCCCTGGTGGGCCATCTGGCCGATCGCCGCCTTCGCCTTCGGCTGGGCGCTGATGACGCCGGTGGTCACGCTGCTGGTACTGGATCTCTACCCGCAGCGGCGCGGCATGGCGTCGTCCCTGCAGGCGGTGGTGGGCTCGACCGCCAACGGCGTGGTGGCGGGCGCGGTGGCACCGCTGGTGATGCACTCGCACATGGCGCTGGCGCTCACCTCGCTGGCGTTTCTTTCGGTGGGCCTGGTCGCGTGGCTCTGGCTGCGGCGCCACTGGCCGGAAGTGGGTGCCGTGGGCTGAGGCCTACCTGGGGCCCACCAGCCGGCGCACCGTCTTCAGCAGCAAGCGGCGTGGCGCGAAGCGCGCCCCCATGGCCAGCAGCGCGCTGCGCCAGCCGTGCACGGCCACCGGCCGGCCCGCGAGCATGGCGCGCACGCCGAACCCGGCCACCTCTTGCGCCGAAGGCAGGCGGCGCCCCTTGACCATCGCGCTGGCGTCCATGCCGCGATGTTCCACGAACGCGGTCTGCGTGAAACCCGGGCACAGCGCCGTCACGGTGACACCGGTGTCCCGCAGCTCTTCCGACAGCGCCTGCGACAGCGACAGCACATAGGCCTTGGCCGCCGCGTACACCGCCATGTAGGGCACGGGTTGGAAGGCCGCCGCGCTGGCCACGTTGAGCAGCTTGCCGCGCCGCGCGATCAGGGCCGGCAGCAGGCGTTGCGTGAGCAGGGTCAGCGCCACCACGTCGAGCTGCAGCGTGGCGCGGTAGCTGGCCGCGTCGACCTCGCGGAACAACCCGTAGTCGCCGATACCGGCGTTGTTGACCAGCACGTCGAGGCCACCGCCCGGCATGGCCTGCGCCACCGCTTCGGCCACCCGCTCGGGGGCGTCGGGCGCCGTCAGGTCCAGCGCCAGCACCCGCACCGGCACGCCGTGGCGACCAGTCCATTCGGTGGCCAGCGCTTCCAGCCTGCCTGCGCTGCGCGCCACCAGGATCAGCCCGTAGCCGCGCGCCGCCAGTTGCTCCGCGATGGCGCGGCCGATGCCGCCCGAGGCGCCTGTGACCAGCGCCGTCGGGCCAGCCGGCTGCCCCTGTGCCGTCGCCACCGTCACACCACCACGGGCTCGGGCTCCAGCCGGATGCCGAAACGCTCGTACACGCTGGTCTGGATGGCCCTGGCCAGCGTCATTACCTCGCCGCCGGTGGCCGGCTGCTCGTGGCCGCCGGTGTTCACCAGCACCAGCGCCTGCTTCTCGTACACGCCGGCGTTGCCCACGCGCTTGCCCTTCCAGCCGCAGGCGTCGATTAGCCAGCCTGCGGCGAGCTTGAAGCTGCCGTCTGGCATGGGGTAGTGCACCACCTTCGGATCGCGGCCGATGATGTCCTGGCACTGCTCGGGCGTCACCGTGGGGTTCTTGAAGAAGCTGCCGGCGTTGCCGATCACCGCCGGATCGGGCAGCTTGGCGCGGCGGATGGCCACCACCCACTCGTAGATCTGGCGCGCCGTGGGCTCGGCAACGCCCGTTTCCTGCATCTTGCGCTCCAGATCCAGGTAGCCCAGCACGGGCTTCCAGGCCTTGGGCAGCGCGAAGCGCACGCGCAAGATCAGGGCGCGCCCGGCCAGGCCAAAGCCCCCGGGCTCGGCCGGCGTGTGCTTGAACACGGAATCGCGGTAGCCGAAGCCGCATTCGGCGGCGTTCAGCGTGAACAGCTCGCCGCTGCGCAGGTCGATGGCGTCCAGTTCATGAAAACGGTCCTGCAGCTCGACACCGTAGGCGCCGATGTTCTGCACCGGGCTGGCGCCCACGGTGCCGGGGATCAGCGCCAGGTTTTCCAGGCCGCCCAGCCCTTGCTCCAGCGTCCAGGTGACGAAGTCGTGCCAGTTCTCGCCGGCGCCGGCTTCGACGATGGTGTGGCGGTCGGTCGCTTCCAGCACGCGGCGCCCCATGACTTCGACCTTCAGCACCACCGCCCGCAGGTCGCCGGTGAGCACGATGTTGCTGCCGCCACCCAGCACGAACCTGGGTTGCGCGGCCAGCTCCGCATCGGCCAGCACGGCGCGCACGTCGGCCTCGCCCCGCACACGCACCAGGGCGGTGGCGCGGGCGGCGATGCCGAAGCTGTTGAGGGGTTGCAGCGGGACGTTGCGCTCGACGAACATGGGACAATTGTCGCATCGCACCCCCGTCCTCCGCTTCGCAGCAAGGCCCGCCATGAGCATCGAAATCGCCAAGGAAGATCGCCAGCAGGCCGTCGATTCGATCATGCGCTACTTCGAGCAGCACATGGAAGAACGCATCGGCAACATCGCTGCCGGCGGGCTGCTGGGTTTCTTCCTGGAAGAGATCGCGCCGCTGGTCTACAACCGCGCGGTGGCCGACGCCCAGGAGCGCCTGCTCGGCAGGGTGCAGGAGCTGGATCTGGAGCTGCACGAAGACGCGTTCCAGTACTGGCGCAAGTACGAGCGCGGGCGCCAGGGCCGCTGACCGGCGCACGCACGGATCTGGAAACGATGACAAGGAGTTGACCTCATGCCCTCTTTCGACACGGTTTGCGAAGCCGACATGGTGGAAGTGAAGAACGCGGTGGACAACGCGGCCAAGGAAGTCGGCACGCGTTTTGACTTCAAGGGCACCAGCGCCGCCATCGAGCTGAAGGACAAGGAGATCACCCTGACGGGCGACGCCGACTTCCAGCTCCAGCAGCTGGAAGACATCCTGCGCAACAAGATGACCAAGCGCAACGTGGACGTGCGCTTTCTCGACAAGGGCAGCGTGCAGAAGGTCGGCGGCGACAAGGTCAAGCAGGCCATCACCGTGCGCAACGGCATCGCCAGCGAGGACGGCAAGAAGATGCAGAGGCTCATCAAGGACAGCAAGCTCAAGGTGCAGGCTGCCATCCAGGAGGAGAAGGTGCGCGTCACGGGTGCCAAGCGCGACGACCTGCAGGCTGCAATGGCGCTGATCCGCAAGGACATCACCGACATGCCGCTGTCGTTCAACAATTTCCGCGACTGACCCGCTTTCTCCCAGGAGCCCTTCATGCAAGCCCATCGCCCTCACCTGACGGCCAGCCTGCTCGCCCTTGCCCTGTGGGCCCCGGGCGCCGCGTGGTCGCAAG
>Ga0116152_10004626_pt1 | contig 10841 bp, 7 predicted proteins | sample AD_UKC119_MetaG_FD_89894 | JGI IMG/M metagenome (GOLD analysis project Ga0116152, IMG submission 89894) | Active sludge microbial communities of municipal wastewater-treating anaerobic digesters from Hong Kong - AD_UKC119_MetaG | ecosystem: Engineered > Bioreactor > Anaerobic > Digestate...
CCCGGCGGGGGCCCGCGATTCCCTCCAGCCGTCCGTTGTGAGTTTTTCTTCCTCTCCCATTGACATTCCTCTCCCCTGTCCCTAGAATTGATTTGTTTCTTCAATAAATTAATTATCGGTCCCCGCGACAGGCTGCGGGGCAGAGGAGGAAGCGGGGATGAGGATTCGCGCCATCAACGCGGAAAAAATGGGGCTGTCGAACCGGCTGACCCTGATCAACCTCATCCGGACCAACCCCGGCGTGAGCAGGAGGGAGCTTTCCAGGCTCGCCGGGCTTGATCCCAGCACGGTCACCAAGATCATAACCTCCCTTCTGGACAAGGGGCTCGTGGTTGAGCAGGGCGTCCGGGACGCCGACCAGCCGGGCAGGAAGTCCATCATGCTCAGGGTCTCCAGGGATGCGGCGGTGTGCCTTGCGGCGGAGGTCGGTGTGGAGAGCACCCGCATCGCTGCCGGCTACCTGGACGCATCCTTTGAAGTGCTCGAAGAGTTTTCCACCCCGCCGGACCAGGATTCTTTTTTCCGGGTCTTCGCCGACCGGATGGAGTCCATCCGGTCCTCTTCGAAGACAAGGGAATTCTGCGCCCTGAGTTTTGCCGTTCCCGGGATGGTGGAGTGGGGGAGCAACATCCTGAAGCACCTTCCCCACATGGGGTGGAAGGATGTCAACCTGGCCGGAAATCTGCGGCGGACCCTTCCGTGGCTTGATATTCCCGTGTTCGCCGCCAACGAGGCAAAACTCTCCCTTATCGCGGAGATGTTCCGCAACCCCGGAATTTCCCGCCTCCACAGCGGCGTCTACGTCTATCTCTCCCAGGGAGTGGGAGGTGCCCTTCTCGTGGGTGACAAGATCATCCACGGAACGGGGAACACGGCCGGCGAGCTGGGGCACATGGTCATCGACGCCTCCGGGCCCCTCTGCCACTGCGGCAGCAGGGGGTGCTTCGAAACCTTCGTTTCCATCGACAAAGTGGTGAAGAACTACGAAGAGAGGAAGGAGCCCCTTCCGGGCCGGGATTTCCGGGAAAAATTCCGGCTCCTCCTGGATCGGTCCTCGTCGGGGGACGGAGCGGCCTCGGAGGTTCTTGAGGAAATGAAGGAATACCTGGCCATCGGCCTCTCGAACCTCGCCAACATTCTCAACCCTGACTTCATCATGCTCGGCGGCGTGGGCTCCATTTTTCCCTCCGCCTTCATACGCTCGGTCAGCGATGCCGTGGCGGCAAGGGCCCTCGGCCCTGCTGGGGTGGAACTGCTGTTCACCAGAGCATCCCTTGGCATCGAATCCGCCGCCCTCGAAGGGGCGACGCTCATGGCCATGAACCACCATATCAAAAAGGTGATCTGAAGCGGCCACCTTATCCGCAAAGGAGGAATCAGCAATGGGAGAATACTTCCCCGGCGTTGGAAAAATCCGGTATGAAGGACCCCTTTCCCGCAATCCCCTGGCCTTCAGGGAGTACCAGGCCGACGAGGTCGTGGCGGGAAAGCCCATGAAGGAACATCTCCGGTTCGCCATGTCGTGGTGGCACACCATCTGCTCCCGGGGGAAGGACATGTTCGGCGACGAGGCCGCCGTCCGTCCCTGGGACCGGGAGTCCGACCCCGTGAAGCGGGCCCTGATGGCGGCGGACGGAGCCTTCGAGTTCATGGAGAAGCTCGGCCTGGAGTTTTTCTGCTTCCACGACCGGGACATAGCTCCCGAAGGGGAGACCCTCGCCGAGACCAACGCCCGTCTCGACGAGGTCGCCGCCCATATCCGGGAGCACATGAAGAGGACCGGAATCCGCCTGCTGTGGGGAACGGCCAACCTCTTCAGCCATCCCCGGTACGTCCACGGGGCGGCCACCTCCTGCAATGCCGACGTGTTCGCCTTCGCCGCCGCCCAGGTGAAGAAGGCCATGGAGATAACCAGGGATCTCGGTGGAGAGGGGTACGTCTTCTGGGGCGGCAGGGAAGGGTACGAGACGCTCCTCAACACCAACCTGGAGCTCGAGCTGGACAACCTCGCCCGGTTCCTGAAGATGGCCGCCGACTACGGGCGGAAGTCCGGCTTTTCGGGGCAGTTCCTCATCGAGCCCAAACCGAAGGAACCGACAAAACACCAGTATGACTACGACGTGGCCTCCGTTCTGGCCTTCCTGAGAAAATACGGTCTTGAAAAGGACTTCAGGATCAACATAGAGGCAAATCATGCCACCCTCGCGGGGCACACCTTCCACCACGAGCTTCGCCTTGCCCGGATCAACGGCATGCTGGGGAGCATCGACGCCAACCAGGGAGACCTCTTCCTCGGCTGGGACACGGACAACTTCCCCACCGACCCCTTCACCGCCACTCTCGCCATGGTGGAGGTGCTGAAAAACGGCGGCATCGCTCCCGGCGGACTGAACTTCGACGCCCACGTGCGCCGTCCTTCCTTCCTGGACGACGACCTGTTCCTTGCCTATATCGCCGGAATGGACGCCTTCGCAAAGGGCCTCCGGGTCGCCGCGAACCTGCTGGAAAGCGGCGAGATCGAGGAGTTCGTCGAAAAGCGGTACGGAAGTTTCGCTTCCGGCATAGGGAAGCGGATCCTGGACGGAACCGCAGGGTTCGAGGAGCTGGAGACCTACACCCTGGCCAACGGCCCGGTTGAAAATTCCTCCGGCCGGCAGGAGATGCTGGAATCCATCCTGAACAGGTACGTGCTGAACTCCGGGGCCCGCTGAAGGGAACGGAACAGAAAAAAAAGAACGGGGCGGGAGAATTCTCCCGCCCCGTTTGCCGTTCCCGTTACTGCATGCGCTGGTACATCACCGTCATTCCCGTCGCGGCGTCGGTGATGGTGAAGGTGAGCCCTCCGGGGCCGAGCTGGAAGTAATAGGTGAAGGGCATCCCCATCTGGTTCTGGCCGAACATCATGTTTCCCTGGATCTGGAACATGCCGGCCTCGAAGGGAACGCCGTTCATCCACGACTGGTACTGGTTCCCCTGGATCTGCATCACCACCTGCTGTCCGTTGAGTATCGCTCCCCACACCCCGGTGAGGTTGATGTATTGGATAGGCTGCTGGGGTACCTGGGGCTGCTGGGGTACCTGGGGCATCTGCGGCTGCTGGGGCATCTGAGGCTGTTGCGGCACCTGCGGCTGCTGGGGTATCTGAGGCTGCTGGGGTATCTGAGGCTGCTGCGGAACCTGCGGCTGGCCGGCAACGCGCTTGTAGATCACGGCGCTCCCGGTGTCGGTGAAAGTCGCCACCAGGGCGTCCGATGGCTGGTTGAATCCGAAATAGAGATAAACCGGAGCTCCGGACGCTGGGGTGATGGTGAGAAGGTTGTCCTTTACGGTCGTCTTTCCCTGGATTTTCGTCCCCTTGAGCGTTGTGTAGACCGCCGTCCCCTTGCTGATCCCGAGGTAAGTTCCGTCGTCGCCTTTCCAGTTTCCTTCCATGTAGCCGGCGGGAAAGTTGAACTCGTCCAGGGGCATCATGATGGTCTTCGCCATGGTGTAGCTGTCGAAGGTGGTCCAGAACCAGCTTTTTCCCTCGATGGCAAGAACGGCGAACCGGCGCTCCGCGGGCTGATACTCGCCTTCGGGCTCCTCCTTTGCGTATCCCGTCAGGATGGGCAGTCCCCGGGGCTCCCACAGGAGGGCGAATTCCGACGGCTTCTCCCCGAAAACCTCCGCCTTCGCCGGGAATACGTTCGGATTCTTCCCTGCCGGGCTGATGGTGATCACGTTTCCGGCCGGAGCGATGATCATCCCCTGGCCGTTCCGCTGCGCCACGGCAGTGAAGGCCGCATACTTCCCGGGCAGCTTCTCCGTTCCCAGGCGGTGGGTTTCGTCAAGCCTCGGGGTGATTTCCGGGTTGGCCGCCACTGTGACGGGAGGGCTCACCAGGCTGGTTCCCGCTCCGCCGATGGATTCGGCCTGCCCGATGATCCGAAGGGTTTTTCCGGCGGGGATCATTTCGAGGATGACGTCGAGGCCTTCTTCCCACCGTATGGCTTCTCCCGGTACGATCTTTACCTTGCCGTCGGGTCCGAACTTGATGATCGAGGGCTTGAACACTCCTTCGGGGCTGGGCGTCACGTCGGAGATGGCCACGCCGTTTTCCGTGAAGACCACCGACGTCATGGCAACAATGCCGTAGGTCTGGGTGTCCACCACGAGCTCCACCGGGATGTCTCCCCTTGTGGAGGGATCGGAATATGTGCCGTCGATGGTGAAGTGGAACAGGTCGGACACGTCCCTGTACCGTGCGGTGACGGGAACGCTCGATTTTCCGTTGGCCACCCTGTGGATGAGGCCCCCGACCTGGTAGAGCAGCTCATTCCGGCCGTCCTGGAAGACCGGCGTCATGGCGTCGGAGATGTCTGCCGCCTCTTCCCTCCGCTTTTTGCCGCCCTCGGGATCGAGCTTTTCGTCAAGCAGGACGGCGTCGGAGACGATGGTGTATTCCCCCTTGGGATTGTCCGCGTAGGCGAACCCGGCGTAGCCCCACAGGATCGCCTTGCCTTCGATGGTCAGCTTCACGTAGCTGCTCCTCGGAAGGTTCGCGGACAGGGGGATGACCTCCGTCAGCGGGTCGAGATCGAAGTCCTTTCCTCCCTTGGGCTGGGTGACCCCCTGGCGGAGCTTCGGCGTGCCGAACTCGATGGAGAGAACCTTGGGGGGAGTCATGCCGTCCTCTTTCTGCTTCCGGTAGAGGGCGGTCAGGGTGGAGACCCATCCCGTCTTCCCGTTGAAGTCAAGCTCCGAGTAGCCGCTCCGCAGGTTGTTCTCCCGCAGGGGAGCGTAAATGGAAAGGCCGTTGCTGAAGACGAGCATGGGGCCCTTCTCCGACGCGATGATCAGTTCGCCGATGGTTTTCTGGAGGGCAGCAATCTCCTGCACGGGAGGGTTGGCCATGGTCTTTCCCAGCCGGGCGAGCCAGTCTCTCAGGTCGATGCTCGAAAGGGCGCTGTCGTCCCGGAGATAGTCTCCCCTGCCGCCGTAGTTCTGGGCGTAGAAAATGGTCCGGGTGATGTTCGCCCACTCGGCGGGAACGGTTTCCGCCAGCTTCCGGGAGAAAGCGGCGAAGGCCGCCAGAAAGGCGTCCGTCTTCGAGAGATCAAAGGCCGTGTACGCTCCGTCCTTCCGTCCGTTGTCACGGAAGCCTCTCACACCGGTGCGGACAAGCTCGGCCGCTATGTCGGCGGTGGATTTGCCCGCGCCGAAGAGGGGCAGTCCCTTCGTGTAGTCCATGCCCACGCCGGGAATGGTGGGAGCGGCCCCGACCATCCAGGAAGCGAAGGGGGCGCATGCCGCCAGGGTTTCCGCCTGGCCCATGAGACACATGTCAAAGAAAAGAAGATCCAGCTTCCCTCCGGGGAGACCGGACGAAACATTTTTCAATACGTCCCGGAATTCGGCGAGGGTAATCTCGTCGGTGGCCCTGTCGGAGCCTGGAGCGTCGTCGTCATTGGCCATGTTGATCCAGCCCGAACCGTGGTCCCACATGAAGAGGGCCGTCTTCTTCGCGGGAAAGACCCGGAGGGTCTCCCTGATGAAGCTCTCCAGCACCGCCGGGTCTCCGAGGTTCAGCTCGCCGAAGTCAGCCAGGAGCTGCGAGTCGATTTCGTCCTCCCGGGCTGACTTCTTCAGCCGGAAGGCCCTGGTCCCCGTCCAGTCACCCATGGCGGTGCTGAATTCCTTCGACCTGTCGAGCAGGACGATGACCTCGACCTTTGAGCCGGGATAGCCTTCTTCCAGCTCTTTCAGGTCCCTGAGGGAAAAACCCTCCAGGTTGTTGTCACCGTCGAAATAGGCGATGATGGTCCATTCCCTTTCTTCGGAGGGGAGAGGTTCTCCGAAAGCGCCGGAAGCGACGGGAACCTTTGGTGCGGTCTGGGATGCGGCCTGGGGTGCCGGATCGGCGGCCTGGGTTGGGGCAGGAGTCTCAGCGGAGTGGACGGGGAAAGAAAGGGGGACGAAGATGAAGAGAAGGGCCAGCAGAATGGGAACACGGAACCGGGACATCCATAACGCTTTTCTCATGGTTTTCACCTTCTTTTGTGTATTTTTCAAACGGTGGAGCCGGTACCGGTTCATTGGCAGAAGACCACCTCCCCACGCAGGGAAAACGGAACCGCCCCCTTTCCCGGCAGTCCGTCGCGCCGGGGAAACTGCGGGGTGACCATGGCGTAATGGTGGCACAGGGAAGGGATTATTTCAATATGGAAGATGTAAAAGGTTTGTAAATTTACTCTCATTAGGATGTCATTCATTTTGCATAATAGAGTCTCAATTTCTTGCTCGGCCCTTTATCAGGGTGCATTTGCAAAGAGGTCAACGGATGGTATAATCCCCTCTATTATCCCGGCCCGGAGGCCGGGATTCCCCCTGCACTCCGCGCTCCCGTCGGAATTTGCGGAGCGGGCGGAAAAATTTGCAGGATATTTGACTGGAATACAATGAAGGGACGTGGTGTGATGCTGAAAAAAATGAAGTATGCCGTTCTTGCCTGCCTGGTTCTCTCTGCCCTCCTTGCCCCTGCCGCTTTTGCGGAAGGGTACCCGTCCAAGGGCGTGACCCTCGTGGTGCCCTGGGGTGCGGGCGGCGTGACCGACGTGGCCGCCAGGGTGTTCGCCCCCCTGTTCGAGCAGTACCTGGGAGTCCCCGTGGTGATCCTCAACCGCCCCGGGGCCTCGGGAGCCATCGGCACCGAGTACGCCTACGCCAGGCCCGCCGACGGCTACACGGTCGTTTTTTCGGCGGAGACGCCGGCCACGTTCCGCATCATGGACGTGAGCAGGCTTTCGTTCCACGATTTCGAGCCCGTCATGCTGCTCTCCCATTCCGAGAAGATTCTCGCCGTGGCCCCAGAATCTCCTTACCAGACCCTCGCGGACCTGGTGAAGGACATCCGTGCCCGGCCCGGCAAGGTGCGGTTTTCCTACAGCGGCGCCGGGGCAAGCGGCCATGTCCAGGCCCTCCTGATGATGCAGAAGGGCGGCCTTGACTTCTCCGCAACGCCCTTCGGCGGCGGCAACAACGCCCTCCTGGCGGTGCTCGGGGGGCAGGTGGACTTCACGTCCCCCAACATCGGGACGGTGAAGGACTATATCGCCTCCGGGAAGCTCCGGGCCCTGGCCGTCTTCGACAGAAAGAAGAGCGCCTACCTGCCCGACCTTCCTCCCATCACCGAGGCCATCCCGGAAATGGAATCCTTTCTGCCCCTGGATTATCCCAACTGCCTCATGGTGAAGAAGGGGACCCCTGAAGACGTGACGGCCAGGATCGCCGAAGCGGCGTCGAAGGCCGTGGCCGACCCCAGGTGGAAGGCGTTCCTCGAGAACAGCTGGTACGTGGGGCTCGATCCGGTGAGGGGGAAAGACATGCTCTCCTACTGGGACAACTGGGCTTCCGTGGTCGGATGGGTGCTCCAGGACGCCGGGGTGGCGAAGAAGAGCCCCGCGGAATTCGGCATCCCCAGGCCGTAGCGTCAAAGGTTCGCTTCGGGGTCCCTTCGGAAGGAGGGGCCCCTGTTCCATGAAAGGAAGGAAAAGATGACGAATGCCCGCTCTCCCTGGGCCGGAAATCTCCGGCACGGGGTCTTTTTTCTCGCCGTTGCCGCCCTTTTCGGCCGGCAGGGGTTTGCCGTCCACGACGGCGGACAGTGGAGCCTTTCACCGGCCCTCTTCCCCCTGATCCTGTCAGGGGGGCTTGCCCTGCTCTCCTTCGCGCTCATCGGGCAGGCCCTCCTCAGGATCCGCGCAGGGGATGAGGGCCCTTCCCGGAAGGATGGAGCACCAATTTCACCCATGCGGGCATCCCTGGCCTTTCTCCTGTGTGTTCTGTACGCCCTGGCGCTGCCCCGGACGGGATTTCTGCCCTCGAGCGCGTTTTTCCTCGCCCTGTTCTGCCTGCTGGTCGGGGAGCGGCGAGCCGCTAGGATTGCCGCCCTGTCCCTCGTTTCCCCGGCGGTGATTTACCTGCTGTTCCGCCACGGGCTGAACGTGCTTCTTCCCTAGGGGGCCGGGCCGATGGAAATCCTTGTCTCCATGCTGTCCCAGGTGGACTTCGTCTTTGTTCTGCTCGTCTTCGCGGGTGCCTTCGCCGGGCTCTTTGTCGGCGCCATTCCCGGACTCTCCGTCACCATGGCCACGGCGCTGCTGGTCTCAATAACCTTTACCTGGTCGGTGAAAAACGCCCTGGCCGTCATTCTCGGAGTGTTCGTGTCGGGGGTTTACGCCGGGGCGGTTTCCGCCATCCTGATCAACATTCCCGGCGCTCCCTCGTCGGTGGTCACCACTCTCGACGGCTACCCCATGGCCCGGAAGGGAGAGGCGGCCCTGGCCCTGTGGGCGGCCACGTTTCACTCCTTTGTCGGGAGCGTGTTCGGCTTCCTGGTGCTCATGTTCGTCGCCCGCCCCGTGACTGATTTCGCCCTCTCCTTTTCCGCCATGGACTATTTTCTCCTGGCCCTTTTCGGTCTCACCACCATCGGGACGCTGACGGCGAAGAATTACCTCAAGGGAGGCATCTGCGCGGTCCTTGGACTGCTGCTGAGCATGGTGGGCATCGATCCCTTCTCAGGCACGGCCCGCTATTCCTTCGGCCTGACCGACCTGCAGGGAGGCATTCCCCTCATTGCCGCCCTGATCGGCCTGTTCGGTTTCGCCGAGGTGCTCGACCAGGTGGCGAGGGGGACCATGAGCGCCATTGCCGAAAAAGCGGGCAGGATGCGGTATTCCTTCCGGGAGATGATCCGGTACCTGCCCCTGTCGCTCCGGTCGTCGGTCATCGGGACCTTCATCGGTGCCCTTCCCGGGGCGGGAGGACCCGTGGCCTCCATCATCGCCTACGACCAGGCCAGGAAGTCGGTGAAGAATCCCACCCGGCCCTTCGGGGAAGGTGCTGTGGAGGGGGTCATCGCCAGCGAAGCGGCCAACAACGCCTGTATCGGCGGAGCCCTCATTCCCATGCTTACCCTTGCCGTTCCGGGTGACGCCGTCACGGCGGTCATGCTGGCGGCATTCTACGTCCACGGCCTCCAGCCCGGGCCCCTTCTGTTCGTCCGGACGCCGGAACTGTTTTCCGTGGTGCTCGCCGCCGGCTTTCTCGCCTGCTTCGCCATGCTCGTGCTCGGCATGACGGTGGTTCCCCGCCTCTCCGGAATCGTCCTCGTTCCGAAAAGGATCCTCATGCCCCTGGTGACGGTGCTCTGCGTGGTGGGAACCTACGCCGTGAACTCGAGCATGTTCGACGTGGGATTCATGTTCTGCTTCGGCCTCGCGGGATTTCTGATGAGGAGCAGGGGATACCCGGCAGCACCGCTGGTGCTCGGCCTTGTCCTCGGCGGCATGATGGACTCGAACCTCCGGCGGGCTGTGAACATGGCCCTGGCCGGAGACAGCGTTTTCCTGGAGCTGTTCGGCCGCCCGACGACCCTGGTGCTTTCCTTCCTGGTGGCCTTCTCGGTCCTCGCCGCCGTTCCGGCGGTGAAGGAACGGATCGGAGCGGCGGTCTCCCGTATGCTCTCGGTCTTCGGATCGGGCAGATGACGGAAACTAACCAGGGCCGCCGCGGGGCGGCCCTGCTTTATTCCAGGATGGCCCCTTCGTCCAGCAGTGTTTTCCGGAGAAGATCCCGGTCCAGCTCCCGGGGGAGGCTGCCGGAGCGGATGGCGAGCCGTGCTGCCGTACCGGCGGCGTGACCGGTGGCGAGGCACTGGCCCATGACCCTTGAAGACGCATAGGCTCCGGAGGTGACGGAAATGTTCCTCCCGGCGGCGAGGACGTTGCTCATTCCCCGGGGGAGGAGGGAACGGAAGGGTATGGTGTAGTCTTTTCCGCTCCACCGGTAGACGAGGCTGTTCCGTTCCCAGTCATGGTACTCCATGGGCCAGGAGCCGACGCAGACGCTGTCGGGAAAGACCCGCCCCTCCATGATGTCCTCTTCGGTCAGGGTGTAAAAGCATTCTGTCCGGGAGGCTTCCCTGATCCCGAGGGCGGGAGCTATGCAGGACAGGACGGCCTTCCCGAATCCCGGGACGTATTTCCGGAAGAACCGGGCGTTTTCCAGGACCTTTTCCCGTCCCCCGGTCAGCCCCCGGGTGACGTCCCCCGGAACTGCGGAATCGGCCTTCACCCAGTTGGCGTTCACGATGGCGGCGGTGCCGCACGGGAGAACCGTAAGGACGCCGTTGCCCCGTTCCTGGGTGATGTCGTCCTTCGAACGGGCCTCCGTCATGAGGGAAGCGATCCGGTCCTTGGTGACGGTCCTGGCCGTTTTTCCGTCCACGCCGTCCATGCGGAAGACCAGGGTTCCCGCCTGGAGTTTCCCCCCCTCGGGGGAAAGGACGGCGCCGGATGGGGCGAAGGGGGCGAGGAGGGCCTTTCCCGCAGCGTCGACGGCTATCTTCGGCAGGATGACCGTCCGGCTTCCTGATTCGGTGTTCACCGTTTCTACGGAATGGAGTCTTTCCCCGTCGAAGGAGGCGCCGGTGACAAGGGTCGAAAGGTGAAGATCCGTTCCCGTGCGGAGAACCATCCGGTCGAGGGCGCAGGCAAGAAGTTCGGGATCGCAGATGTCGCTCCTGTGGGTCTCCCGGTTCACACCCTCGTCCAGGCCTCCGAGGATTTTCAGTTCGGCGGCGAGGGTGTCCCGGGCTCCTCCCGAAATCTTCCGCCGGTCCCCGAGGGAAGAGTAGCACCCGCAGAGGGTGCTCACCAGTCCGTTGGTGGCCGTTCCGCCGAGGCGGCCCGTTTTTTCCGCCAGAACGACCGAAATTCCCGGGGCCGACGCGGCCCATGCCGCCGCAGCCCCGGCGGAACCGCCGCCGAGGATGAGAATATCGCAGCGCAGGGTGGAGG
>Ga0116152_10004627_pt1 | contig 10841 bp, 10 predicted proteins | sample AD_UKC119_MetaG_FD_89894 | JGI IMG/M metagenome (GOLD analysis project Ga0116152, IMG submission 89894) | Active sludge microbial communities of municipal wastewater-treating anaerobic digesters from Hong Kong - AD_UKC119_MetaG | ecosystem: Engineered > Bioreactor > Anaerobic > Digestate...
GCCCCGCATCGGGCTTCTGCGTGATATGAATTATCGCTTCACTATTCCGTCAGATGCGCAGGACAACGATATTCATGTGCTCACCCGCGAATATTTCGTCTATCTCGAACGCAAACATTTCCTCCCTTCCTTCCAGTTCCTGCAAACCAAATTCGGCAACGTCATCAGCAGGTATTCCTGGACGGGGTTGATATGATCAATTTTATTCCTTAATAAACAAAATAGCTGAGGATTCGTTCCGCAGAGTGTAAACGCCAGATTTCAGCGAACTGACATCTATTACATTGCTGGTTGTTTTTCCCGACCGAACAATACGGCCACTCGCATCCAATATCGTGAAAGTGTTTCCCTGTGCGCCTTTTACATACAATATATCGCTTACAGGATTCGGATAACATTGCAGCGTTGATGCTGTCGCATTTTCTTCGATACTGGTATATGCTTCACCGAAAATATTTTCAAACACATATCGCAGCATCGATTGAACTTCATCTTTATTCATGTAATAGAGCGGGAATCCGAGTGTAAGTGTTTTGAAATCGCTGCCATCGTATAATACCCCGACGTTTTCATATTTCAGTTCACTGATTGGATGAGTTGTGTCATAAGGTGAATCGTACGCGTAAATTCCGGCTGCGTCTGGTGTGGGGTTCAATACTTCGACAAACTTCATCATTCCTCCGGTTTTTGAGGAATCGCAGTGCAAAGTATCAAAAAGAACTATTTCGGGAACAGCCCCGCTCATATAGGAATAAATACTGTTTTGAGAGCTTTTCACTTTAAGGAATCTGGCAAAAAAACTTCCGCTATTGTGAACACTCAATCCGCTGTACGTGTTTTCTCCGATCAGAATTTCGGGTCTGTAAGCCGTTAACAGCAAATTTCCTCCGCAGGACAAATAGTTTTCCAGATCTTCGACCGATTGAGCCAGCGAGGTTGCTGACGCTGCGGAATTGATATGCCATAGTATCGAAGAATACCGGCCCAGCGTTGTCAGATCGATGCTACCGATGCTGTCGGCAGCATATTCAGTCGTTTGAAAACCATACAGAACATCCATGTAAAACTGATCGATTGTTTCATCTGTCGGATTGCTAAGACCTCCTTCCGAGCCGTCAACAATCAATACTCCTTCATCAAAACCGCAATAGACCGAAGTCATCGAATCTTCGCGTAGCATGCTCTCGAAGCCATTCGTATTTACTACTGAAACCGCTGAAAAGTACGTGTTTCCCTGCACCAAATTATCAAGAATTAAAAAGGTGTCGGTCACAAAAACGACGGAATCATAAACACCCGGCACAATTCCAGTATAGATATTGTATCCTGCAACATTCTGATCACCAGACGGCAGCCAGGTAAGCAAAGCATCCATGCAATTATTGAAATTTACCATTCTGAAGTACTGTACCGGCCTTGGGGAAAAAGCACCTATCAATAGTGCCCCGCACGAAGCACTGGCAATTTCGGCACAATAGTGCATGTTGCAATTACCAACTGTATCACCCGCTGAATGGTAATAGGAGCTGAAATCAGATTCAATCAGAAATGTAGCTTCATAATCATTTTCCCAGAAAGAATAACTGTCTGAGCCAGGTGAATTTCCTTCAATCATTACGGGCGTGAGATAGGTATAAGCCTGACAAACATTCATAACAACATTGTAAACATACTCAGCATTTTCATAATGATACAAATTGACCAGCGAGTCTCCTATTATATTATTTGCAATCATATCCATATTCACATAAAACCCGATATCCTCGTTGTTCAGCCGGGCTGAGTTTGTGTAATGTTCGCTGCCAAGTAAGCCGTATTCTTCGGCAGCAAAACAAACAAACTTCAATGTGGCGTCCGGATGAATATTGTTGAGCGCAATTACACGTGCAATTTCGAGGGTTGCAGAGGTTCCTGATCCATTGTCATCGGCGCCCGGAACAAAAGTGGTCGAATCGTAGGGTTGCAAATTGTAGATAATACAATCGTAGTGACCTCCTGTCAGATACTGTGTTGCATTGTTTCCCGAGCCCGGCAAAGTTGCGATCACATTATACTGCCACAAAGAATCGTATGGATACGTGCCCGAAACATAACAGAAAGAATCAAGTTCAACATCAGTATAACCAAATGATTCAAATTTCCCTGCCAGGAACTCCGCAATATGTCTGCGGTTTGGTGCCATCAGAAACCGGGTGCCAAAACCTTGCAGCTCGCGCATATAATGCTCAATTGAATCGGCACTGATATCCGACAGACATGCGGTAATCAATGAATCAAGATTGAATGTCGGTTGCGCTTTAGAATCAGCGCTGAACTCAAATTGTTTATTCAGTTCTGCCGGATTCTGAGCAGTTAGATACAATCCTGAAAATAAAAACAACAGACAGATAAAAATGTTTTTCATTATTCGAATTTTTGCCAATTTATTGAATCAAAATAAGAACCTGAATCAACCAACAAGTTAAAGGTAAATATAAACAAGTAAAAGGAAATATTTGACCGATTTGAAATATCTTACTTCTAAACCTTATTTCAAATTTGGTCTAATTGCATTAATCGAATAGACTGAAACCAAAAAAGATTGTTATGCTTTCCCTTGAAAAGCTTCAACTTCGGTTTTTATTTTCAATTTAACGGATTCCCATTCTGCAGGCATCAACATTTCAGGCATCAGATCATTTTCAGCATCAGCAAAATAAACAAGACTTCTCAGCGCCAAAAATTCAGAGCCATCGTTATATTTCGCCAAATAGAAATTTACTATATCACCAACAGTAAAATCCTTGAGCAAAAAGTATAAATCAATAAAATCCTTTTTCGTACCGCGATTTGTAATGGCTGCCACTTTCATTGCAGCAACATCTCTGATATCAGCCAACCTGATTCCATTCGTTTCAATTACCGGAAACAACCATGGATAGGGATAATTCACAATATCTGTCTTGATATTTGTAATGGAAAAAACTTTAATGTTTTTTGTTTGATGAATGGTCTTCAAATCATTAAAAACACTGAGTGAATTCATCAACTCAATATCATCGGCTTCAATCTCTCCAAACAAATCAATATCAACAGACTTACGGTGACCTTTTTGCAAAGCCAGTCCTGTTCCGCCAACCAGACGTAGCTTTTCCAGAGCCGGAATCTGCATCAGTTGCTTTAGAAGTTCCAGTGTTGGGGTGTCGATTGTTTTGTAGTGTAGCATAGAAAATCCTCTTCAGGTATTTTGGCTATCAATGCAATAAAAGCATGCGATTTTGGATCAAGGTCTCTGATTTTTTTTGCAATTTCACCGATTTCCGGAATGCCATACAACCGGCAAATAAGCCTCCAGTCATTCATCAGGCCGCAACTGAACACCTGCCTGACGACATAATGTCGATCGCGCATTAAATCAATTTCTGCTTTATTCACATCCCAAAACATATGCTTTGAGAAATCTGCAACTGAAATATTTTCGACTTTTTCGTCCATTGCGCTCATTGTGAATATGTACAAAGATACAAAAATCGCATTTATTCCTTATCTTCGTATCTACAAAAACCACACATCATGTGCGGACGATTCACAGCCAATGTAAAGAAAAAAGATCTGGAAGAGGAGTGGAATCTGGCTGTACCACCCGAGTTCAGGCCGCGCTATAATATTGCACCTTCGCAGGTAGTAGGAGTCATCACCAACAAACAGCCATCCGATCTTTCGCTGTTTCGCTGGGGCCTGATTCCATCATGGGCCAAAGACAATTCCATGGCATCGCACATGATCAATGCACGCGTTGAAACGCTGAACGAAAAACCATCGTTCCGCAAACTTGCGCAGACCGCCCGCTGCCTTATTCCCGCCACATCGTGGTTTGAATGGACACAGGACAAAAGCCGTCAGCCATTTGCAATAAAGCTGAAAAACGCAAAACTATTTGCCATGGCCGGACTCTGGGATACCTGGATTGATGCGAACGGACAAAAGGTGAACACGTTTACCATCATTACTACCGAAGCTGCAGAAAACATTCGTCATATACACGAACGTATGCCGCTGGTAGTTCCCAAAGAACAGCAGCACGACTGGCTTACAAACAAAGCTGATGCAGCCACCATCGCCGCGAAATCAGGTCAGCTTGAATTTGATTTTTTTCCGGTTTCATCCCGGGTGAACAATCCGAAAAATAACGATGAAAGCTTGCTCGATGAGTTTAGAGAGACACTGCTTTAAACACTTAATTAATTTGCCTTAATAAAATAGCATTGCGAATTTTCTGTTTTCATTAAATAAACTCCGGGTATCAATGTGGACACATCAACCACCTTATTGTTCTGAAAACCCTGCATTACAATCCTGCCACTGACATCAACAACAGACCATCGGGTTCCGGATTTAATTCCTTTAATAAAAAAACCATCCACTACCGGATTGGGGGAAATTTTCACCTCTGGCATTTCGTGTTTTTCAATATCTGTATACGCGTTTATCCCGGCAAATTCAATAATAAAAGCCAGGTTTGCCTGAGTGATTAATTTGGCGTTTGTTAATGAATTAAACCCTGCGCCAATTGTATCTGCTGCAGTATGAATAAATGGATTATTATCAAAATAATTCTCATAAAAGGATAATGCCGGAATATAGTTATCTATAAAGCTTTTTTGATCACTATAATAATAGGCATTAGAAAAATTACCAGGAATTGATAATAGTGGAACGTACATGGCAGCAACATCCCGATATTTTTCTGCAAGATAATTATAAGAAAAACCCGTGCAAAGAACAATGTAATGTGAATCTACCGGATTGGAGTAACCAATCATGTCAATATTAAGGTCGAATTTTATCGCCAAACCATTTGCAATTGCAGAATCAACAAACATTGTGCTTCCCTGCCATCCCCATTCTTCAGCATTAAATGCGCAAAACATGATTGAGTACTTTGTTTTAACGGTATCTATGATTCTTAGTATTTCAAGCATTCCTGCCACACCCGAAGCATTATCATCAGCCCCCGGAGCATTTTCACTATTACTGTAGCTGTCAAAATGAGCACTTACAATTATAAATGAATCCGGATATTGCTCCCCGGTTTTAATTCCTATTACATTAACATTCGGTGCCAAAGTATCAAATTCAAAATAATATTCCTGTTGAATAATTGAAACATTATATTGTTGCATTTTATCCGCAATAAATATTGCAGCCGTATCATTTCCCGGATGTCGTACATCACGGCTATATATGGAAGACAGAACACTAACATCTGATAAAATCCTGTTGGTATCAACCAAATCAAGCAAAGATGCCAATTGAGGTTTATAAAACAGTGTATCGGCAGCAGTTACATTTTGGTTTTGGGCATTACTAAGAATAGCTACCAATCCAATAACCAATGTGAGCAATCCCTTCATACAATTATCGTTAATAACACCCATTATTCTTTTTAATCACACAATAATTAAAGGATCAGTAATGACAATTATTTTATCATCACTTTTCTCAGATCCTGAAAAAATTCCGGATACGATTTACTGACTGCATCAGCATTACTGATGCGTATTTCGGAGCTGGCCAGAGTCCCTGCAATGGCCGTGCACATGGCAATCCGATGATCGTTGAAACTATCAACTTCGCCTCCGGTCAGCTTTCCTGTACCATAGATGTGAAGCTCGTTTCCGTGCGGCTCCATTTTTAATCCAAGTCTCGAAAAAACAGTCAGCAACGATTTAAAGCGATTCGACTCCTTGTGAATCAATCGCTGAGTACCAGTAAGCACTGATTTGCCATTTGCAGCAGCAGCCAGAACCACCACCGGAGGAAACAAGTCGGGACAATCGGTCAGGTCAGCATTGAATGGCTTTGCTTCGTTTTTACTGACACTGATAAAATTATTGAGCAAATTTACATGAGCCCCAAAATCAACAATAATTTCACGGATTTTAATATCCGCCTGCAAAGAATTCTGATTCAGCCCGGTCATTTCAATTTTTCCGGACACAGCTGCGCCTGCAAGAAAATTGGCAGCGGCACTCCAGTCGCCTTCAATGGCGTATTCCTGTCCCTGATACTGCTGACGGCCTTTGATATAGAACTGACAGAAATTATTATTTTCAACTGTCACTCCAAACTGCCGCATGATATTTAAAGTCATGGCAACATATGGCCGGCTCACCAGATTTCGCACAGAAATTTCGGTGTCATGTTCAAGCAATGGAGCTGCAATCAGCAATCCTGAAAGCATGTGAGAACTAAAAGAACCATCCAGCTCAATTTTATTTTTCGCAAGAGGACCGCAAATCGTAAGTGGTAATGCGCCATTGGAAGTCTTCACCTGCACGCCGCAATGAAGAAGAGCTTCAACCAGCGGCTCTACAGGCCGCTCCAGAAGCGATTTTTTCCCGGTTACTTGAATTGCCCTTCCATACAATGCTGCAATAAACGAAAACATTCGAAGACTTAATCCTGATTCATCGGCATCCAACATAATGTCTGATGAGAAATCAGGTTTGCCTGGCACAATATGCATGCGAACTCCACCACGTACTTTTGATCCGAGTTTTGTTATAATATTTTGCGCAGCAATGGCATCTGCCGAGGCATTGTAATTTCGGATAAACGTTGGCCCATCGGCCAAACCTGCAATTGCCAATGCACGCTGTAGATAACTTTTCGAAGCTACGGCCTGCAACACGCCTTCAATCCTGTAAGGATGCACAACCTCATTCATTGAATTCTCCTTTCCTGTCCAATATTTCGCCAAAAGCGAGCATGTCAGAATACGAAAACTGGCCTGGGGCGGTGCTTTCGGCACCATCGGGATGCGCGTAGGAAATTCCAATTCCCCACTTCATGGCCGTTATGCGTGTTTCGCAACATTCTTCACCCAGACAAAACGCTGTAATATTTTTAAAATTGCGATATGCAAATAAAATAACGCCGGCATCTTCTATATTGTTTCCTTTGCAGACCATTTTTATTGCATCGGGATCAGCTTCAAATATTTCATTTCGTTTTTTAATAAGAAAATCCCTGTCGGGTGTCTTTTCAAAATCATGCCATGAAAACATTATTTTAAATCCCGCTTCCCGTGATTTATTCAGCAATGCCTGCACATGAGGATCCTGAATTATACCAAAATCAAAATCAACAAAGCGGAGATTTCCGGTCAATGCGGCATCAAATAGTTCTGCATAATTTTGCTTTTCTACAAATGGGGCTCTAACAGCTATAATCCACTCAAGTCCACAATCAATCAGTTGTCTGATTTCAATTGCATTCATCTCAATCAAATCCAGACGCAACTCTGCAAACGGAGCATCGCCCAATTGCTGCTGACACTCGCTGAAAGTCTTTCCGGATAAAGAAAGACAAATACGTCGGCGATATGATTTTTCCGGAACAAATCTCATGACTCAAAAGTACATAATTTATTTTTGAACTGCAAAAGCATTGGAGATTTTTATTCCCTATTGGCAATTCTCGCGGCAGCTACATTGGGAGCGCATCTCCTGACTGCAACCACGTAAAAAAGCACAAAAACATTGTTTCAATATTTTCGTTTTATTCGACCTCTCCGAGGTCGGTTTTTGTTCTATCTTTTGCCCGGCCAGAATGGCCGGGCTATTATTGTTTGACCCGCCAGTGGCGGGTCAGTAAAAATTCATAATAAGTGTTTACACGCTTCCTTTGTTTTTATTGGATGAGTTTCCTAAAAAACTTCAGAAAAAAAACATAGGTGTCCCAATGGCGAAGTCAGGTGAAATGATTTCCGTGTCTTAGTGCCATCGTGACAACATTCAGGTGCAAGAAAAAAGCCGGATTGCTCCGGCTTTTACCCTTTACTTACAATAAATTAGCTGCAGTGCAACAATTATTTAATCATTCCAAGCTCTTTGCCAACCTTGGTGAAAGCAGCAATGGCCTTTTCGATCTGCTCAGTGCTGTGACCAGCTGAAATCTGAACGCGGATACGATCTTTTCCTTTGGGAACAACCGGGAACGAAAAAGCAATCACATAAATCCCTTCTTCGAGCATGCGATCGGCAAATTTCACTGCCAGTTTGGAACAATCAGGATATTTACCAAACATAATCGGAGTAATCGGATGATCGCCGGGTACAATATCAAAACCTGCTTCGGTCATTTTAGTGCGGAACAGCTTGGTATTGGCTTCCAGTTTGTCGCGCAATTCTGTCGAAGCTGTGAGCAAATCCATCACTTTAATGGTTGCGCCAACCACTGACGGAGCGACAGTGTTTGAGAACAGATACGGACGAGCTTTATTGCGCATCCAGTCAATAATGGCTTTCGGACCACTGATGCAACCGCCGGAAGCACCACCGAGGGCTTTTCCAAAGGTCGTGGTAATAATATCAACACGATCCATAACACCACGGTATTCGTGAGTTCCACGTCCGGTTTTTCCAAGGAATCCGGTTGAATGGCTGTCATCTACCATTACCATGGCATCATATTTTTCGGCCACATCACAGATTTTATCCAGAACAGCAATGTCCCCGTCCATACTGAAAGAACCATCGGTAGCAATCATAATGAAGCGGCAACCTTTTTCACGAGCTTCTTTCAGACAACGTTCCAGACCTTTAGCCATTTTTCCGGTAGCAGGATCTACTTCTTCCACATCGCGCATGTCGCTGTGTTTGTAAGCCCAGCGCTGAGCTTTGCAAAGGCGTACACCATCAATGATTGAAGCATGATTCAACGCATCGCTGATGATAGCGTCGTTTTCGCCAAGCAGCGGTTCGAACACAGCTCCATTAGCATCGAAGCATGATGAGAAAAGAATGGTGTCTTCCATTCCGAGGAAGTCAGAAACCTTTTTCTCAAGAACTTTATGGATATCCTGTGTTCCACAAATGAAACGAACCGAAGAAAGTCCGTAACCACGGTGATCGATTTCCTCATGAGCAGCTTTAATCAGTTCGGGATGTGATGAAAGTCCCAAATAGTTATTGGCGCAAAAATTCAACACTTTCTTGCCCTTTACTACGATTTCGGCTCCCTGTTCGCTTTCAATAATGCGTTCAGTTTTGAATAACCCGGCTTCACGAATGGTGTCGAGTTCTTTGTTCAGATGTTCAACAATTGTTTTATGCATTGGTCTGTTTTTAAATTTCAGATGGCAAAGATATAAGTTTCACGAATTCTATCATAAAAATGTTCATCTTTTTTATGTCATAAAAAAACTTGCAATACAACAATTTCCGCTGCAGCGGTCAAATGATTTTTTAACTATTTTTGCTCCCTGTTAATAAAACAAATCAAACCAAAGAAATATGAAAAAAATCCTGGTAATCGGCGCCGTCGGACAAATTGGCTCTGAGCTGACAATGGCTCTCCGCAATGAATTTGGCAATGACAACGTAATTGCAAGTACCCGTAAAACACCTCCAACCGATACTGTTAAGAATTCGGGACCTTTCGAATTTTTCGACATTGTTGACCGGCCGCGAATGACCGAGGTCTGCAAAAAATACAATGTGGACGCCATCGTAAACATGGCCGCCATTCTTTCAGCTGTCGGAGAACAAAATCCGATGATGGCCTGGGATATCAATATGAACGGTCTGATTAACGTGCTCGAAGTTGCCCGCGAAATGAATATGAAACAGGTGCTCGTTCCCAGCTCGATCGCTGTTTTCGGCCCTGGCACCCCGCTCGATTGTGCACCACAGGAAACCGTTCTCAAACCAACCACTATGTACGGTGTTACTAAGGTAGCCGGTGAACTTCTTGCCGATTATTATGTAAGAAAATACAATCTCGATGTCCGTGGTCTTCGCTACCCTGGTATCATCAGCTACGAAACCTTGCCCGGCGGTGGAACCACGGATTACGCTGTTGGTATCTATTTCGACGCCATCAAACATGGCAAATACACCTGCTTTGTTAAAGAAGACACCCGCCTGCCGATGATGTATATGCCCGACTGTCTGAAAGCCACCATCGACCTGATGAAAGCTGATTTCAGCAAACTGAAACATCACAGCGATTTCAATGTCGGCGCCATGAGTTTCAGTGCAGGCGAACTCGCAGCCAGCATCAAAAAATATATCCCCTCTTTCGAAATCGAGTATAAACCCGACTTCCGCCAGAACATTGCCGATTCATGGCCCAATGCTGTTGACGACAAAGCTGCCCGCGAAGAATGGGGCTGGAAACCCGCTTTTGACCTCGATGCCATGACGCAGGATATGCTCAAAAATATCAAAATCAAACATGAGAAGGGATTGATTTAAGAATATCGATCGGTGATTTGTGATTGTTGATCTGAAGGATGAAGTGAGCATCAAATCATGAATACTGAACATCGAACAAGGAAGAATGAAGTAAAAGCAGAAATTTATGAAGGAGCTTTTTACTTTATAAACATGATGATTTTATAAACTTCAAAATAGAACTTCAAAAAAAATAAAGGCGCTGTGCGAAAGCACGGCGCTTTTTTGTCTTTTTTAGACGCGGATTTTCGCAGATTTACACAAATGAAATCTTTTTTAGACGCGGACCGACCTGCAGCAGACAGGTTTGCATATACCAACGCGGAGTTGCATCCAATCATTCATTTAATCATTTAACCATTTAGTCATTTAAATCATTTAGTCATTTAATCATTTAGTCATTTAATCATTTAGCCATTTAATCATTTAACCATTTTCGTTTAGCCCTTTAATCGTTTAACCATTTAATCATTTAACAATTTCCCCACTATAAACAACCCGACTCCCGCGATTGCGGTCCCACCTGCCTGCGTATGGTGGCCAAGCACTATGGGCGGAATTATTTGCTGATAAACAGTTTAAATAATAATTCAAGTATTGTTTTTGGCCGCACGAATACAA
>Ga0116152_10004630_pt1 | contig 10833 bp, 6 predicted proteins | sample AD_UKC119_MetaG_FD_89894 | JGI IMG/M metagenome (GOLD analysis project Ga0116152, IMG submission 89894) | Active sludge microbial communities of municipal wastewater-treating anaerobic digesters from Hong Kong - AD_UKC119_MetaG | ecosystem: Engineered > Bioreactor > Anaerobic > Digestate...
CATGACAAGGCCAAGGGTAAAAATCTGCTGCATCGGCAGCATTGAAGAGGCAAAAACAGCCATAGATGCGGGGGCTTCCGCATTGGGACTGGTGGGACAGATGCCCAGCGGTCCGGGGGTGATCAGCGATGAACTGATCCACCGCATTGCCGGCGCGGTGCCGCCGCCGGTCTCCACCTTTCTGCTGACCAGTGAAACCAGGGCCACGGATATTATCCGGCATTACAAAAAAGTTTACACCTCCGTTATTCAGCTGGTTGACAAACCGGAAGCAGGCGCTTACGAGGCGCTTCGCCGCGAGCTGCCCTATGTAAAGCTGGTGCAGGTGATCCATGTAAGCGACCGGAATTCGGTGCGCGAAGCCATGGAAGCGGCTGCTTATGTGGACGCACTGCTGCTCGACAGCGGCAACCCGGGCCTGCCGGTAAAAGTGCTGGGCGGCACCGGCCGCACCCACAACTGGGAGATCAGCCGCGAAATCACCCGCTCGGTCACCGTCCCCGTGTTTCTTGCCGGCGGACTCCACAGCGGCAATGTAAAACAGGCCATAGAAGCGGTGCAGCCCTTCGGCCTCGACCGCTGCAGCGGGGTAAGGACCAACGGGAAACTGGATGCCGTAAAGCTTAAGGCGTTTTTTGAGGCCATCAGCAGTTAATCAGACAGCAATACCATTGCCCGTTGCAGGATGCAGAATAACTTCCTGGCGGCCGCGCCATAGCCCGGGACGGAATACTTAAATCAGCAGGGCTAAAAAAATCCGAAAAAATTCCCGGAATATTTCTGGCATATAGTTTTCCTTTGTATTTTTCGGGGGCAATAAGCTACCTGTAGTATAGACAGAGATAACGGAAATGAAAGCGGGAGCAGGTGATTGTAAATAATTGCAAATGCTTGTAAATAATTAAATGACTAATTTGTGGAGGATATTTACGAGTTGTGCGGCATACTGAAAAAGAGAGCCCACGCACAAATAGCACATTTGGTTTTTGCCGACCCGAAAGCCAAACCCTGAAAAACCAAAAGAGCTATTTTTTATCCAACGCTCCGACAGAAACGACAGAATAAAAGGTATTTTTGAAAATGATTAAAAGGAAATAAATATATATGGCAAAAAAGAACGGAAACGGGACAGACGAACCATTGGAAAAACAACTCTGGAAATCGGCTGACAAATTGAGAAAGAATATTGATGCAGCAGAATACAAACATGTTGTTCTCGGACTGATATTTTTAAAATATATCTCTGATGCTTTTGAGGAACTTTACGAAAAACTAAAAGCTGGAGAAGGAGATTTTGCAGGAGCAGACCCGGAAGACAAAGACGAGTACAAAGCTGAAAATGTATTCTTTGTTCCGGCTGATGCACGTTGGAATTTTCTTTTATCAAAAGCAAAACAACCGACAATTGGAAAAACCGTTGATGATGCAATGGATGCTATCGAAAAGGAAAATCCTTCTTTGAAAGGTGTTTTGCCAAAAGTTTATGCACGACAAAACCTTGACCCGACCAGTTTAGGAGAATTGATTGACTTAATTGGAAACATTGCACTTGGAGACGCCAAATCCAGAAGTGCTGATATTCTCGGACATGTTTTCGAATATTTTCTTGGTGAATTTGCACTTGCCGAAGGAAAGAAGGGTGGACAATTCTACACGCCAAGAAGTGTAGTAGAATTATTGGTTGAAATGTTAGAGCCATACAAAGGACGAGTTTTTGACCCTTGCTGTGGTTCAGGTGGAATGTTTGTACAATCTGAAAAGTTTGTTGAGCAGCACAAAGGAAAAATAAATGACATTTCCATTTACGGACAGGAAAGTAATCAAACAACCTGGCGACTGGCAAAAATGAATTTGGCTATTCGTGGAATTGACAGTTCGCAAGTAAAATGGAACAACGAAGGTTCATTTCTAAATAACGCTCACAAAGATTTAAAAACCGATTTTATTATTGCAAATCCACCTTTTAATGTAAGCGATTGGAGTGGTGATTTGCTCCGCAAAGACGGGCGCTGGCAATACGGAACACCACCAACAGGAAATGCCAATTATGCATGGATTCAACATTTTATCTATCACCTTGCCCCGACCGGACAAGCTGGTTTTGTTTTGGCAAAAGGTTCGTTGACTTCCAAAAGTTCAGGAGAAGGTGATATAAGAAAAAACCTGATTGAAGAAAGATTGGTTGACTGCATTGTAAACCTACCTGCCAAATTGTTTTTGAATACTCAAATTCCGGCTTCTCTTTGGTTTATGAGCCGCAACAGAACAAACGGCAAATACCGTGACCGCAGCAACGAAATACTTTTTATTGATGCCCGAAACATGGGACATTTGATAAACCGCAGAACCCGTGAACTCTCAAAAGAAGATATCAAAATTATTGCCGACACTTATCACAACTGGCGAAACCCAGACGGCAATTACGAAGATGTAAAAGGGTTTTGTAATTCGGCAAGTATCGAAAAAGTAAAAGAGCTTGATTATGTTCTCACCCCCGGTCGTTATGTTGGTTTGGCAGATGAAGAAGATGACTTTGATTTTGCTGAACGCTTTAAAAGCTTAAAAGCTGAATTTGAACAACAGTTAAAGGAAGAGGCAGTTTTAAATCAACGTATTACAGAGAATTTGGCTAAAATCGAGTTAAAGGATGAATAGTAAAAACGAAATAATACTTTATCAGGCTAAAGAGCTTGCTTCCCGGATTGAAGTTAGAGTTGAAGATGAAACTGTTTGGTTAAATCGTAATCAAATTGCATCTCTTTTTAACAGGGATGTTAAAACTATTGGTAAACATATTAATAATGTTTTTTCTGAAGCTGAACTTGATAAAGAAGCAACTGTCGCAAATTTTGCGACAGTTCAAATTGAAGGTGATAGAGAAGTTGAAAGGCAAATTGAACATTATAATCTTGATGTAATTATATCTGTTGGTTATAGAGTTAAATCTAAACAAGGTACTCAGTTTAGAATATGGGCTAATAAAATACTTAAAGATTATCTGCTTAAAGGTTATGCGGTTAATAAAAGAATAGATAGAATTGAAGATAATGTTCATGCGCTGATTGGAAGAGTTAATGAAATTGATTTGCAAATAAAAACCAGCCTGCCACCCAAACAGGGCATCTTTTACGATGGGCAGGTTTTCGATGCCTATGTGTTTGTGGCAGATTTGATTAAAACCGCCAAAAAATCAATTATCCTGATTGACAATTATGTGGACGAAACAGTTTTGCAACTCTTTACCAAACGAAACAAAAATGCAACGGTAAAAATCTACACCAAAACAATTTCAAAAACTTTAAAGCAGGATTTGGAAAAACATAATGCCCAATACCCAAAAATTGAGATTGAAAAGTTCGATAAAGCCCACGACCGCTTTTTAATCATTGACGAAACCACCATTTACCACATTGGAGCCAGCCTGAAAGACCTGGGCAAAAAATGGTTTGCTTTTTCTAAAATGGAGATGGATGCTTTGGAAATGATTGCTAATCTGGGTAAAGGAGGTGGTGATGAGTGAGTGGAAAGAATATAAGCTGGGAAAACTTGTTGATGTGTTATCGAGCAAACGTATTTTTTATAAGGATTATGTTAGTAGTGGAATCCCTTTTTATCGTTCAAAAGAGATTATAGAAAAATCTGAGAACAAGACAATTGATAAACCACTTTTTATTTCTGAAGAAAAATTTCAGACTATCAAAGAAAAATATGGCATTCCGACTAATGGAGATATTCTTATTAGTTCTGTAGGAATGAGGTCCGGTATTCCGTATTTAGTATATGACGATGGTGATTTTTATTTTAAAGATGGCAATCTAATTTGGTTAAGAAATTTCAAAAATGATTTAGACAGTCTTTTTCTTTGTTATTGGCTTAAATCTGATTTAGGTCAATTCTCACTTGAAAATATCATGATTGGTTCTGCTCAACCTGCACTAACGATAGCAGGATTACGCAACTTGGAGCTCCAATTACCTAAAATTCAAGAACAGAAAATAATAGCAGAAATCCTTTCCAGTATTGACGGCAAAATAGAACTCTTAAACCGCCAAAATAAAACTCTGGAACAAATGGCGGAAACGCTTTTTAGACAATGGTTTGTGGAGGAAGCAAAAGAAGATTGGGATTACATAGAGTTAGGTGGATTCATTAAATGTTACAATGGTGTTTCATATAAAAGTTCAGAATTAAATCCGTCTGATATAGCCATGGTAACTTTAAAAAGTTTTGCCCGTGATGGTAGTTTCAGGCTTGATGGTTTTAAGGAATTTACAGGAAATTTTAAAGCGGTTCATATTGTCAAACAAGGTGATTTAGTTGTTGCACATACAGATATAACTCAGGATGCTGCATTAGTAGGAAATCCAGTTTTAGTGATTGGAATAGAAGAATATAAAACTTTAATTATCTCAATGGATTTAGTTAAAGTTGAACCAAAATTTAAGTGGATGAGCAAAGAGTTTTTATATTTTCTCATGAAATCCAGAATATTTAAACAACATTGCCTTGGTTATGCAAACGGGTCAACCGTACTGCATTTAAGCAAAGATGCAATACCTACTTTTGAATTTTTCTTACCACCAAAAGACAAAATTGAAGAGTTTTCAAAACATGCAAGTTGGCTACTTAACAAGAAAAACTTAAATATATCCCAAATTCGTTCACTTGAAAAACTGCGTGATACTTTGTTGCCAAAGTTGATGAGTGGTGAGGTGATATTAAATATGAAGAATAAAGACTATGAAAATTAGCAAATTATACATTGAAAATTTCAAATGCTTTAATGGTGCATTTACTATTGATTTTACAGATGGCGTGAATATTTTGGTTGGAAATAATGAAGCCGGTAAATCAACAATTTTAGAGGCAATACATTTAGCTTTGACTGGTATATTAAATGGTCATTATTTAAGAAACGAACTTTCACAATACCTTTTCAATAACGATGTTATAAATAAATATTTATCAGGTATTAAAGCAGGTGTTAATCCTGATTTACCCCATATTTTAATTGAAGTTTTTTTTAAGGGAGATGATTTTGCAAAGTTTACAGGTGACGGAAATTCAGAAAGAAGCAAAGCAACAGGTGTTTCATTTAAAATAGAGTTTGATAATGAAGCATATAAATTAGCCTATGAAGAATTACTAAAAAAGGAATTTGAGACTATTCCAATTGAGTTTTACAAAATAAGTTGGAAATCATTCTCAAGGGATGGAATTACTTCAAGGAATATCCCTATAAAATCAGTATTGATAGATTCATCTTCTCACAGGTATTATAACGGTTCAGATATTTATATTTCAAGAATTTTAAAAAACAATCTTAATGAGGAACAAAGAGCTGACATATCACAAGCTTTTAGAAAACTCAAAGAAACTTTTATGATGGATGATTCCATAAAAGCAATTAACGAACAGGTTGAGAAGAATTCAAAAATCTCAACAAGCAAAAAAGTAGAAATATCTGTTGATTTGTCCTCAAGAGATGCCTGGGAAACAACATTAATGACTTATCTTGACGATGTTCCTTTTCATCAAATTGGTAAAGGGGAGCAATGTATTGTAAAGACTAATCTATCATTATCTCATAAAAAAAGTGAAGAAGCAAACCTCATTTTGCTTGAAGAACCGGAAAACCATTTAACCCACTCAAAACTAAATGAATTTTTAAAGGCTATTACCAGTAACAGCAATCAAAAACAGGTTATTATTTCAACTCATAGCAGCTTCGTTGCCAATAAACTAGGGCTTGAAAATTTAATTCTATTAAATGCAATTAAAGTATCTGGAAAAAGAGAGAAATTTTATTTCAAAGATTTAGAAGATACAACATATAAGTATTTTAAAAAACTGTCGGGTTATGATACGCTAAGATTAATACTTTGTAAAAAAGCAATATTGGTTGAGGGGGATTCTGATGAATTAGTGGTGCAGAAAGCATACATGGATAAGTATGACGGGAAATTACCTATTGAAAATAATATTGATGTTATTTCTGTTAGAAGTCTGGCTTTTAAAAGGTTTCTTGAAATTGCAAAAGAATTGAAACAACCAACAGCAGTTGTTACGGACAATGACGGGAAATTTGAAGAAAAAGTCACGAATAAGTATAAAGACTATGAGAATATAGATTGTATTACAATTTTTGCTGATGAAAACGAAAATCTCAATACTCTCGAACCGCAATTTGTTAATGCAAATAAAGATAAATTAGAAATACTTTGTAAAGCAATTGGGATAGATTGTACTAAATACGACTTGCCTGACAAGATTGTTGACTTTATGGAATCTAATAAAACTAAATGGACTTTGAGCCTTTTTGAAACATCTGAAAATGTAGAATATCCAGAATACATAAAAAAGGTGGTTGCTTGGTGCGATGAAGAATAATAAACTTAACATATCAGCAGCAGGTTCAGGAAAAACAACTTTTCTTGTCAATAAAGCTTTGGCACTTGATAAAACCAAGCAAATATTGATTACAACATATACAATTGATAACGAAGAAGAAATACGAAATAAGATTTTAGAAAAGCGAAAATCCATTCCATCAAACATCACTATTCAAGGATGGTTCTCTTTTTTACTACAACAGGGAGTAAGACCATATCAGGGTTCAATGAATGAAATGCTTTTTGATAATGACATTAGAGGAATGTTATTAAGTGAAGGTAAATCCGCCCCTAAATTTGATATAAATGGCAGACCAATGTTTTTAAGAGGGGGCAAAAGACAATACTATGGGGAAGCAGATTTTAAAGAATTTTATTTCACACAAAACTGGCGGATTTACTCTGATAAAATTTCAAAATTCATTGTAGGGTGTAACGAAAAACTAAATGGAGAAATAATTTCGAGAATTTCCCGTATTTACTCGCATATTTTTATTGATGAAGTTCAGGATTTGGCAGGCTATGATTTAGAAATAATTAAGTTGCTTTTCAAATCAAATATCGAAACAATTTTAGTTGGAGACCCGAGACAAGTTACTTATTTAACAAATCATTACAGAAAATACCCAAAATATAAATACGGAAAAATCAAAGAATTTCTTCAAAATGAATGCAGAAGTTTAATAGATGAAAATACTATTGATGAAACATCGTTAAAAAAATCCCATCGAAATAATAAAGCAATTTGTGAATACTCTTCAAAACTTTATACTGAACTTGAAAAATCGGAACCTTGTGATTGTGAAACTTGCAGAAGCAAAAATACCGAGCACGAGGGTGTATTTATAGTTAAGCCAGAAGATATAAATAGTTATTTGAATAAATACAATCCCATTCAACTAATTTGGGATAAACGGACAGAAGTAAACACACATTATCCAGTAATAACTTTTGGTAAATCAAAAGGTAAAACCTTCAAAAGAGTTATTATTTATCCTACTGAACCAATAAAAAATTGGATTTGTAATAATCAAAGTGATTTGGTAAATGCAGCAAAGTCAAAATTTTATGTTGCATTAACGAGAGCAAAACATAGCGCTGCCATCGTTTTTAGTTACTCAGAAAATGAAGAATTTGATGGTATAGAGAAATATATTCCAGAACTATCAGAAATAGAATTGAGCGAATGACAAAGATTACTGAAAATACCATAGAAGAATTTTCCATTGAGTTGCTGGAACGATTGGGCTACCAATACATTTATGCACCGGATATTGCACACGATGGAGAAAAGCCTGAAAGAGCAAGTTATGAGGAAGTTTTGCTAACTGAAAGACTGCAAAATGCTATTCGGAGAATAAACCCAAAAGTTCCTGCCGATTCACAAGAAGAAGCATTTAAAGAAATCCAACGGATAAATTCGCCAGAACTGCTCGCTAACAACGAAAATTTTCACCAGATGCTGACTGAGGGCATCAATGTTTCGTATCAAAAAGATGGACACGACAGAGGCGATTTAGTTTGGTTAATCGATTTTAAAAATCCGGAGAATAACGAATTTATTGTTGCCAATCAGTTTACAGTTATTGAAAACGGCAATAACAAAAGACCCGATGTAATTTTATTTGTCAATGGCATTCCTTTAGTAGTTATCGAATTAAAAAATCCTGCCGATGAAAATGCAACTGTAAAATCAGCTTTCAGGCAATTACAGACCTACAAACAAATAATCCCAAGCCTTTTCACCTACAACGGTTTTATGATTGTTTCTGATGGTTTGGAAGCAAAAGCAGGTACGCTTTCTTCCGGTTTTACAAGATTCATGGCTTGGAAATCAGCAGACGGTAAAGAGGAAGCTTCAAATCTTGTAAGCCAATTAGAAACCCTAATAAACGGAATGCTCAACAAAGAAACTTTGTTGGATTTAATCCGCCATTTTGTAGTATTTGAAAAATCCAAAAAAGAAGATTCCAAAACTGGAATTGTCACCATTTCAACAGTTAAAAAGCTTGCTGCTTATCATCAATACTACGCTGTTAACCGAGCAGTTGAATCCACTTTAAGGGCAACAGGTTACACTTTAGAAAAAGAAACACCTGTAAGCATGGTAATGGAATCACCTGAAAGTTATGGTGTTCCGGGAGTAAAATTACAACCCAAAGGAGATAGAAAAGGTGGTGTAGTCTGGCATACACAAGGCAGTGGTAAATCTTTGTCAATGGTTTTCTTTACCGGGAAAATTGTTTTGGCATTAAATAATCCGACCGTTGTTATCATAACCGACCGAAACGATTTGGACGACCAATTGTTTGACACTTTTGCAGCATCGACACAACTTTTAAGACAAGCACCCAAACAAGTTGAAAACAGAGAAGATTTAAAGGAAAAATTGAAAGTAGCTTCCGGTGGTGTTGTGTTTTCAACCATTCAGAAGTTTCAACCTGATAATGGCAATGTGTATGAAACTTTATCTGACCGAGAAAACATTGTTGTAATTGCAGACGAAGCACACCGGACTCAATACGGTTTCAAAGCAAAATTAGATAAAGAAACCGGAGATATTAGTTATGGTTTTGCTAAATACATGAGAGATGCTTTACCGAAAGCAACTTACATCGGTTTTACAGGAACCCCCATTGAAAGCACAGATGTAAATACTCCTGCGGTTTTCGGAAATTACATTGACGTTTACGATATCGCACAAGCCGTTGAAGATGGTGCAACTGTTCGTATTTACTACGAAAGTCGTTTGGCAAAAGTGAATTTAAGTGAAGAAGGGAAACAACTCGTTGAAGAATTAGAAGAAGAATTAAAAAACGAGGATTTAACCGACACGCAAAAAGCAAAAGCCAAATGGACACAATTGGAGGCGTTAATCGGTAGTGAAAACAGAATTAAAAATATTGCTCAGGATATAATCACCCATTTTGAGCAACGGCAGGAAGTTTTTGAAGGAAAAGGAATGATAGTTTCCATGTCAAGAAGAATTGCAGCAGAACTTTATGATGAAATCATCAAACTTAAACCTGAATGGCATTCTGATGATTTGGATAAAGGAACTATCAAAGTTGTAATGACTTCGGCAAGTTCTGACGGACCTAAAATTGCCAACCATCACACAAGCAAACAGCAAAGAAAAACACTGGCAGACCGGATGAAAGACCCTGACGATGAATTAAAATTAGTTATCGTCCGTGATATGTGGTTGACCGGTTTCGATGCTCCAAGTATGCACACCCTTTACATTGACAAACCAATGAAAGGGCATAATCTGATGCAGGCAATTGCAAGGGTAAATCGAGTTTATAAAGATAAACCGGGCGGTTTGATAGTTGATTATCTAGGAATTGCATCAGACCTTAAAAAAGCGTTGTCGTTTTATTCAGATGCTGGCGGAAAAGGAGACCCGACTATTTTACAGGAACAAGCAGTTGAATTGATGTTGGAGAAATTAGAAGTCGTTTCTCAAATGTTTCATGGATTTCCTTACGAAGATTATTTTGAGGCTGAAACTTCTAAAAAGCTTTCAATGATTCTTGCTGCGGAAGAACATATTCTTGGGTTAGAAGATGGAAAGAAAAGATACATTAATGAAGTAACCGCACTTTCAAAATCTTTTGCCATTGCAATTCCACATGAGCAGGCAATGGACGTTAAAGAAGAAGTTGCATTTTTTCAGGCAGTAAAAGCCCGATTAGCAAAATTTGACGGAACCGGAGCAGGAAAGACAGATGAAGAAATTGAAACAACCATCCGGCAGGTAATTGACCAGGCGTTAGTTTCAGAACAGGTAATTGATGTGTTTGATGCTGCCGGAATTAAAAAACCTGACATTTCTATTTTATCAGAAGAATTTCTTTTGGAACTCAAAGGAATGGAGCACAAAAATGTCGCAATGGAAGTTCTTAAAAAGTTGCTCAATGACGAGATAAAAACCCGTTCTAAAAAGAATCTGGTAAAAAGTAAAACATTAATGGAAATGTTGGAAAATTCCATTAAAAAATATCACAACAAGATTTTGACTGCTGCCGAAGTAATTGACGAGCTAATTAAGATTAGTAAGGAAATCGTCAAAATGGACAGTGAAGCAACACAACTTGGACTGAGTGAATTTGAGTACGCATTTTACACCGCAGTTGCCGACAATAAAAGTGCAAGAGAATTAATGGCAAAAGACAAGTTGAGAGAACTTGCCGTAATCCTGACTGAAAGAGTAAAACAAAATGCATCAATTGACTGGACAATAAAAGAAAGTGTTCGGGCAAAATTGAAAGTAATAATCAAACGGACTTTGAGACAATACGGTTATCCACCAGACATGCAAAAACTGGCAACTGAGACAGTATTGAAACAAGCGGAAATGATTGCAAATGAACTGACAAATGATTAAGCCCACGCTAAAGCCATACACATTGCCAAGTCGCGCAAAAAGCCAACCGCA
>Ga0116152_10004633_pt1 | contig 10827 bp, 11 predicted proteins | sample AD_UKC119_MetaG_FD_89894 | JGI IMG/M metagenome (GOLD analysis project Ga0116152, IMG submission 89894) | Active sludge microbial communities of municipal wastewater-treating anaerobic digesters from Hong Kong - AD_UKC119_MetaG | ecosystem: Engineered > Bioreactor > Anaerobic > Digestate...
CAAGGAAGCCACACAGGCCGCTCGGCAAGAACTGGCGCCCCCAGAAGGCCGCGGAGCAGGCCAAACCAGCGAACGCCGTGCTCGGGCTTGCACCGAGCACTGGCGTTGTCCCCCCTCACGAAGTAAGAGGGGGGAAGGCGCGTCAGCGACTCAGGGGGGTCAATTCAGCTTGATGTTCTGAGCCCGGATGATCCCCCCCAGCAGCGCGGTTTCCTGCTCCACGCGGCGCTTCAGGCCTTCGGGGGAGGTGCCGACGGCCTGCCAGCCGGCGTTGAAGAGGCGCTGGCGCACTTCCGGGGTTTTCATGATCTGGCCGACCACCGTGGCGAGCCTGTCCTGCACCGCCCTGGGCAGGCTGGCCGGGCCGACGAGGGCGGTCCACACCTCCAGGTTGAAGTCCTTCACGCCTTCCTGGCTGAGCGGGGGCAGCTCGGGCACCAGAGCGCTCTTGCCGCTGGTGGTGACGCCGATGGCGCGCAGCTTGCCGCCCTTGACCTGCGGCATGGCCACGCCGGGCGGCATCAGCGCCATCTGCACCTGGCCGCCGATCAGGCCGGTGACCACCGCCGGGTTGCCGTTGTAGGGCACGTGCAAGGGCTTCAGGCCCGGTACCTTGCTCTTGAGCAGTTCCATGCCCAGGTGCGCCACCGAGCCGGCGCCGACCGAGCCGTAGTTCCACTTGTCGCCCTGCTGCTTCGCCTCGGCGAAGAAGGCGGCGCCGGCCGGCTCACTGGTGGGCGCCACCAGAATCAGCGGCGCGGTGGTGAGCAGGCTGATGTACCTGAAGTCCTTGCCCGGGTCGTACGGCAGCTTGGAATACAGCATCTTCGACGACGTCAGGTTGCCGTTGATGACGATGCCCAGCGTGAGGCCGTCGGTGGCCTTGGCCACGTAGTCCGCGGCGATGTTGCCGCTGGCGCCCGGCTTGTTCTCGACGATCACCGGCTGGCCCAGTGCCTGCGCCAGTGGCTCGCTGATGGCGCGCGCCACCATGTCCGGCGTGGAGCCGCCGGGAAAGCCGACCACCAGCTTGACCGGGTGCGCCGGCCAGGCCTGGGCCCGGGCGGCCAGCGGGGCGGCAAGGCTGGTGGCGGCGAGCGCCGTGGCGGCCAGGGTGAAGAGGCGTCGTTGCATGTCGTGAGGCTCCTTGTTGTGGTGTGTGAATCAGATCGGGTTGGGAAGCTTTTCGCCTTCCAGCCCAAGCCAGGCTTGCGCAGCCAGCAATCGTTCCTGTAGCAAGACCACGGGCAGCGCGCGCAGTGCCACGCCTTGCTGCAGCGCCAGCGCGGCGCCGCTGCCGGCGGCCTGGCCCATGACGAAGCAGCCGCCCGACACCCGCGCGGCCGACTGGCCGCCGTGCGTCATGCTGGCGCAGCGGCCGGCCACCAGCAGATTGTCCACGCCTTGCGGCAGCAGCATGCGCCAGGGCAGGTGGTTGTAGCCGCGGCTGGCGGCGCGGCCCTCTGGCGTGTCGGTGCCGTAGGGCCAGCGGAAGCTGACGTCGCCAGCCAGGTGTTCCTCCACCGGCCAGCCGTTCACGCCCACCGTGTCGTCGAAGCTGGCGCAGCCGAGCACGTCGTCCTCGGTGAGCACGTAGTCGCCGACGATGCGGCGCGTCTCGCGCACGCCCACCTGCGGTGGCAGATCCAGCAGGTAGGCGGCTTCGAAGCCCGGCATGTCGCTGCGCAGAAAGCGCAGGAAATGCGCGGCCTGGCGCCGGCCTTCGGCCTCGGCGGCCGAGAGTTGCAGCGCGTCGGTGCCGTCCACCGGGCCGCCGTCGGGGCGCGCCAGCTGGGTGACGTTGGCGCGCCACTCGCTCGGGTTCTTCTGCGGCCGCAGGATCGGGCCCTGGCGCGCGAAGCGCTCGCCGCGCGCCTCGGCCGCGCGCATGCGCTCGCCCACGTGCAGCCAGGCCTGGCCGGCGCGCGCCGCGTCGACGCCGCCGATGCGCATCATGGTGCTGGGGTACATCATGGCGTGGCCGTCGGCGCCTTTTTCATACGGCACGCCGGCGTACGCTGCGACGTCGCCGTCGCCGGTGCAGTCGATGAACTGGCGCGCGCGCACCGCCACGCGGCCGGATTTGGTTTCCAGCAGCACGGCGTCGATGTGCGCTGCGTCCCGCATCGCCACGCCGGCCACCCAGGCGTGCAGCAGCACACGCGCGCCGGCGGCCTGCAGCAGCTCGTCGGCGGCGACCTTGAAGGCGGCGGTGTCGTAGGCCTGGGCGGCGATGCGGCCGCCGAACAGCAGGTGCGGCGTGTTCAGGCCGCCCAGCGCGTCGATGCGCGCCAGCAGCTCGCCGCCCACGCCCTGCACCACCTGGCGAATGGTGCCGTGCACGTTGGCGTGCAGGCCGCAGAAGTTGGTCACGCCGGCGGCCGTGCCCATGCCGCCCAGGAAGCCGTAGCGCTCCACCAGCAGGGTGCGGGCACCGCCGCGCGCGGCGCTGGCGGCGGCGGCCAGCCCGGCCGGGCCGCCGCCGAGCACCAGCACGTCGACCTCGTCCAGCAGTGGGGTCTGGCGGGCGGGTTCGGCGAGGGTGGCGGGCGGCTGGGTCATGCGGACGAGTGTGCCACCGCGCGCAGGGTCGCCCGGCGCGGACTGGGCGCCGGGCACCGGAGAGGCTTTAGCGCGCCGGTTTCAGCGTGCCGCAGTCGGCCTGCACCCAGCGGGCCTCGTTGCGGGTCTTGATGGTGCCCTGCTGGGTCTGCATCGTGCCCGCGGTGACGTAGTGCTTGCGGTCGATCACCGTGGTCTCGAAGCTGCCCTTGCCCGGCGGCTGGGTGCAGACAAACTCGCCGCGCCAGGTGTTGCCGGACCACTGCGCCTGACTGTGCGTGCAGTGCGGGTTCTCCTCGGTCTTGGGCGGCCGGTCGCCGCGCGCCTGCTCGGGCGAGACGCACATGCGGATGCCGTTCTTGGTCAGCCCCACGCCGGACTTGCTCAGCTGCTGCTCCATCATCTTGCGCACCTCGGGCGGCATGTTCTTCATCTGCTCGCGCGCCTTGGCCATCTGGGCGGCCAGCTCGGGCCGGTCGGGCGACTGCATGTCGGATTGCACTTCCCACAGGCCGGGCTCGATGGACGGCCCGGCCGCCAGTGCGGGCGGCGCCAGCAGCAGGCCGGCAAGGGAAAGGGCCGCGAGGGCGGTGAACGGGGCGATCTGATCGCGCATGGTGAAAGGCTCCTCCGGAAGCTGGCCACTGGCCGAAAAAGCGCCGACCTTATGGGGCAGCGCCCACCCATGTCAAGCCGGTTGAGGGCGCGCCCCTACACTGCAGGCCATGAAAATCTACATGGTCGGCGGTGCGGTGCGCGACAGGCTGCTGGGCCTGCCGGTGCAGGACCACGACTGGGTGGTGGTGGGCGCCACGCCCGAGCAGATGGTGGCCGGCGGCTTCGTGCCGGTGGGCAAGGACTTCCCGGTGTTCCTGCACCCGCAGACGCACGAGGAGTACGCGCTGGCCCGCACCGAGCGCAAGAGCGGGCGCGGCTACAAGGGTTTCACCGTGCTGGCCAGCCCCGAGGTCACGCTGGAGGAAGACCTGGCGCGGCGCGACCTGACTATCAATGCGATAGCTGCCTGCGCCGGCTGGGAGCCGGCCAGCGGCCCAAAAGGCACTGAAAATGCGCTGATCGACCCGTTCCACGGTCAGGCGGATCTGCGGGCCCGCGTGCTGCGCCACGTGACCGACGCCTTCCGCGAGGACCCGGTGCGCATCCTGCGCCTGGCGCGCTTCGCGGCGCGCTTTCACGACTTCACCATCGCGCAGGAAACGATGGCGCTGATGCGCGAGATGGTGGCCGACGGCGAGGCCGATCACCTGGTGCCCGAGCGCGTGTGGCAGGAGCTGGCCCGCGGCCTGATGGAGGCGCACCCGGAGCGCATGTTCGAGGTGCTGCGTGCCTGCGGCGCGCTGGCCGTGGTGCTGCCCGAGGTGGAGCGCCTGTGGGGCGTGCCGCAGAGCGCCGAGCACCACCCCGAGGTCGACACCGGCGTGCACCTGATGCTGGTGCTGCAGCAGGCCGCGCGCCTGGGCGCCAGCCTGCCGGTGCGCTACGCTTGCCTCACGCACGATCTTGGCAAGGGCACCACGGCGGCCGACGTGCTGCCGCGCCACATCGGCCACGAAGGCCGCAGCCAGCGGCTGGAAGCCCAACTGGCCGAGCGCCTGCGCGTGCCGAACGACTGCCACGAACTCGCCCAGGTGGTGGCGCGCGAGCACGGCAACATCCACCGCTCGGGCGAGCTGGGCGCCGCCGCGCTGGTGCGCCTGCTGATCCGCTGCGACGCGCTGCGCAAGCCGGCGCGCTTCGCCGACGTGCTGCTGGCCTGCGAATGCGACGCCCGCGGCCGCGCCGGCCTGCAGGAGCGCCCCTACCCGCCGCGACAGCGCCTGCCGGGCGTGCTGGCCGCCGCGCAGGGCGTGGACACCGCCGCCATCGCCCAGGCCGCGCAGGCCCGTGGCGCGAAGGGCGAGGCCATCGGCAAGGCGGTGGAGCAGGCGCGGGTGCAGGCGGTGGCAGCGTGGCTGGCGGGGGCGGATGCGGCTTCCCAAAACTCCTGAAACAATAGCTGCCTGCGCCCGCCATTAAAAGGCTGGAGGCTGATTTGGCTTCCAATTCGGGGTCGCCCCGATAATTCACCCCCATGGCCCGTCCCATCTCCGCCTCGCACGAGTTGCGGCGCGACGAAATCCTCAACGTCGCGGCTGCGCTGTTCGCCCGCCAGAGCTACCCGGCCACCAGCATGAACGACATCGCCGGCGCCTGCGGGACTTCCAAGGCGCGGCTGTACCACTACTACGAGAGCAAGGAAGCCATCCTGTTCGACCTGCTGGACCGCTACACCCAGCGCCTGCTGGTGCTGATCGGCCAGGCCGAGGGCACGGCGCACCGGCAGAAGCTCGACGAGCGCGCCGCGCTGCACCAGCTGATCCGCGCCTTCCTGGGCGAGTACGAGACCTCGGCCACGCGGCACGCGGCGCTGCTGGGCAGCACGCAGTTCCTGAGCGACGCGCAGCGCGAGGTGATCCTGAACCGCCAGCGCGACGTGGTGGCCGCCATGACGCGCTTCGTGCGCCGCGCCTACGCGCCGCAGGTCACGGCGCAGAACCAGACCGCGGTGACCATGATGCTGTTCGGCATGATCAACTGGACCTTCACCTGGCTGCGGCCGGGCGGGCCCATCAGCTACACCGCGTTCGCCGAGCAGGTCATCGGCCTGCTGGAGCAGGGCCTGGCCGGCGGCGCCGTGCCGGCCCCGGGCAAGGCAGCATAGAAAAACCGCCCGGCTGCTGCTACAAACGCCGCCATGAACCCGCCGCCGTCACCACCGCCCTCGTCGCCCTCATCGCCCCCCGAGCGCTGCCGCGACTGCCGCTGGCGCCAGCCCGGCCTGTTCCTGCCGGCCGACGCCGAGGACCTGGCCACCGTCCAGGCCTTCCGCGGCGGCACCGAGAAACTGCGCGCCGGCCGCACGCTGGTGGCAGAAGGGCGTTTGCCGATCAAGCTCTACACGGTGTACGACGGCTGGGCCTTCCGCTACAAGTCGCTGGCCGACGGGCGCCGGCAGATCCTCAACTTCCTGCTGCCGGGTGATTTCATCGGCCTGCAGGGCGAGTTCGCCGACGAGGCCACGCACGGCGTCGAGGCACTGACCGACCTGCAGCTGTGCGTGTTTCCGCGCGGCGATCTGTGGCCGCTGTTCCAGCGCAAGCCCGAGTTCGCCTACGACGTGACCTGGCTGGCCGCCAAGCAGGAGCAGCTGCTGGACGAGAACCTGGTCACGCTGGGCCAGCGCAACGCGGCCGAGCGCGTGGCCATGCTGCTGGTGGTGCTGTGGCGCCGCGCCGACCGGCTGGGCCTGGGTGACGGCCACGGCGGCGTGGAATTTCCGCTCACACAGCAGCACATCGCCGACGCCCTGGGCCTGTCGCTGGTGCACACCAACAAGACGCTGCGCAAGCTCGAGCGCCTGGGCCTGCACCGCGTGGCCGATGGCAGGCTCTACCTGCTGCAGCCGGCGGCGCTGGCGCGCATCGCCGACTTCGTCGCCAGGCCGATCCGGCCGCAACCGCTGATCTGAACCGGCGGTCGCCACGGCCGCCATGGGGTTGGCCTGGTTGTTATTGGACATTTGACCAATAACGCGCCATACTGCGGCCCGTCATGCCCAGGCCTTCACGCAACCTTGACCAGCGCCTGCTGCAAAGCGGCCGGCGGCTGTACCCGCGGCTGGGCTGCGCCGGCCTGACGGTGCGTGCGGTGGCCGACGACGCGGGCGTCGCACCGGGCATGTTCCACTATCACTTCGATAGCAAGGAAGCCTTTTTGCGCCAGGTGCTGCAGCAGTTCTACGACGAGGTCTACGCACGCCTGTCGGAGCGCGTGCTGGCGCCGGGCGAGCCGCTGGCGCGTCTGCGCGGCGCGCTGCAGCTGATCGCCGCGGTGCTGGCCGAGCATGGCGACACCATCCGACGCGTGCTGGCCGATGCCGACGCCGGCGAGCCCGTGGCGCAGGCCTTCATGCGTGCCAACGTGCCGCGCCACCTGGGCCTGCTGATGGGCCTGCTGGACGAGGCCGAGCGCGCCGGCGCCGTGGCCGCGCAGCCGCCGTGGCGGCGCATGAGCTTTCTGATTGGCGGGGTGCTGGCGCCGGTGCTGGTGGCCTCGCGCCTGCGGCCGCAGGGTCCGGCGGCGTTGCCGCTGGCGGCTGAACTGGCGGCGCAGGTGCTGTCGCCCGAGGCGCTGGAAGCCCGCATCGACATGGCCCTGCACGCCCTGACCAGGGCACCGAGTACCGAGGAGTTGGCCCATGGTTGAGCTAGCGCGCCCGCGTGGCGCATCCGTTGCAGTGGCAGGCGCCCTGGCGCTGCTGCTGGCCGCCTGCCAGCCGGCGCCGGCTGGCGGCTGGTCGGGCTACGCTGAAGGCGATTACGTCTACATCGCCGCGCGGGTGGCCGGCCGGCTGGAGGAACTGGCGGTGCAGGCCGGCCAGCAGGTGGCCGCCGAGGCGCCGCTGTTCCGGCTGGACGCCACGCCCGAAGCCCGTGCGCGCGACCAGGCCAGCGCCCAGGTGGAAGCCGCCCAGGCGCAGGCCGCCAACCTGCAGAGCGGCCGCCGGCCGGACGAGATCGCGCAGATCCAGGCCCAGCTGAAGCAGGCGCGCGAGCAGGCCGCGCTGGCCCAGACCGACTGGCAGCGCAAGGCGCCGCTGGTGGGCGGCGGCGCCGTCTCCAGCCAGGAAGTGGACGCCGCCCGCACCGCGGCCGAACAGGGCCGCGCCCGCGTGGCCGAGCTGGAAGCCGCGCTGCGTACCGCGCGCCAGCCAGCCCGTGTGGACGAGCGCGCCGCCGCCCAGGCGCAGGCGCGCGCCGCCAGCAGCGCGCTGGCCGCGCAGCAGTGGCGCGTGGAGGAAACCCGCCAGGCGGCGCCGGCGGCCGGGCAGGTGAGCGACACCTATTTCCGCGTCGGCGAATGGGTGCCGGCCGGCCAGCCGGTGGTGGCGCTGCTGCCGCCCGCCAACATCAAGGCGCGCTTCTTCGTGCCCGAAACCGAGGTCGCCACCCTGCACCCCGGCGACACGGTGCAGCTGGCCTGCGACGGCTGCGGCGCGCCCATCGCCGCCAGCGTGACGCGCGTGGCCACCGAGGCCGAATACACGCCGCCGGTGATCTACTCCAACGCCCAGCGCGCCAAGCTGGTGTTCATGGCCGAAGCCCGCCCCGCGCCCGCCGACGCCGTGCGCCTCAAGCCAGGCCTGCCGCTGGACGTGCGCCGCGGCGGTGCCGGCAATTCAAAGCAAAAATAGCCTCCAGCCCATATGCAGCAGGCGCAGGCAGCTATGAAATCGGAAGCGGATGGAGCGGCTGCCGGCGGAGCCGACGCGCCGCTGGCGATCGACGTGCGCGGCCTCACCAAGCACTACGACGGCCGCGCCGTGGTGGACCACGTGGACCTGCAGGTGCGCACCGGGCGCATCTGCGGTTTTCTCGGCCCCAACGGCAGCGGCAAGACCACCACCATCCGCATGCTGTGCGGCCTGCTCACGCCCGACGCCGGCGAGGGCACCTGCCTGGGGCTGGACATCCGCACCCAGGCGCTGCAGATCAAGCGCCAGGTCGGCTACATGACGCAGCGCTTCGGCCTGTACGAAGACCTCTCCATCCGCCAGAACCTGGACTTCATCGGCCGCCTGTTCCAGCTGCCGGATCGCCGCGCGGCCGTGGACCGCGCGCTGGATCAGCTCGGCCTGGTGGGGCGCCAGAACCAGCTGGCGGGCAACCTCTCGGGCGGCTGGAAGCAGCGGCTGGCGCTGGCCGCCTGCCTGATCCACGACCCGCGCCTGCTGCTGCTGGACGAACCCACCGCCGGCGTCGACCCGAAGGCGCGGCGCGACTTCTGGGACCAGATCCACGAGCTGGCGGCCCAGGGCATCACGGTGCTGGTGTCCACGCACTACATGGACGAGGCCGAGCGTTGCCACGAACTGGTCTACATCGCCTACGGCCACATCCTGGCGCGCGGGACCGAGGGCGACATCATCGACCACGCTGCGCTGACGGTGATCGAGGTGGCCGGGCCCGTCTCGCGCGAGCAGATCGCCGCGCTGAAGGCGGCGCCCGGCGTGCAGAGCGTGGCCGCCTTCGGCGCCAGCCTGCACGTGGCCGGGCCCGACGCGCGGATGGTCGGGCAGGCGGTGGCGCCGCTGGCGCAGCAGCCGGGCCTGCACGTGCGGCCGACCCAGGCCAATCTGGAAGACGTCTTCATCAGCCTGATCGGCCAGGCGAATGACAACTTTCGCGACGGGGAGCACGCAGGATGAGCGCGTTCTCGCTGGCCCGCACCGCGGCGGTGTTCGTCAAGGAATTCCAGCAGATGCTGCGCGACCGGCTGACCTTCGCCATGGCGGTGATGATCCCGGTGGCGCAGCTGGTGCTGTTCGGCTACGCCATCAACACCGACCCCAAGGACTTGCCGCTGGCGGTGGTGACGGCCGAGCAGGGGCCGATCACGCGCAGCCTGGTGGTGGCGTTGCAGAACACCGGCTACTTCCGCGTGGTGGCCAACGGCGTGAGCGAAAGCCAGGCCGACGAGCTGCTGGCGCGCGGCGACGCGCAGTTCATGCTGGTGCTGCCGCCGGGCTTCGAGCGCGACCTGCGGCGTGGCCGCCACCCGGTGCTCTACATGGCCGTGGACGCCACCGACCCGGTGGCCGCCGGCAACGCGCTGGCGGCGCTGAACCAGGTCGGCAGCCAGGTGCTGGCGCGCGAGCTGGCCGGCCCGTGGCGGCAGGCGCAACAGGCGCCGCCGCCCTTCGAGCTGCGCGTGCACAAGCGCTACAACCCGGAGGGGCTGTCGCGGCTGAACATCGTGCCGGGGCTGATCGGCACCATCCTGACCATGACCATGGTGATGCTCACCGGCCTGGCCATGACGCGCGAACGCGAGCGCGGCACCATGGAAAACCTGCTGGCCACGCCGGTGCGCCCGGTGGAGGTGATGCTGGGCAAGATCGCGCCCTACGTGGTGATCGGCTACATCCAGCTGGCGGTGATCCTGGTGGCGGCCTGGTGGCTGTTCGCGGTGCCCATGCTGGGCAGCTTCGTGCTGCTGATGGCGATGATCGGCGTGTTCATCCTGGCCAACCTGGCAGTGGGCTTCACCTTCAGTACGCTGGCGCGCAACCAGCTGCAGGCCATGCAGATGACCTTCTTCTTCTTTCTGCCCTCGATCCTGCTGTCGGGCTTCATGTTCCCGTTCCGCGGCATGCCGGAATGGGCCCAGGCGGTGGGCAACGTGCTGCCGCTCACGCACTTCCTGCGCATCGTGCGCAGCATCATGCTCAAGGGCAGTGGGGTGGCCGAGGTGCTGCCCGACCTGTGGCCGCTGCTGGCCTTCATGGCGGTGGTGAGCGCGGGCGCGCTGCTGCGCTACCGGCAGACGCTCGACTGATCGATACGCTCGGCGCTAAAGTGGCCCTTCCCCGACGAGCCAGGAGCAGCGCAGCATGAACGCGACCTTCGATTTCACCGACCGGCACGTGGTGGTGTTTGGTGGCACCACCGGCATCAACCTGGGCATCGCGCAGACCTTCGCCGCCGCCGGCGCCAGGGTCAGCGTGGCCAGCCGCAAGCAGGAGAACGTGGATTTCGCGCTGGCCACGCTGGGCTCCGGCGCGCTCGGCCTGGTGGCCGACGTGCGCGACGACGCGGCCGTGGCCGCCGCGCTGGCCACGGCACGCGCCCGGCACGGCGAGATCGACGTGCTGATTTCCGGTGCGGCGGGCAACTTCCTGGCCGACGTGAACAGCATGTCGTCCAACGCCTTCAAGGTGGTGGTGGAGATCGACCTGCAGGGCAGCTTCCATGTGGCACGGCGCGCCTACGAGCACCTGCGCAAGCCGGGCGCCAGCGTCATCTTCATCAGCGCGCCGCAGGCGGTGGTGGCCATGCCCTACCAGGCCCACGTGTGCGCGGCCAAGGCCGGCGTGGACCAGCTGATGCGCGTGCTGGCGCTGGAGTGGGGCCCGGCCGGCGTGCGCGTGAACGCCATCTCGCCCGGCCCGATCGAGGGCACCGAGGGCATGAAGCGCCTGGCCCCGCAGGGCCCCGAGGGCGACGCGCTGGTGCGCGGCATGGTGCCGCTGGGCCGCATGGGCACCACGGCCGACATCGCCCAGCTCGCCATGTTCCTGGGCTCCGATGCGGCGGGCTACGTGTCGGGCGCGCTGATCCCGTGCGACGGCGGCGCGCAGAACATGCTGACGCCGATGATCGTGGCCGCCGCCGAAAAGGGCGGTGCCTGAGGGGCGGCGCAGCA
>Ga0116152_10004635_pt1 | contig 10817 bp, 10 predicted proteins | sample AD_UKC119_MetaG_FD_89894 | JGI IMG/M metagenome (GOLD analysis project Ga0116152, IMG submission 89894) | Active sludge microbial communities of municipal wastewater-treating anaerobic digesters from Hong Kong - AD_UKC119_MetaG | ecosystem: Engineered > Bioreactor > Anaerobic > Digestate...
GTTATCATTTTCAGAACTATCCACAATCTTAATCTCTTCATCCCAAAATTGGTCGATTAATTTTTTGTAGCTAAAATTATGATATGGAATATGCCATATTTTTAAACTGTTGCTCCATCGGGCATCAGGCAATTGCTTGATTTTTTGAATTAATGCTGTGTCGTACGAAGTTTTTATACTAATTCTCCATTCATCATGGTAATAAACTTTTGAGATTCTGATAGTTGCCATAAGTTTTGATAGTTGATTGTTATATAGTTCATTACATTTCTATGATTTTGTAAGATAAGTTCTCCTTTTTCAATACGATACTCATGCTCTGTAAGGAACTCTCAATATGTATTTGCGCGCCTTTGGTGTTCGATTTGATGATCCCTTGAACCCCTTTGAATATCCCTTCCGTGATCTCTATTTTGGTGCCAACCGATAGTTTGTCACAAAGCGCTACTTCGTAATTGTGATCACAAATTTTTTCTAATAAAACAATATCTTCTTCCCTTAAATGTTCATATTTGTTGTTCCATTTTAAAAATCTGCTGATTCCCACCACATATTGGTTTAATGCGATCTCTTTTTCCAAAATATGGATGAAAACATACCCACTAATTAACGGTTTTAACACTTTTCGAACCCCTTTTTGAGTCGTTACAGTGGACATTTTTTGAATCAATTTCGCCTCAAAACCCCTCTGTATGATCTCCTGATAAACAACCATCTCTTTGCGCGGTTTGGTGCAAATGATGTACCACTTTCTTTCTTCTGAGTTTTTTTTGTCTTTTACCATCTTTTGCACCCGTTATTTTTTGCAGAATTTTCACAGCTCCGCTTCCTGAAGAATGTGATTTTCAGTATTTTGTTTTTTTTAGTTTTCTGTACCATTTTGTTAAATAAGTGAATATCAAATATTTAGACTTGTAAACATTGGAAAAAAATTTCACACTTTACTCCAACTATGGATAAATGATTCAAGCTTCAAATATACAATTTTTTTTTAATGAATAATTAAAAATGATGAAAGATAAATGATCCAATCTGTAGAGCACACAAACACATGAACACACGAACTATACCCAGCTGATCCGGATCTTGGCTTCTTTGAGCTTTTTGTTGTGCAAGGTTTCTAAACAATGTTTGACTTTGGAATGGTGTACCGCTACATAACAACGATCTTGCTGCACCTCTATAACTCCCAGTTCCTCTTTGGTGAGTCCACCCTGTTTGAAAAACAATCCGGCAATATCCCCTTTGGAGATCTTATCCCTTCTTCCTCCCATTACACACAATGTTTCCCATTGGGATAAAGTGATTTTTTGAGTTGGACTTAAGCTAATGGGTTTAATATCATCCAGATATAAAGGAAGATACTCCTCCTGCCATTTTAAAATATAGGCAGTCCCTTCGGAATTCATCCGGGCCGTTCTTCCGTTCCGATGCATAAACTCATGCTCCTTTAACGGTAGCTGATAATGAATAATGAACTTAAGCTCTGGAATATCGATTCCCCTGGCAGCTAAATCGGTTGCCACTAACAGTTGATGGGTGCCATTTCTGAATTTTATCAATGCTAACTCGCGGTCATACTGTTCCATCCCGCCATAAAAACAACCATGACTGATCTTGTTTTGAGTTAGAAATTCACTGATGTACACAATCGTATCTTTGAAATTGCAAAAGATGATCCCCGGCTGATTGCCAATATGTAATAGAGTTTTTAGCATCGCTTGGAGTTTGTCTTTTTCTGGTGAAATCACCATCTTAAGCTTTAACTGTGCAGTTCCCTGATCAGAAAACATTATCTGATGAGGATTTTTTAGGTTCACAAAATCGGGAATAGATACCCTGTTAGAGGCAGATGTTAAAATCTTTTTCGAAACCCCCTTAAGGGCATCCATGATCTCTCTCATCTCATTTTCAAATCCAATTTCGAGAGATTTGTCAAATTCATCCAGAATGATAGTGTCTATATACTGATTGCTAAAGGTTTCCTTCCTGAAATGATCTGCGATCCTTCCCGGTGTACCTACCAGAATGTGTGGGGGTTGTTTTAAATCGAGTTGATCTTTTTGCCCGGATCTTCCCCCATAAATGGCATTTACTTTGATGCCACTCCCTAACTTCCGAACCACTTGTTCTATCTGGATCGCCAATTCTCGGGTTGGAACCAATATAAGAGTTTGTACTTGTAAAAGATCCGCTTGAATTTTTTCCAGTACAGGCAATAGGAATGCGATTGTTTTTCCTGTCCCCGTAGGAGAAAGTAATATCACTTCATCATTTTTCTGAATGGTTAATATCGCCTCTTCCTGCATGGGATTTAGTTCAGTAATCCCCAATTTGGATAACAATGTGGCCCATTTTTTATATTTATCAGTCATTTTAGAAACAGTAGGGCTTATAAGTGCCATTAATAGCGTAAGAAAATAAAGGGTATTTCATTTTTGGCATAAATTTCATTTTAATGTTATTAATTTGCAAATGTACCATTTTTTCGCGATATTAATCTGCATCTAAAAGCATCCTATTCAGTCCGATTTTCTTTCTTCTAGAGTTTAGGTTCAAAAAAATCACTATTGGAATCATCCTTTTTTGTACTTTTGCACGTTTTTTCAAAAAAGTTCAATTCATGATTTACTAATTTAAAACTACAACAATGAAAAAAAAAACACAATCCAGACAACTGTTGCGGTTTAGGAGATGGAGTAACAAGAGTTACAGCATCTTTAATTCGCTAGGAAAAACAGTTACCATTGGAACACTTGCCGCGGTTATGGTTTCTCAAGCCTCCACACAAGTGTTCGGACAAACTCATCACAATCCTGCTTTTACTTTCGATTCCATTACCAAAATAAACGAAGTGGAAGTGGACGGCATCAAACCGGAGCTTTTAATGCCTATGGTAGATGCAATTACCATTTTTACGGCTCAGGAGATCCAGCGAGCGGGAGTCCAGAACTTGCAGGATCTGTTGCAATTCGTACAAGGGCTCGATCTCAAAACCCGCGGCAATGAAGGTGTACAAGCTGATATCAGCTATCGAGGGAGCACTTTCGACCAGATTGCCATCCTTCTCAACGGTATAAACTATACCGACCCTCAAACAGGTCACCACAACCTAAACATCCCCATCATTTTTTCAGAAATTGAACGTATAGAGATCTTGAAAGGTCCTGGAGCTTGGTCTGCTGGATCCATTGCTTTTGCAGGTGCAATCAATATCATCTATAAGGAAAAATCTACAGGGGGCAATCTAAAACTGTCCATTGGAGATCACCATTACACCAATGGGGAAGTCACTGCCCGAATCTCAAAGAACAAATTCTACATACTTTCCGGTCTCAACCACAGTTCATCAACCGGATATATAAATAATACGGATTTTAACATCAATCAGTTTTATGCTTTTGCCGGTTTTAAAGATAAGATAATCGGTCATTTTAAATTTCAGTTGGGTTTTTCTGCCAAAGATTTTGGTGCCAACAGCTTTTATAGTTTAAAATACAAAGATCAGTATGAAGAGACCCGAAGTTTGATCAGCAGTTTATACTACGAAAAAAACTTTAACAACTGGAGAACCGTTGCCTCTGTATATTACCGGCAACATCATGATATGTTTCGACTTTTCAGATATAGTGCTCCATCATGGTATGCCGGAGATAACAACCATTTAACACATGTTTGGGGTGGAAATTATCAGTTGGCTAAACATTCAAAAGTTGGCTTAACCACAATCAGCCTGGATGCCCGTTCTGAATCGATTTTGAGCACAAATTTAGGAGATCTATTCGCTAATCCACGATTTGACTTTTATACACAAGAAACTATTTTCTTAAAAGGGAAAAATAGATCCCATTTCTCAATTTCATTATCCCACAAGTTCTTTGTCAAAAAATGGATTCTTACCCTTGGAATTATGGAGAGTGGCAATAATGATTACGGATTTAAAACCTACGGAGGAGCAAACATCGAATATCGAATCAGACCAAAAGCGATGATTAACTTTTATATCAACAACTCATACAGATTGCCCACGTTTACCGACCTTTACTACTCCAGCCCATCCCAAATAGGAAACCCCTTTCTTAAACCGGAACAAACTATAAATACAGAAATCAGTTATCAACAAACATTCAAGCAATTCACTTTTGCAGGTGGTGTTTTCTATAAATATGGGTTTCAACTCATTGATTGGGTAAAACTTCCCGATGAGGAGAAATGGCATAGTGAAAACCTGCAAAATATTTCAACTGTGGGATATGATCTTTCTGTCAGATATGCTCCTTTAAACTTGTTTGTTAAAAAAATTGACCTAAACTATACCTATTTGAATATTACACCCATTGCTTCAGAATATCAATCACTTTATGTTACAGACTACTTAAAGCACCAAATCAATATGACTCTTGATCATGACATTTATGGTCCATTTTCTGCCTTTTGGATGTTCAGTTTTAACGATCGCAATGGAAGATATATAGATAGAATAACTCTGGAGGAGCACCCCTATCCGAATCACTTGATTGTTCATTTAAAAATCAGCTATTCTAAGGATCAGCAACAAATTTTCATTGAGATTTCGAATCTTTTCAATCAGAAATATTTCGATTATCCTCATTTGTTGGCCCCCGGAAGATGGATCAAAGGGGGCGTTTTACTTAAGTTTTAATGCTTACACATAACCCATTACAATAGATTTCTTATGATGTAATGAATGAAAAAGTTTTCAAGGTGCTCCATGTGAAATAAACTATCGCGTATTTTTGCAGTCCAAATGAGACTTGAAAACAAACAAAATAGTAACCAAAAAACAAAACAAACGATGAAAATAGTAGCATTTTCCACCAGCGGAAGTTCCACTTCCATTAACAAACAATTACTACTGAGTGCATTAGACCATTTCAACAGTGGAGATATTGAACTAATAGATCTCAATGATTATGAGATGACCATTTACAATTTCGATAAAGAACAAAAAGATGGAATTCCTACAAAAGCGATTGAATTTCAGAATAAGATTGATGAAGCGGATTTGATCATCATGGCGATGGCTGAGCACAATGGGGCTTATACTGTGCTATTTAAGAATATTTTTGACTGGATGACCCGCATTCCAGAACGGAAAACTTTTCCTGATAAAAAAATGTTTTTAATGAGCACTTCACCTGGTCCGATGGGCGGTAAAGTCTCTTTAGATATTGCAGCAAAACGGTTCCCATATCATGGAGCTAATGTAATCGCAACTTTCTCACTACCTTCTTTTTATCAAAATTTCAAGGAAGGGGAAGGCATTACTAATCCAGCGCTTAAACTTGAGTTTGAGAAGATCATTAAGCAACTAAAACAATAACAATTGAAGGATACTTTATAAGTATCCTTTTTTTTTCACTAATATTTTATATTCTTATAAAAGTAGGGTACACTAAAAATGCAAAATTTAACAAATTTACAAGCAACAATAATTGAGATATTTACAAGGATTTTCACCTGTTATTTTTTAGAATAAAAAATCTCAAAACGGAACATTCGTGATTTTGAAAGATGATTTGGGCTGCATTAGGGATGTGGAGGGCGCCGAAGGCGGTACGAGCGAAGCGAAGTACGGGAGCGATAGCGGACCCCGGAACAAGCCCGACCCCGAGCGCAGCGAGGGGGAATGCCCAAAGAAAAAATATAAAAAAAAATCATATATTTGCAAGTTGAAATAGTAACATAATTAAAATTATAATCCATGGAAAAATCACTAAAAGGAACACAAACCGAACAAAACTTGTTAAAATCTTTTGCTGGGGAATCTCAAGCCCGTAACAGATATGAATTTTTTGCAAAAGTTGCTAAAAAAGAGGGTTATGAGCAAATCTCAGCCATCTTTATGGAAACAGCCAGACAAGAGAAAGAGCATGCTAAAAGATTTTTTAAATTCTTAGAAGGCGGTATGGTGGAAATCACCGCAATGTATCCTGCTGGAGTTATTGCAACAACTGCAGAAAACTTAAAAGCGGCTGCTGAAGGTGAAAATGAAGAGTGGACGGAACTTTATCCTCATTTTGCTCAAGTTGCCAGAGAAGAGGGATTTAAAGATGTGGCGCTCGCTTTTGAATTTATTGCCAAAGTGGAAGCAGAACACGAAAAAAGATACTTGAAACTTCTGGCTAACGTTACTGAAAATAAGGTATTTGAAAAAGAAGAAAAAGTAAAATGGGAGTGCGCTAATTGTGGTTATGTGTATGAATCTAAAAAAGCACTGGATAAATGCCCAGCATGTTTACACGAAAAAGCACATATGCAGTTACGGGCTGAAAATTACTAACATATTTTTTTAATGTACTTTTTATAAAGGTGACTCCATTTCAGGAGTCACCTTTTTTTTGTACAATTTTAAAAAGCCCTCTTTTTGTAATATTTTTTTATACCTTTGCAGTTCAAATGAAGATTTAATTGGGGTGAGAACAAATTGGTTTCCCCAAAATACATGTGGATCATACAAGCAATAAATAAAAAATAAAAGAAAGAAATGGATGAATAAATCTGGCAATTTTACTTCAGAGATTGAAAAAGAACGGGCATTATATGCTGATTTAGCTAAAGCTGTGCCTGTTGGGATATATCGAATAAGGGTTTTTAGTGGAGAATCCACTTTAGATGAAAAATGGGCCAGCGTATTGGATTCTCCATACAAAGTGGAATATGCAAATGATCGTTTCTTTGAGATTCTCCAATTTAAAAGAGAGGAATATGAAAAAAAACCTGGGATCATCAATCATTCTATTTATGAGGAGGATAAACCTTCATTCATTGCAAAAAATGTGGAAGCAAACAGATTAATGATCCCATTTGTATGGGAAGGACGGTTTATGATACAAAATCAGATCATTTGGATCCATTTTGAATCAATTCCTAGAATTATGGAAAACAATGATATTGTTTGGACTGGGACATTACAAGACATCAGTAAACGTAAAAAGGGGGAGCTGGAAATCGTTTCTAAAAATGAGGAACTGCAAAAACTAAATCAGGAGAGAACCAAATTTTTGTCCATCATTGCACATGATTTAAAAACCCCTTTTAATTCCATTTTAAATTTCAGTGAACTACTCCTTTCAGAAATTGAAGAGCAAGATATCGAAAAGGTGCAGGAATATGGATCAATCATACTCGATTCTTCGCAACGTGCTTTGAGTTTACTGAAAAATTTAATGGAATGGGCACAACTTCATACCGGAAGGCTTCAGTTCCGTTCTGAAGTTTTTCTGTTAGATTCAGAAATTGAAGAAACCATACTATCTTTTCATCATATCGCAAAAGAGAAAAATATCAATATAAAAAATCACATTTTAAAAGACACAGAAGTTGTTGGTGATAAAAATATGATCATCACCGTAATCAGAAATCTCATTTCGAATGCCATTAAATTCTCTTTCCCGAAAGGGATTATCACCATTTCTTCCCGGATAAAGGATGACAAGCTGATTTTTTCAATAAGTGACACCGGTGTTGGGATCTCCAAAAAACGGCTTGAGAAGATCTTTCATTTAGACGGTGGAACTTCTACAAAAGGAACCAACAACGAAAAAGGAACCGGAATGGGTTTGATCCTATGTAAAGATTTTATTGAGATGAATGGAGGTAAAATCTGGGTTGAAAGCGTATTAGGAAATGGGTCTACTTTTTATTTCACATTACCAAAAGCATTACAATTATAAACAATCTCAAACCCCACCTCAAACCACTTACCTATTAATTGTTAATTGTTAATTGTTAATTCATCCTCTGCCATTTTTGCACCAACTCTCCTTTTTTTGTGTCATTTTGTCGTATTTTTATTTGTTTTTAGGTTTTGCACGCTTTTTGCATGCTTTGAAACGAAAATAAATTTAAACTTAAAATAAATACATTATGAAAGTAAACATTAAACCATTAGCAGACAGAGTGCTGGTAGCTCCGGCTGAAGCAGAACAAAAAACCGCAGGTGGAATTATTATTCCAGACACAGCAAAAGAGAAACCTCAAAAAGGTACTATTGTAGCTGTTGGCCCAGGTAAGAAAGATGAACCAATGACTGTTAAAGTGGGTGACACTGTTCTTTATGGAAAATATGCAGGAACAGAATTAACCCTTGAAGGTGAAAATTACCTCATCATGAAAGAGAGCGATATTCTCGCGATCATTTAAGATTTATTAGATTAAAACAAATCAAAATTAACAATTAAATATCAAACAATTATGGCAAAAAGCATAGTTTATGACTGGGAAGCACGTGAAGGCTTAAAAAAAGGTGTGGATGCATTGGCAAATGCAGTAAAAGTAACTTTAGGACCAAAAGGGAGAAATGTGATCATTGATAAAAAATTCGGTGCTCCACAAATCACTAAAGATGGTGTAACTGTTGCTAAAGAGATCGAATTGAGTGAACCTATTGAAAACATGGGTGCTCAAATGGTGAAAGAAGTGGCTTCTAAAACCAATGATCAGGCAGGTGATGGTACTACAACAGCAACCGTTTTAGCTCAGGCTATCTTCAACACAGGATTGAAAAACGTGACTGCCGGTGCCAATCCAATGGATTTGAAACGTGGTATCGATTTAGCCGTTACTGAAGTGATTAAAAATCTTAAAACACAATCTCAAACTATTGGTAGCAACCATGAAAAGATTGAACAAGTAGCTACTATTTCAGCCAATAATGACAGTAGTGTTGGAAAAATCATCGCAGAAGCAATGGATAAAGTGAAAAAAGAGGGTGTGATCACCATTGAAGAAGCAAAAGGTACTGAAACCAACGTGAAAATCGTGGAAGGTATGCAATTCGATAGAGGGTATATTTCTCCATATTTCATCACCGATGCTGAAAAAATGGAATCTGTGTATGAAAACCCTTACATTTTGATCTATGATAAAAAGATCAGCAATATGAAAGAGTTCTTACCGGTGTTGGAAAAAGTGGTTCAAACCGGTCGCCCATTGTTGATTATATGTGAAGATGTTGAAAGTGAAGCTCTTGCAACCCTAGTAGTGAACCGTTTACGTGCCGGATTAAAAATCGTGGCAGTAAAAGCTCCAGGATTTGGCGACAGAAGAAAAGAGATGTTGGAAGATATCGCCATCTTAACGGGTGGCTATGTGATCTCAGAAGAAAAAGGGTTCAAACTGGAAGACACTCAGTTAGAGATGTTAGGTACTGCTGAAAAAATTGTTGTAGACAAAGAAAATACAACCATCGTAAGCGGTAAAGGACAAAAAGAGAATTTAGAGGGACGTATCGCACAAATCAAAGCACAAATTGAGAAAACCACTTCTGATTATGATCGTGAAAAACTACAGGAACGTTTGGCCAAATTAGCCGGTGGTGTTGCTGTTATTTATGTAGGTGCTGCTTCTGAAGTGGAAATGAAAGAGAAAAAAGACCGTTTTGATGACGCCTTACATGCAACCCGTGCAGCAGTAGAAGAGGGGATCATCCCTGGTGGTGGTGTAGCTTATTTGTCTGCTATCGAATCACTTAACGGAATAGCTTTTGAAAACGAAGACCAAAAAATTGGTATTGAGATTGTGCGCAGAGCTTTAGAGGAGCCACTTCGTCAAATCGTTGCCAATGCCGGAAAAGAGGGATCAGTTGTAGTGAACACTGTAAAAGAGGGCAAAGGTAAGATAGGATACAATGCCAGAACAGATGTGTACGAAGATTTGATCAAAGCTGGTGTTATCGACCCAACCAAAGTAGCTCGTGTAGCCTTAGAGAATGCCGCTTCAATAGCAGGTATGTTACTCACTACCGAGTGTGTTTTAGCTGAAATTAAAGAGGAAACTCCAGCGGCACCTCCAATGCCAGGCGGAATGCCCGGAATGTACTAGTCGATAATAGTTTATCAAAAAAAAGGATCACTGCGAAGTGGTCCTTTTTTAGTTATGGGGTAATTATTTTTGGTATTTTAGTTTAGAAGATTACCAATCTTGTAAAGGGTATAGATCAAAAAGTGATTTTAGTTTAGAAGATTACCAATCTTGTAAAGGGTATAGATCAAAAAGTGTTAGTATTTTACAAATTTTAAGATTGAGGGTCTAGAGGTTTTCACTTTGACAAAATAAACACCTTGTTTGAGATCAGAAATGTTAATGATGTTCTCAAGTTGAGAAAGTTCTCCACGAAAGATCTCCTTGCCGGTTGCATCGGAAAGAATATATGGGAGTCCAATCTGATCCATACTATTTGAAATGGTGATCTGGTTTTGAGCCGGATTGGGAAACAATTTAAGCATCTCATTTTGTGTTTCACCCGGATCTACAATAAACGACGGAACTTCATAACGGGCAATGAAAATATCATAAGAACCATTAGAAACCAGATAAGAATGAGGTGATGAAATATCATTGAAATAACACACTTCTTTAAATGAACCGGTTACAAATATTTGTTGATCCGATGTGAATAAGTCATACACATAGTCATTACTGTAGCTTCCTAAAGATGCCCCAGCTATAAAATTACCGTTATAATCAAACAAACGGGTCAAATGATCAAAATATCCTTTAGGAATAAAACGAATAGAATCTTGATGATATGGACTATAAAGAGAAAGGTTGTTTCTAAAAGATTCATTAATTACGAGATAATCATCAGTACCATCCATTTTTGGAGGGTAAAATACAATCTCTGTACCCAATTCCTTAACCCATTGAATAGTTCCTTTGAGAGAGTACAATGCCAGGAAATGTTTCAAAGAATTCTTTTATACCATCGGGGATGGCCATATTTGTCCAGATTAGCGATAAAATTATCCCCATGCCCATAAGAAGTTAACATATTACTACTTACTGAAGATGGA
>Ga0116152_10004638_pt1 | contig 10817 bp, 11 predicted proteins | sample AD_UKC119_MetaG_FD_89894 | JGI IMG/M metagenome (GOLD analysis project Ga0116152, IMG submission 89894) | Active sludge microbial communities of municipal wastewater-treating anaerobic digesters from Hong Kong - AD_UKC119_MetaG | ecosystem: Engineered > Bioreactor > Anaerobic > Digestate...
CATCGTTATAGGACCATTGCCCGTTCGGCCCGTTGACCAGCAGCACCGTGTCGCATTGCCCGTTCACCCTGAGTCTGAGGTCGCGCCCGGGCGCGTTGTGCGTCAGGTTCAGCGTGAAATCCGGGCCCTGCACGATGTGACCGTGCCCCGGAACGCTGCCGCAAGCGCCCAGATCCAGTGCGCCGCCGGCGGTCACGCCGTGGCTGTGCGCGGTGGTCAGTTGCTGGCTGGAATAGACCAGCATCTGGCCGTTCTGCCCCGGGTCCGGGCAGGCCGCGGGTTGCGGCGGCTGGGGCGGCTGGGGGATGACCTGCCCGCCAAAGGTCTCGGCTGTAAAGGTCGCGGCGCAGGTCTGCGCGCCAAAGGTGCCGACCCAGACGTCATAGGCGCCGGTCGCGGCATGGGACAGGCGGATCGCCGGGTTCACGCCGTTGCTGTCGTCGTTGTAGGACCACTGCCCATTGGGCCCGCGCACCAGCAGCACGGTGTCGCATTGGCCCGCGACCCGGAACTCCAGATCGTATCCCGGCAGATTGTGCGTGAAATTCAGCGTGAAATCGGGTTGCACGGCGACATGGCCATGCCCTGGAACCGACGCGCAATTGGCCAGGTCGGCGTTGCCGCCGGCCGTCACGCCATGCGATTGCGGGGTCCACAACTGCTGGCCGGAATAGCTGAGTCCCTGGCCATTCAGATTCGGGTTGGGGCACAGCACCAGCTGCGGCGGTTGCAGGACCGGCGGCAATGGCAGCGGCAACTGAGGCGGCAGCGGCAGTTGCGGCAACCCGCCCCCGCCGGTGGTGCGCGCGCTCAAGGTCGAGCCGCAGAGCTGCGCGCCGAACGTGCCCACCCAGATGTCGTATTCGCCGGTCGCGGCGGCGGGGATCGTGATCTCGGGGTCCAGCCCGTTGCTGTCGTCGTTGAACAGCCATTGCCCGTTGGGCCCGCGCACCAGCAGCACCGTGTCGCATTGCCCGTTCACGCTCAGCACCAGCGCGCGGCCGGGGGCGTTGTGGGTCAGGTTCAGCGTCACATCGGGTTGCACGGCGACACGGCCCTGACCCGGCACGCCGGGGCAGGCGCCCAGGTCCTGGCCGCCTCCGGCCGTGATCGAGCGGCTGAGGCCCGACGTCAGTTGCTGGCTGCTGGCGCTCACCATCTGGCCGTTGGCGTTCGGATTGGGACAGCCGAGGGCGGCGCCCGCGACCAGGGAAAACAGCATCGCGGTCAGCGCGCGGATGACGAAAAGACCGGGGGTCGGGGACATGGACTCCTCCGTTCAGGAAATGGCCGGGCGCGGGGACGTCCGGGAACGCGATTAATAAAAACGCGGAAATGCTGCGCCGGCCCGGCCGCGAAATCAAGGCATTTGCGCGTGATCGCGCGGGGCGGTCAGTCCGCGCGCAGCAAGATCAGCAAGGCCGCGACGATCAGGAAAACCCCCGGAAAGACCGCCAGACCGGGCGCGCCATGGCCCAGCGCCAATTCCCACAGGATGATCCAGACGGGCGTCGCATAGGTGTAGGCCATGACCTTGGACGCGGGGAGCCGCTGCGCCGCGAACTGCATGGCCGAGGCCGAAAACGCGGTGGCGAGGATCACCAGGTAGCCCAGCGCCACCCAGACCAGCAGCGGCAGGCCCAGCCAGTCGGTCGCCAGAACCGCGCGCCCGTCATAGACCATCAGCACCGCGAAGCCGGCCAGCGTCACCAGCGACGCGGTGACCATCGCCCCTTCGCCGCGATTGAGGCGCCGCAGCATCGGCGTGTAGAACGCATGCAGGATGCAGCCGAGGAAATAGATCGCCTCGCCCTTGCCGATCTGGAAACCGACGAGCGCGCGCAAGTCACCGCGAAAGATCACCCAGACCGCCCCCGCCGCGCCGACCGCCAGCGCCGCCGTGACATAGGGCAAGGGGCGCTGACCCAGCAGGGGCCAGGCGATCAGCGCGGTCATCAGGGGCGTCAGCGTGAACACCGCACCGGCCGAAACCGGGTGCGCGGTCTTCAGGCCTTCGAACATCAGGACGAAATACCCGCCATACAGCACCGCCAGCAGCCCATAGCGCCAGGGCTGGGCGAGGTCCGCCCGGCTGAACCCGTGGCGCCCGCCGCGCCCGCCGCGGGGCAGGACAGCTACCACCTCCGGGACAGCGGAGGCCAGCAGGAACCGCGCAGCGGTCAGCCCCACCGGGGGGATGTCGTTGGCGACCATCACCCCAAGGCTGAAACTGCCTGACACCGCGGCCGAAAAGCCCAGCATCGCGGCATGGCCCCGCAGCGCCTGGGCCCGCCCGCGGGTGTCGGCATAGGCGTCGCTCATGCGCTGAACGTGTCCTTGATGATGCGCACGGCCGCCTGGACCTTTGGCGTGCGGTGCAGATCGACATGCGTGACCAGCCAGACCGGCGCCTGCCATTCCGGGCGCGGGGGCAGGACTTCGATCAGGTCGGCCGGGTCGGTTTCGCCGTAGTGAAAGCCCAGGCCCAGCCCATCAGCGATGGCCGCGCGCCGCGCCGCCGCCTCGTTCGAGCGGAAAACGACGCGCGGCGCCGGGCTGCGCCCGGCCAGCCATTGCGCAAAGGGGGCGCGGCTGTCGTCCAGTTCCTCGGTCACGAAACGGTGGTTGACCAGATCGGCATCGTCGCGCGGCGCGCCGTAGCGGTCCAGATAGGACTGGCTGGCGTAAAGCGCGACCGACAGTTTGGACAGCGGTTGCACGACATTGTCGGGCTCGGACGGGCGGGTGCCGGCGCGAATGGCGACATGGGCCTCGCCGTATTCCAGGCGGAACAGCCGCCGGTCGGTCTGGATGCGCAGCGCCAGGTCGGGGAATTCCGCGCAAAGCTGCCGTGTCGCCGGCCGCAGCAATGGCACCAGGCCGGGCAGGGTGGTGATGACCAGTTCGCCCGAGATGGCGCAATCCGTGCCCGTCAGCCGGGTGCCGAGCTGCGCGAACTGTTCGTCCGTGACCCGGCCCACCTGCGCCAGCGCGGCGCCGGCCTCGGTCGGGGTGTAGCCGCGGGCGTGGCGCTGGAACAACTTGACCCCCAGCCGCGATTCCAGCGCGTCGATATGACGGATCACGGTGGCGTGGTGCACGCCCAGGGCCTCGGCCGCGCCGCTGACGGTTCCCGCGCGGGCGACCTGCCAGGCGGTGCGGATTTCGTCCCAGGACTCGATACTCATGCGGCGCTGCCCCGTCGGTTCGGCCGCATCTTGTGGGATTGGCCGAAGTGGCGCAAGGGGCGATCCTTGCCTTGACCTGGGGGCGCGGTGGCCGGCATAACACCCCTTGAGCGGACAGGAGGTTCCCGGATGCAGCCCGCCGAACATGCGCTGATCGCCATCGACATCCAGAACGATTTCTGCCCCGGCGGCGCCTTGGCGGTGGACGAGGGCGATGCCGTTGTCCCCCAGGTCAACGCGCTGATGGACGATTTCGCGGTGCGCGTCCTGACCCAGGACTGGCACCCCGAGGACCACCTGTCCTTTGCCGCGAACCACGCGGGCGCCGCGCCGTTTTCGATGACCGAGATGCCCTATGGCCCGCAGGTGTTGTGGCCGCGCCATTGCGTGCAGGGGACCGAGGGCGCGGCCTTTCACCGTGCGCTGCGCACCAATCCGGCCGATCTGATCCTGCGCAAGGGCTTTCGCCCCGAAATCGACAGCTATTCGGCGTTTTTCGAAAACGACCGCACCACGGCGACCGGGCTCGAGGGGTATCTGCGCACCCGGGGCGTCACGCATCTGACACTGGTCGGCCTGGCGACCGATTTCTGCGTGGCCTATTCCGCGCTCGACGCCGCGCGGCTGGGGTTCACGGTCGTGGTGCGACTCGATGCCTGCCGGGCGATCGACCTGAACGGGTCGCTCGACGAGGCGCTCAGGCAGATGCGCGCGGCCGGGGTGACGCTGGCGAACGGCTAGGCGTCACTTCTCGCCGGTCCAGTGCTTTTCGATCAGGCGATAGTTCCCCATCAGAAAGACGAACATCACGGCCATCTGCCCGAATGTGTCCCATAGGACATAGACGTCGGTGGAAAAGTTGCGCCAGATCACCTCGTTCATGGCGGCAAAGGCCAGGAAGAACCAGGCCATCCGCCGGGTGAGGATCATCCAGCCCTCGCGGTCCAGGGGCAGGGCCTGGTCCAGCACGAAGGCCAGCCAGGACTGGCCGCGCCACAGGCCGATGAACAACAAGATGCCGAACAGGCCAAAGATGAAGGTGCTCTTCATCTTGAACACCCGCTCGTCGTTGAACAACACCGTGCCCAGGCCCAGCACGATCACCAGCCCCAGCGTGACGATCTGCATCCGGTTCAGCCGTCCGGTCAGCAGCCGCAGCGCCACCGTCGCGGCGATCTGAAGCGGCACGAACAGGACGACCGCCACCACGAAACCCGCATACTCGGTGCCGCCCAGGGTCACCGTGGCGTGGCGCATCCACAGGTAGACCGCCAGAAAGACCAGCAGGGGGCCGAACTCGAGCGCCTGTTTCACCAGGGCCGAGGGTTGCTTTCGGGTGTCGGACATGGGGCCTCCTGCGTTGCGGGCGCCATCTGACCCGGAACGCCCCCGCTGCGCAAGATGGGGCGGTGTCAGACGGCGGGCACACCACCGGCCAGCACCTGTGCATACCAGGCGCGGTCGATGTTGCCACCCGACAGGACCAGACCGACCTTGCGGCCGGCGAGTTGCCCGGTCTCGGCCATCGCCAGGGCCAGCGCGGCCGCGCCGGCACCCTCGGCCAGGTTGTGCGTGGCGGTGAAGTAGAGGCGAATCGCGTCGGCCACCTGGGCATCGCTGACCGCGCCCAGATGGTGCGCGCCCGGTCCGTAGATGGCCAGCGCCTCGGGCACGGGAACGCGCACGGCCATGCCGTCGGCAAAGGTGCGCGCTTGCGGGGTTTCCACGGCGTGGCCCGCCCGCACCGACCTGAGCGCGCCGTCCGCCCCCGTGCTGACCACGCCGACCACTTCGCAGGTCAGGCCCAGCGCGTCGCGGGCGGCGATCACCCCGCAGATGCCCGACCCGCAGCCGATCGGCACATAGACCCGGTCGAGATCAGGGTGCGCGTGGAACAGCTCCAGCCCGTAGGTGGCGACGCCGCGCACCAGTTCACGGTGAAAGGGCGGGACCGGATACAGCGGTTCCTGGCCGGCCAGGCGCATGGCCTCTTCGCGGGCTTCGTCGAAATCCGCGCCGTGTTCCACCAGTTCGCCCCCATAAGCGCGCATCGCGGCGTTCTTTTCCACCGAGTTCCCCTGCGGCACCAGGATCTTCGCCCGCAGCCCCAGCGCGCGGGCGGCGCGGGCCTGCGACTGGCCGTGATTGCCGCGCGTGGCGGTGATGACGCCCTGCATGTCGGGATGCGCGCGCCTGAGCCAGTCCAGAAAGGTCACACCGCCACGCACCTTGAAGGCGCCGGTGGGGGCGTGGTTCTCGTGCTTGACGATGACCTGCCGCGCGCCCAGCGCCTGCGCCAGCAGCGGCCAGTCCAGCGCCGGGGTGGGCGGCACATGGGCGCTGACCAGGCGTTGCGCGGTCTCCAGTTCGGACAGGGTGAACATGTGGCGGCTCCTTTGTCGGGCAGCTTGGAGTCCCGGGCTGGCGGGCGCAAGGGGGGCGGGCCTATGCTGCGCCCAGAACCCGGAGGTCCCCATGATTCGCCCGCTCGCCCTTGCGCTGACGCTTGCCGCGCCGTTCCTTGCCGCCACGCCCCTGCTGGCCGACCCCACCATGGAATGCCCCGGCGGCAGCCAGGTCGAAATCTCGGTCTGCCTGGGCGACACGCTGGACCGCGTCGATCAGGCCATCGTGGTGGCGCTGGGCTATGCCCAGGCCTCGGCCAGCGATCTGGACGAGACGACGGGACGCGAGGACGCGCTGCCGGCGATCGACGCGGCGCAGGCCGCCTGGAGCGCCTATCGCGATGCCCAGTGCGAGGCCGTGGGCGCGGGATTTGGCGGCGGATCGGGCACGACCATCGCCATACGCGCCTGCCGGATCGCCCTGGGCCGCGCCCGGGTCGATGCGCTTCTGGCGATGGCGCACTAACCCTCGAGCGAGTCGAGCCCCTGGCGCAAGGTTTGCGCCATGCCCGCGCGCTCAAGGTGCTGCCTGAGCCGCTGGTTGTAGCCGCCGGGCGTGTCCAGGGCCCGCAACAGCGGCGCGGTGGGCGAATCGATCAGGCTGGAGCCGACCAGAAGACGCAGGAAATCCGCGCCGTCGTAGCCGCGCTCGGCCAGCCAGTCGCCAGCCGCGCCGACCAGCGCGGCAGCGGGTGACAGCACCGCCTGGGCGCAGAGAAAGGCGTCCAGTTCGGCGGCGTCGCGCAGGACAAAGAGGGTGTTGCGGGCGCCAAAGAGGGAATCGACCGGGGCCCGATCGCCCAGCACCAGCAAGGGTGAGCCGCCCCGCGCGATCCCCGGGAACGGCAGCACGATCGCCGCCGCCCGGGCCGGGGCGACCAGGTCCGCCAGGACCTCGAGCGGGAGGTCCGCCATGAACGAGATCACGGTCTGCTCAGGCCGGAAGCGCAGGGCGCGCAGGACCTCGGGTGCGACCGCGGGCAACAGGCCCAGAAAGAGGGTGTCGCTGGCATCGACCACGCCCTGATTGGGGGCCACCCGCACGCAGTCATGGCGGGCGGCCAGCGCCGCCGACTGCGCGGCGCCGCGTTCGGACACGGTGATGACGTGCCCGTCGTCGGCCAGTCCCTGCACCACCGCCGAGGCGATGGTGCCGGTTCCGACAAACCCCAGGCGCATCAGCGCATCCGGGCGATCAGATTGTCCTTGAGAACGAACTGGTGATAGAGCGCGGCCACCACATGCAGCGCGGCCAGAACCCAGGCGATGTTGAACATCACCTCGTGCACGTCGCCAGCGTCGGTCACGCCAAAGAACCAGGCCATGATCCCCGACAGCGGCAGCAGCAGCAGCACCAGATACAGCAGCCCGTGCACGATGCTCGACCCCAGGGTCAGCATCGGGTGCTGGTTGTCCACCGGCGCCGGTGCGCCATGCACGAAGCGCAGCACCAGCCGCAGCAGCATCAGCACCAGGATCGACACGCCCACCCAGACGTGCACGCTGGTGCCGGTGGTGATCGTCGCCTCGCCGGTGCGACGCAGCGCGCGCCAGCTGTCGTTCATCCACTCATGGCTGAAGAAACTGACGGCAAGCAGCAGAAGAATGAGCCAATGCAGCACCCTTTGGGTGGCGGTGTATTTTCGAACGTCGGTCGTCATGACAAGCTTCCTTGCAACTGTCCTGTCCCCTTGAACGCGCAAAGCGCGCGTTTCCGCCGTCCGGAATGGCCATTGTTCGGCCTTGTGTCACGGCGGAATCCCGCGCGCACTTTGCCACGCCCGCCGGAAAGCTTCCAGCCCCGGGCAGACGCGATCCGGCCGCCGTGAACGGTTCTGCAACACCCCCAAGCCGGCGCAGGCCGGGGCCGGGCCCCGGCGCCCGGTCAGCGCGCGGCGGTGACGATGAATTCGACCTTGTAGTCAGGGGTCGCCAGCCTGGCCTCGCCGGTTGCACGGGCGGGCGGGTTCGCCGGGTCGATCCAGGCTTCCCAGACGGCGTTCATGGCAGCAAAATCGGCCATGTCGGCCAGCCAGACGGTGGTCGTCAGGATGCGCGACTTGGTGGTGCCGGCCGAGGCCAGCAGGCGATCGACCTCGGCCAGCGCGGCCCGCGCCTGTTCGGTGACGCCGGCGCCTTCGCCGACCTGGCCGGCCAGATAGACGGTGTCGCCATGGATGACCGCCGCGCTCATGCGGCGGCCGGGTTCGAGGCGGGTGATCTCGGTGGTCATGGGAACTCCTGGTTCGGGTTGCGCCGTTTCTCAACCACGCCACGGCCTTCGCCGCAAGAGCGGTTGAAACCCGGCGGTCCGCGCGGCATGTAAGGGGCACCAGTTCCGGAGCCGTCATGCCCGACACCCCTGCCGCCCAGGCGCTGCTCGATACCTTCGGGCACATCGTCGTCATCAACCTGCGCGATCGCGCCGATCGCCGCAGGGGAATCGACGCCGAGTTGCGCAAGGCCGGCCTGTCGCTGGATCACCCGGCGGTCGAGCTGTTCGCCGCGATCCGCCCCGACAACGCCGCCGGCTTCCCTTCGGTCGGCGCGCATGGCGCCTTTCGCAGCCATCGCGGCGTGATGGCGCGGCTGTTGTCCCAGGGGTGGCCCAGGGCGCTGGTGCTCGAGGACGACATGGCCTTTGCGACGGGCGCGGTGGCCCGGTTGCCGGCGCTGGCCCAGGCGCTGGCGACGCAGGACTGGGACCTGCTCTACGGCCATCCCGGCGACCGGCCCGAGGCCCTGCCGCAGGCGCAGGCCGGGCTGGTGGCGCTGCCCCCGGACCTGGGGCTGATCCAGTTGCATTTCCTGGGCCTGACCCGGCGCGCGGCGGAAATCGCGCTGCCCGAACTCGATGCCATGGCGGTCCGCGCGCCCGGCAGCCCCGAGGGCGGGCCGATGCATGTCGATGGCGCGCTCAACTGGGTGCGCCGGTCCCACCCCGGGCTGCGGGCGCTGGCCGCGCAGCCCGCGCTGGCCACGCAGCGCGCCTCGCGCAGCGACATCGCCCGGCCGCGCTGGTTCGACCGGACGCCGGGTCTGCGCCAGCTTGCCACCGCCCTGCGCCGCCTGCGCTGAACGCAGCCCCAGACCAACCGGAGCCCCCCGCCATGACCCCCGACGCCTTTGCTACGCTTGTCCGTGCCCGCCGGTCGGTGCGCGGGTTCCTGCCGCGCCCGGTCCCGGACGCAGACATCGAATTGGCGTTCGAAACCGCGCTCTGGGCGCCGTCGAACTGCAACGTGCAGCCCTGGACGGTGCATCTGGTCTCTGGCGACAGCCTGCGCGCGCTGGGCCGGGCGATGACCGCGCGCGCCGCGCAAGGACCGACGGCGCCCGATGTGCCGATGGACACCGCCTATGCAGGGCCATTCCGCGAGCGTCAGATCGGCTCGGCCAAGGCGCTTTACGGCGCGATGGGGATTGCGCGGGACGACCGGCAGGGGCGGGTGGACGCGTTCTTGCGCAACCTCGATGCCTTTGGCGCGCCGCATGCGGCGTTCGTGTTCCTGCCCGAGGGGTTCGGCACGCGCGAAGCCGCCGATCTGGGCGGGTTCGTGCAGACGGTGTTGCTGGCGCTTACCGCGCGCGGCATCGGGTCCGTCGCGCAGGGGGCGCTGTCGCTCTATCCCGACGTGGTGCGCGCGCATCTGGGCCTGGACCCGGGCGCGCAACTGATGTGCGGGATCGCCTTTGGCTACGAGGACCCCACGCACCCGGCGAACGCCGCCCGCACCGACCGCGCCCCGCTGGGCACTATCCTGACCCGCCACGACTGAACAAAGGCCAGGCGCACGGGGGTTTCGCCCTCGGCCGGAAGCCCTCCGGGCTTCAGCCCTCGGGCGACCCGGCGCGGCGCTGAAGCGCCGCGCGGTGTGTCGTGCCCCGTGGCGGCGGTCCTGCGAATCGCACGGCCGGGTCCGAGGGCCGGTCGGGCCGGCTCGCGATTTCGAATGGCTAGGATGGAGGTGGGTACCGGAATCGAACCGGTCTTCACGGATTTGCAATCCGGTGCGTAACCTCTCCGCCAACCCACCGTTGCCCGAGGCTGGCTCTGCTTTAGCGGCTTGGGCTTGCCTGTGCAAGGCCCCCCGAAGGGGCGGCCGGGTCAGCCGCCCAGCACGCCGCCCAGAAACCGCAGCCAGTTGTCGCGGGCGAGCTTCGCGATCAGCGCCTCGCCATAGCCATGCCTGCGCATCGCGCCGATCAGCGCCGGCAGGTCCGCACACGAGCGCAGCCCGTCGGGCAGCGGCGCGCCGTCGAAATCCGAACCGAGGCCGACATGGTCCTCGCCGGCGCCCTCGATCAGCGCGTCGAACTGGCGCAGGCAATCCTCCAGCGTCGCCCGCCCGCTTCGCCATCCCTCGGGCGAGAGGAACACGGTCGCATGGTTCAACCCGACCATGCCGCCCGATTCGCCGATCGCGCGCAGCTGCGCCGCGGTCAGATTGCGCGTCACGGGCGCCAGGTCCCAGGCGTTGGAATGGGTCGCGACCAGGGGCAGGCCCATCGCGCCGATGTCCTCGAACCCCTTCATCGTCAGATGGCTGGTGTCCACCACCATCCCCAGCGCCGCGCAGCGCCGGACCAGCCGCTTGCCGTCCTCCGTCAGCCCGGGGCCGGTGTCGCCGTCGCGCCCGCTGCAAAAGGGAACCCCCTCGCCCCAGATCGTCGGGCGCGACCAGACCGGCCCCAGGGACCGCAAACCCAGTGCATGCAGCGCGTCCAGCACCAGCAGCTCGGCGTCGATGCATTCGGCGCCCTCGAGATGCAGCAAGGCGGCGATACCGCCCGCGTCCATCACCGCGCGGATGTCCCGGGCGGTGGTGCAATGGGTCACCAGCCCGGCGCCCTGCAACCGCCGCAGGACGCCCACCTGCGCCATCACCGATTGCAACGCGGGGGCCTGATCCATCGGTGCCGGCAGCGGCATGGACTGGCCCCGGAACCCGCTGAAATCGAAGGCCTGGCGAACCGCCGGGGAATAGAGCGCAAAGAACCCCCCGCCGAACCCGCCGGCCCGGGCGGCAGCGCGATTGATGTGGCCCTCGTCGCCCGCAAATCGCGCCACGGGATCGCCGCCCGCACACCACAAACGGCTCAGAACATCGTTGTGACCGTCGAACACCAGCATTCCAACGCTCCCTCTCATCTTGTCCGAAATACGCACGGGGATTTTCAAGGGGGCCGTGGCCCCCTTGAAGCGGGGGGTCCGGGGGGCGGC
>Ga0116152_10004639_pt1 | contig 10816 bp, 13 predicted proteins | sample AD_UKC119_MetaG_FD_89894 | JGI IMG/M metagenome (GOLD analysis project Ga0116152, IMG submission 89894) | Active sludge microbial communities of municipal wastewater-treating anaerobic digesters from Hong Kong - AD_UKC119_MetaG | ecosystem: Engineered > Bioreactor > Anaerobic > Digestate...
AGCTATTTTCGTTGTTTACTATGGTATTGGCCATTGTTACTGCTGTTCAAACTCTACAACTACAGATACTATTCTTGCTGATGCAGCCGTTGCGTTATTCTGTACCTGGATGCACACCAAGTCGCCTGCTGTAACTGAAAAACTGTTTGATGTGTCAGAATAAACACCAGAGCCGGAACCCGCTGCAATAGTGACTGTCACCGCCTGAGAAGCACCGTTCTTTCGCATGGTCAATACGATGCTTCCAGAAGCATTCTGCGTTCCAGAAAGAAGAACGTACATGTTTTTGATAGTTCCGGCGACAGGGAAAACCTCATTCCTCCTGGCTTCAATAGCGTTGGATGTGCTGTGGAATGCGACATATGTTGTAGTACTCGCTGGTATTGTTAAATCCTGGTTTCCACCAAGCACCTGGCTCCATGTTGGTGTTGCCCATTCCGGGGCCGTTGCACCACTATTCACCGTTAAGACCTGGCCTGCGGAGCCAAGCGTAAACAGGTCCATATCAGTGCCATCGCCAACCAAAAGGCTCCCGGCTCCGGGTGTGGCATTGCCATACTCTTTTATCTTTCCTTCGAGCATGACACTCCTGTCATGATCAATGGTTAATGCGACCTGGCTGCCAGTGGTAGTATTTGGCGTAACACTGAAAACCAGTTGCGCTCCTGTGGCTGCATCAGTCCAGTTCTCCGTACTCGTTGCTTTCATGTTTGCAGCACTGGATGTGGTGAAGGCTGTGGCCTTATATCCACCGAACCCGAACTCACCAATGTCCTGACCTATTGTCACGGCCGTTGGACTTGCAAACGTTCCGTTTGCATATCTTGCCCCGAAAATGGTTTTGGCTGATCCATATCCGGTCCCGACAATTTCAACCCTTCCATTTTCATTGATGTCAATATCGAACGCCGGGGATGTGGTTTTTCCAATGCCCAATTCACCGGTCAAAATTGTTTCCGGGGCGTCGATTTCCAGTACTATTCCATCGTTTTTGATGGAGTAAACCGTGCCATCTTGGTCTAATTTTAGAACAGCGGGATTGTCGTTGTTCTGTATTTCAAACCCGCCTCCGTTCATAAAAAATGTATGTTCACCGAGCTCATTCTCGGTGAACCTCAGAGTTGATGCATTAACCCTAAAGTCATCATCTTCAGCAATATTTTGAATCAGAAAGTTTTCTGCCTCGTCCATATGAACGTACCACTGTGTATTTCCTGTCCAGTTAAAAAACCTTATTCCACTCTTGGCAATACTACCCGCTTGCAACTGAATCTCTGCGTTACCTTCAAGGGCTTCAAGTCTGAGCATTGCCCATGATGGCAATACCATAGGCGAACTTTCATTCCTTATTCGGATGCCGGCTCCATAGCCTGCATACATTCCATCATCGAACAGAACGTATTCTGATTGACCAATTGAACCGTCTGAAGCTCCGAATAAAAACTGATCTTCTGTCAGTCCGGTAATATCACCGCCGGAAACAACAGCTTCCAGGTTCAATGTTCCTGGCCCTGCGGTGTAGTCTATGGTTCCTCCGGTACTGGTAAGGCTCGCCTTTGCAAATCCAGAACCCGTGCCAATCAGAAGTTCTCCATTTGCAGGGGTGGAACCGCGATACATGAACAGGTTGCCAGTGCTGTCAAAGCCTGTCTGGTTTTCAATGTGCAGGCGGTTGATGCGAACGGTGTCGTAATCAAATAGCCAGTTGGCATACAGTTGTTTCCTATCCCAATATGTAGGGTCAGTGATTTGAGCCGATGCCTGCATGGTAAGTGCCAGAGCCAGGATGGTAAGTAGTCTTTTCATATAGTTTGGTTAAGAACAGTTTACAAATGCGAATGCCCGTATCTCCCGGCCTGTTTTGAAAACGCCGTTAATGACAAGTTCAGTGGTAACATTATCCCATGAAATGATTTCGTTATTATTGCTATCAGTGTCATTGTATTTCATAAGATTGCCGTTGTAGAGCAGAACGATATCGCTCAAATCCAGTCCATCAAATCCAGTCAAGGTGACGGTATCTGTGTTGTCACCTTGTCCTTCGAAGTGATATACACAAGGGTTGCAGGCAAGAGCCATATCAGGAATGTGAATGATTAAAACGCTTCTTCCCGCCGGAGGCGTGGCTGATATTGTGGCGTACCCGGTTGTGTCATCCCAAGCCGTCACCTCGTTGTTCCCGGCTGTAGCATCATTGTATTTCAGAAGCGAGCCGTTCACAAATATAAACAGGTTTTCAATAGCTGCACCAGTCAGAACTACAGACCCGATATTGTTTGTGCCGTCTGTTATAGTGTACAGAAAGTAGATGCAGCACTCATCAAATTCGTAAGTCTTCCGAGGCATAAGGCTGTAGGTGGCCATCCCCTCTTCCGGCCTGTACATGATGCTATCTATGTAGAAAGACTTGTATGTGGTTCCGGTGCCGAATGTGGCCCGTACCGTTCCCTTTGGGTTCGCTTTCACGGCCTGGTACTCTGCCAGGGTCATTGGGTAATCAAACCGCCAAGCCTCTGGAACAAACACTGGAAGGCCGTCACCATCCAGTATGTCAGCCTGGTCTAAATCCTGGTTTTCAGTGATAATACCTGCTTCGATGATTGGCGGCTCTGTCCAGAAACCCTTTGCTATCACGTTCCCATCACCACTTTCAAAAAACAACTTAGAAACAGCATCATTTTCCGGTACCCGATAGGATGCCAGAATATTTTTGAGCCACCTGAGTGCGTTCCTGGCAGGGCTGATACGGAAGTTCAGAACAGTAAACGGGTCCACCAGGTTACCATATGCAATGATGTGGGCCTGTTCCGGGATAAAAGTACCGCCGGAACGTTCCAGGCATATGATGAAAGTGTCATTATCAAACTTGGTATCTTCCAGGGTGTCAAAGCTTCCAGGTATAGACCTTCTGGTTATTTCCAGGGCATATCCAGATGCGACCCAATCACAAGTTTTGTCTGCAGTGCTGTTCGTCGATTTCAGGCCGGTACGATAGGTGTGCTGAGTATTAAATTCATCCAGGCCATAATACTCTTCCAGGGCGAACTTATTATACCCGGAAATGAAACGGCTGAAATGCCTGTCAAGCATCGGCGTTATGGTTACCGAAGGAACAGCATCCAGGGTGAGCACAACCGTATCATCATAGAAATAACTGGACTTTTCCATCCTCACTACCTGGTACCCGGCCCTGCTCGGGTCATCTTCCAGTCCTATACCAATATTGTCAATGGCAGCCAGGGCATCAAAGAACTGTTTAAACGAAACGGTAAGCTGCTTCCTCGCCTCATAGTCACGAAGAAACAGGCCGAGGGTTATAGCCCGGAGAGAGCCATCTCCATCTGATGCTGCAGGGGCCGCATAGGGCTCACTATCGGTGCGACCATAGTAATTACTAAGCAGACGGAGGCAGTCATCTGTTACAGCTTCCAGGATGCGACTTCCGGCTTCATTTATCAGGAATGATTTGTGTGCGGATGGCTCACTTTCGGTCTTCGCATAAATATCCACGTCTGCCTGTCCAGTAAGTTTGCCAGTCCAGAGCATATCCGAAGAGCCAACCAGTTTATCAAAAGTACCACTGGTTTCCATCCGGATGTACAGCTTCATTTCATCTCCTGCGGAAATGGTTTGGGTATAGGTATAATCAGCAATTCCAGGGATGGATGTGATGACCAGGCCTCCCGTATAGCAAGCCGAGCCGGATGCGGAATATAATACCGTTGAAGTGCCGCCTATCAGAAGAATAACCTGCAGGTCGTATTCCGTAAAAGTATCTTCAAAATCAGAACAGTCCGTGTTCTTTGCTCCATCACTATCCAGGGTTACTTCAACGCGGCCCTGTAAGTTGATGTGGAATTCGTACTCACCTCCGTACTCAAAGACATAGACGCTATCCATGTCAGCAAAGTCGGTCATGAGCAGGTTGGTCATCGGGTTTCTGGTAGTGATTTCATCCAGATTATTTGGCGGCGAAGATGATACACCCTGGCCAGGAACAAGGCCAAATTGTGCATACCAGATAAAGTCCTCATATTGGCCGCCGCCGCCGGATGTGACGGTGTCGGTTTGGGTTACGTTCTGGAACACCTGCGCCTGCCCACCCTCCGGACTGCTCAGTGTGGCAATCTGCAGAAGGGTGACAGATGGATAGGTTATATTGCCACCAAGCTTTGAGTAGGACGAAAGGGCACTCCCTTCAAAGGTTTCAGTGGTAAGCAAATCAACCTCCTGGTCATACCTGTTTTTCAGGGTCATCAGGCAGTTCTCTGGTTCCAGGCGAAGGCTTACCGTACAGGTCGGAGCCTGGACTTCCTTATACCCGGAGAAATCCATCCTCCACTGCGCTTCTTCGGTGAAATCATCTGTATCGTTGCAGGCCAGTTCAACCTTGAGTATCACATACCCTTCAATACCATTTGTGTCGTATTCTGTTGTCAGGAATGTGTATGCGTTCTTCGCCGGGTCCTGCGGGTCATCATAGAATTCTAATGGCAGGGAGTGCTCAAAGAAAATACCGTGCCAATCCAGGTCACGTTTTAGTTCGAACTGCACATCATGCCATCCTATGGGTGTGGCCACCTCTAAATTGTCCGTGTCCGGGTTCAGTGTAAATCTCCACCTCATAACCTGCTGCTGTACCTTTTATCCAGGGATATGGTTGAGTGCACACCGTTCACAATGCGCTTTTCAAACCCGTTTTCGTCTATGTTCACGAACAATGCGGGTACAAGCTGCATTTCCTGGCCTCTGCGGGGCTTTTTCTGCTCATCCGTACTATGTGGCATGGAAATACCGTAATTGGCAAGCATGGCCGCCAAATCAATCATATCGCCGTGGTTTATCACCGGGTACCCGCCGCCGTCATAAATAAGTTCCGGGCCTTCCTCACCGACCAGTTTCCACCCGGATGCTGCAGACCTGGTGCCCTCTGCATATTGCGGGATGGGTTGGGCCAGGATAAGTCCTGCCTGGATAGCTCCCTGCGCTCCCATGAATGCCGACCATGGCAGACCGAACGTGAGTGGGCTTTCAGCTATGGCAGCCGTAATACCTCGGGCCGTGTCAATGACTGTCTGGAAGAAAGCCAGGGCCTTATCTTGTTTTGCCCGGCGGGTTTTCGCCTCGGCTATGCCCTGTTCGTACTCTTCCTGAGTGATTTTGTTCTGCTTTAACTGGTTTTCAAGGTTCACCACCTCGCTGTTATAGAACGCCGAACTGATATCTGCAATCGTATTCAGACCAAGCTGTGCAATTCCAATACGCTCATCCCATCCCGCCTTCCACTCTGCAATATCATCCTGGTCATTCTTTTTCCTTTCATCATCTGCGTCTTTTTGCAGTTTTGTAAGCCGTTCGTAGAAATCAGTTGGAGCCTTGATAAGGTTGTCCACATCTGCCTCTGGAACATCCAGGCCGCCGAGAACTTCCCGAAGAATACCACCACGAATTTCTTCATCCTTCATGGCCTTTGTGATAGCAAAAATGCCATCATAAATGGTCTCAAACTTTTCCAGCTTTTCAATATTCCTATCCAGTTTCTTCGGCGCTTCGTCATCGAACAGGAATGATGGGTCTTTCAACGCTTCTGCTGTCAGCAATGCTTCCAGTTGCGCAATCTCTTCATTCAGGCCTGCTACAGCATCCTTCTGGCGTTGTGCCCTGGCCGCCATTTGGTTATTGCCGGTAATACCCTGCAGGAGCGCATCTAAAAGAACCCCGCCTGCAGATGTCTTTAGGATGACCTGGTTCTGCTCTTCCAGTAGTTCCTTGTATTTATCAGTGAGAAGGCTTTCAATGGCCTGTGCCTTAGCCTTCCTGGTAATCGATGCGGTGTACGCATCTATAGCTTTTCGGGCCTCATCAGTTCCAATCTTATCCAGGGTAAGGTTCCCGAGGTATTCCGGGCTCAATTCGTTGATGGCTTTTATAGCCTTGCGGCGGTTTTCCATGCTCTGGTTCGCATCGTTGGCCACGGCCAGAAGTAGCTTTAACTGAGTGCGCTGCTCAAATGTGGCTTCATTCGTGTCATCCAGTATTTTCTCATAGTCTTTCGCCTTCACCTCAAGGCCTCCAATGGAAACGGTGACATTCTTTATCTGGTCATTCCATTCTTTGAATGCCCAAATAATGGCAGTTACAGCCACAATAACAGCACCAATTCCTGTCAGGGCCAGGGCTATACGGAAGGCCCGAAGGAGGCCCGTAGATGCTCCCAAATATGCATTATAGGCGGCTTGCGCCTTGCCGAGAACAACAATACTGAACGCGCTGTCTTTATTGAGGGTAAGTTGTATTTGTTGCAGGCCTTGTGTGATGGCCATTGCGCCGTTCACTTTCAGTAGTGACTTCTGCAGGTCTTCATTTTCATCACCGAACAAGGCGGCGGCTCCCTGTACTGCAGTAAACCCCCCGGCCAATCCGGTAACCCCATCAACCAGGCCATCTATATTGGCCGTATCTGATGCGAGGATTTTTACCTGTGCTGCAGTGTCACCTATCTGGTCTTCCATTTTTGCAGCCTGGACGGCCAGGTCCATCCACTGCTTTGTATTTCGCTTGCCCTGCATTTCCAGTTTCTGCATTTCTTCTTTCAGGGCTCTCTGCTGCCTGCTCATGCGCTCTGTTTTCTTCCCCGTCTTTTCCACTGCGCTTGCGGCTTCATTGACAACTTTGACGGCCTGCTCTTCAATGATGCGGTCTGGAACATTCCTGATGGACTTTACCAGTTCGGTCATATCCACCCGGAGTTCATCGGTGGCCTGGCCAGTTTTCTGCAGGGCCTGTTCCTGTTTCGCATAGGCGGCTTCCACCTTTTTGGCCTCATCAACAAGGTCTTTGCTGACAATTCCCATATGCTCAAGTACTTCCAGTGTGGTTCGGATTTCGGAGGCATCCGTTTTCCATTCCAGGATGATAGGGTTCGGCATATTACCGTCTCTTTAGTTTCTTCAATTCCTGGTCTTGCTTCTTTAGCCTTTTGAGAAGTTCCTGTGCAATCAGGAAGTACTCATCTGTCGGGAGCCTTCGGAGAAGCCGTAGTGCCTCAAGGTTGAAATCAGTGATTGTATTCTCGAAGCGTCTTCTGCGAAGTTCGGATTTGTAGATAACACTTGCAACAGAGTCTTCAACTGCAGCACCTCTCTTTCCACCCTGACCATCAAAGAGGTCTTTTGCAATGTGCCTGCCCTTTTCAAAGACGGCACTAATTTCAAAATAGGCTCGGTCAAAAAAAAAGCGAGAGGGCCGTTCGGGTCTTCCCTCCAACGGGCTATTTTCTTCTCTGCGTATTCTTCATCAAATGTGTACGGGTTTTCGGTTTCATCCATGTACAAAACCGCTGCATACTTGTACACATCTGCAGGGCTTGGTATCCAGGAAAGGCGTTCCTCCATGTGAAGTACCAGTTGCAGAACCCTCTGCAGGTTGATGGATTTGGGGTTGCTAAGTATTTCGTTCAGAGCCTGGCAGTGCCATTTCAGGTAATCAGCATCACATTGAGTGGTGAGCGGAAGATAATACTTCATGGCCGCCAACATCCTGCCTGCAGGAACATTCGACGGGTCCACAAATCGGAAATAGTCCTGGCCACGATAGGAGAAGGCCTTTTCCACCGGGTATTCTGCTTCACGCATTGACCGGACGAACCGTTTCCGGCGAAGAAATGATGGCATCCACATTTTCAGGCTCATATGGTTGGTAGTTTTTCTGCCAGATTATCAGCGTTGCCAGAAATCTGTTCGTTATCCACAGACCAGTTCCCTTTCATGGTGATGCGAATGATGTAGCCGCCCTTGCTGTACTTCTCCCGATAGACGCCTCCACACATACAACTACCAATGTTCAGCCAACCGTTATCCACAAATACCTGGTGTAACTCAGTGCTTAGTTTGCTCATTGCTGTTCTGCTTTTCTTTGAGGTCATTAATTTTCTCCCGGCCCAACAGGTAGCCGAAGTATATGGAAGAGTATGTGTGCCGAATACCAGGCGGTGTCCACATTCCCGGCTTCTGGTAGCCAGGGTACTTGCTCTTCATCAGCCGTTGGAACTCGGTGTCTTTTTTCATTGCCCGGTACAGGGTGCGGAGCGTTTCCTTTTGTTTTGCCATCAGTCGTTCAGGGTGTTATTCGTTGTAGTATAGCATCACCAACCACAGTAATTGCAACAGAGGCCAGGTAAACAGGCCAGAACTGGCCATCCAGACCGGCCAGAAGCACCAGGGCTGTGACCGGAAGGCTCCACCAGGGAGCCATACAGGTCAGGCAGTCAAACAGGGGCTTGTGTAGGCCATTCGGTGCCATCATAAACAACTTTCTCAGTCCTATGGTATCACCTACCATGCCAGGCATAAGTGCCACGTGAGCCAGTAGAATGAGGCCGAATGCCACAAATGGAGTGGTCAGGTCCATCAGGGTATAATCAAATTCAGGGTTGAGGATGCCACCGGGAGGATTTCCAGGCAGGCGTATTCAGTAGGTGTTGCGCCGGAGGTGAAGGTCATATCCTGGCTGCTGCCATCTGCAGCCTCCAGGGTAAGATATACGGGTCGAAGTGACCACCCATTGAAAAACCCATCCGGCAGGTCATCCACAGCAATCTGTATTTCCTCCTGCGTTCCATCCACATCTGTAGCCTGGTAAGTCTGGACATATACCTTATTCGCGTTCGCATCGGAAATGTACAGCGTATAGGTTTCTCCAACGGTGAGGTTGTACGGTCTTATTTTTATAGGGTTGTCCGCATCCGGGCATCCGTAAATCTTGGCATGATAACACGGTTCGCAAGGAGTGGTAAAATTCTTTAACGCATCAATCATGATACAAAGCTATGCGGAATAGCCATTCGTGTCAAGTGCAAAAGAAAACCCACGGCATCACTGCCAGGGGAAACCACAAAAACCCAATGGAAAACAGTACGAAATTACGTTGGGAAGCCCGCCTTTCTTCGAAGGAACAATCTGCGTTCCTGTAGGTCTTGCCTGACATCTGCTCCGTGATAGGTCATTAACACTTCAAGCCTATCCAGTTCTTGGCTTTCGCCTTTGGTTAGATTAGGGTGCCCGGTGTATGGCTTTCGGCCAATAGGCCAGTCAAGTGGCTCATTTGCTGCGTCTGCATCCATGTACCAATCCTTGGGGTACCGGGGCACCAGGGATGCCATAACGCATAACTCGGCCAGGGCCAGGATGGCCAGGGTGACAGAACGATATCCATCTGGCTCCTTGTACACAAATGCAGCCGCAATCAGAATGAGTAATAGTGCTATGTACTTCATCGCTTTATACATTTACAGGTGAGGTTAATATTACGGAAATAAATGTGTGCAAAGTTGTCCATGTCCAGGCAGTTCATAAGTGAGCCATCCGGTTCAGTGACCATGAGAACAGCCTTGCGCTGCAGAGCATGGGGTTCCTCTATGCTCACCTTCCAGGTTCCGGCATGGGTTATCACATCCATTTCATAATAGTACGGCTCAAATGGAGGTGCCGGATATATCCAGGTAGTGTCAATGGTGACCGTGTACAGGTGCCCGGCTGAGGGAGGGTCTGTGTCATACACAACAGCCAGGGTGTCCGGCTCCGGGAACCACCTGGATGACACCTGTGCCTGCAGGTCGCTCGGGCCGACCATGAACATCAGCACCGTGAGCAGGAATGAGTATGAAAATTCTTTCATGGCTTCCTCTTTTGAATGTCAAAAACCAGTGAGAAGCTCATCCGTAGTATCTGCAATCATATGACTCATTTTCATGTTACGGAATTTACCCATCGGGATCTTGTACATATCATCTACATATACTGGCATCGTTCATGTCAATTTTAATTCCACCCCATACTCATCGCAGATGCTCTGGATGTCGTCAAGGGTTATTTTCGGTCTGTTGTTCCTCTTGATGCTGTATCCTCTCACGACTGCCCATGCGCTTTCCTCCGTCACCTTCCGGTGGGCAGTATGACACAGAGGGATCCAAAACGGCTCGTACAGTAGCATCAAATTCTGTCTGCCTGCTGCATGGTGAAGCTCTAACCGATCTCCCGGCTTACAGCACTTCAATTCCTCTCTGGCAGCACATACCTGGTTCTCAGGTTCCTGCATCCACAGCGCCTTGATCTGGCCGTATATCCGTATCAGCTGCTTCCTGCGGGGAGTAATCAACGGGATCTTGGCCTTTGGCTTGTCAAACCTCACGGCGTTCTTGGCTCTTGCCCGATCTCTGTCTTTGCGCAGCTTCTCCATCTTGCAGATGAAGCTGCATACACTTTGCCCAGGGTAATCCGGGGTGAACTTATTTCTGCAGTTGGAGCAAATCATAGTATTACATTACATGGCTTAGAATTTCTGATAAGGGTCGATTTTGCAACCCGATACTGAAATCCTCGTTTGCGGAAATATGTAGAACCTTTGTAGAATTCTGGATACCATATATTACCCTCCAAGTCAACCACTAATTTTTCACAAGTTGCAAAAAGAAAAACGTCTTTTATTTGTGCAAATCGTAAACAGATATGCCTGTTAGGTGCTGTCATTGTTGGGTTTTTTTCACAATAGCTTTTAGCAACAAGTTATGTGCCATTAAGCAGACAACCCATCAATCAACTTTCTGCCATAAACGAACCAATATATTTCATCGTTTTCATCTTCAATGAAAAAAACAATTATTCCGATGAATGTAATTGCGAGCAGAAGAGTTGACAACAACCATACGGTGCTCAATAATGTTAATCCGATGTATTTCATTTCGTTTCTAAATTTAACGGCACATAACAAGGTTTTTGCGTAATAGCCCAAGAATGTGTCGTGGTTAATTTTAAGTTTC
>Ga0116152_10004642_pt1 | contig 10810 bp, 13 predicted proteins | sample AD_UKC119_MetaG_FD_89894 | JGI IMG/M metagenome (GOLD analysis project Ga0116152, IMG submission 89894) | Active sludge microbial communities of municipal wastewater-treating anaerobic digesters from Hong Kong - AD_UKC119_MetaG | ecosystem: Engineered > Bioreactor > Anaerobic > Digestate...
ATGCAGCCAAGACCGCACGATGTCGTGCGGCGAACATTGCAGAGATCGTCCCGCTCGGTGGAGTCGTGCAAGATCGCCCTCGCGCGCCAAGGCTAGCCACGTCCTCAATGCGGCATGAGCGGAAGCCGTGCTCCTTGGTCTTGGTCAGCCTTCGGCTACCCGCTTGAGCGCTCGGCGCAGATCCCGCAGCGCCGGGACACCACGTAAGCCCTCTGGGGTGGGGTAGAGCCGACACGCCATTGCTGCGGGGGCGGCGGGGTCTTCGAAGGGGTCGGAGCCGTTGACCAGGATCGTCGGAGAGCCCGCGAAGCCGCGTCGACGCGCTTGGTCCTGGCTGGTGATGACCGTGTGTGTGACCGTTGCCTGCACTCCGGTTTCCGCCACGGCGGTGGTGATCAGCTCGGCGGCGGCGGCCTCGTGGGGACAGTCCGGCACGACTAGCAGTTCGATCTCCATGGCTACGGAAGGTACCTGTCAAGCCACCTGAGCTTTGCGCCGATGAATCTGTTGTGGTGCCAGCCTCGGCGAATCACCAAGGCGCGCAGGTCGCGGAACCGGTCACGGACGAGCGCTGCCGGGCCTTGCTTCCCCTCTCCCTCAATCTCCCGCGCCCGGTGGTGCACGAAGTGCGCGCAGCCCAGGCAGAGGTGCACCTCAGGGTGGTCACCGAGGTTCACCATGCGGTCGGGGGCGTCGATGGTGCCGCAGCACCAGCAGTGGACGCTCCCGTCTTCGGGGAGGTCGATGGAGGTGACCGGGTCGGCGCTCATGTGCTCAGTGTGAGTGCACTGACGACCGTGAGCAACTGACCGCATCACGCGCGCCGGCGTCCGTCCCGGGCGACAGTCCAATTACTGCGGGTGCGGGCGTTCCCGTGCGCGCGACGACGGTGGGTCGCCTCATCCCTGGCGCGCACTTGCCAGGGTCAACTGCCGTCTGTGGTGGTCGTAGTGCTGGGTGGGGTAGTGGTAAACCTCGAGCAGTGTCATGAAGTCCCTGAAGTAGGGGTCCCAGCCCACCGGGAAGTGCATGCCCCGAGCCAAGGACTCATCTGACTGGGCCCGAAGGGACCGTTGGAGGCCGGTGACCACGCGGTCCATCAGCCCCTGGATCCGCGCGTAGCCCAACACGCGGGCTCCGAAGAGGGAGCCGACGTAGTTGACGACGTGGAAAGGACGGGTGCCCGCGTTGAGCACGAACGCAAATCGGCGGGAAGCGCTATCCGGGAGCCGAGAGAAGCCCCAGACGATCAACCGCAGGTTCCGCACCAAGAGATACCCAAACAGCATGTGAAAGAGCAGTTGCTCATTGTTCCACTTCGTGCCGTTGGTGGGTTGACGCAGCTCGCCGACGGTGGCGCTGTCCAGCAGTCCTCGGAAGTCGTCCCGGACACGATCCAGTTCGGCGTAGATCTGGTCCTGGTCCATGGCTGCCTCCCGGGTCGCCGCCCCACTGGTCAACGCTAGCCCCGCGCGGAGGACCTTGCCCATCCGCTCGTCGGCACGGTCTGTGGCCGGGCCTTCAGGTGTATCGAGCGACACTGCCGCCCCAGCAGTGAACGACAGCGCGCCGCCTGGTTGCGCGATCGCGGGGACCGTGCAACCATCGTCTCATGGCGATGACAAGGACAGTTGGCGATGCATTGGCGCCGCAGCGGCCCCTGACTGCGGCTGCGTGCTTGTTCCACGGCTTCTCTGACGCCTCGCGTCTGGAGATTCTGCGCCACCTGGCTCTCGGTGAGCATCGCGTTGTCGACCTCACCGCGCACTTGGGGCTGGCGCAATCCACGGTCTCCAAGCACCTGGCTTGCCTTCGCGACTGCGGCTTGGTGACCTCGCGGGTGGAGGGTCGGGCCTCGGTGTTCGCCCTGGCTCATCCCGAGGCCCTGATGGACCTCCTTGCGGCCGCTGAGCGCCTACTCGGCTTGGCCGGTGATGCTGTTGTCCTGTGCCCGGTCTACGGCCTCGATGGCACCGTCACCGCCGCGGACGAGGAGGAGCCCGCGCGATGACGACCGTGGAGCTGAGCGCACCGGAGGTGGAGCGGCTGACCCGCCGCGGGCTGCGCTTGGCGCAGTTCACCGTCGCCTACAACGTCGTTGAAGGCATCATCGCGATCACTGCCGGTGTCATGGCCGGGCTGGTCTCGGTGATCGGGTTCGGCATCGACTCCGGGATCGAGTCCATCGCCGCGTTCCTGGTCGCCCTGCGCCTGTCCGCCCGGCTGCGTCATGGCGAGGCGGACGAGGAGAAGGAGCGCCTCGTCCTGCGAGCCGTCGCCGTGACGTTCTTCATCCTTGCCGCGTACGTGACCATCGAAGGCATCCGCAGCCTTGTCGACAGCGCAAGGCCCGACGCCTCCCCGATCGCCCTGGTGCTGCTCACCACCTCCGTGGTCGTCATGCCGCTCCTGGCAGCCGCGAAGCGGCGCGTGGGCCTGGCACTGCGGGACAACCTCATCCTCGCCGACGCCGCAGAGACCCGGATCTGCGTCCTGCTGAGCATCTCCACCCTCGCCGGGATCGGCCTGTTCCAGCTGACCGGCGCCGCGTGGCTCGATCCCGTTGCCGGCTTCGTCATCGCCGCCTTCGCGATCCACGAAGGCAGAGAGGCCTGGGAGGGCGAGCTGGTCGAGGACGATGACTATGACGAGTGAGCTCGCCGCCACGGCGGGACTCGGCCTGTACATCCTCGGCGTCCTCGTCACGTTCGGTGTTCGGACCTGGGCGCACCAGCAGGCCACCGGCAGTTCAGGGTTCCGCCGCCTGTCCGGGCCGCCCGGGTCAGCGCCGTGGTGGGGCGGGGTCCTGTTCGCCGCCGCGCTGGTCCTGACCGCGCTCGGTCTCATCCTTGCGGCCACCGGCACCGTGCCCGCAGCACCCCTGCCGGCCGCTGCCGTATGGGCCGGGCTGGCCGTGGCGCTCACCGGATTCGCCACAGTGGTCCTGGCCCAAAGCGGGATGGGCACCTCCTGGCGCATCGGTGTGGATCCCACCGAGCGCACCGCCCTGATCACCGGTGGCCCGTTCGCCATCGTCCGCAACCCGATCTTCACCGCCATGTCCACAGCCCTGGCAGGGTTGGTGGTGGCGACCCCGACCGTGCTGACGGCCGCCGGACTGGTGTGCCTGGTCGTCGCCGTCCAGCTGCAGGTCCGCGTCGTCGAAGAGCCCTACCTGCTAGCCACCCATGGCAAGACCTACGCCGCCTACGCGGCGCGGGTGGGACGGTTCGTGCCCGGTGCCGGGCGACTGCACACGAGCAACCCGGTGGTGCGCTGATGGGTGCCGGGCACGACCACGCTGCAGGCACCGCCACCGGGCGTCACCGCCGGCGCCTGGTGCTGGTCCTGGTTCTGACGCTGTCGGTGGTGGGCGTCCAGGTGGTCGGCGGCCTGATGTCCGGTTCGCTGGCACTGCTGGCCGATGCCGGGCACATGCTCACCGACGCCACCGGCGTCGCGATCGCCCTGATCGCCACCGTGATCGCTGCCCGGCCAGCTACCAACGCCCGCACCTTCGGACTCCAGCGCGGCGAGATCCTCGCTGCCCTGGCGAACGCAGTGCTGCTCGGCGTGCTCGCCGTGTGGGTCATCACGGCCGCGGTCCGCAGGTGGAACGACCCACCCGAGGTCGCCAGCGGCCTGATGCTCGTCGTCGCTGTCGCCGGCGCGACCGCGAACCTCATCAGCCTGCTCATTCTGCGCAGCGCACGCGAGGAGAGCCTCAACGTTCGGGGCGCCTACCTAGAGGTCCTCGGCGATCTGATCGGGTCCGTCGCTGTCATCATCGCCGCGGTCGTCATCACGACCACCGGGTACACCCGCGCCGACATCATCGCCTCGGTCGGCATCGGCCTGTTCATCCTCCCGCGCGCATGGTCGCTCCTGCGGGACGTTCTCGACGTGCTGCTCGAGGCGACACCCAAGGGCATGGATCTGGACCGGGTCCGTGAGCACATCCGCGGCGTACCCGGGGTGCTCGACGTGCACGACCTCCACGCGTGGACCATCACCAGCGGCGTGCCGGTGCTGTCCGCGCACGTCGTTGTCGACGAGGAATGCATCGACACGGGCCGCACCGGACAGGTCCTGGACCAGTTGGCCGCCTGCCTAGGTGAGCACTTCGACACCGACCACTGCACCTTCCAGCTCGAGCCCGCCGGCCACGGCTCACACGAACCTCACCAACACGACTGAGGCCCGCGGTCAAGATCGTGAACCCGGGTGAACAACGGACCGTTCGCGCGTTCACGTGGACGCACGGTCATCGGCATGAGGGCGAGACTCCGGGTGCGCGCCTTCCCCAAAGGCCTGCCCTTGCGGGCGAGGCGACCGCCCATAACGTCGGGGCAGGGAATGGCGTGGAGACATAACGCGACGTTTATGTTTCATACAAAGCGCGTTTGTCGTCGTCGTCGTCGTTGTCGAGATGCATCGAAGATTGCACGCTCGTGGGCGGGGTACTTTGCACAACTCGGGTCGTCCGGCATGGTCGTGCAAGATCCGCGAAGCCTCCCCTTCACGACCTTGGGCATCACCCGAGTGACCTAGGACTCGAGAGCGCCCTGGGTCAACTCATCCTCGGCCTCGCACCAGTGATCCCCAGAGTGACCGGACGCAAGCCGGCAGTGAACCCCTCCCGACTTGCGCCGTCCGTGCGGTAAGTACAGGCCGTCACACCAGTTGCTCGCGCTTGCCACGTTGCCTCCAGGTTTCGGATCGCGCGGACGGAAAGGGCCGAGTAGCCGGCTATGGGCAGTCGACGTCACAGCTGGTGCAGTGCCAGTCGTTTCGGTTCTCACACCACAAGTAGGTCTTGGCGCCACAATCGACGCACTCGCCGTGTGGCACGCTCTCAAGATCCACGGGCCGACCTGGCTTCCTTCTTCAACTTCGCCATCTTCTCCAGAAGGCTGGCCTTCTCGTTGAGGCGCTTGGCCTCTGCCCGGAGTTCCCGCGGGGTACGGTTCTTCGCGCCTGGCGTGCGTCCCATGTGTCCTCCTGGCGGTTATCAGTAAGATATTTCTACGGTACTTCAGTTCCGTAGGACGTTAGTGGATCTGCCCTGCAACGGACAACGGGTCGTCTTCCGCCAGATTGGGCGCGGAGGGTGGCCGCCGCTCAAACCGGCGCATCCGGCTCGGCGAAGTCGTTGAAACCATCGCGGCCACTTCGCTGGCGGTCGGCTCATCGGCAGCAGCAAGGCCAAGGTCAGCTCTGGCCTCACGGACGATTTCCCCGACCGGCCGCTGTAGCGAACCGTGAGTGCTGATCTCCGGACGAGCGGCCGACACGGGCATCAGCACCGTACCGTCGGTCACGAACACTCCATACGCGACCGATCACGGGAGACCAGTTAGTCGATGGCCAAGGTTCAGCGCGAAACCTTCCACATCATCGACGGACGTGGAGGCGGACCAGTGCCGCGCTCTGGCATCTATGCCGTGTTGGACACCAACGTGTTGTCGGCAATGGAAAGTCTGAGCAAGAGGGGATACCGCGACGACATCCTCGAGCACCGTCGGGCGGCTCACCTGCTGCGCTGGTTCCTCGAACTGGACGTGGACTACGTGAGCACAGACTTCGCAATCGTCGAGGGCGCCGGGTTCCACGCCGGCGGGGTTAGCCTGCACAACGTGCTTTTTCGCAGCGTCCCGTTCGAGGCGCTGCGCCGGCTGGACGAGCCGGAGTTGGAGAGCTTCCTGCGTTCCGGAACTGGAATCCTGGCCCATATGCCCAGCACCGCGCTGGAAGAGCACTACGCAAACCTTCTCGATCAAACCCAAGAAACCATGCGCACCACGTTCGGTCCCGCGTACCTCGTCGCGCTCGAACTGCGCGCCGCCTTCCGCGACGGCGCGCCACCACCTGAGACGATCAACCGCGTCATCGACCTCCTCGCCAAGGATCTGAATGTGGTGCCCGGTGTGCCGTGGGCTGCGGCCACACTGTTCTGCTTCGGCACAAACAAGGTGCGGCAGGCCATGGCGCACAAGGTCCTGAAATGCGCGAATCCAGCAGCCCGCAAGTCGGTCCTCTCCGGGGCATGGGACTTGGCCTACCTCCAGTTCCTGACACTGCTTCGAACACAGGTCAGCCACTTTGCTGCCACCGATATATCCACCCCGGTGGTGATTACCGATGACGACGGACTCGCAGATCTCGCAGCCTTGCTCCCAGCAGAGCACGGAGGAATCGCAATCGACGAGGCCCTGATCGATCCCAAACATCGCCGACACTGGCACGCCGCTCATAGAGCGATGTCCGACTTGAGGTCGACCGCGGTGCCAGGTGAGCCCGACTTAGCCACAATCGAGGCGCTAGCTCGAGGGCGGGAGGAGCGGCTCGGGATCGAGCCCTCGCGCCTAAAAGTGCTGCCTCCTTCGGTCTCCCCCGAGCCAGACAAGGCGCTGCTTTTGGCATTGCTCGATGCGTTGCCCCTTCGCGGAGCGGACCTGCTCACGCGGTTGGCCGATATTCGGGCTTGTCATCCAGGTGACCTGCTCTTTGCCGGCGTGCAGATGGTCGGGCCGCTCACGATGGACAACGCGACCGCCCGCGGTCGCAGCACTAGTGCCACTCTCGAATCGGTGGTCACTCGGGTACGGCGCGACACCGAAGTCACCGGACCACAAATCGGGGAGATGCTAGTGGCGGCGGCCGTAAGGCAAGACCACATCAGCGGCAATGCGCTTCTCGAGCGCGTAGAGGTGGTGCAAACCAGCCTCTACGGTCCAGCGCTGGTCTATGTCGCGGTCTTTTTGCAAGAACTGCTGACCGACACAGCCGAGTCTCGCGGAGAGGAACTCGCCAACGTCCTACAGCGACTGAGCCACCGAGTACGAGACGGGGTGCCAGATGGCGGCGCACACTCTACGGATGAGGCCGACTGACCTCACCTCCCTTCAGAAGCGCGCCCCCTGCCCCCATGAAGGTCATACCGCGTCAAAGTGGGCGAAGTGATGCGGCTTGGTCGCCTCGTCGCGTACGCCTGGCCGGGTTCCAGTGTCGGCCCGGCCGCCCAAGTCGCGGCCGTTGAAGCAGGTCAGCGGTATTGGGGAACTGCCCCCTACCCCAGATCGGAGCAGACACCCATGCCCGCCCTGACCGCCTGCCCCTCATGGATCACGCAGCGCTACCACCCCAATGGACTTGACCGCCCGCATGGCAAAAACCGAGCAGGTCACTGCTCCGGCCTCGGGCCTGCTTCGACCAGAGCTGGGGGCGTCACGAGGCGTGATGGGAGCGTCCCGTCTAGTTCTTGAATGCACTTCACGCAGACCTCGGCGCACCGGCCCACCATCGCCTCGGTCACCACAATGTCGTACCCCACTCGGGCCACTTCGGCAGCAGTGAGTCGGTTGTAGACATCCGACTTGCGCTGCGAGTGTGTGAGTTCGCCGCGACGATGCATGATGGCGTTGCGGGCGTCGTAGAACCCCCACATCGGCGTGAATGATGGGCAGTCGTCCTCGATCGCGGCACTAAAACTCTTGCTCCATGCTTTGATCTTGTTCGGCCAGGACGTGATTGAGCCGGGCTTGCATCCAGCGTCGAGCAAGACGGATTCAGCGTACTGCTCGACTATGCCGACAATGTTCGCGACCGCCAGTTGAGTGGTCCGGTCACCGAACCCGTCCTCAGGGCCGCCGAATCTCCCTGCGCGCCAGGTCGCGATGTCGGCCCTCCGGACGACCCCGTATACGTGAGCCACGAGCCTGATGTCGCTGACTGCGTTCTCCGCGAGGTCGCTCAGATGCACGAGGGGGTCAGGCATTCGACTGACCCAACTCGAAGGCCCACCGCACCCATTCGTCCTCCGCGACGAGGGTCGCCGCACCGGCATGCCCGGTCGGAGCAATCGCTCCGAGCGCACGAGCGACGAAGGGGCGGCCGGTCTCTGTCATGCCGTCGAACATGGCCACCAGCTCATCGGCGGTTACAAGGCCTTTGTCGGCCATGGTGAAGGCAAGGCCAGCGATGACCGGCTCAGTACTTTTCGGATCGTTCCAGACGCCTTCGAGCCACGTCCTCTGCACGGAACCTGCTCCGTACGAGTCGGCTACTTCGCGCAATGACGGCGCTACCCACCACGCCTGCCAAGGTGTGAGGTAAGGCTCCTCACTGAGGAATTGCTCAAACCAGGCAACGGTCATCGCTGGTTCATCGGTGGCATGTTCGAGATATCTGGAAACGAACGGGGTGAGCGTCTGCTCGACCCGCAGAATCAGGCTGCACGAGTTAAGAATGTCGGGGTCAGTCGGTTGCGTCCAAAGAACGGGCAGTGCCCGCCGCAAGAGGTCCGCGAGCACTCCCATCCTGTCCTGCTCGTCCCGATCGAGGCTATCCGCGCGTCGCGCCAGCTCCTCCCAGTCGTCAAGCACCTGGCGTGCAGCGGCAACAGTGGCAGCGTCTTGCTCGACCTCCAATTCAAATTCGTCAACTTCAAACTTGTCGCCGCCGTAAGGGCTGGAAGACCAGCCACTCAGGTCCATCTCGACCTGCTCTGAAATCTCCTCCATGGTCTGGTCTCGGCGCACCAACGCCGCTTTGTACGTGTCACGCAGTCGAATGACAGTCTTGGAGTCATTGAGCGCCAGCCCGACCGCTCGGCATTCACGTTCCAGCGAGTCGACAGCATTGAGGGCGTCACGCCATGAGTCGGCCGCGATTCGGAAGTCGTCGTTGTACCGCCATACCGTCAGCCCCTGGCGGATGAGTCGCCGTTGAACTACGGACAGGTATGCCTCGGCAAGAGCGTCGGATGGGCCGGACTGTTGCGGTAGGCCGTAGGAGCGTCCGACAACGCCGGCAAGAAGCCCGGTCAGCGCGTCAACACCGTCCGAGTCGCCGGTGCGTGCCAAGAGTTCGCGGGCCAAGAGTCCGTGGTCGATGTATTGATAGCAGGCGGTGACATCGGACGACACAACGTACTTCGGCGCGCTCGCCGCTTTCAGTGGCGCCGTTAGGAACTCGTCATACGCCTCGCCGGAGCGGTCCGGTTCGGCGAGCTTGTCCTTCCAGCGGTTGACTAGCGCCCTGTAGAGCACCCTGTCGCGAATGGCGAGTTCTGCAACTGGGCGCACTCCGTGCCTTTGCTTTCGAACGGACACGATTCGGCCGGGCACAGGGGCGAACTCAACGGTGCATCGGCGAAAGGCCCACTCGTCGGCTCCTTCATGCATCCACAGCCCCCACATCGGGCCGTCGTGCGGTATGAGCGACCGGGTCGCGAACGATTCGTCCGCCAAGGCCTGGTTGAAGTTCTCGACCGTAAGTAGGCCCTCGGCAATCCGCATGGCACTACCTCACCACGTCCCGGCGGATCTGGGCTGCATCTGGCCACCTCTGCGCCGCTGGGCCACATGACCGAACACGCCGCCATCTGTGGGTTCGCATTGCAGGTTGGTACCCGGCGCTAGGCGTTGCTACGCGTCTGCTCGGGCACAGCACGGCGACAGGTCACGGGCGCTTGTGGAAGGCGGAAGGGCCGCTGCTGGCGCGTCTTCGCCATGGGCGTAGGTCTTGACGATCACTCTGTCGCCGGATCGCACCCAGGTCATGAGGCGAACTCGGGTTGCCCCTTCTTCCCCGCCTGGGTGGGGGAGGGGCGGCAGGCCGTCGGCGTATGCAATGAGGCCATTGGGACACGGCATCTCGTGGTCTACAACGAAGGCTGGCATGCTCTCCGACGCCTGAAGCGCGAGACTCGTCATGGGTCCGGTGACCCAGTAAAGCTCTCCCAGTTGGACCTTCGTCTGGACGTCTCGGTTCTCCTGCATCTCGGCGACGATCCGGCGCTCGCGCTCGGTGACGTCCGGCCCGGCTCGCAGCACGTGCTCTTCTAGAGAGCGGAGGATGGCGGGGTCGAGGCCAGCGCGGCGTTCCAGGCTGTTCTGTTCGGCGATCATCTCGTCGCGGATGGTCGGAAGGTAACTGGCACGCCAAGGCGTCGACACGACTCTTGCCTAAGACCCGTAGGGCGGCCGGGTCGTGGCCGGCGCGTTGGCGCCGACGCGCCCCAGGACTCGCCTATCGGCACTTGACCACAGCTGGGCTCGAGCCAGTGGCGCCCGGCGTAGGGCTCTGCGACCCGCGGCGTACACATCGTCGACGGCGGCGCCGAGGACCTCGTTCCTTCTGGTACGCCACCCGTCCCTGCTCCACTGGCTAGCCATGGCTTCGTCTTCCAGTCTCACCAAGCACCTATCGAGTTCGGCGGCGGCCGTCACTACAGGCGAGTCTTCCAGCAGTTGGATGGTGTTGATCACCATGTTCACTCTGTCGCGGATGGTGGCCATCTCGGAACTCGCCAACGCAGGTCCTTTGGACCCTTGCCCGTCGCCCTCGGGAAGCAGGGCAAGGCCACCGATCGCCAGGACGGCGGAGTGGGTAGCGGCGAGAAAATCCCCGATTCGCTTGGCGCGCTGATCGTCCAAAGCTTCCGTACGTGTCTGTCGCCTCGCAATCAGTTGGGCAAGGAGCGCGACGCCTCCGGCCACGAGTGCACCGACCAAGGCTGCGAAAACCTCAGAGGTCATGGGTGGGACTCTAGCGTCGTCGGTGCTCGACGCCTCTAGCACCTGGGCGCGGCATAACGACGAGGGCCAGACGCGCCCGAGATGCATAACGTCGGGTGATTCTTGGAATCAAGGACCGTTCTTACAAGATTGGGTGCCCGTCGACATCGACACTGCCGCCGCCTCCTAGAAAGAGGAGGGGGCTCAGAAGCCGCCTTCGCGGGCCATGTTGTTGAACCGGCTGTAGTGCCCTTGGAACGCCAGGACGATGTCCTTCGTCGGACCGTTTC
>Ga0116152_10004644_pt1 | contig 10807 bp, 9 predicted proteins | sample AD_UKC119_MetaG_FD_89894 | JGI IMG/M metagenome (GOLD analysis project Ga0116152, IMG submission 89894) | Active sludge microbial communities of municipal wastewater-treating anaerobic digesters from Hong Kong - AD_UKC119_MetaG | ecosystem: Engineered > Bioreactor > Anaerobic > Digestate...
GCACGCTGCTGGACGAGCTGGAGCGCACTGGCAAGGGCACGGGCCTGGCGACGCTGTGCATCGGCTCGGGCATGGGTGCCGCGACGATCATCGAACGGGTCTGACCCATGGCCGGGATCGACGCACGCGCCGTCTACGAAGCCCATCTGAGGGCAGCGTCGCGTGCGGCGTTCTCGGGCGACCTGCGCGGGTTGCTCGCGCGCTTTGCCATTCCGTCGCAGATTGCGATGGCCGACCGGTCGATCGTCATCACGTCGAGCGAGGAGCTGGACCTAGCCTTGCAGGACTATGTTCATCGCCTGCAAGCCGAAGGGATCACCGACGAACGCGAATGGTGCGACGACGCGGTGGTGGTTCGGGGCATGCCGGACCTCATCTCTGGCCGGCACACCACCGAATGGCATTTTGGCGACGGTCGCCCGCCCCGGCGGTTCGGAAACCGGATGGTCCTGCTGCGCCATCCCGAGGGCTGGAAACTGCTTTGGCTGCGAAGCGATCTGGCCTGCGACGAGATGGAATTGCTCAGCGCCGAGTTCGTGGCCGCGCAGGCGCTGGCCTTCAAACCCCTCAATTCGGGACGGCGCCGTGACGGCGCACCGTCCTGACAGTCCCTGATCCAAGGAAATCGAGATGACTGAATTCCATTATGCCCTGGACGCCGACGGCGTCGCCACCATCACCTGGGACGTGCCCGGGAAATCCATGAACGTCATGTCCTTTGAGGGCCTGCGCGAGTTGGAGGCCTGCGTTGACAGGGCGCTGTCCGACGCGGCCGTCAAGGGCGTCGTCATCACCTCGGGCAAGGCCGACTTTGCCGGCGGCATGGACCTGAACGTGCTGGCCGACATGCGCGACAACGCCGGCGACAATCCGGCGCAGGGCCTGTTCGACGGCATCATGGCGATGCACGCGCTGCTCAGGAAGATCGAGCTGGCCGGCATGGACCGCAAGACGCAAAAGGGCGGCAAGCCGATCGCCGCCGCCCTGCCCGGCACCGCAATGGGCATCGGTCTGGAACTGCCGTTGTCGTGCCACCGCATCTTTGCCGCCGACAACCCCCGCGCGCAGATCGGCCTGCCGGAAATCAAGGTCGGCATCTTCCCCGGCGCCGGCGGCACCACGCGCCTGTCGTGGAAACTGGGCGCCATGGCCGCCGCGCCGCTGCTGTTGGAAGGCAAGTCGAACAACCCGGCCAAGGCCAAGGCCGCCGGCGTCATCGACGAGGTCGTTCCCGCCGATCAGCTGATGGCCGCCGCCAAGGCCTGGGTGCTGGGCGCCAAGGACGCCGACCTGGTCAAGCCCTGGGATACCAAGGGATACAAGGTGCCTGGCGGCGCCCCCTATTCGGCCCCCGGCTTCCCGACCTTCGTCGGGGCCTCGGTCATGGTGCACGCCAACACGTGGGGCGTCTATCCCGCCGCCAAGGCGCTGCTGTCGGCCGTCTACGAGGGGTTGCAGGTGCCCTTCGACACCGCGCTCAGGATCGAGGCCCGGCATTTCGTCAGCGTGCTGATGAACCCGTCGTCCAGCGCGATGATCCGCAGCCTGTTCCTGAACAAGGGCGCGCTCGAGAAGGGCGCGAACCGCCCCGACGTGCCCGACGAAAAGGTGTCCAAGGTGGGCGTTCTGGGCGCCGGCATGATGGGCGCGGGTATTGCCTATGTCAGTGCGGCGGCCGGCATCGAGGTCGTGCTGCTCGATTCCACCATCGAGGCGGCGGAACGCGGCAAGGCCTATTCCACCGGCATCCTGGACAAGGCGATCAAGCGCGGCCGCAGCACCGAGGAAAAGAAAGCCAGGCTGCTGGGCCAGATCACCACGACGACCGATTACGCCGATCTTCAGGGCTGCGACCTGATCGTCGAGGCGGTGTTCGAGGACCCCAAGGTCAAGGCCGAAGTCACCGCCAAGGCCGAGGCCGTGATCCCGGAAACGGCGATCTATGCCTCGAACACCTCGACCCTGCCGATCACCTCGCTGGCGCAGGCCTCGAAGCGGCCGGAACAGTTCATCGGCATCCACTTCTTCAGCCCGGTGGACAAGATGCTGCTGGTCGAGATCATCAAGGGCGCGCAGACCGGCCCGCGCGCGGTGGCCAAGGCGCTGGACTATGTCCGCCAGATCCGCAAGACGCCGATCGTCGTGAACGACGCGCGGTTTTTCTACGCCAACCGCTGCATCATTCCCTATATCAACGAGGGGATGCGCCTGGCCGCCGAAGGCACGCCGATGCCGATGGTCGATCACGCCGCGCAGTTGCTGGGCTTCCCGGTGGGGCCGCTGCAACTGGTCGATGAGACCTCGCTCGATCTGGGGGCCAAGATCGCCAAGGCGACCAAGGCGGCGATGGGCAACGACTATCCCGACGACGCCGTGGACGAGGTGGTGTTCTGGATGGTGGACGAGGGCCGCCTGGGCCGCAAGACCAAGGCCGGGTTCTTTGACTATGACGCGGCCGGCAAGCGCCTGGGTTACTGGAAGGGCTTTGGCCAGAAGTATCCCGCGCAGGACGGCGCCGACCTGACCGACGTTCAGAACCGCCTGATGATGGCGCAGGTGCTGGAGGCCGTGCGCGCGCTGGAAGAAGGCGTTCTCGAGGACATCCGCGAGGGCGACGTGGGCGCGATCCTGGGCTGGGGCTTTGCTCCCTGGTCGGGCGGTCCCTTTGGTTGGCTGGACATCATTGGCGCGGCCAAGGCCGTGGCGATCTGTGACGACCTCTCGGCGCGCTACGGCAAGCGGTTCGCCTGCCCGCAGATGCTGCGCGACATGGCGGCCAAGGGGCAGACCTTCTACGGTGCGAACGCGGTGCAGACCGCGGCCTGAGGCGCCGTCGCCCCGGGGCATCCGTGCGTGCCCGCCGAACGAACAATGGAAAAGGGCCCCGCGGGGCCCTTTTCACGTTCCGGTGCCGGGATCAGTGCGCGGCGTGCATCGCGGCGACCAGGCGGCGGCTTTGCGCCTCGGTCAGGCGCTGATACGTGCCGTGCGATCCCCAGGCCATCAGTTCCTCGGCGGTGCGCACGGTCTCGGTGTGGCGCGCGGGGCAATGGGCCAGCAGCGTGCCGTTCACATAGACCACTTCGTCGCCGTCGAATTCCAGCGTCACCGTCGTGATTTCGCGCGCCGGGGGAACCCGGGAAATCCCGCGGAAACCGTCCAGAGCTCCGGCGGACACCACCGTGAAAGCGTCGCCATACAGGGCCTCGGCCTCGTCGGATTCGATCAGCAGCGCCTGTTCGGGCAACACCCGCATTTCGGTTCGGTTGCCCAAAGCCCGAGCCGGGATCTGCAACGGCCAGGCCGCCCGGGGGGCATCATGCGCGGCGGTCCACAAGGTCGAGACCGAAACCGATTTCAGCAGCTGCATCCCGTGATCGAAGGTCACCACCCGATCCCCGGGGCGCAGATCCTCGACCGGCAGCCAACCCAGATCGGTCGCGACCAGCGAGCCGGCGATCAGGCCCTCGGCGACCGAACCGGAATCGTTCCGGCCCATGCCTGCGTCACTGGCGGCGTCAAAGGTCCCGTCCCAGGCATTGCCGCGATCGGCAAACGCAAAGGGAATTGTCGCCCGGAAATCACTCAAACCACCCATCCAACTCTGCAACATGGTCTGTCCTTTCGTGAACACCGTTTGCATTCGATGGGTCCATACAACCGCCGGGAGGTGGCGAAGACGGGGAACGATTAAGGTAAATTGGTGATCTTTTCAGAAACCGATCCGTTGAAACGGCCACATTGGGGCCATTTCCGGCGAAATATGGCGAACAATACCCCCAAGGTTTGGGGATTGGTTCCAGATGACAGGGAAATGGCGCGACCTCAGCGTCCGCGCACCGCGATCATCACACCGGCAGCAACGATCAACCCCATGCCCACCCATGCAACCGCGGCGATAGTTTCGCCCCATAGAAACCAGCTCCATGCGGCCGAGATCGGCAGGATGACATATTCGAAGATCGACACCCGGCTGGCCTCGGCCAGTTGATAGGCCTTGACCATGCAGCCCACGGCAACCATCGACCCGGCCGCCTGCACAAAGGTCCAGAACAGGACCTGGCCGTTCGGCAGAACCCAGCCGCGCAGGATGAACCCCTCGGCGCCGGCCGGAACCGCCGGGTGCCACAGCGCCAATCCCGCCAGGCCCGCAACACCCGCAACGCCCAGCGCCAGGAAGAACCCCAAGGTCATCGCCGCGGCGCTTTCCTGCGGGCACCATTCGCGCGTCGCCAGATTGCCCAGCGCATAAAGCGCCCCCGCCCCGACCGGCAGCAGGCTGGCCCAGCCCAGCGGCGAGTCCGCGCCGGGTTGCAGCACCAGCACCACGCCCAGAAAGCCCAGCGCCACGGCCGCGATCCGCACCGGCCCCAGCGCATGGCCGAACCAGAAGCGCGAAAAGATCAGCACGAAAATGGGCGCGGTGAACAGGCCCGCCGCGGTCTGCGCCACGCTCAGAAAGGCCAGGCAACCGAAATAGATCAGCATCGCGCCGGCGTGAATCGCCGAACGCAGCGCCAGCGCGCGCGTGTCGCGCGCCGCCAGACGCAACCGCAAGGGCCGCGCGGCCAGCACGAACAACGCCGCCGCCATGGCCGTGCGCATCGCGTGGAACTGCCACAGACCGACATCGGCGGCGATGAGACGCACGAAATTGTCGGTGAAACCGATGAGCAGCGCATAGACCAGAACCGTGCCACCTGCGGCCAGCGTGTGGTTGCTCGGCGTGTCGGTCATGTTCGAGGCCCCTTTCCGGCGGCGCCAAAGGCCGCCAATATGCCCAATCAGAGGAACCTGCGCTTGGCAAGAGGGAGCACGCGATGGGCTGGCTGGCGGATGAATCGGGACTGGACAAATGCGCGGCCAATTATGTGCCTCTGACGCCGTTGTCGCATCTGCAGCGCGCCGCCGACATCTTTGCCGACCGCGAGGCACTGGTCTATGGCACGCAGCGCTGGACCTATCGCGCCTATCACGCGCGCGTTTCGCGGCTGGCGTCGGCGCTGGCGGGGTTGGGGGTCAAGCCGGGCGACGTTGTCGCCACGCTCTTGCCCAATATCCCCGCGCATGCCGAGGCCCATTTCGGCGTGCCCGCCTGCGGCGCCATCCTGAACGCGATCAACACGCGACTGGATCTGGATACGGTCGCCTATATCCTGGAACACGCCGGCGCCAAGGTCGCACTGGTGGATTCCTCGCTGGTCGATCTGGTCGAACGGGCCTGCATCATCATCGGCGGTGGCCCGCGCATCATCGAGGTGCCCGACGAACAGGCCGGCGTTGCCGCAAGCGGGCGCCACCTCATCTATGAGGACCTGCTCGCGGGCGGCGATCCCGCCTGGGCCTGGGTCATGCCGCAGGACGAATGGGAATCGCTGGCGCTGAACTATACCAGCGGCACGACCGGGCGGCCCAAGGGCGTGGTCTATCACCACCGGGGCGCCTATCTCAGCACGCTGAGCCAGCCGATCAGCTGGCGGATGACGCTGTATCCGCGCTATCTGACCATCGTGCCCATGTTTCACTGCAACGCCTGGTGCCACCCCTGGATGATCCCGGCCCTGGGGGGCGCGGTGATCTGCCTGCGCGACATCACCGCGCGCGGGATCTACCAGGCTGTCGCACAGGAAAAGGCCACTCATTTCGGCGGCGCGCCGATCGTGCTGAACACCATCGTCGGCGCCAACGAGGCCGAACGCCTCCCCTTTGACCATGTGGTCGAGGTGTTCACGGCCGGGGCCCCGCCCCCGGCGGCGACGCTGGCCGCGATCGAGCCGCTGGGCTTCAATGTCACCCAGGTCTATGGCCTGACCGAAACCTACGGCCCCGCCACCGAATGCACCTGGCACGAGGGGTTCGACGCCCTGCCGCAGGCCGAACGCGCCGCCGTCAAGGCGCGCACCGGCGTGCTGATGCCCTTCATGGAAGACATCACGGTGCTGGACCCGCAGATGCGCCCCGTGCCCCGCGATGGGGCCGCGCTTGGTGAGATCATGCATCGCGGCAACGGCGTGATGAAGGGCTATTTCCGCAACCCCGAGGCGACGCGCGCAGCCTTTGACGGCGGCTATTTCCATTCGGGCGACATCGCGTTCCGGCACGAGGATGGCTATATCAAGATCGCGGACCGCTCGAAGGACATCATCATCTCGGGTGGCGAGAATGTGAGTTCGGTCGAAGTCGAGGGCGCGCTGGCGCATCACCCGGCGGTCTCGTTGTGCGCGGTGGTGGCGAAGCCGGACGACAAATGGGGCGAGGTGCCCTGCGCCTTTTTCGAGTTGAAAGCCGGCGCTGAAGCCACCGAGGCCGAGTTGATCGCTTTTTGCCGCGAGCGTCTCGCCGGGTTCAAGACACCGAAACGCATCGTGTTCCACGAATTGCCCAAGACCTCGACCGGAAAGATTCAGAAGTTCGAATTGCGTGCGTTGGCAAGGACCCTGTGAGAAGGCGGCGTGAGCAGGCAGCGGGGGCTGCCGCCCCCGCACCCCCGCCCCAAGGGGGGCACGCCCCCCTTGGGAAACCCCGTGGCCCGGTTTCGACACGATGAAGCAGTGGTGAAGGGCCCGTCTCTGGTGCCGGGGCCCGGGGTGCGGTAGCATGGGGCAAACCCGCAGCAAGAGAACCGGGACGGCACTGAGGCATGACGGCGCTTGAAAAATACGCGCGGCTCGAAGGGCCCGGTGTCTGGCGTGCCGGAGCCGATGCCCAGCGGCGCGATGTGGTCGTGTCGCTGGGTGAATCCAGCCTGATGATCGCCGACACGCGGTCCGGGCAGGCCTTGAGCCATTGGTCCCTGCCCGCCGTGCAGCGCCTGACGCGGGGCACGCGTCCGGCGGTCTATGCCCCCTCGATCGAAAGCGAAGGCGAGACGCTGGAAATCGACGACGCCTTGCTGATCGAGGCGCTGGAAACGATCCACAGCGCGCTGGCCCCCCGCCCTCCGACGCGCTGGTTGCGCCTGGGCATGATCGGCGCCGTGGCCGTTTTGGCCGTCGCCGCGGCGCTGTGGGTTCCGGGTGTCCTGGTCGAGCGCACCGCCGCAATCGTGCCGCCGGCGATGCGTGCGCAGATCGGCCGCGAGGCGCTGGATGGCATGACATTATCCGCCGCAAGCGCGCGCCTTTGCGCCAACCCCGAGGGGCGGCAGGCGCTGGCCACGCTGCGCACCCGTGTTCTGGGTGCCGATTGGCGGGTCAGCGTGGTCAGCGGCGTGCCGGGGTTCGAGATCGCCTCGCTTCCCGGGCGGCAGATCGTGCTGGGCGACGACCTTGTCTCGCGCCTGGACAGCGGCGAGGCGCTGGCCGGATGGCTGGCGGCCGAGGCCCTGGACATTGAGGCCCATGATCCGTTGATCGAGGCGCTGCACTATGCCGGCACCCGGGCCACAGTGACGCTGCTGGTCACCGGAACCTTGGCCGAGGATGCCCTGAGGGGGTATGCGCTGCAACGGTTCGCCCGCCCGCCCGCGATGCCCGAGGCCGAGGCCCTGGGCGGCTGGCTGGACGGATTGGGCGTCTCATCGACCGCCTATGCGCTGTCGCTTCCCGATGGGTGGCAGGAATTGGCGCAGCGTCTGGCGGATCGCACGGCGACGGCGCCACGCACGGGCGAGCGGCTGCTCAGTGACGGCGAGTGGCTGACGGTGCAAGGCATCTGCGCAAACTGACCCCCTCGTGCCCCGGGGCACGAGGGGGACGCGCGGGGGGCCGCGCGGGGGGCCGCGATCAGCGGATATAGGCGTCGGAATAGCCCAAAGCGCGCGCCGCACCCAGCGCGGCGCTGAGTTCCGCACGCGACGAGAACGGCCCGGCCAGCACGACCTGCACCTGGCGGCCGCCGCTGGTGGCCTGCCCGGTGGCGACCGGCATTCCCTGGGCTTGCAGCCGCGAGATCGTGGCGCGTGCATTCGCCGCGACCCCGAAGGTGCCGATCTGGACATACTGGCCGTTGCTCATGTGTCCGCCCGTCGGCGTTGTATCGCGACGGCTGGCGCGGCTGTCGATCGGCGCAGTGGCGCCCATGGTGGACACCCGCGCACGCGGCGCGGCCCGCTGCGGCTGCGCCGAGGCGCCGTGGAGGTAGGGCTCGGGCCAGCGCGGCGCATAGGGCGGGGGCAGCATGTAGACGTTGTTGTCGGGCGCGGGATAGGGGTTCGCGCCGTCCCAAGGCTGCCACTGGCCACCGTTGGGCGACTGCTGGCGCAGCGCGTCGGCCGGGTGTTCAGCCTGCGGACCGCAGCGCAACGGCAGATCGGGGCGCACGGGCGAGGGCACGGCGTAGAGCTGGCTGTGGGGCGAATAATTGGTGCAGGGCGACGGGCCGGTCTGGTCATAGAAGCTCCAGCGGCGATCCAGCGCGCTGGCCTGAGCCTGATAGACCTGCGCAGGGCGGCTGCGCCCTTGCTCGGGCGGGACGGACCAGGGGGCGTTGCGGCGGCCCGTCGCGGGGGCGGCCTGCGCGGTGCGGACGCGCGCCGGCGCGGTCGCCGCAGCGGCGGTCGCGGTCCGGGCGGGCGAGGCCGCGCGCACGGTCACCGGTGCCGGCGTGGCGGCCGCGACCCGCGCGGCCCCCGACGGGGCGCTGGGTTCGAACCCGCACATCGGGCGACGGTCATCGCCATACCGCGGCACCCACGAGGTGGCCCCGTTGAAGCCGGCACGAATGAACACGCAACCGTTCGAGTCGACATACTGCGACTGCGTGTAGCTGGCAGGCGGGATTTCAGCCGGCGTGCGGCCGGCTTGCGCCTGGGCCATCGCCGCCGAGAGGACCACGGCTACCGCCGCCGTGGAAAGAATTTTGGCAACCATTATCAACCCCCTGTTACCTTGAGCCAAGGATGCAACGGCGGCGACGTGGAGTAAAGCCTTAAGTTCCGGTCACTTGGTGCCGAACATCCGGTCACCGGCATCGCCCAGCCCGGGCACGATATAGCCGTGGTCGTTCAGGTGATCGTCCAGCGCGGCGGTGACGATGCGCACGTCGGGGTGGGCCTGCCGCATCCGTTCGACCCCCTCGGGCGCCGCCAGCAGGCACAGGAAGATGACATTCCTGGCGCCCTGCGCCTTGATCAGGTCGATCGCCGCGGCCGAGGAATTGCCAGTCGCCAGCATCGGGTCCACCACGATCGTCCAGCGTTCCGCCAGATCGGGGGGCAGTTTGCAATAGTATTGCACGGGCGTCAGCGTCTCGGGGTCACGGTAGAGGCCGACAAAACCGACCCGCGCCGCCGGGATCAGTTCCAGAATTCCGTCCAGCAGCCCGTTGCCCGCGCGCAGGATCGACACCAGCGCCAGCTTGCGCCCCTCGAGCATGGGCGCATCCATCGGGCACAGCGGGGTTTCGATCCTGACCGTCGTCAGGGGCAGGTCGCGCGTCACCTCATAGGCCAACAGCATCGAGATCTCGCGCAGCAACTGGCGAAACTTCGAGGTCGAGGTCGCCTTGTCGCGCATGATGCTGAGCTTGTGCTGCACCAGGGGATGGGTGACGACGGTCAGGTGTTCGGTCATGCGCGGCCCTCGATGGTCTGGATGATGCGATTGCGGGTGCCCGCGTCGCAGAACGCGGCCCGGGCCGCATCGAGATTGATCGCGCGGAAATCTTCCTCTGTCCAGCCAAAGGCTTGCGCGAGGGCGTCGTATTCCCGCGTCAGCGTGGTGTGAAAGAACGGCGGATCGTCGGTGGACAGCGACACGCGCACCCCGCGATCCCTGAGCCGCGCCACGGGGTGGTCGGCAAAGGTCGGATAGATGCCCAGAAAGACGTTCGATCCCGGGCAAACCTCGAGCGTGACAGCGTCCTCGGCCAGCCGATCGACCAGCGCGAGGTCCTCGATCGCGCGGACACCGTGGCCGATACGTTCGGGGCGCAGATGATCCAGCGCGTCGCGCACGCTGTCGGGGCCGCCCCATTCGCCGGCATGGGCCGTCAGCCTGAGCCCGGCTTCGCGCGCGCAGTCGAAGGCCCAGGTAAAATCGCGCGGGTTGAACTGCTTTTCATCGCCCGCGATGCCGAAGCCGGTAATGAACGCGCCCGCCGTTTCCGCCGCGCAGCGGGCGATCGGGCGCGATTTCTCGGGGCCAAAGTGGCGGATCGGTGTGATGATCCCCCTGAGCGTGATGCCCATGGTCCGTTCGGCGTGCAACGCGGCCTCGTGGATGGCGTGCAGGTATTCCTTCCATGCGCCCACATCGCCGCCGCCGCAGAAATCGGGCGACAGGAAGGTTTCGGCATAGATCACCCCGTCCCTGGCGCGTTCTTCCAGCACCGCGGTGGTCAGGCGGCCGAAATCCTCGGGCGTCTGCAAGGTCGTCGTGGCGGCCTCGTAAACCTCGAGGAAATGCCAGAAATCGCGATAGGCATAACCGCCGTCTTCGGTGAAGATCCTTGAAATATCAAGGTTCTTTTCCTTTGCCAGCCCACGGATAAAGGCCGGCGGCGCGGCGCCTTCGAAATGCAGGTGCAGTTCCACCTTGGGCAAGGCGGGATCGATACGGTCCGTCAAAGAAAGCTCCTTCCGGGACCGGTTTCCGACAGCCCCAAATGGGTCGCGACCGAGGCCGCGACATCGACAAAAGCGCACAGCCCGATCTCGCCCGTGCCCGCGCCCGCGACCAGAACCGGCACCCGTTCACGGGTGTGGTCGGTGCCGGTCCAGGTGGGGTCGTTGCCATGGTCGGCGGTGAACAGGGCGATATCGCCCGGACGCAGGCGCGCCAGGAAATCGGCCGCCGCCGCATCGAAGGTTTCCAATGCCTGCGCATAGCCTTCGACGTTGCGGGGGTGACCATAAAGCGAGTCGAAC
>Ga0116152_10004645_pt1 | contig 10807 bp, 6 predicted proteins | sample AD_UKC119_MetaG_FD_89894 | JGI IMG/M metagenome (GOLD analysis project Ga0116152, IMG submission 89894) | Active sludge microbial communities of municipal wastewater-treating anaerobic digesters from Hong Kong - AD_UKC119_MetaG | ecosystem: Engineered > Bioreactor > Anaerobic > Digestate...
AATATCCTCAGCTTCATTTCCCTGCTCGATAAGCTGAGCCGCTTTTAGCACCAGTAAACCCAGCGCTCCCGATAAATTTTTGGAATCGATAACATGAACCGGCTTTCCGAATTCTGTGCTGATGCGTTGCGCTGCTTTTTTACTGCTGGCAAAGGTTCCGCTAAACTGGCTTGTTAGGTGAATGGCAATAATGGCATCGTAATGCGACGCCAGATGCGAGTAAATATTCGTAAAAGACTGTTCGTTGACTTGAGCAGTTTTTGGAAAACTTTCGCTGGTTTCCAATAAATCGTAAAACTGTTCGGGCTGAATGGTTACTTTATCGAGGTAATGGTTTTCGCCAAAACTCAGATTTAGCGGGACAAGGTGCACCTGGTATTTATCGATCATTTCCTGAGGCAAATCGCAGGTGGAATCACTCACCAGGGCAATATTCCATTTTCGGTTGGTAACCGCTTCCTGCTGCCGCACCATATCGTCCACTTTCTGGAAACTGATGGTTCCGAATTCCTTTAACTGATGAAATAAATCGGCCGGTTGATCGGTGTGTATATGCAGACGGCACATTTTCTCTGATCCTGCTACCACTACCGAATCTCCGTTTTTACCGAGAACCTGCTGCAACTCTGCTTTTGTGATCTTTAAGTCTTTGATGATGGCTTCGGTACAATAACGCCAGGTAATGTGTTCGTGACTCAACTCTTCAGTATGAATAAGCGAAACCGGCTCGTGACTGGCCACCAGTTTCCGGATATTTCGGTGTTTCAGAAACTGAATAATTCCCTGCAGAAATAATACAAATCCTTTGGCCCCGGCATCAACAAAACCTGTTTTTTTCAGCACCTTCAACTTTTCTGTGGTTTCGGCAAGCGAGCGTTCCAGCACTTCCATCGAATCAATCAGCACTTTGGTAAACTCGTGGATGGCATCCTTTCGGCTGTGCAAAAACTCCGACCACTCGCGGATTACTGTTAACATGGTGCCCTCAACCGGGTTGGCAATGGCTTCATAAATATAGGGGATCGAATTTTTGACACTTTCGGCAAATTCGGTTAGTGTCAGCTTCTGTTTGTTTACGGTTTCGCTGTTCAGTCCGTGCAGGAACTGTGCAAAAATTACTCCCGAATTTCCGCGGGCGCCACGTAAAGCTTCATCGGCAATTTTGTTAACCGTTGTTTTATACGATTTGTGCGGTTCGATATTATCCATGACCCAGCGCACCGTTGACGCCAGGTTAGTACCGGTATCTTTATCATTTACCGGAAAAACATTAATGTGGTTGATTTCTGCCTGATGTTGTAAAATTCGGTTTCCGCCAGCCAGAAAGGCATAATAAAGCAATTTCCCGGTTACTACCGGAACTTCACTATCATTTATATTTCTGTTTATCAGCTGATCCATTTTGTAAGTTGAAATCCACAAAAAGCAACGGTTGCCGAAAGCAGGGTTCCCCAGGCAATGTCGATAATTACAAGGGGGATCGGCCAACCTTTTAACGTGGCAAGGTTGGTGAGATCGTAGGTGGCGTAGGTAAAAAATCCGAACAGGGCACCCATCAACAAAGCATGCTGAACGGATTGTTTACTGATGGCCGGATACACTGCAAATATGAGAATCCCTACCACAAAAAGCAGGTAAAAAACGATGGCCGCTGTCCAGTTGATCTTGTCGCTTAAAAAGTCGGCCAGGTACCTGGCGTATAAATTTTTAGCAATAACCCCCAGCCACAGCATATCCACTGCCAGAAATACGACAAAGGTTAACAGGTAACCTAAAAGCACTGTTTTTGCATTCATTACTCCACTTTTTGCTCCACTTTTATTAATGCAGAAGTATCGTATCCGCGCTGTTCGATGCGGTGCAAAAGATAGTTGTATACATTCGGTTCCAGTTGTGGTGTTCGGCTTAATATCCACAAATACTTGTCGGATTTGCTGCCGATAAGCGCCCACTGGTAATTTTCATCGAGTTCCAACACATAGTAATCGGCATAAAAAATCCAAAAGAAAGCTACCTTGAATTTGGCCTGTTCATTTTCAGGATCGGGAATTTTTGCTTTTCCTAAAGTTTCGGTGTATTCGCCGCCGAGCGAGTTTTTATAACCGCTGTTCAGCACTTTTATTTTCCCGTCAGGACGCATGGAATAATTGGCCGTCACCCCAACCAGTCCTCGTTCAAAAGGATGGTCGTAACGGGCAATTTCGTACCAGGTTCCCAGGTATTTAGGGAGTTCCAGTTCATTTGCCACACTTTTGTCTATCATATGTTTTTGTCCCGAACAGCTGAATAACAGGGTAATAAAGCTAATCATTACAAATGATTTAAACCAGATGCCTGCCGATTTTATTTCTTTTTCCATACTTAGTTGTTTAAACTTTACACAATAACACTAAACAAAATTTTTGGTTCGAAGAATGTCAAAAGAAATTTTTGTTTTAAAAATGTGTCTTATTATTCATATGTTTTAATACAGATGGAGCGATAGGTTATTGTGAAAAATACAGATTTTGAAGGAAAATATCTATTTTGGTCACTAAATCATTTGTATAAGGCATTTTGTGCATGTAGTTTTGTGTCTGGTTTTCATCGTGTTCATTAAAAATGAAGAAAAGTCAGCAAATTAAACCGAATAAAAAAAAATCAAAAAATATAGAACAAAATGAAGGATCTATTTACCACGCGTCTCGAAAAAGCTAAAGTTGAACACGAAGCTTTGATTACCCAAAAAAATGAGGCTCTTTTCTCAGAAAATGGAATTTACCAGCGTTATAAGAACCCAGTGCTTACCAGAGATCATATTCCTTTACATTGGCGCTTTGATCTGAACAAAAAAGCCAATCCGTACTTTATGGAACGAATTGGTTTTAATGCTGCTTTTAATGCGGGGGCTATCAAATTAAACGGAAAATACCTGATGGTGGTACGGGTGGAAGGCAACGACCGGAAATCATTTTTTGCAATTGCTGAAAGTCCAAACGGGGTGGATCATTTCAAATTTTGGGATCGCCCGATAACTCTGCCACAAACTGGAAATCCGGATACCAATGTGTATGACATGCGCGTAACCCAACACGACGATGGCTGGATTTACGGCGTTTTTTGCAGCGAACGGAAAGACCCGAATGCTCCGGAAGGTGATACTTCAAGTGCGGTGGCTGCTGCTGGTATTGCGCGTACCAAAGACATGGTGAACTGGGAGCGGTTGCCTGACCTGATCTCGACAACCGGACAACAACGAAATGTAGTGCTTTTCCCACATTTGGTTAATGGAAAATATGCGTTTTATACTCGCCCCCAGGATGGGTTTATAGATACTGGTAAAGGTGGTGGAATTGGCTTTGGACTGTCGGATACCATGGAAAAAGCAGAAGTGAAAGAAGAGGTAATTGTGGATGCCAAAACCTATCATACCATTTACGAGGTTAAAAATGGACTGGGACCTGCTCCGATTCGCACCAAACACGGCTGGTTACAGCTGGCACACGGGGTGAGGAATACAGCCGCCGGACTTCGCTACACCCTATACGTTTTTATGACTGATCTTGAAAAACCCTGGATTGTTACACACAAACCACATGGTCATTTTATTGCACCATTGAAAGAAGAACGCGTAGGAGACGTATCAAATGTTGTTTTTTCCAATGGATGGATTGAAGATGAAAATGGTACTGTTTTTATTTATTATGCTTCGTCGGATACCCGAATGCATGTTGCTACAACTACAGTAGATCAACTGGTGGATTATTGTATGAACACCCCGGAAGACAAACTGCACTCACATTTATCGGTTCAAACCATTAATGAGTTGATTGATCGAAATCGCGATTTTATGGATTTATTATAAGAATATCAAACAACTAAACTAACGAACATGAAAGCTTCAATACTACTGATTTTTTCGGTCCTGTTTTTTGTATTTTGCAAAGGGAACCCAGTTCCTGCCGATAAAAAAGCAACACCCGAAACGGTGAAACTCTATCAGAACCTGATGGAATTAAAGAAAAACGGGATGATGTTTGGTCACCAGGATGATCTGGCTTACGGTCATGGTTGGTATGATGGAGAAACAGGTCGTTCGGATGTAAAAGATGTATGTGGCGATTACCCGGCTGTTTTTGGTTGGGAACTGGGTCACCTGGAGTTGGGTGATGAGTTTAGCCTCGATTCGGTGTATTTTAAGGATATCCGAAAATACATACAAACGGTTTATGAAAAAGGAGGGGTGAATACCATCAGCTGGCATTTGCGAAATCCTTTAACCGGAGGATCGGCCTGGGATGTTTCTTCGAAAGAAGTGGTTGCATCCATTCTTCCCGGGGGAGAGAAGCATGAACTTTTTCTGACATATCTCGATCGGCTGGCTGCTTTTTTCGAAAGCCTGAAAACCGATGACGGAACAGCCATTCCTATTTTATTCCGACCTTATCACGAGCACACAGGGAGCTGGTTCTGGTGGGGAAAAAATCTTTGCACGGTTGAAGATTACAAAGCATTGTGGCGATTTACAGTTGATTACCTGCAAAACGAAAAAGGAATTCATCAACTTTTGTATACTTACTCCACTGATCGTTTTCAAGCCAAAGAAGATTATTTGGAAAGATATCCGGGCGACGATGTTATTGACATTTTAGGTTTTGATTTATATGACCGGGGCCCGGATTACCCAAAATTGTTGAACAATTGTGCCCAAAATGTTACTGAAATTGCAGCTGAAAAAGGAAAGCTTGCAACGGTTAGTGAAACCGGAGGTCCGATAGCCAGTGATACAACATGGTGGACAGAGAAAGTTTTAAAAACATTGAAGTCCTATGAGTTGTCGTATGTATTGGTGTGGAGAAACCCGTTTAATGCGACGGACCACAGTGCTTTTGCTCCTTATGAAGACAGTCCCGACTCGGAAGATTTTGTAAAGTTTTATAAGGACCCGGAGACCTTGTTTCTGCGGGATGTTAGTAAACAGAACCTTTATAAGTAATAAGTATTTTTAAAGTTATTCGAGTAAAGCGAACATAAGGATACATAAACAGATTATTTGCCTATTTAAACATGCCGTATCTGATTGTCATAATTTTAAAAAACTTTAATAACTCATCATTGTTATTGTATCATTAAAAGGAAATTTTTCTATTCCAATACACAACTTTTTAATAAAGCTATAAATTCATATAGAGTAGTATTCAAGTTTTTTGTAATTTACATCGGGAAGAACCTTATTAAACAACGAGAATTGGAATGTATATGAAGTTTAACCTCTGGAAATATTGTCTTTCTTTTTTGACTCTGTTTATAAGTTTGGTGTCGGTTGGACAAAATAATGAAGTTCAAAATTACACTGAACTTATACAATCTGCAGAGTGTGTTGTGGAAGGAAAGATTGTGGCTTCGGAATCATATTGGGATCGTCAGCATCGGAATATTTACACTTCATATAGCATTGAGGTTGGAAATATTTTGAAGGGTTCTGCTGAAGAACAAATCACGGTTACTGTTAAAGGCGGGAAAGTGGATCAAACATGGCAGCTTGTGGTTCCTTCTGTCGAACTTCAGGTTGGGGAAGCCGGTGTTTTTCTGGTGAATAAAGAAACTGAAGACATCAATAGTTTAAGATCAGGATGCAACTATACCCTGACTTATGGCGATAAGAGTGTTTTTTTATTTTCCGACAATCATTCAACCCCGGAACGTATTGAACAAAACACAGATTCATTTTTTAAAATTGTTGAAACAGTAAGCGGAAAATTACTTCATCACACATTCGTCCCCGATAATCTGAAGTCAGCAGAGGCAACCCAGGTTGTTGACAGTATTTATCCGCGCGTTCTCACTGCAGGAACAGATGACATAATTTCAATCGCAGGTTCGGGTTTTGGCAACGAACAAAATTCAAGTAAGGTATGGTTTAAATTATCTGACCGACCTGAATACATCTTTTCCAATGACGTTTTCAAATACATTACCTGGACCGATACATTAATTCAGCTATATGTTCCATATAAAGCGGCAAGCGGAACAATTGCCGTTGAAGTGAACAATAAAAAAATGTATAGTTCTCAGAGTATAACCATTCGGTATGCGTGTACAAACGATGCCCGAACCAATGATCCGGTATATATGATTAATGCCAATGGGCTGGGAGGATACAGCTGGCGTATGAATTCGAATTTAAGCACGTACAGTCAGGCAAAAGACATTGTAACCCAGTCGGTAAATGACTGGATTTGTGCCACTTCAGTTCCGTGGAGAATAGGTGGCGATGTAAAATCGGTTGAAGGAAAGGATGGTGAAAGCACCATTTCTTTTGGACCCGTGACCAATTCGATTGATGTAATGGGACTTGCCAGTCTGTTTATGAGTAATCACCCGGTAGATGGAAATGATGTTTGGATATTGGAAGAAGTTGATATCACATTATCGGATGCAAATGATTGGTGTTTTACAGGAGACTGCAGCGGATCTGATAAATATGATTTTAAAACAGTAGTGATGCACCAGCTTGCCCATGCTTTGCTAATCGACCATGTGAACACCCCGGGGGATTTAATGTATTACAGTTTAGGAAAAGGAGAAATTCGTGATTTGGGACTCGACAACATTGAATGTGCCGAATACAATCTGAACAAAAGTGCAGAGTTGAATCATCCGGATTACATGACCATCAACCCCTATCAGTTTGAACCGCCTGTTGTTAATAGAAATGAAGACACTTTATCGACTTCTTATGTCTTCAATTCGTATCAATGGTATGATACAGATGGCTTAATTCCGGGAGCTACTGAATCAGTTTATGTGGCAACTAAAACCGGAGAATATTACCTCGAAGGAATAAACGAATTCGGATGCGCGCAAGTTTCGGAAGCTGTTGAAGTCTTTATCACAAATAATCATTCTACTACAGGAGAAGTTCTTTTATATCCCAATCCTATGAAAGAAGAGCTTCATATTGAATACGCTACTCCATTTACAGAAGCCATATTTTTCAATACTCTCGGACAAAAAATACTTCGTGTTCAGCTTGATCCGGAGAATACAAAAACAACATTTCATCTTGGGAATCTTCCGGCGGGAGTTTACAGCGTGTGGCTAATCAGTAACGAGGAAAAGGTGAGAAGAAAGTTTGTGGTGTACTAATAAGTATTGAAGTTTCGTTTTGAATCGGCGAATTAAGATCCTTTTGTCGGATAGCGTCAACAATACTGATGTATTCTTTTAATAAGGAAGCATCAACAATAAAATAGTGTGAGTTTTTACATCGAACTTATGTTCATCAGTATTTGGGTTTAATATTGGAAAATAAATGACAGATTTCAGTATTCCCATTTTTTCGATTGTAAGCAATTTGCTTGCTGCCAGCGAAATGTTCAAACTGAATGATTGAAAAACAATATTTGTAGTTTAGTTATTATGATTACATTTTTTATTTCTATCGTGGTACTTTTGTTGGGATATCTCTTTTATTCCAGAATAATAGAACGAATTCAGGGAATAGATCCGAAAAGGGAAACACCCGCTTACAGCATGAAAGACGGTGTGGATTATTTGCCGCTGCCGTGGTGGAAAATTTTTATGATCCAGTTTCTGAATATTGCAGGCCTGGGACCTATTTTCGGTGCGGTAGCCGGTGCTATGTGGGGACCTGTGGCTTTTCTCTGGATTGCACTTGGTTCAGTGTTTGCCGGAGCCGTTCACGACTACTTCTCCGGAATGCTTTCTGTAAAACATAAAGGACTAAGTATTACTGAAATAGTTGGTATTTACCTGGGTGTTGGCACCAAGCAATTCATGCGCATTTTTACTGTTTTTTTGATGGTTATTGTTGGTGCTGTTTTTATTATGGGGCCTGCAAAAATATTGGCAGGACTTACTCCAAATCTGTTTTCAATGACATTCTGGGTATGGACAGTCTTCATTTATTACCTGTTGGCTACCATGCTGCCTATCGACAAAATAATCGGTCGTGTTTACCCTGTATTTGGTGCGGCTTTGGTTTTTATGGCCGTAGGCTTAATTATTGCCCTTTTTGTTAAAGGGTATCACATTCCTGAATTAAACTTTGTAAGCGTACATAATTATCATGTCGATGCAGAACAGTTCCCGATATTTCCGATGTTATTTATAACCATTGCCTGTGGTGCAATTTCAGGATTTCATTCTACACAATCACCATTGATGGCGCGCTGTTTAACCAATGAAAGATACGGGAGACGTGTTTTTTACGGCGCAATGATAACGGAAGGAGTTGTAGCGCTGATATGGGCAGCGATTAGCATGAGCTTTTTTGGCGGCATCAGGGAACTGAATGATGTAATGACAGCCAACAGCGGAAATGCAGCTTTTATCGTGAATGAGATTTCCAATTCGTTACTGGGTAAGTTTGGCGGATTTCTGGCACTGCTTGGCGTAGTTGCTGCACCAATTACTTCAGGCGACACTGCATTTCGGAGTGCGCGGTTAATTGTTGCCGATTTTTTGAATTTTAAACAAGGCCCGGTGAAAAACCGCCTGTTTATTAGTATTCCGCTTTTCCTGATTGGGTTTCTGCTCACACGAATCGATTTTAGCATTATCTGGCGTTATTTTGCCTGGTCGAACCAAACGCTGGCGATGATCGTACTTTGGGCCATAACGGTTTATCTTGTTCAGGAACGAAAATTTTACTGGATAACACTTATTCCGGCTGTTTTTATGACAGCAGTTACTACTACATACCTACTTTTTGCACCTGAAGGTTTTTCTCTCTCAAAAGAAATTTCATACCCGGCTGGCGCCCTATTATCAATAACTGCTTTAACCGTTTTCATTTTTTACAAAAAAGGTTACTTTAAACCAGAGTCTATAACAATGTAATGGAGATTTTCCAGTAGAAAAAGAGTTTTATTTGAGCAAATGATCGGGGAATTTTACGAAAAATAAGAATCCTCTCAACTATTCATTTTCCCAAACCATTCTTTGTCATTTGGGTTTAATAGGGAATTCAAATAAAACCCCAAAAGCAAATCGAATATAATGAAACAAGATTTAATTATTCCAACTTTATACTGAATTAGAAAGTATGGTGAAAGATTTACAGAAGAGAAGATACGACAGGTTTGTTGGCGGTATGAAAGAAATGAACATTCAACCTGATTACGTTCATCTGATGGAATTATCAAAGGAAAGAGTGCAATTCATCTGTTCAAGACAAAACGAGGATTAAATGAAAAGTCATTCTGGGGTAACCATATCAGGAAAAAGAAGTAAAGCGAAAAGAAGAAAATAATAATGAATATCGTTCCTTTTAGAGAGCTACCTCTTCAGGACGTAGTTGTTTTCTTTAGTTCCTTATAATAGAATTTTGCAGGAACTTTCTTTTAAGTGTTTTATGCACTATCGTTTTCTAAAAGAATATACAGCTCATTAATTGGCCTTCGTTCTCCACATCTTTTCAATTTCTTCCAATGACTTTCCGGTTGTTTCGGGTATCATTTTCCAGGTAATCCATAAGTATGGTATACACATAATCGCAAATAGCCAGAAAACACCTGAAGGAGAAATTGATGACATCAACCAGGGAGTAAGCTGTCCGATCAGGTAAGTTCCGATCCATAGCGAAAAGCCTGCAAGAGACATGGCTGCCCCGCGCACTTTGTTCGGGTACATTTCGGAGATAAGAACCCATATAACCACACAAATAGAAATCGCACAGAAAAAGATATAAAACAGGATTAATATAAGAAGTGTAATAGGAGGTATTATTGCTTCGGATTTGTTGATCATAAAATAAAAACCTATTAAGATTAAGGTAATCAACATGCCCGACACGCCATAATATACCAGCTTCTTTCTTCCAATTTTGTCAATTACCCAGATGGCAATTATGGTCGAAATTACATTAATCAGACCAACAAAAATTTGGTAAAACAAAGAATCTCCTTCCGAAAGGCCCGTTTGTTCGAAGATGCCGGGACCATAATATAGAACTGCATTTACACCCATAAACTGCCCTAACATTGCCAGTGCGACCCCAATAAAAAGTGGGATACGGTATTCTTTCCGAAATAATAGTTTCCAGTCTGATATCTCTTCTGTATGTAATGAATTTTCAATTAGTTCAAGCTGATATTCAACATCTTTTTTGGGGTAAATCTGGTTAAGTATTTTTTTTGCACCAGCTTCTTTGTTCTTTATTAGCAGCCAGCGCGGACTTTCCGGAATAAAGAAAAGTGTAAGGAAAAATAAAAGAGCAGGTATCGATTCAGCACCCAGCATTGAGCGCCAGCTTTCAGAAATGAAAATGGTGTGGTACCAGTCAGCCGGAGGAGTTAAAGAAGAATAACCTGACGCATTTGTTTGTAACCAATAATTCACCAGGTAGGCTCCCAGAAATCCGATAGTAACGGCCAGTTGGTAGAGAGAAACCAGTCGTCCCCTGTATTTTGGTATTGATACTTCCGAGATATAGAGAGGAGATATAACAGATGCAACGCCGATGCCAACTCCCCCAATAATTCTGTATATTATCAATGAATCTTTGTTTGGGGATATCATGCAGCCGATGGCTGAAATACTAAAGAGAACTGCCGAAACAAAAAGTACAGGTTTTCGTCCGAAAAGGTCGCTTAACCTGCCGGCAAACAATACTCCGCCAATCGATCCGAGCAATGCACACCCTACATACCATCCTGCCTGTAAGTCGTTTAATTTGAATTGGATGGAGACTCCTTTTATTGTTCCCGATATTACTGCTGTGTCGTATCCAAAAAGAAAGCCCCCAAGAGCTGCAACAAAAGCCAGAAATGATACGTAACGAATGTTCTCTTTCATAATTAAA
>Ga0116152_10004646_pt1 | contig 10807 bp, 2 predicted proteins | sample AD_UKC119_MetaG_FD_89894 | JGI IMG/M metagenome (GOLD analysis project Ga0116152, IMG submission 89894) | Active sludge microbial communities of municipal wastewater-treating anaerobic digesters from Hong Kong - AD_UKC119_MetaG | ecosystem: Engineered > Bioreactor > Anaerobic > Digestate...
CTGATCCGGGAAGTTGCGCCAGGTTAAAGTACTTTTTCGCTGTTTTCCCCTGGGGTTGCATAAACAATCCGTCATAACTGCAATACCAAAGGTTCCCACGGCTGTCGGTGTAAATAGTATTCAGCGAAACCGATCCACTGATTTGATCAATAACTGTATCTCTGACCCTGAGTGAATTTAGGTCGAGCACTTTATATTTTCGGAAAGAGGATTCGATCAGCAGAGTCCCAGTTGATATCTCTCCGGGAATATTCAGCCATTCAATAACTGGATCGATATCATTGTAAATGTAGGGTTTCACGATTTTATCCTCGAGGTTGATGCGGTTGATTCCGGTATTCACTCCACTGCCCCGGGTTGCAGCCCATACATCACCTGATCTGGATTCCAGCATTCTGACGGACCATCCCGTGGTTATGGTGGAAGGATCACTTTCATCCCATTTGAATGAATTGAGCAGGTTTCGCGGATTATACATCAGCAGCCCCATCGACTCGGTTCCGATCCATATGTTCCCGAACCGGTCACCGATCACGTCAGAATACCGGTCGCGCAGTAGCCGCTCAGTGGAATGAGGCTCAAATACCTCAAGCTTCCCCGTTCCAGGATCAAACTGCATCAGGCCTTGTTGGCTGGCAATCCAAAGGTGCTGGTCCCCATCAAAGTACATCTGGGTCAGGTTATTGAAAACATCCCCTTCAAATGGAATATCAAGTTTCCTGTTTGTAAATTTATCTGTTTTAGGATTAAGGCTGTACAATCTGGACATACTGGTTGTAGTCCATAAAACCCCTTGTGAGTCGATGGCGAGACCTGAAGCATATTCCCGTTCACCGATCTGGGTCTGTGCACCTTCGGGCATGGAAACCCGGTGAAGCAAATTAAGGGTGTCGATTTTATAAAAACCGGTCCAGTCGCTAAGCCATATATTGTCATCGGGATCGATGCAACTGAGAAAAGTGCTTCGGAGGCTGTCGCCGGGTTCATAACGCTCCATTCGCTTAGTTTTTAAGTCATAATAAAACACCGTATGCGAACCCGGAGTATTGTATGTTGAGGCAATCCCAAAATAGACTCTGCCATGTTTATTATCGGTAATAGTGGCAACAAAAGCCTGAAACATACCCTCGTTATCGATGTAATCTCCGAAAGGGTACCGAGTGAACGATTCATAATCGGGATTATAACGGTATACTGCCTCTTGACTACCAATCCATATATTTCCTTCGCCATCCTCATGAAGTACATAGGTTAGCAATTCACCCATGGTGGTAGAATCGGTCAGATCAGGGTGGTAACGTTTGTATTCATAACCGTCAAACCTTACCAGCCCACTTTGTGTTCCGATCCAGATATTTCCCCGGCTATCAGGCAGGATATCAAAGATCGGAGTCCCTTTCAATTCATCGAATTGGGTGAGTTTGGTGACATCGAGCTGTGCCTGAACACTGAAACAGGACAGGATGAATAACAAAGACAATATGCTGGCCGGACGTATTTTCATGATTGCTGATTTGGTAAACTTAGGGGTAAAGTTACGATGAATTCGGTTCCCTCTCCGGCTTGTGATTCCACTGTAATTTCTCCGCCATGCCCTTTGGTGATGATATCGTAGCTCATACTCAATCCCAGGCCCGTGCCCTGGCCGGTGGGTTTGGTGGTGAAGAAGGGCTGGAAGATCTTGTCTTTGATTTCGGCGGGGATGCCGGGGCCGTTGTCTTTGACGCGGATTGTCACCCCCCTGCCTCCGTCAGCTGACGGAGAAAGTTCTGTTTTTACAATAACTTCAGGTTTGTAACCTTCGGGGTTCTTTTTGGCTTTTTCTGAAACGGCGTAGAATGCATTATTGATCAGGTTTAGCAGCACCCGGCCGAAATCCTCAGGAATTACCTCAACTTTGCCGAGGGATTCATCCGCTTCAAGTTTAAAATCTGCATTGAAAGATTTATCTTTTGCTCTTAATCCGTGATAGGAAAGCCGCAGGTATTCATCGGCCATTTTGTTGAAATCGATGGCTTTCTTTTCGCCGGTGCTTTTGCGGCTGTGGTGCAACATGCCCTTTACAATGGAATCGGCGCGCTTGCCGTGGTGACTTATCTTTATTTCATTTTGAGCAATATCCTTTGCGATTACTCTTACCTGTTCAAGCTCACCTTTGTCAATCTCCTCATTTAATTCGGTAATTAACTCTGTGTTTACCTCAGAAAAGTTATTGATAAAGTTCAAAGGATTCTGAATTTCATGGGCAATGCCGGCGGTGAGTTCACCCAATGAAGCCATCTTTTCAGAATGGATGAGCTGGGTTTGGGTAGCCTTTAAATCATTAAGGGTCTGCTTTAATACTTTATTCGATTTCCTTCGTTGCCGGTTGTTACGATATAACAGTAATGCAATGATGACGAAAATAGCAAGCACAACTATTAAACTTATAATCTTCATCCTGTTTTGATAGGCGGCCTGATCATCTGCAATTTTTTTCAACCTGAGTTGCTCCTGGAATCCATCATTTTGTAATTGAATAAGTTTATCAATGTAGGCATTGTTAAGACTATCATTTAACAGCTTACCCTTTTTTAAATAATTTAATGCCAATGTTGTGTGTTTTTGTAACTCATAAATGGCTGACAATTGAATATAACCATTTGCTACGTTAATGTAAGAATGTATCGATTCGGCCAATTCTGTACCCTTTTTAGAATAATAAAGAGCTGAATCGACTTTATTTTCGTATAGGAATATTTTGCCGCAATCTATATAGGTATTACTCATGCCAAGCAGATCATTGCTAGCGAAATTGGCATTAATAGCCTTTCTTAAGTATGATAACGCTGAATCGGGTTGATGCCTTGTCTCATAAACCTGGCTAATCCGTTGAAATAAAAAACCTAAACCCACATCAATTGGAGATTTTTTAAACTGAGAAATTGACTTTTTGTAATATAATATTGCTGAGTCCGGTTGATTATTTTCGGCAAACTGGACACCTAAATCTCTTGTTGTTAGGGACAATATTTTGGAGCTGTTTAATTGCAGTCCAATTTTATAAGCTTCATTGAGGTGAAATCTTTTTTTCTCATTTATCCTGGTATTATTATACAGCCATGATAGTTCTAAGTGAATCATCCCGATTATTGAGAGTCTTGCATCTGCCGGACTTTTAGAAAAAGAGAAATTAGTATATCCCCAGGGGTTCTCAGCACTGTTAGGTTCACTGATAATTTTTAAAGCCTGATTATAATTTTTTAATGCCCTTGGAAAATCTCCTTGCCATACCAGAACATAGCCAATTTGCTGATGGGCGTCTGCTTCATATAATTTTAAGTTTAATTTTTTAGCAATTGCCAGTTGCTGCTCATGGTAATATAACGCACTGTCCACTTTACCATTCTGAAGGTAAAACCCCATGTTGCGGTAAATATCCATCTTAATGGTGTCGTTTTTTGTATGCTGAAGTTCGCACCTCAGGCTGTCCATGTATGCCGAATCCTGCGCCGCTAAAGCAAAAGGAAGACCGAAAATAAGAATTAACAATTTAACTGATTTCATACAGATTAAGCTTTAGGTAACAGGATCGTGAATCGTGTTCCTTCATTTTCATTTGTATCTAACTTTATTTCACCACCATGGGCTTTTATGATATCAAAACTCATACTCAGTCCCAACCCGGTTCCCTGCCCGGTGGGTTTTGTGGTAAAAAAGGGTTGGAATATCTTCTCTTTCACCTTATCGGGGATTCCGTTGCCATTATCCTTTACTGAAATCGCAATATTATCTCCCATTTTTTTGGTTGACACAATCACTTCGGGTTTATATTCTGCGACCTCCTTCTTTGTCTTTTCTGAAACCGTAAACCGGCTCCGCTCATTACAGGCATAGAAACCATTGTTGATCAAATTGAGAAGCACCCGACCAATGTCCTGGGCTACAACATTCACTTTGGGTAAATTTCTATCCCCTTCGAGTTTAAAATCAGCATTGAATGACTTGTCCTTTGCACGCAAACCGTGGTATGCCAGTCGCAGGTATTCATCCGCGAGGGCATTGAGGTCGGTGGGTTGCTTTTCACCGGTGCCTGTTCTTGAATGTTCGAGCATGCTTTTTACAATATCACTGGCGCGCTTACCGTGATGGGTAATCTTTTCAAGGTTTTGCAGCAGGTCGGTAGCGATGGCATTGACCTCTTCCGTATCGCCGTTTTGCAATTCTTCTTTCAATTCTTCTATTAAATCGGTACTCACTTCCGAGAAATTGTTTACAAAGTTGAGCGGGTTTTGTATTTCATGGGCGATACCGGCGGTAAGTTCTCCAAGACTGGCCATTTTTTCCGCATGCACCAATTGTGTTTGCGTTGCTTTCAGATCACTCAGCGCTTTTTCTACTCGTTCTTTGGCTTCTTCCAGCACCACAAAATCCTCGTAACGCGCATAGGCAAATGAGAATGCTTCTGCCAGCGATTTCACCAGATCGATCTTATCCTGTTCCAGTTGTTCTTCATGCCCGACATAAAGCATTCCCTGTGCAAACGGAATAAAATGAAGGTGCAATGATTCGGGTGGATTTTCCCCGCCCTGGTATTTTTCAGGTTTTTTTATTTGCCTGAGTTTCATCATTTCCTGTGCCCAGGCGATAAATTCATCTTTATTCCAATGTTGTTGATACACCTCTTTTTTGCGCCAGCTTGCAACTGTATTTCTCGTTAAATCACTCTGATCAAAATCAAGGTCGAGGGCTGCCAGCGACTTACCCTCCGGTGTGGTGAGGTAAACCTGCACATGCTTTTTCTTTTCATCAACTATAAAAACCCCGCACCTAAAGAAGGGAACGTCAAGGGCTGTGAGCTCATTCCAGATTAGCGGTGTTATTTGACGCAAATCATCCGTGTTGCGCATACTGGCAATTTGTCCGCGTATGCGATCGAGGGAAGATTGTTTGATAGCCTCGAGGGTACGTGCCTCTGCAATCTGCAAATCAAGGTACCGGCGATATGTTTGTCCGAATACGCTGGCAAATCGTTTGTAGATATCTGCTTTTTCCTTTGATATATCATCGAAAGTGAATGCATAAAGACACCCTTCATTAAAATAAAATGCATTTGCAAAAGTGTGTTCCGGCAGCTTTGAAATATCCCGTCCTGCTTTGTATCCCTGCTGGTTATTTATATTTTCAAAATATTTGATTTTATCCTGGCCTTCCAGCACATAATGAGTTGATCCTTCCCCGGCTTCCCAGCTTTTATAAACCTGATCCAGCATGGGGTGTTGCTTCATGTCGATATTCCCAATCACCAACCCTGAATCTGAGCCTTTCTTCTGAGAAGCGGTCCATGCCTCCATCCTGTGCTTTTCCTGAAAGATACCAATGCCGCATAAGTTCAAATCATCAAGTCCCAATTGTTTGAGTTCATCAAACAACACCTGAACGGTTTGCCCTAATTCTTCGCTATTTTGCATAGCCATGGTTTTGGCACGAATCCGCTCAAGCGAAAGCTCAATCTGCGTTTCCCGGTTTTGCTGCTCGGCACTTTTGAGGTCTTCAAAACGGCGATAGGCCAGGTCAAAAACGCTGGCAAACCGCTCGAGGGTATCAAGGCTCTCCTTCGGAGGTTCGGCAACATATCCCGGCAAACCAAAGCCAATTTCACCGTGGGTTGTTCTTGCCATGATAAAAGTTAGCCCACCCAATTGACGAATATCCTCCCGTGAGGGTGCATTGGGATCTACTTTTTCATAGTGGCCGTGCTTGTTCATATTGTCTATGTAATCCCATGCTCCATCGGCATCCAGGGGCAATACATAAACCGGGTCATTGCCATTTTCCCATTTTGCCAGGTCCGGAATATTCTCGTGCACATATTTCGGGATTGTAATAACCATGCCGATCCGGCTTCCATCATCCGAGGTCATCCACATTTTGTAAGCATCCGGTTGCCACTGCATGTGCCAGAAATAGTCAGCTTCATGTCCAAGACTTATAAACTCTTTGCGCATGCTTACCACGATATCAAATAAATCTGAAGACTCCTGCATGGCGGTGACCTGCGCACGTATCCGCTCTAGCGAAAGTTCAACAAGCGCTTCTCTTGCCTGTTGTTCGGCCTGCACCATATCGGTGTATCGTTTGTAAGCAAATGTGAAAACATTGCTGAAGCGGGCCAGGACAGACTTTTCCAATTCAGTCAGGATTCCGAAATTGGAAATCCCAATAGCGCCATTTCCGAAAGAGTAAAGGTTATAAGTGAGTAAATCGATCTTATCGAGCCTGGGATCGGGTGCCTCCCCGTTGGTGATCCTCATTTTTATCAGGTCTTCCAGTTCCTTACCTTCCAGGATGAGCTCAAAGAAATCGTCGGTAGTATTTGCCATCATTTTGAACTGACCTTCCAATGTAGGGTCATCGTGATACGACATTTGGGTGATCGTACCCGACATTTCGTGGGAGTAATCGTAATCGGTGAAGGTATCGGTGTTGCCGTTTTTGATGTCGATGAGGGCGTTGCGGATGTTGGTAAAACCGAGTTCCAGTAATTGCTCATACAGCACCTGGGCTACCTGCAGCATTTCATGTGATCTTTGCAGACTGAGCGCCACACTTCTCACCTTTTCGAGGGATGCTTCAATCTGGGCTTCCCGTGCCTGTAATTCAGCTTTTTGAAGATCGAGAAAGCGCGTGTATGTTTGTTCGAATACATGTGCAAACCGAATAAAAATCTCATGTGCCTCCGGTACCGGTTCAAAGGTTATAAAAATGATGTAGCCGAATTTGAAATAGGCAACATGATCGATTTGCGATGTAGGGAATGGAATTCCGGCATCTTTCATTTTGAGCAGTTGCTCACCCACACCCGGCAGGCTGCACAAATATTCATAGTGCGCCGGGCATTCGTTTTCGCCGATTTCATTGATTAGTAATTTTTCTCCTTTCTGGCCCGCTTCGTAATAGCGGAGAAAAACACCCTCCCGCGGTGTCCGGTATTTGGGAAAAGTTCCCTGACCGTTGCTGCCCCATTCCATTGAACCATCTGGATGGTCGTCATAAATATTGAAGGCACAAAACCAGGTTTCAACACCCAGCGCTTGAACCTGTCTGACCAGTTCGAGGGAAAGGTCTGCCAGTTCCTCACTCTTCTGCATGCCCATCGACCGGCTTCGGACTTTTTCCAGGGCAGTTTCAATTTTTGCCTCCAGTGCCTGCGACTCAGCTTTTTGAAGATCCAGGAAACGGGTGTAGGTCTGTTCGAAGACATTCCCAAAACGAGCCAGCATATTATTTTCTTTGTCAGAAAACATTCTTCCATGGTGATTGATGATAAACATGCTGGTGTTTTCTGATACAATGCAGGAACGGGTATATCCACCCTGCCTCGACATTATTTCTTTTTTACGTTCAGATGGAGCCTCTGAATAAGGAGGGTGTTTAAAAAGACGCTTAAAAAAGTCTTGCTTTTCCCGGTTGGAATATTTGTCTGTATATAATCCGGGGCCTTTGCTAATTTCATTGATAAGGTCAGTATAGATGGGTCGGTTATAATGCGGAATAAATACCCGCTCCATATATGTTGTTGTTCCTCCGGCTCCCCAGCAATTTACTTCTTCCTTATTTTCATCGTTGATTGCAATAAATGCGCCTCCTGTCATTTTAATTTCCAGGCTGGTTAACTGCTTATAAACGGTATTGATTACTTCCTGCAATTCTGAAGTTTTTTGCATACCCATCGATCTGCTTCGTACTCTTTCCAGGGCAGCTTCAATCTGCGCTTCCCGAGTTTGCGCTTCTGCTTTTTTCAAATCGAGAAATCGAGTGTACGCAAAACCGAACAGATCAACAAAACGTCTTACTACGTTTAAATCTTCATCTGAATATTTTTCCCGGACCATCAAAGCTAAATAGCCCAGGTCAAAGAATAGAAAATGAGCAGTAAAATTCTCAGGGGTGTTTTTTATTAATTTTGATTTCTCCTCTTTGGAGTAATTATATTGTTCAGCTATGCTATTTACCGTTTGGGTGCGCCTTTTCCCGGATATATCTTCTGTTAGCAAACCTTTTTCTTTAGCAGTCAGGGCTTTGTAAAATACCGGGAACCAGTCAGGCATATATTTTTTAAATATCCTTATTAGCTCCGTGAAGGCAACGGTTTCAAATGGTTTTACCGCTACTTTTGTCCGGGCTCGCCACAATTCCATTCGATCTTTTTCCCCATCCACTACAGCAATGGTACACCCAAAAATATTCCCAGTCAGATTATTAAGCTCTTCAAACAGCTTATCAGTAACATTTCCAACTTCTTCACTTTTTCGCATGCCCAGGGCAAGAGAGCGAACTCTTTCCAGCGCGGCTTCTATTTGAGCCTCACGGGCCTGTTCCAGGGCCTGCCGGATATCTATAAAGCGTTGATAGGCTAGTGTAAAGACTTTATGAAATCGTTTGAAAACCGCTACACTCTCCGCTGAAATTTCTTTGTATGTGGTTAATCCCAGGCCTCCTTTACCGATCGAATAAAAATAATAGTAAACAACACCGGATTCTTCGAGGAGCGGATCGGGGAATTGATCATCCTTTTTTCTCCACTCCATAAATTCCCTTAATTCCTCACCCTGAATATTTCCTACAAAAAAAGAATTGGCCGATTTCTGCATGGCCCGTACCATGCCATCTGCCGAAGGATTTGCACCATATAAGGGTTCTTCATACACCTGCTTTGAATAGGCTGTGAAGTATTGGTAATTGGCGTAATTTTTTTTCTCTTCATTAATAATGGCAAGCTGCACATTGCGTATGTTTTTCACATTCAATATTTCCAGTTGCTCCGAAATGGCCTGGCAAACATCGGCCAGGTCATCCGGTTTTTGCATGCTCATGGCCATGGCACGCACACGCTCCAGGGCAGTCTCAATTTCAAGTTCGCGGTGCTTATGTTCAAGTTCGGCAGTTTTTTCATCCACCAGTTTTTGCAATTCTTCGTTTTTCCGTTTCCAAACGTTTTGATGCCAGGTATCATTTTCGGTCTCAACCGCTTGTGAACCGTGGATGTGAACCAGCTTCCACGCATTTTCAATAAACTCAAAAACAGAGGTCAGTCGTAAAGGGATCACATTTTTAGCACCATCCACCACCATTGAAACTTGAAATTCATCCATAAAAATGGCGGTACGCTGATCAGGACTTAACCTCCTGTGAACCGGCGTCATTTTGAAATCCAGATCCAGGCCTTTTCCCTGTTCGCGCTGATCATTGATCATTTTGATGAGCCGGTTGATATCCTCGACTTTTTCATCAAGGGTAGTTCCGTAACCTGTAACATCTTTTGCCACAATGCTATCCATATTGTCAACAGGAAAATCATCCAACATCAATTTGATGTAGTCATCATAAGTTTTTTTCAGCAGTTTTTCTTTATTTGATTCCATTTCAATGATCAGCTTATCGGTAAAAAAATGATAAATTCGGCGCCTTCGTTTTCATTCGAAATAATTTTGATCTCCCCACCATGCCCTTTCGTAATAATATCATAACTCAAACTCAGTCCCAGCCCGGTTCCCTCACCTGTGGGTTTGGTAGTAAAAAAGGGCTGGAAGATTTTGTCTTTGATTTCGGGGGGGATGCCGGGGCCGTTGTCGCGGACGCGGATTAACACCCCCCTGGTTTGGGCAGATAACGTGGGAGATGACACCCCCCTTAATCCCCCCTCAAGGGGGGAGTATTCCGTTTTTACAATGACTTGCGGTTTGTAGTTTTCGGGGTTCATTTTGGCTTTTCCTGTAACAGCAAAAAATGCATTGTTGATCAGATTCAGCAGCACTCTGCCTATATCTTGCGGGACCACATTTATTTTTGGAAGATCGGGATCAGCCTCCAGTTTGAAATCGGCATTGAACGATTTGTCTTTTGCACGGAGGCCGTGGTAGGCCAGTCGCAGGTATTCATCAGCCAGCGTATTGAGATTGGTAAGTTCTTTTTGTCCTGAGCTGGATCGGCTGTGTTGCAGCATACTTTTCACAATACCATCGGCGCGTTTACCGTGATGGCTTATTTTTTCTTCGTTTTGTTCAAGATCACCGGCAATGGCTTTGATTTCCTCAAGGTTACCTTTTTCAATTTCTTCTTTAAGTTCAGCAAGAAGTTCGCGGTTCACTTCTGAGAAATTGTTTACAAAGTTGAGTGGGTTCTGAATTTCATGGGCGATACCTGCGGTGAGTTCACCAAGCGAGGCCATTTTTTCGGATTGAATGAGCTGGGCTTGCGTTGATTTTAACTCGGATAATGTGCTCTCTAATTTTTGTTTTTGTTGACGCAATAATACATTTGCCTTTTTCTTTTGCTTATTTAGCCGGAACTGAGTTGTTGCAATACCCCCAACTGTCAGCAGGATGAAGATAAGTACTGCAATGATTAAGTATTGTTGAAACCGGGCTCTTTTGGCTTCTGCATCTTTCTTATCCTGTTCGGCTTTTGCCAGGGTCTCCTTTTTATCAAATTCATACTGCATTTTCGACTGCACTATTTTCCTGGTGTTTTCTTCGTTGAACAGGCTATCCTTATAATTAACATACAATTTATAATGCTCCAAAGCTTTTTTATAATTACCGTCCAGGCTGTCGAGTTGTGAAAGATTACTGTAGGCATCTCTTATGTATTCCAAACTTCCTATTTCCCTGGCAATCGATAAGCCCTTATTCAAATGAATGGAAGCCTCATCATTTTTCCCCTGCTTCATATAAATTTTACCGATGGAAATATTTGAATCGGAAAGGCCATCTTTATCCCCGATTTCTTCTTCTATCTTAAGAGCTATAAAGTGATGCTTCAGAGC
>Ga0116152_10004647_pt1 | contig 10806 bp, 8 predicted proteins | sample AD_UKC119_MetaG_FD_89894 | JGI IMG/M metagenome (GOLD analysis project Ga0116152, IMG submission 89894) | Active sludge microbial communities of municipal wastewater-treating anaerobic digesters from Hong Kong - AD_UKC119_MetaG | ecosystem: Engineered > Bioreactor > Anaerobic > Digestate...
AGTGTGGGAGTTTAAGCTCAAACTAGAATTCAACCCATCAGGAAGTAATCTTGCTAAAATTTATTTGGTTTCAGATCAGGCCGACCTTACTCATTCAGTGAACGGTTACTTTGTCATGGTAGGAGACACGCCCGATGAAATAAGTTTGTACAGACAGTCCGGTGCATCCGCAACCAAAATTATTAATGGAGTTGACGGATCTGTTAACCAATCCATTGTTAATGTTTCTGTAAAAGTGACACGGGACAATTTGGGTAACTGGCAGTTGTTTTCGGATGTAGGAAATACCGGAACTTTTATCTCTGAGGGAACTGTATTCGACAATACCTTCAACGCTTCGTCCCATTTTGGTGTAGTCTGTATTTATACTTCTACCCGATCCGACAAATTCTTTTTTGACAATTTTACTGTGATAGGGGATCCTTATATGGATGTCGATCCCCCAGCGCTACTTGGTATTGAAGTACTATCACCGCAAGAATTACTTATTCACTTCAATGAATTGATTGATCCATCCTCCACCGACAAGTTGCTTTACGCATTAAATGGTCAAATCAACCCAGCAACAGTCTCTGTTCAATCTGACGGAAAGTCCATTAAACTCTCATTTACTCAACAATTTCAAAATGGGATTACAAGCGAATTAAATATCATCGGTTTGAAAGATTTAGCTGGCAATGCGCTCTTCACAACGGATACTTTTCTGTATTTCCAATCGGTTCCCACCAAAGCCAAGGATATCATTTTCACTGAAATATTTGCAGACCCAAGCCCCCAGATAAAATTGCCGGATGCAGAATATGTGGAGATATACAATAGAAGCATCAACCCCATTCACATTTTAGGATGGCAGCTGAGCGATGGTAGTTCTATTGCTACACTACCCGACAAAATTGTTTTGCCTAATGAGTATTGGGTGATCACTTCTCCTGCAAATGTTTCCAAATTTGGAATGAACGGTTCAGTGCTTGGTGTGACCAACTTTCCAACACTAAATAATTCAAACGATGCGCTTACGCTGAAAACCTCTTCAGGAAATGTGATCGACTCAGTAAACTATAGTCTATCATGGTATAAAAACCTTGACAAGCAGGAAGGCGGCTGGTCATTGGAACTGATTGATCCTAATAATCCATGTGGCGAAGAAGAAAATTGGGCCGCCTCAGAAAATGAAAATGGCGGCACGCCAGGCATTACTAATTCTATTAATGCCAACAAGCCTGACCTTACAGGGCCGAAGCTTACACACGTAAACTTAATTTCTAACACTCAACTTCTTCTTTCCTTTGATGAAAAATTAGAAACCCCTATTTCAGCAAGCGTAGCTTTTTCTGTTTCCCCCAACACTGAAGTTGTCAATTATTATTTTGAATCCATATCCCAGAAATCTATCGCCCTTCAATTGACTCCTTCCATTGTATCAAAACAGCTTTATACAGTTTCCATTGAGAATCTTTATGACTGTAGTGGTAATAACATTAGTTCCGAATTCAATACTGCAACTTTTGCACTCACCGAAATACCTGAAACAGGAGACCTGCTTATCAACGAAATACTTTTCAACCCCAGACCAAACGGAGTTGATTTTGTTGAACTATATAATTTATCTGATAAGTACATTAACCTAAAAGATTTAAAAATTGGAAACGTCAAGGGGGAGCTGATTGAAAACACTAAAGTCATATCTACTTCTGATTATATCATAGCGCCTTCAGACTATGTCGTACTCACCTCCGATCCCGTCATTTTAAAAAGTAACTACCCGCAAGGAAAAGACGAAAAGTTCCTCTCCACATCCCTCCCATCATTTCCAGATGACGAAGGGTCTGTTGCTTTAGTTGGCAATAGTGATTCTCTGATTGACTATTTGCTTTACGATAAAGATTTTCATTCAGCCTTTATAAAGGAAGAAGAGGGCGTTTCATTAGAGCGCATTTCATTTACGTCAATTACGAATTCGCGGGAAAACTGGACCTCCTCCAATTCAAATGTGGGCTTTGCCACTCCAGGATTTATCAATTCCAACTCAAGACCTGAACACAATGTAGCTGTTGGTGAGGTTGAAGTCCATCCTCCCATTTTAGTGCCCACTTCCGGAAGTTCAGATTTTTCTCAAATCAATTTTCAATTTGATCAGCCTGGCTTTGTAGCCAATGTAAAAATCCTTGACCACCAGGGAAGGTTGATCAAAACAATAGCCAATAACGAAGTACTGGGCCATATGGGGTCATTTCGGTGGGAGGGTGATACGGATGATGGCAGCAAGGCAAGGGCCGGATATTATATCGTCTGGTTCGAGATATTTAACCTCTCAGGATACCTCCAAACTTACCGTAAGCGAGTGATCGTAGGCTTAAAATAGGGTTTTGAGGCCCTTACTTCAACATCCTTTATTTTTTATGGAATATTCCACGATTGCAATGATTTTCAGGGATTTAGAATTAATCCCAATACATTTTTTGTTTAGATGGCGAGCGGTTATTTTTGCGCATCTTTTTCGAGTACCATAAAACGAGAGTACCTATGGCTAAATCAGTTAAAAAGGCTAAAAAAGTAAAGAAAGCACCTAAAAAGGCTAAGAAAACTGTTAAAACAAAGAAAGTGGCGAAGGCAAAGAAAGTAGTGAAAAAAAAGGCAGTGAAAGCTAAAAAGGTGACTAAAGCCAAGAAAGTGGCGAAGCCTAAGAAAAGCGCAAAAAAAGCTGTAGCCAAGAAAACGGCTACTAAAAAAGTAAAAGCTGTTAAAAAGGCTGCAGCTCCTAAAAAGGTGGCTCCCAAAAAAGCTGCAAAAAAGGTAACGCCTAAAGAAGAGGTAGCTCCGTCAAAACCGATGAGAAGAGCAGCCACCCCAACGGTACCCATGGTGGGCAAGAAAAAGGATAACCCTATCTCTCCGTTGCCAAAAACACCGCCACAGCTAAATACTTTTCCAGCATTGACACAAAGACCGATTGCACATAAACCAGCAAAAGCGGCTGCTCCCTCTGATAAGTCGCGCTACAATGATGATGAACTAAAAGAGTTTGAAACACTTATTAATGGAAAGCTCGAAAAAGCACGTAGCGAATTCAAAATTTTGAAAGAAACCCTAAATCGTAATAACGATGAGGGCACTGATAGCACATCTGGCGGAAACACAAAAGTTTTGGAAGATGGGGCTGAAACTGCCGAAAAGGAAAACTTGAGCCAGTTAGCAGCACGTCAATTAAAATACATTTCGAATTTAGAGAATGCGCTTATTCGTATTAAGAACGGTACTTATGGAATCTGTTCTGTTACGGGAAAATTGATACCTAAAGAAAGGCTGATTGCTGTGCCACATACCACGCAATCGATTGAAGCCAAAATGATGCAAACTGACTAAAGTGAATTTCTTACAAAACCATATTGAAGCCCTGATTTTCTGTTCTCCAGGCCCAGCCAAATTGGTAGATATAAAGGCTTGTCTTACAGAAATGTTTAACGCAGATGTCCCTGAAGAGGATATTCAGGGAGCCATTCTTGTGCTTGATGAAAAGTATCAGTCTGAGGAATATGCATTCCAATTGACAAAAGCGGGTGGAGGTTATCAGTTCTTAACCAAGCCAGCCTATCAGGCTAGTATTGGAATTATGCTTAAGCAGCAATCTAAAAAAAGATTATCCACCTCTGCATTGGAGACCCTTTCAATCATTGCCTACAAGCAACCTATTTCAAAAGGAGAGATTGAAAACATCCGCGGTGTGAACTGCGATTATGCCGTTCAGAAACTTCTTGATAAAGGTTTGGTTGAAATTCGGGGTAAAGCTGATACAGTTGGTCGCCCAATGCTATATGGCACTAGTCAGAAGTTTATGGAATACTTTGGCATTAATGACCTGAATGAGCTACCTACACCTAAAGATTTTACACAGGAAGTGAACACCATTGGTGAATCCTCCGATGAAAATCAGTAAGCTCTCAACAGGCACCAGTGCCTAATTAATTATTTATGGCACACAAACGATCAGATAAGAAAACTTCCTTCGGGAAAAAGACTGCCCCGCATAAAGCCTTTTTAAAGAAGGGACGCAATTCGCGCAAAGACGAGGATGAGGAGAGACCAAAACGCTCTTTTAGCCGTCCATCTGGCCCAGGCAACCGAAGGGTCAAACCAGATGATAACCGTTTCTCAAAGCGTGATACTCCACGTTCATCTAATTCAGACGAAAGGCCAAAGAAAAGCTTTATCAAACGATCAAGATCTACGGAAGGTGAAGAAAAACCTTTCAAAAGATCGGAGTTTGCAAAAAGAAGCTCAGACAAGAGAAGCTCAGAAAAACCATTCTCCAAAGATAAAAGGGAAACAGACAAGGATCATTTTAAGCCTAAATCAGGACGTGCACTCGGTTTTGTTAAAAAAGGTAAAGCAGCTCCAAAATCAGCTCCGTCTTACGACAATATTGGAAAGCCAAAAGTAAGTAGCGATGGACTTACAAGGCTCAATAAATACATTGCCAACAGCGGAATGGGATCGAGGAGAGATGCTGATGAAATGATAAAAAAAGGTCTTATCAGTGTTAACGGTGTAACCATCACCGAGATGGGGCATAAGGTGAAGCAAGGAGACGTGGTACGCTATGAAGATAAGTTACTGAAAGCTGAAAAACTGGTGTATGTGCTGCTCAACAAGCCTAAAGGTTTTATCACTACCACTTCTGATCCGAAGGAAAGGAAAACAATAATGAACCTTGTTGCAAACGCGTGTAAAGAACGCCTCTATCCGGTAGGAAGATTAGATCGAAATACAACCGGCCTACTTTTACTGACCAACGATGGTGACCTTGCAGAAAAGCTGACACACCCTTCATATAACACCAAAAAGATTTACAAAGTTGAATTGGATCGTCCGCTGACCAAAAATGATTTTCAGAAAATCCAAGAAGGTGTGAGACTGGAAGAGGGAAAAGCAATAGTTGACGACTTGGCTATTGTAAGCGATGATAAGAAAACCATTGGAATCGAATTACACATTGGCTGGAATCGTATTGTGAGAAGGATTTTTGAATCGCTCGAATACGAAGTGGTAAAACTGGATCGTGTCATCTTCGCAGGACTAGACAAAAAAGATCTTCCCCGGGGAGAATGGAGATTTCTCAAACCCGAGGAAGTTGTAAAATTGAAACACTTCAAGTAGTCTATTCTCCTTTCAGGTTATCAACAGGATTGACGTAGGTGGCTCGCAAAGTCTGAGACCCAATTGTTAGTATTCCAAACAATAGCAAAATAAATACCCCCAGTAATATTACTGCCATATCGAATGTGGTGTGGTAAGCGATGAGTTCTAGCCACAGGTTGTTGAGAAAGTAGGCTGAGGGAACAGCAATCACAATCGACAACAAAAGCAACTTGAGAAAGCCTTTCGATAGCAGTAGAATTAAGGTGTTGTTACTGGCCCCTAAAACCTTTCTGATAGATATTTCTTTTATCCTTGTCTCAGTAGCATAAGTAGCCATACCCAACAGTCCCAGGCAGGATATGATAATCGCAATAGCTGAAATAACACCAACGACATTGACGATATCACCAAATATTAATTGATAGAACCCTCGAATTTCATCTTCAAATACTTTGTGATCCACCTTCAATGAAGGGTTCACTTTATTCCAGGCAGATTCGATAGTTGCAATTGCTGCCTGGTAATCTCCAGAGTATTTAACCTGTAACATATTAATTTCATCAGGTCGATACATTAGTGCCTCTGGCCCGATCTCTGCCATCAGAACCTGATGGTTATAATTTTTGATTACTCCTATTATTTCTTTTTTAGTAGAATCTGTCTGTGAAATAATTTGCTGACCGATGGCTTCAAGTGGAGTACCATAATGAAAGGCATCCACGGCCGCTTCATTGATCACCACAAAGTTAGCATTTGACTCCCCTGCACTTTCATCAAAAAACTTTCCCTCCACAAGTGTTAAACCTATATTATCTAAATAATCTTCATCCACGGCATAGTAACTTAATTCAAGCCAGTCCTCCTCATCCAATGACTGCTTAAAACCCTCCCCATAGGTACTGCCAGCGGCTGGCACATGAGATGAAGCGGATACGTTAATAATATTTGAATGTTGTAAAAGTTCGGTCTTCAATTCTTTCGGCTTGGTCTCCCCTATGCGCACTACCACATTGTTTTTCATATCAAACCCATGATCGGCTTTTACAAAAAGTGAAAGTTGGTTATAGATCACGATCACACTTAAAATAAAAATCAACGACAAAGAAAACTGTGCTACCAAAAGGGCTTTCCTCAAGCCAATCCTTGAAAATACCTTCATCGTTCCTAGCTGCTTTAGCACTTTGACAGGTTGAAAACCAGACAAGACAACAGCAGGAAACAATCCAGCAAAAATGCCCACCATGATTGCAAATATTAAAAATACACCATACACATAAATATTAGCTTCAAGATCCCATTTCAACAAGCGAGCAAAATTGAGATTCAACATCAGAGGTCTCAGGGCAATTAAAAAAATCAATGACAGCCCTAAAGCAACGAGAGCTGTTACAATGGCCTCTGAAATAAACTGAGTGAAAATCTGCCAACGCGCTGCTCCCGAAACTTTTCTTATCCCGATTTCTTTGGCGCGGGTCAATGATCTTGCAATAGAAAGATTAGTGAAATTAAAACAAGACGTAAGCATCACTACAGCAGCAAGACCACCCAAAAAGTAAATAAACATCCATGGCAAAAATGGCCCAATCGGGTTACTCAACATTCTCCCCGGTGTGATGTCATTGAGACTCTGAACATCGAATTTTGCTTTTCTCACATCTGGGTTGGGATCTGGAGCTATATGGTTTTCATAGATTTTAGTGAGGTAAGGTTGTAGTTCCTCTGCATCCTTCCCCTCTTCCAAAAGCAAATAAGTCCACGCATTGTAGTGATTATGCCAGTTGTCCATATCCTTGCGATAAGTACCTGCTGCTTCAAGGCTGTTAACTGTAGCCATACTTGCCAATGCCTCAAAGACAATGTGAGATTTCAGATTGGTTTCTTTTAATACGCCAGTAATCGTAAAGAGTCCGAGCTCACCTACTTTTACAGTTTCTCCTACAGGGTTTTCAATCTCGAATAATTTTTCAGCAGCGCGCTTTGTTAGCACCACAGTATATGGTTCAATCAAAGCCGTCTTGGGATCACCGTACTCAAATTCATACTCAAGCACATCAAATACATCTGGATCGGCATAGAATCCGGCCAACGGAATATTGATATCCCTATCAAACTCCACCCATCCATTTCCAAATCCTCTTTTGAGACGTGCTACTTTCTCAATCCCGGAATAGTTATTTTTCAATTCTGGGCCTATAGGTAATGGTGAAGTGGCAAATTCAATGTCACTAAAGATACCATCGCCATCAATCGGCATACTAGTAACCCGATAAATGCGATCTCTTTTTGTGTTGTAAAGATCATATGTCATCTGGTCCGCTACCAGCATGATTATACCCATACAGATCGTCATACTTACGGACAACCCAAAAATATTGATGAACGAAAAAAAACGATGACGTAATAAATTTCTAACAGCCGTACGGAAGTAGTTCTTAACCATGTGTATAGAAGTAAGAGTAAAAAATTATTTATCAGATTCCTTCTTCATTATGAAGTAGTAAATCAAGAAGCCAAACGAAATAAAGAAAGCAAGCAATCCGTAGGGCAAAGGCGACTCTGGGCTGGTAGGAATATACTCCATGATAATAAGAGCCAACCCGCCAAAGAAAATGATCAATCCCCATTTCAGAGCTCCAAATTTATTTTCATCGGCATGTCTTTTGAAAATAGCTTGTGTATCTTCATTCACGTACCCCTTATCAATCATTTTTTTCTTCAAAATATAATCTGTGAGCACTTTAGTAAAAAAGTAGAGAGATGCGCCAAAGCCACCAAAAATGGCCAGTGGCATAAGTACTTCCATTAAATTCTGATCCATGGTATGTTACGTTTAATGTTTTTATTCAGTTTGGGAAATAATACACAAGTCATCATATCAAATGTTGCAGTAGTTGCGATAATTTTCTAATAAAGTACGTATAAGCAGTGAATGAAGATTTACTGCAACCTTACATTGGAATCTCGTGTCTAACAGCCCAATGGTAGAAGATGAGGCCCTTATCTCTAAAGTATTAGAGGGAGATACGGAGTCTTTCAGGCAGCTTATCAAGCAGCATGAGAGACTTGTGGCCCATATGGTTAGCAGAATAGTGAGGAATTCGGAAGATCGGGAAGAGCTGTGTCAGGACGTTTTTCTAAAAGTTTATGATAAACTGAAAGAATTCAATTTTAAATCCAAATTGTCAACATGGATTGCCACGATAGCCTATCGCCACGCCATTAATCACATAAGGAAAAAGCAAATATCCTTTAATGAACAGAGTGAATGGGAGGATTTTAAGGAGCAATTTATCGCTAATGAAAATTTAGAAGAAGAATTGGCAGACAAAGATCTGGAGGAACATGTTATGGTGTACATCAATCAGCTTCCCGTACATTACCGCTCAGTTTTGACGATGTACCACGTAGATGGGATGAGTTATCAGGAAATTGGAAAAATTACCGGCATGCCTGAAGGAACAGTAAAAAATTATCTTTTCAGGGCCAGAAATCTATTAAAGGAAAAAATAAAGAAGTATCTTGGTAAAGAAGAATTGAGATGAAAACACCAGACGAAAAACTTCAAGAGTCTATTGAGCAAGGGAGATTTGATTCATCAGATTTGGATAGTCATGCTTATCAAATCGTTTTTGAGGCAATAAAGAAAGAACCCAATACCCATCTTTCCCCTCAATTCTCAGATAAAATCCTAAGCCGTATAATTAAGGCTGAAGAAAAACGAGCTTTTCAAAAAGATTTAATGTGGTTAGGCATCGGTGTTCTTGTTCTTATCGTAACGGCTATTATCACCATTGTATTAACTGGATTTAAACTTAACGCAGGTGCTTTCAAGTTTGTAGGTAATTACGGTGGTCTTCTGGTATTTGCTGTTTTATTGATTGGCTTCTATCAGTGGGTTGAAAGAAAAATACTGCCACGTCATAGTGCCGTCTAAAAACTCCAGTTGATTCCATTCGTAAGCGTATATACCATTTTCTTAATTGGTATAATGGGCTTGTCCTCATACTGGCTTGTGAAATTAGTTACAAAGGACAATTTATCTGTTACCTTCAGGGCAAACTGAAAATCTCCGCTCACTCTGTTACGAAAAACACTGGCATCACTATCCCATCCTCCCTGATAATAGGCGATCAAATAGAAACTTACAATCTCATTAAATACCGTATTGATACCTATATAATCCGAAGTTTTCCACATTTCTTTCTCTACAATTGATCTCTCCATATCATTCATTTTCCAATGTTCTTTCTCCCTCATTCCACCCAACCCTAAATTGAGACTGGTCTTTTTTGTTTCAATGAGGTTAATCCTCAACCCTCCCCCTCCTAAAAGGCGAAATGGCATATTTCTTCCATCATCATATTGTACCTGCACAAAAGTTTCATAGCTCAATTTATTTTTCCTTAGCAGGTTTACCCTGAAGTGGGAATATCCATTGCTGCTCAAAGGGCCTCCTGTTGATTTGAAATAGTGAATATTATTGATGGAAATATAGGCATGTTTATCACTTAGGTATACAACATCTGTTGTGCCATTCAGACCTACAAAAACGATTTCCTCCTCTGAAGTTGCACTCCGGTTATGAATGTTAAAGTTCAATCCCATTTTCCCAATCAAAACACTTGAAGAGTCCAATAGGAGGCTGCCCTTATTTACTTTTAGAATTTGTGCGCTGGCGGTCACTTGGATACACACGAGAAAGAAAAGTCCAACAATTTGCTTCATTTAGAATAAAAATAAGAGTTCACAATCCGTCAAAGGTATTTACTTTAGAAACGAACCCCTATATTCGATACCCCAAACATTTAAATATGATTAAAAGAACCTTTCTCTACGCATGTGTATGCATCACCCTCTTAGGGACAACTTTTGTAAATGCTCAGGATACTGAAAAATCAAAATCAGATAGCCTTAAAAAGAAATCAAAAAAGGATTTGCCGCTGGAGGTAGGAAGAAAAATTCCTATCAAAACCAATGAGGGCACCTGGATGTCTCTGGACGTAAGCCCGGATGGGAAAACCATTGCCTTTGATTTTTTGGGTGACATCTTCACTATGCCAATGGCTGGAGGAAAGGCTACTCCATTCACATCGGGAATGGCTTTTGATTCACACCCAAAATTTAGCCCGGACGGAAAGAAAATATTATTCATCTCCGACAGAAGCGGTGGGGAAAATATCTGGTGGTTTTCATTAGACAAAAAAGATTCTTTGCAGGTGAGCTCCGGCAATACCGATCACTATCAATCTGCTGAATGGACTCCCGATGGGAATTATGTGGTGGGTTCGAGAGGCACAAGAAATCTAAAGCTTTGGCTGTTTCATAAAGATGGAGGAAGTGGTGCTCAGCTCGTTGACAAGCCTGATAATTTAAAAATGGTGGAACCTGCGTTTGGTCCTGACGGGCGTTACATCTGGTTCGCTCGAAGAACAAACGCATGGAACTATAATGCACAGTTTCCACAGTATCAATTGGCGGTTTATGATCGCGACAATGGAGAGTTTGAAACCAAAACTCAACAATACGGATCCGCTTTCAGCCCGACACTCTCTCCTGACGGAAAATGGCTGGTGTACGGCTCTCGCTACAATGATCAAACAGGTTTGATGGTAAGAGATTTGGAATCGGGTATCGAAAAATGGCTTGCTTACCCCGTGCAACATGACGAGC
>Ga0116152_10004648_pt1 | contig 10806 bp, 7 predicted proteins | sample AD_UKC119_MetaG_FD_89894 | JGI IMG/M metagenome (GOLD analysis project Ga0116152, IMG submission 89894) | Active sludge microbial communities of municipal wastewater-treating anaerobic digesters from Hong Kong - AD_UKC119_MetaG | ecosystem: Engineered > Bioreactor > Anaerobic > Digestate...
TAAATTGCTTCGAAGAGAAGACGGTGCTATCTATGCTTCGACTCCGCTCAGCATGACAGCACCGTTTTATTTGACAAGTCTTCAAGGTTTTATTAAGACCTAATTTTTCTTGTAATAATTCACCAGACCTTTGTTGGCGAAAATGTTCATCAGCTTTTCAGGAAGCGGATTGAAAGTGAACACTTTGTCGCCCACAGTGAGTTTGCCTGCAGCGAAATCGAGTTCAACAGCATCTCCGGCCTTGTATGCATCCACTGCATCGGGCAGCACGATGATCGGCAGTCCCTGATTGATGGATGAACGGTAGAATATGCGGTTGACCGATTTGCAGATCACTGCTTTCACATCAGCAAAAGCAAGACCTACAGCCGGGTGTTCGCGCGAGCTTCCGCAACCGAAATTGGCGCCGGCCATGATGAGCTGCCCTGCCCCGACTTTCTCGGCAAATGCCTCGTCAAAACCTTTAAACAGATAAGGCATAATCTTGTCGCCTTCGCTGCTCTTGATATTGTAAGTCAGGTTACCGGCAAACATCTGGTCCGTATTCAGGTTGTTCACATCGGTGTAATTCCAGGTGTTTCCAAGCAAGCGATTTTCGCCTTCAGGAATCGAAACCGTCGGACTTTGCTCGATGCTGTACGGAAATTTATCGTTGCCATGGATACCGCGCGGATCCGTGATTTTTCCGGCCAGTGCCGACGCAGCAACAGTTGCAGGAGAGGCCAGATAAATGCTGGCGTTTTTATTCCCCATACGCCCCAGGAAATTGCGATTGGCCGTTGAAATAACATTGAATCCGTCGGCCGGAATTCCTTGTCCGGTGCCAAGACACGGACCGCATGAAGGCGTAAGAATATTGGCGCCGGCAGCCATAAAAATTTCAATCAATCCTTCGTGCAATGCCTGCGAATAAATTTCCTGCGACGCAGGGATAATCAGCAATTGGAAGAAATCAGGGACTCTGTTTCCTTTGAGAATAGCTGCGGCTTCACGCAGGTCTTCAATACGACCGTTGGTGCAGGTTCCGATAACAGCCTGTTGCAGTTCGGTGCCCTGAACTTCGCTCACAGCCTTTACATTGTCAACATTGTGCGGAGCAGAAACCACCGGAAAAATGGTGGTGAGATCAATATTGATCTCGCGGATATATTTAGCATCAACATCGGCCCAGAGGCCTTCGAATTTTTGTCCGAAATATTTTTCAAGCACTTCATCAGCCGGGAAAACAGCGTTTTTGGCGCCCATTTCCGAAGCCAGATTGGCAAGGACCATGCGATCGGCAACAGAAAGTGTTTTTACCCCTTCGCCATGATATTCTATCGACATGTAATCGGCTCCTGCACTGCCAATCATACCAATAATCCAGAGAGCGAGATCTTTGGCATACACGCCTTGATTAAATTTTCCTGTCAATGTTATTTTCACTGAATCGGGCACACGGAACCATGTTTCGCCGGCTTTCCAGAGGCCAGCTGTTTCGGTACGGTCGATTCCGGCAGCAAAAGAATTGAATGCCCCGGCCGTACATGTATGACTGTCAGAACCAACTACAAGCATTTTGGGACGTGCGTGCAATGCCATCATCTGATGACAGATTCCTTTCCCAACATCGTGGAATTTTTTAATTCCCTGTTCTTTCACAATATTGCGGATAGTCTGATAATCGTTTGCCAGCCCCGATGTAGTGGGCGGTGCATTATGGTCAAGCACTATGAGAATCTGGTCGGGATAAGCAACCTTCTCACCATTCATTTTTTTAAAAGTGCCTGCAATGCTGGCGGTGTTGTCATGAGACAGCACAATATCAGGTTTCGCAAAAACGATGCTCCCCGCAGGAGCATTGAAAATCTTCTCGGCAAAAGTTTTTCCGGACATGATTATATATTTTGGTTATTAAAGTGATGCAAATATCTGATTTTTTAGGATATGGGACTGCATTGGAACTTAAAATATTATTCAGAGAATTGTTTGTTGGAATACTGCCGTATCATCACAAGAATAATCCGGATTTTAGTCAATTTTAAACACTCTGCTTGGAGTATTTTACAACTAAAATGAAGAAAAAAATCTCTCTGCAATCCTTTAGAAAACACCATTCCCTCGCTGTCATCCTGAGACCCGCGTGCAGTCATGCTGACATTACGCGACAAGCACCACCAAAACGCGTTTTGCAACCTAAATAAAAAATGACAAAAAAGAGGCTGTCACGCTGAGCCCCGCCGCTGTCATGCTGAGCCCTGCCTGCTGTCATGCTGAGCCCTGCGTCCCGCAGGATAAACTTCGTCGAAGAGTCAACAGCAGGATAAACTCCGTCGAAGCACGAACAGCGGGGTAAACTCCGTCGAAGCGTCGGCAGCGAAAATCAATGGGTTTGTGACAAAGCTGTCTTATTTTTAAAAATCCGGCATTCCTAAATAACAAAAACCCAGAAATAAATTAACATTCTGTATTTGATTTTAAATACAACATGTTTTATCTTTGAAATAAATTTTTTAATCGACATGAAAATATTATTTATCGCGATTGTTTACATATTTATCTTTGTGCCATATGGTACTACACAGAGAAATCAATTTCGCTGCGATATAGTGTTATCTGTTGAACAGGGACGTATTGTTAAAGCACAAAACAATGGTGCTGAAAGCATGACATTCCGCTTCACGTATATTACTGAAGGGAAAAATCAAAGTGGAATTATTGTAAGCAGTAAAAAAGAATGTTCTGACTATATTGAACTGAAACCCAAAGAAACAAAACAGATACTGACAGCTCCCATAGATCCGCAGAACAAGATTATCTACTCCTTCAGACATGTGATCATAACAGAGTGCTCAGCTACAAAACCACCAGTAAATTCAAGAGGTATTAACACCCGGATGAACGGAGGCAACTAAAGCCATTATAACAATGTGTTGCTATAAATGACAATCGTTACCAGTTGAATTGCAAGCATGTAGATTTTAACAATTTGAAACTGCAACAAAATTCTTCTCTATTCCTACCTTTGCGCAAAATTTCAAAGCCCCAAACATGGTTCGCTTTACAAAACTTTCACGGTCTGCGCATTTCAGAACAGCTTCCTTTTTGTTTTGTCTATTCTTCATTGCTTCGTCAAATTTCAACGGGTTCAGCCAGGTTGATACCAGCCGTTCACAAAATGATACCATTCAGAAAATAAATCTTGACTCGGTTATTATCAGTGCTCAGGTAGCGCCAACCGTACAGTCTGAATTACTCAGAGTTGTACATGTTATCCGTGCAAAAGAAATACAATTGGCTCCGGTCAGCGATCTGGGCGCCCTGCTTGAATATGTGCGGGGTATCGACATACGTCAGCGCGGTATTACCGGTGCTCAATCCGATATTTCGCTGAGGGGCGGAACGTTTGATCAGGTACTGGTACTCCTCAATGGAATCAACATCAGCGATCCGCAAACGGGACATCACAACATGGATATTCCCGTCGATATCACCGCAATAGAAAGAATTGAAGTTCTGCAGGGTTCCGGGGCGCGCATATTCGGGCCGAATGCATTTGCAGGCGCCATCAATATTATTACATCATCACCACAAAAAGCATTGCCTTCGGTTTCGCTGCGCGGCGGATTGTATGGAACGGGCGAACTGTCAGTCAACCTGCCTTTCAGAACAAAAAAAATGTATCACATGGTGTCATTAAACGGCAGCACTACTGATGGCTACACCGAAAACACCGATTTCAAAAAAGCAGGTGCATATTACCGTATGAATGCAACGATTGGCAAAACAAAGACCGATGTACAGGCCGGATATATCAACAAAGGGTTCGGCGCCAACAGCTTTTATTCGCCGAAATATCCCAATCAGTACGAAGCAACTTCCACCCTTTTTGCATCGGCAGGGCTGACTGATGTAAATGCACAAAAATGGAAGGCCAATGTTTACTGGCGCAGGCACTACGACCGCTTCGAACTGTTCCGCAACAATCCGCCTGCCTGGTACAAAAACCACAACTATCATTTATCGGATGTTGCAGGAGCCTCGGTGAACAAGACTTTTTCATGGAAAAAGCACAAAACATCGCTGGGTGCCGATTTCCGCATGGAACACATATTCAGCAATGTACTCGGGACAGCGATGAATTCTCCCATTGCCGTTGCCGGAACAGATAGCGCATACTACACAAAATCGGCACAGCGAAACGGCTTCAGCATTATGGGCGAACATCGCTATGCAACAAAAAAATTCAGCATTTCAGGTGGTGCACTGGTATATGTAAGTAATCAATTGGAACATGATCTGAGCCTTTATCCTGGAATTGATCTTGGTTTTCAGATTTCAAAACCCTTGCGGATTTTTGCAACAGCCAACCGCAGTTTGCGGCTTCCGAACTTCACCAATTTGTATTATTCATCGCCGACAAACATTGGAAATCCGCTCCTGAAGCCGGAAGAAGCAATCAGTATTGAAGGCGGTTTTAAATGGGACCGAAAAAATATTTTGGCCGAAGTGGCTGGATTTCAGCGCTACGGTATCAATATGATCGATTGGGTTCGCGATGATACCGCCACTGTATGGGAATGCAAGAACCTGACGAAAGTGAATGTAAGCGGCATTGAAGCAGGGTTTACGATGTTGCCGGAATTTTTCGGAAAGAAATTTTTTCTGCAACGCGTCAGTGTGAATTACACATTTCTTGTCAGCAACAAGTCAAGCGAAGGATTTGTGTCGCAGTATGTGCTCGACTACATGAAACACAAACTCGATATCAAAGCTACACACCGCATTTTTGAAAATGCAGGACTCACCTGGCAATTGGGCTGGCAGGATCGCGCCGGCGGCTACACGCCGTTTTCGGAAGGAGTCTATCTGGCCGAAATCCCCTATCAGCCAGTCTGGCTGGCCAATGCCGGCGTGTTTTATCAGTGGAAGCAGCTGCGTTTCACGGTGAATGCAACAAACCTGTTCAACACCGAAATCATTGATCATGCGAATGTGTCGCAGCCCGGGTTTATGCTGATGGGTGGGATTAGCTGGAAATACGAGAGACGAAATACGAAATGAGAAATAGGAGATATTAAATGATATGACGCTTCGCATATGTGACGACTTCACGTAAAACGTGATAAATCGTCGTATGTGGGAATCACGTAAAACTGCGTAAAACCGGGCAAGCCATGACAAGTGTGAAAGACGTGAAAAAACACGAAATGAGAAATAAGAGGTGATTAATACTTAGCCGATGATGCGATGATCTTCTAACTTGCTGATTCGAAAATTAAACAACTGAATTTTTATGTTGTTCTCAATAAAAATACGGAAATCTATTGCCCAATAAAATCCAAATCTCCTATTTTTGCAAAACAGACACCGGTTAAAAAAATGAAAGTATGCCCAAACCTGACAAAACATTTATATCGCATATCAGGCAATTATCGACTGCTGAACTGCAGGAAATTGTACTAAAACTGATCACGAAAGATAAATTCGCCTATGATTTTGTTTCATCACAATACATCAATAAAGACTTTGGCGAGACTGAACTGTTCGAAAAAACGAAGAAGGAATTGGACCTGGTATTTACAAAAAGCCATAAAGGATTTTCTTTTCAATTGCAACTTGCCAATATGCTGGCAGAATGCATCCGGAAAATTAACGAATTCACCAAAGTATCGAAAAATAAAGTGCTGGAAGCCGAGTTAGTGCTGTTTGTTATCGAAGTTCCATTCTCCAATCCAGACAAACTGTTGGGGACTTGTTTTACAACGCTTGATTCAAAAGTGGCCATGCTTTTAAACAGATTAATCAACCTTGTAACTAAAAAAATGCATGAAGATTATCGGATTGAATATGTTGGAAAAATTAACCGGTATCTTGAAATTTTGCATAGCACATCCAATCATCTTGATTCGGTGTACAAAATGCCAAAGAAGATTTAGAATAACACATCCGCTTTAAAGCGATTCCGAAAACTTTTTATATTTGCAAAAAAAGCCAGCCTATGAAAAAATTTCTTCTCTTAATCGCCTTGACCCTGACTTTTTCATTTGTATTCACCGCATGTGAAGATGACACTGACGATCCATCAACAACGGATTATGCAATAGCAACTTCATCGTGGGGAAAGCTGACGCTGACACTGGTTGAAACCGGCGGTCCGACCAACGAATGGTATTTTGCATCGACCAGCAGCAGTGGCATGGCTGCCCTCACCGGCGTGGATGACTTCTCTTTCACTTATTCGAAAAAAGGCATCAATTCGTCAGAGCTTACATTCGATGTCGGTGGATCGGACAAATACGTGATGACCTGGACCAGCGCCTCCGCAGGAACCTTTCAGGAATCATTCAATGGCACCGCAGGAAATCCCGGATCGTTTACGATTGAGTTGGATTGACAATGTAAGATTGGGGAAATACATTTGATATTCAACAAGAGACAAACTCGCAATACTGTCACTTATTGCAGATCAATAGCTGAGAAGTATTACTGTTATAATCTGAATGTGTCTGTTTTTCAGCATACCCCAATATGAGTCACTGTTTTTCATTCACGGTCCGGTAGTTTCATAATACTCGATGCCATTTTCTTTCAGATTCTTCAATAACTGCAGACAGTTATGTAACCCTGTTTGCACATCAAGAATTTTCCTGTTTGGGTTAATGAGAAATAAGGTTGGTATTGAATTGATATTATATGACTGCCAGTAATATGAATCCACATTCGCCAGATCCTGGTCATAAATAACCGGCCAATCAATCCCGTATTGACTGAGGTATTTAAAATAATCAATTGAATCCCTTTCATTATTAACATTGAATATTTCAAATTCTGGATTGTTTTTGTGAAGTTCCTTTAGTCCGGGGAGCAGATGTTTACAGGGGCCACACCATGAACCGGTAAAGAATACCAGAGAATAATAATCGAACTTTTCAAGACCCGGAGTCACAGGAAAAATATTTCCTTGGTATGCGCCGACACTGTCAGAACCTGCGAATCTGACCTTAAGCACCCGGGTGAAATAGTCATATTTTTCAATGACGAACAACTTGTTGAACAATCTTATCTCATCATTAGTAATATAATTTAAATAGTCATAGCCAAGATATCTATAGGAATAAACACCATAAATACTATTCTGAGGATAGAACTGATCGAAACAATTTGGGTTCATTACAATATCCACAGTATCTCCTTCAAAGATGAAACGGCCTTCCTGACATGCATTGATTGAGATATAGACCTCCAGCGAGTCATAGTCAAACATTAATTTCCCATCAATATTCTCATTCAGACAAACCCGGATGGGAATCGTTTTCTGCTTGTGTATATTCAGGGAATCGTATCTTAATGTCAGATCGCAATCGGAAAATACCAGGTTACTGTCTCCAAAGTCATACAATCCATTGCTGAGATTATAAGTGAGGATTTCTTCATTCCGAAATGAGCTGTCGCAATCAGTGTCGACGACAACTTTTTTGATGTCTCCGTCTATCCAGGAGCAGAAATAAATTCGGTTAGTTATTAATGCATTAGTAACAAATTGCAGCGTGTCCATTTGAATATACGATAAAATATTCTCAAAAACTTTTCTGGCGGAATCGCTGCTGTTGCGGTTTTCAAAAACTGCAAGCAAAGGGTTTATTACAAAATATCCGGTCTTACATCGAGCACTATCAACCGGCATTTTAAAACCTGTCTCATTTTTCAGCTCCAATGGATAGGAATAGCTGCCTATATGGGCATCACTGCCTTTAACTAATCTCATCTGAACATCAAAAGTATTTTGCTGAGCAAAATTGAGCTGCTGGACAGACGTGATTACCGTAAGGAATACAACAAATCTGATGTTTTTCATTTTACTGCTTATAAATGAAACAAATATGATTTTCTTAAAATCAAATTCACTGTCAAAGGTTTTCGAAACATTACTTGCCTGGTTCATAAATCTTTCCTGTTACCGATTCACATGAACAATCTTCTGCTACGAATACATCTTCTCCTGGAGCGCTTTCACGCTTTTATCCTCAAGGTATTCATCATACGTCATAAGCTTGTCAATAATACCTCTGGGAGTGAGCTCAATGATTCGGTTGGCAACGGTCTGTGTAAACTCATGATCGCGAGAGCTGAATAAAGCAACGTGCTTCCAGTCCTTCAAAGCATTGTTAAATGCCGTGATGGTCTCCATATCGAGATGGTTGGTGGGCTCATCAAGTATAAGGCAGTTTGCATTGGTGAGCATCATGCGCGAAACCATGCAGCGCACTTTTTCACCTCCTGACAAAACGGAGGTTTTCTTCAGATATTCTTCTCCCGAGAACAGCATTTTACCGAGAAATCCGCGGATATATGAGTCATCGTCTTCGACGGTCGAATACTGCTGCAGCCAGTCCATCAGCGTCATCGGATTTTTAAAATAAGGGTCGTTGTTGGCTGGTAAATATGATTTTGAAATGGTGCTACCCCACTGAAACGCGCCTCTGTCCGCTGTTTCAAGCTCCATCAGAATGTTGAAAAAAGCGGAAACAGCGTGGTGATTGCGCGATAAAACAGCCACTTTGTCGTCGCGGTTCAGCGTAAACGAAACATTCGAAAACAGCGACAATCCTTCGCTTGATTGCTTTGACAAATTATCTGCATGCAAAATCTGGTCGCCACATTCGCGATCGGCTTTAAAAATAATTCCCGGATACCGGCGCGTACTGGGCTTTATCTCATCGATTACCAGCTTTTCAAGAAGCTTTTTCCGGCTGGTGGCCTGCCTCGATTTCGAAGCATTGGCGCTGAAGCGGTTAACAAAGTCCTGCAATTCCTTACGACGGTCTTCGGTCTTTTTATTCTGGTCGGCCCGCTGCCGCAATGCCAGCTGACTCGATTCGTACCAGAAAGAATAATTCCCTGTGTACAAAGTGATTTTTCCAAAGTCGATATCAGCTACATGTGTACAAACGGCATCAAGGAAATGTCTGTCGTGAGAAACAACAATCACGGTGTTTCTGAAATTAATCAGGAATTCTTCGAGCCAGCTGATGGTCGCCACATCCAGATCGTTGGTAGGCTCATCAAGTAATAAAATATCAGGATTTCCAAACAAAGCATTGGCAAGCAGCACACGCACCTTTTCTTTCGCCGGCATATGCTTCATGCGCTTGTCATGATCTTCTTCCTTCACGCCCAAAGCGCTCAGCAAGCTGGCTGCATCACTTTCGGCATTCCAGCCGTCCATCTCCGCAAATTTGGTTTCAAGCTCTGCGGCCTTTACACCATCGGCATCGCTGAAATCGGGCTTGGCATACAGGATGTCTTTTTGCTGCATGATTTTCCACAACTGTTTATTACCCATAATCACCGTTTCGAGCACAGTGAAGTTGTCAAACTCGTGATGATCCTGTTTAAGAACACTCATTCGCTCACCCGGCGTAATGGAAATTTGTCCCGTTGGTGCATCAATCTCGCCTGAAAGTATTTTCAGGAAAGTGGATTTGCCAGCGCCATTGGCGCCAATAATGCCATAGCAATTGCCCGGAGTAAACTTTACACTTACCTCGTCAAATAAAACACGTTTTCCATAGCGAATGGAAATATTTGAAGCTGCAATCATTTCGGATTTTTTTAAAAAGATGCAAAGCTACGGTTTTTTAATGCAGCAACCCGCAATCGCTGATAAAATAACATTTTCATATCGGGTGTGAATTGTGCTTCGCCCGACATTTTACCGTCAGCAAGAAGTGGTTAACAACAAATCATTGCTGAAGTGGAATCGTCGGGAAGAGATGGATCACCCAACGATTCCGTGTCCGCTCCTGTTCGCAAATCATTGTCAGGCGAACGACAGAATGTTGGGTTGTCCCCGATATTTCAGCGTCAGCTTGATTGGGTTAACATCAAAGCATCGCTGACCTGGAATTTTATCTGACTGGCAAGGCAGACGTCGGGCATTTGGCATCTTCAGCACCCAACAGCCTGTCCGCCCGCTGGCGGAATTCCGGGACCGCTCCCTTGCAAAAATCATCGTCTGCGGACGCCAAAATGTTGTAAACTTGTGCGTTTTGCTAAATAATTCAACGCCGCCCATGTTTCTCTTGTCCACTGATTCCACTGATTCAAATACCCTCAGCAGGTCTTAAGATTTGAACGGATGAAATGTCTTTCAGCCTGCGACTGAAGACATTTCCACAGATAGGTTGTACGCATTCTCCAGTCAATGATTATTACACAGTAATAATTGTTGACAACAGTGTCATCGCGAGGAAACCGCTGAGGCAAAAATATTTCCGTGCAATCAGTGTAATCCGTAGACCTATTCTTTATACCGCATGCATCATGCTTTTGCAATAACCTTCTCCACCTGAGTCATGATCTCAGCTTCGAGCGTCAATGCGTCATCATGCACTTTCTGAGCTTTGGCAATGATGTCTGCAGCCCAGGCCTTGTCCTCGATTCCGCCGGCATTGATTTTCACATTCAGGAATGCACCGCGTACTCCGGCAGTGGCAGCCAATGCGCCAACACCTGCATCCGATACCGAATTCGGATTGCCGGTTTCTGCCATGGCTTTACAAAGCGGTAACACTTCGGCAGCTTTCTGCATGGTTTTGAAAGGAACTTCGGTGGCATATTGCGTGGCGGCCTGCATGGCGGCTTTACGTGAAGCTTTTTCTTCGGGAGTGCCTTTGGGTAATCCAAGTGCATTCATGATTTTATTGAAAGCACGTGTATCCTCATCAACCAGATGCATCAGCTCGTCTTTGAGTTTCTGTCCGGTTTCAGCATAACGGCTGAATTCTTCCCAGCGCTCATCCCATCCGGGTTTGTGCGAACTCA
>Ga0116152_10004656_pt1 | contig 10800 bp, 11 predicted proteins | sample AD_UKC119_MetaG_FD_89894 | JGI IMG/M metagenome (GOLD analysis project Ga0116152, IMG submission 89894) | Active sludge microbial communities of municipal wastewater-treating anaerobic digesters from Hong Kong - AD_UKC119_MetaG | ecosystem: Engineered > Bioreactor > Anaerobic > Digestate...
ATACCTACTTGAAAGAAACGCTCTGGATGGTTTTTCTTGAATTCGTCCATTTTTAAAGAACCTGTAAGGTCTGCACAAAGCGCTACAACATCCTTGTTTTTCTTTCCAAGCTCGGTCAATCCATCACCAAAACCTGAACGTGTATCTTTTTTACCTGTTTCTGTATATTTTTTCATTTGAACTGTTTTCAATTTTAATAATCTCCCAAGGTTACAGGGTTTTGTGAAAGAGCCGTTTCTAACTGCTGGTCATTGGGCGCTTTGCCGTGCCAATCGTGGGTGTGCATCATAAAATCAACACCGTTGCCCATTACTGTATGAAGCAGAACGCAGACAGGTTTTCCGTTGCCGGTTTTTTCTTTGGCCTTTTGCATTCCAGTGACGATCGCTTTTAAATCGTTTCCTTTTTCAATATCCATTACTTCCCAGCCGAAAGCTTCAAATTTCGCTTTTAAGTTTCCTAACGGAAGTACGTTTTTTGTAGCCCCATCAATCTGCTGGCCGTTTAAATCAACGGTTACAATCAGATTGTCCACATTATTCCCGGCAGCATACATTAACGCTTCCCAATTTTGGCCTTCCTGCAATTCGCCATCGCCGCAAAGGGTGTAAACTAAGTGCTTGTCTTTGTTTAACTTTTTGGCAAGCGCCGCTCCTATGGAAACTGAAATGCCCTGTCCCAAAGAACCAGAAGCAATACGAACGCCCGGCAAGCCTTCATGCGTTGTTGGATGGCCCTGCAAACGTGAATTTAAAAGGCGGAACGTGTTTAGTTCTTCAATAGGGAAATAGCCAGACCGTGCCAAAACACTGTAGAAAACAGGTGAAATATGCCCGTTTGAAAGGAAGAATAGGTCTTCGCCAATACCATCCATAGTGAAGTTTTCGTTGCGTTCCATCAATTCATTATATAATGCAACAAAAAATTCGGTACAACCAAGCGAACCTCCCGGATGCCCGGAATTTACCTTGTGTACTTGCCTTAAAATATCTCTTCGGACTTGAACTACCAAATCTTCGAGCGCTTTATAATCTGCCATAATTAGTTTTAATTTTCAGTGTCAAAAGTAAGGCATTCGGCAAGCCATTCAAAGTTGAAGCATATGCTTTTATTAACGATTTGAGAGTTTTGTTAACATAAAAGAAGTGCCTAAAGTTGAAAGTGCTCCATAATTCATAATTCATATTTTACAATTCTGAATTAATAAAATTATCTTTGCCACTTCAATAAAAATTGCTGAATGCACTTCAAATTAGAAGCCACAGATATACAAAGCAGCGCTCGCGCCGCTACAATAACAACAGATCACGGGGTGATTGAAACCCCAATCTTTATGCCCGTTGGTACCGTTGGTACCGTAAAAGGTGTTCATCAACGTGAGTTGAAAGAAGATATTAACCCAGACATTATTCTTGGAAATACCTATCATTTATACTTAAGGCCACAAACTCCAGTTCTCGAAAAAGCGGGCGGGCTCCATAAATTTATGAATTGGGACCGAAATATTCTGACCGATAGTGGCGGGTATCAGGTTTATTCGCTTTCGGCAAATCGGAAAATTAAAGAGGAAGGTGTGAAATTTAAAAGCCACATTGACGGCAGTTACCACATCTTTACCCCTGAAAATGTGATGGAGATACAACGTTCCATTGGCGCAGACATAATCATGGCTTTTGATGAATGTACGCCGTATCCATGCGAATACAATTATGCAAAACGTTCTATGAACATGACGCACCGTTGGTTGGATCGCTGCATAAAGCATTTGGAAAAAACACCTTTAAAATATGATTATGGGCAAACTTTTTTCCCAATAGTTCAAGGCAGTACGTATAAGGATTTAAGAAGCCAATCTGCAGAGTATATTGCTTCCGTTGGCGCGGAAGGCAATGCCATTGGTGGCCTTTCAGTTGGTGAACCCGCTGATGAAATGTATGAAATGACTGCGGTGGTTACGGAAATTCTTCCGAAGGAAAAACCCCGTTATTTAATGGGCGTGGGAACTCCAGTGAATCTTTTGGAAAACATCGCGTTGGGAATTGATATGTTCGACTGCGTGATGCCCACCCGAAACGGTAGAAACGGAATGCTATTTACTTCCGAAGGAATCATAAACATCAAAAACAAAAAGTGGGAAACGGATCTTTCCGTAATAGATCCAATGGGGACTACTTGGGTAGATACAGATTATAGCAAAGCCTATCTTCGCCATTTATTCACCGTAAATGAAATGCTTGGAAGGCAAATAGCTACTATCCACAACCTTGGTTTTTACTTATGGTTGGTTCGCGAGGCGAGAAAACATATATTAGCAGGTAATTTTGCCGAATGGAAAAACGGCATGGTCAAAAAACTGGATCAAAGATTGTAACATGCTCAGCATACTGGACAGATACATATTAAAGAAATATTTGGGCACCTTTTCGCTCCTTTTACTACTCTTTATACCTATTGGAATCACGATCCATCTCGCCGAAAAGATTGACAAAATTCTCGAAAATGAAGTGCCGATGACAGAGGTACTTATCTATCTCTACAATTTCACAATTTACTTTGCAAACTTACTGTTTCCTCTGTTTCTTTTTCTTTCTGTAATATGGTTTACTTCAAAGCTGGCAAACAATACAGAGGTTGTCGCCTTTTTGAGTAGTGGCGTTTCCTATTCTCGATTTCTTCGTCCCTATATTATTGGAGCAACCATTGTATGCGTGGCAGCACTGGTTTTCAGTATGTATTTGGCGCCAAAGGCGAGCAAGGGGTTTAATGAATTCGCTTTCAAATATTTCAATAAAGGAAGAAGCGATAGGGACCAAAGCAATGTGTATACGCAGATAAACGACAACGATTATATTTATGTAAGTTATTTTAATGTAACCGAAAAAATAGGAAGCAATTTTACCTTGGAACATTTTGAGGGCAACAAGATGACATATAAAATTGCTGCGCAACAGATAAAATTCAATGATAAAGACAGTACCTATACACTCTTTAATTATAGCAAGCGGAAAATTGGAGAAACAAACGATATATTAAAAACCCAGCACAAACTGGATACTGTTTTTGCTTTTTCTATGGAGGATTTAACTCCGGTAACTTACATTGCTGAAACATTGAATTTTACAGAGCTTAATGATTTTATTAAAAAAGAAAAAGCACGTGGTTCGTCATATATCAATCGTTACGAGGTGGTTCGATATAAACGTTGGAGCTTGCCGGTTTCAGCATATATACTCACGGTTATTGCCGTTGCAGTTTCCTCTGTGAAAAGACGCGGAGGGATGGGGGTTAACCTTGCCATTGGCATAAGCATTGGAATGGTCTTTATATTTTTCGATAAAATTTTCGGTACCATGGCCGAGCAAAGTTCATTTTCTCCATTTATAGCAACTTGGTTCCCAAATTTTGTATTTGGTATTTTGGCAATTTATCTATTAAGAAATGCGAAACGATAAGCTCCTTAACTATTTACACCTACATTTTATAGTTTTCATTTGGGGATTTACCGCTGTTTTGGGTGCTTTGATTTCTTTGGAAGCAATTCCATTGGTTTGGTATCGGATGCTTTTGGCAACCTTGATCATTTATGTATTTCTTAAATTCAGAAAGGGGAAACTGAAATTTTCGCTTAAAACATTAAGTGGTTTTGCCTTAGCGGGAATAATTATCGCGTTGCATTGGCTCACTTTTTTTGGGGCAATAAAGGCTTCAAATGTTTCTGTAACGCTTGCAGTACTTTCAACAGGTGCTTTTTTTGCTTCACTTTTGGAACCCCTTCTTTATGGAAGAAAAATTATTTTCTATGAAGTATTATTCGGATTGATTGTTATAGCTGGGCTATATATTATTTTTGACGTGGAAGCTTCCTATACCCTGGGAATTATTTTGGCACTGTGCTCTGCCTTTTTAAGTGCGCTCTTTTCAGTAATTAACGGAAAATTTGTACTTAAGCATAAGGCTTCTGCTATTTCCTTTTACGAACTAATGTTTGGAGTTTTGGGAATAAGTATCTATTTGGCTTTTGCAGGAAGATTTACAACAGAATTTTTCAGTGTATCTGCCCATGACTGGATCTATCTTATAATATTAGCATCAGCTTGTACGGCCTATGCTTTCATAGCTTCCATTCACGTTATGAAATGGATTAGTCCCTACACAGTCATGCTAACCATTAACCTTGAACCAGTGTACGGTATCATTTTGGCACTCATCGTTTTGGGCGATTCTGAAAACATGAGCCCCCAATTTTATTATGGAGCGGTTATAATATTGCTGACGGTAATTACCAATGGAATCGTTAAAATTACGCAGGAAAGAAAACGAAGAAGATTGTCTAACACCTAAAACAAAATTTTATCTTTGTACACCAACCTTTATAAAACGAAGGAAAAAATTATGGAATATCTTGATTTTGAACTCCCTATTAAAGAATTACAGGAACAATACGAAAAGGCTTGCCTAATTGGAACTGAAAGTGATGTTGATGTTTCCAATACCTGTAAACAGATTGAAAAGAAACTGAACGACACCAAAAAGGAAATTTATAAAAACCTCACACCGTGGCAACGTGTTCAGCTTTCCCGTCATCCCGATCGTCCTTATACAATGGATTACATTAACGCTATTTGCGGAGATTCCTTTTTGGAGCTTCATGGAGACCGAGGTTTTAAAGATGATAAAGCAATGGTTGGTGGTCTCGGAAAAATTGGTGACCAAAGTTTTATGTTTGTAGGCCAACAGAAAGGCTACAATACAAAAACCCGCCAATTCAGAAATTTTGGAATGGCGAACCCAGAAGGCTATAGAAAAGCATTGCGCTTAATGAAATCTGCCGAAAAGTTTAACGTTCCCGTGGTATGTTTTGTGGATACACCTGGCGCATTCCCCGGTTTGGAAGCTGAAGAGCGTGGACAGGGCGAAGCTATTGCCCGAAATATCTTGGAAATGACACGCTTAAAAGTGCCTATTATAGTTGTAATCATTGGAGAAGGTGCTAGTGGCGGTGCCTTGGGAATTGGAGTAGGCGATAAAGTATTGATGCTCGAAAATACTTGGTACTCGGTAATTTCCCCTGAAAGCTGTTCTTCAATATTATGGCGAAGCTGGGAGTTTAAGGAACAGGCTGCCGAAGCCCTAAAACTTACGGCAACAGATATGAAAAAACTTAAGCTAATTGATGAAATTGTAAAGGAACCATTAGGCGGTGCACATAGCAATCGTGAGAAAACTTTTACAACTGTTGCAAGTGCCATAGATAAGTCTTATAAAGCATTAAAAATGTTATCCCCAACCGATTTGGTGAAAAAAAGGATGGATAAATATTTGGCTATGGGCGAGTTTAAAAGTTAAAACTAACTATAGCTTATCATTCCGTAAATCCGAAGTGGGAACCTCGGATTTTTTTACGGGTTATCAACAATATTTTTGAGTTTTCAACGGTTCAAATGTTGATGAACGGTTAATATCGTAATAACGAAATTCTTTCCTTCCTCTTAGCATTTTCTTTACATTCGCATAATGGAAAAAATCAAACCTCAAACTAGTTTTTCACCCCGCTCCCCACAAGTCATATCGCTCGAAAAGGGTAAAATACCCCCACAAGCACTTGATTTAGAGGAAGTTGTACTTGGAGCTTTAATGATTGACAAAAAAGGAGTTGATGAAGTAATAGATATCCTACATCCCGAGGTTTTTTATAAACAAGCGCATCAATATATATTCGAAGCCATTCACAATCTGTTCGAAGACAGCCAACCAGTTGACTTATTAACCGTTTCCACGAAGCTTAAACAACAAGGTAAGTTGGAACTTGTAGGTGGTGAGTTTTATTTGATTCAATTGACCCAAAAAGTGTCCTCCTCGGCACATATTGAATTTCACGCGCGCATCATTCTTCAGAAATATATTCAACGAAGTTTGATAAAAATCTCAAACGAGATAATTGAGGATTCCTATAATGAAAGCACCGATGTTTTTGACCTTCTGGACAATGCCGAAGCGAAATTATATGAAGTTACACAAGGAAATATAAAACGTTCTTCAGAAACTGCCCAAAATCTTGTAATACAAGCGAAGAAAAGAATTGAGGAAATAGCCAACAAAGAAGGGCTTTCCGGCATTCCTTCTGGGTTTACAAAAGTTGATAAATTAACTTCTGGCTGGCAGCCGAGTGATTTGATTATTATCGCCGCCCGTCCAGGTATGGGTAAAACAGCTTTGACCCTTTCTATGGCGCGAAATATTGCTGTGGAATATAATATTCCGGTGGCCTTTTTCTCTTTGGAAATGTCTTCCGTGCAGCTTATTACGCGTTTAATTTCTTCCGAAACGCACTTAAGTTCAGAAAAACTGCGAACAGGAAATCTTGAAAAGCACGAGTGGGAACAACTGAACGTAAAAGTGAAAGGCCTTGAAAAAGCACCTTTGTTCATAGATGATACGCCTTCATTATCAATTTTTGATTTACGTGCCAAAGCAAGAAGACTATCATCACAGCACGGAATTAAACTAATTGTTGTAGATTATTTGCAGTTGATGACCGCTGGCGGAAGCCAAAAAGGTGGAAACCGCGAACAGGAAATCTCTACTATTTCAAGAAACCTAAAAGCTTTGGCCAAGGAATTGAACATTCCCGTAATTGCACTTTCCCAGCTTTCCCGGGCCGTTGAAACCCGTGGCGGCAGCAAGCGTCCTTTGCTTTCAGACCTTCGTGAATCTGGAGCGATTGAACAGGATGCAGATATAGTTTCATTTATTTATCGTCCAGAATATTACAAAATTGAAGAATGGGATGATGAAGAGCACACGCCAACCGCTGGCCAAGCAGAATTTATTGTTGCAAAACATCGTAACGGTGGTTTGGACGAAATACGTTTAAAATTCATCGGCCATCTCGGTAAGTTTGAAAGTCTTGCTGATTATGATATGCCAACGGAAATTCATTCAAGAATGAACGATGCTGCAAACGATGACACTTTTAAAACAAAGAATCTGCCCTCTCCAGACGAAGCTTTCGGAAGTTCTATGAACAGTGATTTTTCAATTGAAGAGGATAACGATGTACCGTTTTAATATACTGTAAGTACTTTGGCTTAAAAATTGTCGTTATCTTCGCACGATGCAACGTTTTATTTTACTTCTTTTTCTAATACTCTTTTCTTTAAAAGCTTCGGCTTCATACATCCTTATTCCAATGGATGCCGATAGTCAGAAAGAGCATTTAAAAGCCTACGGAATTACCTATTGGGTATTGGAAAAACAGCAAAAGGTGAAATGGTTGCTCAACTATCGCGGCGGTTCCTTTTTAATGCCCGATGCTCCCGAAATACAAAAGGAATGCCAGATTCGCGGAGTTTCTTTTGAAGTTATTTCAGATAGTAAAACCGAACAAATCCTTACCGAAATAAGCAGCCCTTCAAAAAATATGGACGCCGTGGTTTTGGAAAAGGCACCTAAAATCGCAGTCTATTCCCCAAAAGGAAACCTTCCTTGGGATGATGCCGTAACAATGGTTTTGACTTATGCTGAAATTCCATACACCGTAATTTACGATGAAGAAGTTTTGAGCGATCAACTGATTCTTTATGATTGGCTTCACCTTCACCACGAAGATTTTACAGGCCAGTACGGAAAATTTTACCGAGCCTATCGTTCCGCACCTTGGTATATTGAGGAAAAGAAAAATGCAGAAGCCCTAGCAACAAAACTGGGTTACAATAAAGTTTCCGAAGAAAAGCTGGATGTTGCCAAAAAAATCCGTGATTATGTAATTGGTGGTGGGTTCATGTTTGCAATGTGCAGCGCAACGGATAGTTTTGACATTGCCCTTTCCGCCGAAGGTGTAGATATTTGTGAACCCATGTTTGACGGCGACCCGAGCGAACCAGGTTATCAAAGTAAAATTGATTATACTAAAACCTTCGCTTTTAAGGATTATATTTTGGAACGTAGCCCGATGGTCTATGAGTTTTCAAGTATTGATATGACTGAAAAAAGGCGAATTCCAAAAGAGTCAGATTACTTCACTTTAATGGATTATTCGGCAAAGTGGGACCCAATTCCTACAATGCTTTGCCAAAACCACACTGTTTTGGTAAAAGGTTTTATGGGACAAACAACGTCTTTTGACCCTGATGAAATTAAAAGTAATGTTTTGGTGATGGGCGAAAACAAAACCAATGGCGAAGCACGTTACATTCACGGAATAAAAGGAAAAGGTTTTTTTACTTTCTATGGCGGCCACGACCCAGAAGATTACCAGCATAGGGTAGGTGATGCAAAAACTGAATTGGCACTGCACCCAAATTCTCCAGGATACAGACTTATTTTAAATAATGTACTTTTTCCTGCTGCTAAGAAGAAGAAGCAGAAGACTTAATTTTTCTTTAGACTATCGTAATAATCCTTTGGCGGTAAAACGGTAATTTCTACCCTTCTGTTTTGTTGTTTGTTTTCTTCGGAATCATTTGGAACACGTGGTTTGCTTTCGCCATAGGGTTTTATTTCAAATTCATATAATGAATCTTCCCCAAAAATTTCATTCAGTCTTTCCATTACAGAAATACACCTGTTTTCTGAAAGCGACATATTGGAAGTTTCATCGCCATCACTATCCGTATGGCCTTCCACCAAAATGGTTGCCTTATCTACTTGCCGAATGGATTCAGCCAGAGAATCGAGACTTTGTTTTGCGCTTTCCTTTAAATCGTATTTTGCAACATCAAACAGAACATCTGCGTTAATTGTAAGTTTTATCACGCTATTTATTGCGCCAATGGCATCTATATCTGCACCGGCACTTTTGCTTTTGCAAAGGTCTTTTAAATCGGTTATTCGGAGAAAGTAAAAAACAGATTCACTGTCAATTCCTTCTTTGCTTAAATCTATTGAAGACTTTCCGCCAGCAATTTTCCCAGCATAAATCCAATCAATGCCATTTTGTGAAATTTCTACTTTTGCAGGCTCTTTTGACGGTCCTACTTCAAAAAGATAAAGATCATCGCCCGGTAAATTCATAAAACCATTATCGGTAAATTCTACGGTCAGGCTTCCGCCACAACCCAACGAAATAAAATTTGGTGTTTGATAGTTTTTGTAGTTTGGCTCGTGAAGACACTGCACGCTGTCGCGGTATTTTTGGATGGGAGCGGGTGTTCCAACTTTGTATTCAATTAGTTTATCTGCAAAGGAAATTTTTCCCAATGGAAGATAAATAGATTCGTATCGGTCTATTCGGTATCGTTTTCCTGTTCCTTTTTGGGCAAAAAGAAATTCTCCAGAAATAAATAGCATTATAAAAAGAAGAAATACGGAACGCGGCATGCTACTATTTTTAACGAAGATACTGAAACTTCTTTAGTTGAAGTTTTTGCATAAAAAAACCGCCTCATTGCTGAAGCGGTTTTTAGGCGAAATAATATAGTTTATAAATGTCTTATTTTACTTTTTTTACGATTTCGGCAAAAGCCTCTGGGTGGTTCATTGCCAAATCTGCCAAAACCTTACGGTTAAGTTCGATTCCGCTATTTTTTAAACTTCCCATAAATTGTGAATAGGACATTCCATGCTGTCTTGCGCCCGCATTGATACGGGTAATCCATAAGGATCTGAAATTTCTCTTTTTCGCACGACGGTCACGGTATGAATAAAGCATTGCTTTGTCCACAGCGTTTTTGGCAACCGTCCATACGTTTTTACGTCTTCCAAAGAAACCTTTGGCTTGTTTAAGAACCTTTTTTCTGCGGGCTCTCTTCGCAACTGAATTTACTGATCTTGGCATAATTTTAATTTTTTTTGTAGCAGGCGATTCCTCAATTCTGAATTATGAATTATGAATTCTTTGATTGCGCTGCTCCAGGGTTTAAATACTTGTTTTAACCGGTTAAGCGGTATTACTTCATACGAAGCATTAGCTTAACATTGCTCTCATCGGCCGGATGCACGGTAGTGTCATGGGTCAATGCAAGCTTGCGTTTTTTGCTTTTCTTTGTTAAGATGTGGCTTTTAAACGCATGCTTTCTTTTGATTTTACCAGTTCCGGTAAGCTTAAAACGCTTTTTGGCACTGGATTTTGTTTTTTGTTTCGGCATGTTTCTTACTTTTTATTTATTATTTCGCTTTATTTTAAAATCCATTTTCTTTAAAAAAAATGGACCGTTACTTCTTTTTTGGGGCAATAAACATAATCATGCGCTTGCCTTCCAGTTTTGGCATTTGCTCTACTTTTCCATATTCTTCTAAATCCTGGGCAAGGCGTAGCAATAATATTTCGCCTTGATCTTTGTAAATAATGGACCGCCCTTTAAAAAATACGTAGGCTTTTAATTTTGAGCCTTCTTGTAAAAATTTCTCGCCGTGCTTCTTTTTAAATTCGTAGTCGTGGTCATCTGTATTGGGCCCAAACCTGATTTCCTTTATAGTAACTTTGGTTGCCTTTGCTTTTAATGCCTTTTCACGTTTTTTTTGCTCGTAAACAAACTTTTTATAGTCTATCACTTTACATACCGGAGGATTTGCATTCGGCGAGATTTCAACTAGATCCAACTCTTGTTCTTCGGCAATTTCCAGCGCTTTTCTTATTGGGTAAATGCCTATTTCTACATTATCGCCCACAAGGCGCACTTCTTCAGCACGAATTTTTTCGTTTATTCTGTGCTGGTCTTCCTTGATAATCCTTGCAGGTCCTTTGCTTCTTTTTCTACGTATTGCTATGGCTTAAAAAATTTTAGTTAAACATTAAATTCTTTCGATTCTTTCTTTATTGCTTGTTGAATCAATTCTGAAAAGGCTTTTGGCGTCATTGTG
>Ga0116152_10004657_pt1 | contig 10799 bp, 12 predicted proteins | sample AD_UKC119_MetaG_FD_89894 | JGI IMG/M metagenome (GOLD analysis project Ga0116152, IMG submission 89894) | Active sludge microbial communities of municipal wastewater-treating anaerobic digesters from Hong Kong - AD_UKC119_MetaG | ecosystem: Engineered > Bioreactor > Anaerobic > Digestate...
CTCGGGCGTGGGCAAGACCTTCCTGTGCAAGCAGCTTGCCAAGTTCATGTTTGGTGATCCCGACGCCATGATCACCATGGACATGAGCGAGTACATGGAGAAGCACAACGCTTCGCGTTTGGTCGGCGCGCCCCCGGGCTACGTCGGCTACGAAGAGGGCGGCCAGCTCACCGAAAAGGTGCGCCGTCGGCCCTACAGCGTGGTGCTGCTCGACGAGATCGAGAAGGCCCACCCCGATGTCTTCAACATGTTGCTGCAGATCATGGAAGAAGGTCGCTTGACCGATTCCTTTGGCCGCCATGTGGACTTCCGCAACGTGATCCTGATCATGACCTCGAACCTCGGCTCGCACACCATGCGCGCCGGCGGACAACTGGGCTTCGAGCGCCTCGAACACAGCGAATTGGCTGAGGACGAGCGTCGCAAGAAGAACAAGAACAACGTCATGGTCGAAGTCGAGCGCCACTTCCGGCCCGAGTTCTTGAACCGCCTGGACGAAGCCATCGTGTTCAACCCGCTGACCCGCGAGGACCTGGAGCACATCGTGCACCTGCAACTCAGCGAAGTCCGCACGCGCTTGGCCGAGCACGGCCTCTCGCTCGAACTGACCCCCGCCGCCATGGGACTATTGATCGACAAGGGCTACAACGCCGACTACGGTGCGCGCCCGCTGCGTCGCGCCATCGAGCGCCTGATCGAAGACCCGATGGCCGAGCAGCTCCTGCGCGAGGAAATCAGCGAGGGCCGCACGCTCTACGCCGACCTCAACGAAACCGGCGACGCGTTGACCTTCACGACCGAACCGCCGGCTACCCGCGCCGCGGAAGAACCGGCCAACTCGTCGGCCAAGTAAGCCTTCGGTCCTAGCAGGATCCAACACTACGCGCGTCCGTGGTTTCCCAGCCGCGGGCGCGCTGCATTGGGCCCACGAAAAGCTCGGTTTGAAGAGCTCGGTTTCTGGCCTTCGGCCCAACTTGGTGGACGTGGGCCCGTACAGGTCGGAGCCTGCCGAATCCCGCCCAAAGAATTCCCCAAAGTACCCAAAGACCCAAGGACCCAAGGACCCAAGGACCCACCATGTCCCTAGAACTCAAAGAAACCGAGAGTGGCAAACTACTGGAGGTGGTCGTCAGCGGCAAGCTCACCCATGCCGACTACCAGGAATTCGTCCCCAAAGTCGAAGCGCTCATCCAAACCAAGGGCAAGCCCGCGATCCTGTTCGAGATGGTGGACTTCCACGGCTGGGAGCTTTCGGCTGCCTGGGACGACTTCAAGTTCGGACTGAAGCACTTCGCCGACATCTCGCGCTTGGCGATGGTTGGGGACAAGCGCTGGGAGATGGGGATGGCCGCCTTTTGTCGGCCTTTCACCACGGCCAAGGTTCGCTACTTTGACCGTGGCCAGCGGGATGCGGCCTTGGCTTGGGCCTTGGAGAGCTGACTAGGGTTCTAGGTCGACCTGGGGCCCTGGGCCCCAATTGTTAAGGCTGCGAGCCAAACTTGGGTGGCCCCGTAGAAAGCCACGTCGGTTGCTAGAATGGCTGCCCTTCGCCCGCCGTGACTCCCCCGGGGAATTGCCGTGGAGGCGAAGCTCACTTCGCCCGATTCCCGTCGCACCAGGCCGGTGCGCAAGCCCGGGAGTTTGGCTCTCCAACCATTCCCAACCGACCGATGTCCACCCGCAAACCGAACCACGCCGATGCCCAACTGATGCTCCAACTGTACGACCTGCGCAGGGAGGTGGTCATGCGCGAGTCGCGTGGCAAGATGCTGCGCTGGGTTCCCAAGAGCTTCGCCGACGTGCAAGAACTGACGAACTTTGAGCACCCCGACAACGCCGCTTGGCGCCAGGTGGGTTCCTACTTCGAAATGGCTTTCGGCATGGCCCGTCACGGCATTGTGCCCGCCGACTTCGTGGCCGAGAACAACGGCGAGGGCTTGCTGCTCTTCGCCAAGATGGAACCGTTCTTGGAGGAATACCGCGCGCACACTTCAGGATCCGCCTTCGGCAACGCCGAATGGCTGGCCAAGAACAGCAAGTGGGCCAAGAAGCGCTTGGAGCTCTTCCGTGCGCGCCTCGCCACAATGCGCGACATTCCGACCGTCCCCAAGAAGAAGGCTTCCACCAAGAAGTCCAAGAAACCCAAGCAAGCGTCGAAACCCGCTTGATCGAACCCGACTTCCAGCCACTTCGGGTGCGCAGCGGGCGGCTGCTCACCCGAAGTGGGATGTGAGCGCATCCTAGAAACCGCCTAGCGCATCGCAGCCCCATGGGCGACAATGGCCTAGCCTAGAGCCAGCCGCCCATGCCCCCAGCCAACCATTCCAGCCCAACAGGATCCGTCGTCGCGGTCCGCGGCAGCGTGGTGGATGTGCGCTTCGAGCACGAGCTTCCCGCGATCCACACCCTGCTCGAAGTGGGATCCGAGGCAGGGCTCCATCCGCCGATACGACTCGAGGTCCTGGAGCAACTCGACCGATTCCAGGTACGCGCCATCGCCCTCACCCCCACCCAGGGGTTGGCTCGCGGGATGGCCGTGCGCGATACCGGTGGCCCGCTGAAGGCCCCGGTTGGCGACGCCATCCTGTCGCGCATGTTCGATGTGTTTGGCCAACCGCTCGATCATGGCCCGCCGCTCACTCAGGTCGAATGGCGCTCGGTACATGGTGCCCCGCCCACCCTAGCCCAACTTTCGACCCGCTCGGAAGTGTTTGAAACCGGCATCAAGATCATCGACGTGCTGCTTCCCCTCGAGCGCGGAGGCAAAGCCGGGTTGTTTGGCGGAGCAGGCGTGGGCAAGACCGTCTTGCTCACCGAGATGATCCACAACATGATCGGGCACCAACAGGGCGTCAGCATCTTCTGTGGCATCGGCGAGCGCTGCCGCGAAGGCGAAGAGCTGTACCGCGAGATGAAGCAAGCGGGGGTGCTGCCCAATATGGTCATGGTGTTTGGCCAGATGAACGAACCGCCAGGCAGCCGCTTCCGGGTGGGGCACGCGGCGCTGACCATGGCCGAGTATTTCCGCGACGACGAGCACCGCGGCGTGTTGCTGCTGGTCGACAACATCTTCCGCTTCCTGCAAGCGGGGATGGAGGTGTCGGGCCTGATGGGACAAATGCCCTCTCGACTGGGCTACCAACCGACGATGGGCACCGAATTGGCAGGGCTCGAAGAGCGCATCGCCAACACGGATTCTGGTGCGATCACCTCGATCCAAGCAGTCTACGTTCCGGCCGACGATTTCACCGACCCTGCTGCGGTGCATACCTTTTCGCACCTATCCGCCTCGATCGTGCTCTCGCGCCAACGGGCCAGCGAGGGATTCTACCCGGCCATTGACCCGCTCGGCTCCAGCTCCAAAATGGCGACTCCGGGCATCGTCGGCGAACGACACTACGCCATCGCCCAGGAAATCCGACGAACCCTGGCCGAGTACGGTGAACTCAAGGATGTGATCGCCATGCTGGGCATGGAACAGCTCTCCGCCAAGGATCGCGCAGTGGTGGCGCGGGCGCGACGTCTCGAGCGTTTCTTGACCCAACCCTTCTACACCACCGAAGCCTTCACCGGGCTGAAAGGCAAACTGGTGCCGCTGGAAAGCGCTCTGCTGGGGTGCGAACGGATTTTGAACGACGAATTCCAGAAGTACTCCGAGAGCGCACTCTACATGATCGGTTCGATCGACGAGGCCGACGCCAAGCGCGCCGCCCAGGAAAAGGCTCCGGCGGAAAAGGTGCCCCATGGAGCTTAGAATTCTGCTCCCCTCTTCGGTTCTGCTGGAGGAAATGGACGTGCAAGCCATCGTGGCCGAAACCAGCGCCGGCAGCTATGGCCTCCTGCCGCATCGGCTCGATTGCGCCACTTCGCTCGTTCCGGGCATCCTGACCTACTCCACCCAAGCCAAAGGCGAAGTCTTCGTCGCCGTGGACATGGGCGTGATGGTCAAGACCGGCGACAAGGTCTTGGTTTCGGTCCGCAGGGCCCTGGTCGGAAGCGACCTAGGCCAATTGCGCAAGGCGGTGGAATCGCAATTCCTGACCACCGACGAAACCGAAACGACCCTACGCAAACTCATGGCCAAGCTCGAGACGGGCTTCCTTCGTCGCTTTGTGGCTTTGCATCATGAGTGACCCAACCAAACCGGCACCCGAATCCGACCGCGGTCTGGCCCGCGAGGTCGGCATGCGCGCGGAACGCAAGATCCATGCGCGCAAGAACCCCCACCCAGGAATCTGGCTGGGCCTGGGCATGATGGGGCTGATCGGATGGTCGGTCAGCATCCCCACGCTGGTTGGGGCCGCCATCGGCATCTGGTTGGACAAGCACTACCCCGGCGGTCGTTCGTGGACCTTGGCGCTCTTGGTAGCGGGTTTGACCTTGGGATGCTTCCAGGCTTGGCTTTGGGTTCGCCGTGAAGAAGAGTCCATGAAAGCCGAACGGGAGGATCCCGATGCCTGAGGCCATGACTTGGGTGGTGGCCGCTGTGGGCGGCGTCGCCACCGGACTGTTCTTCTTTGGGGGTCTTTGGTGGACCGTCCAGCGCGGGCTGCAATCGACGCAGCCGGCGCTCTGGTTTCTAGTCAGCTTCCTGGTCCGCTTGGCCGTGGCCTTGCCGGCTTTGACGTGGCTGAGTCGGCGCGACTGGCGCCTTTTTGGGATGGCCTTGATGGGGTTTGTCCTCGGGCGCCTGCTGGTTACCCTTTGGACCCGTTCCCGAGCCGGCAGAGCGGAGGCGCAGTAAGCGAACGGCGACCATGGATCTAAGCCCCGACCAATGGATCTTCTGGCAGAGTGGCCCGATCAAGCTCAACGCCACGATTGCGTTCACTTGGGGACTGATGGCCTTGCTCACCATCGGTTCGATGCTCGTGACGCGTCGGCTATCGACGGGCCTCACCCGCTCCCGCTGGCAAAACACGCTCGAGATCGTGGTTTTGACCCTGGTAGAACAGATTGGCAACGTCGGCCTGCCCGGCCCGCGCAAGTACCTGGACTTTCTAGGAACCCTGTTCCTATTCATCGCGGCCGCCGCCCTGGCCACGATCCTCCCGGGCTATCAGCCCCCCACGGGCTCGCTCTCCACCACCGCCGCCTTGGCCCTGTGCGTCTTGGTCGCCGTACCCCTCTTCGGAATCGAAGAAAAGGGCTGGAGGGGATACCTGCGCACGTACATCGAGCCCACCGTGATCATGTTGCCGTTCAACTTGATCAGCGAAGCCTCGCGCACGATGGCTTTGGCCATCCGACTCTTCGGCAACATGATGAGCGGAGCCATGATCCTCGGCATCTTGCTGTCGATCACGCCGTTTGTGTTTCCGATCGTGATGACCCTCTTGGGCCTGCTCACGGGCATGGTGCAGGCGTACATCTTCACGATCTTGGCTGCGGTGTACATCGCAGCCGCCACCCGTAACCGCGCACGCAAGCCCGAACCCGAACCTGCGGCCTGAACCCCACCCCAACTGCTTCTACCATGGACTCCGTCACCGCCATCGCCGTCACTTCCATCATCACCGCTGGTTTCACCACTAGCATCGGGTGCATGTTTCCTGCCCTCGGGGAGGGGCGTTCGGTTTCGACCGCCTTGACCTCGCTGGCTCAGCAACCCGATGCTTCGGCCACGATCACGCGGACCTTGTTCGTGGGCCTCGCCATGATCGAGTCCACCGCGATCTACTGCTTCGTGGTGTCGATGATCCTGCTCTTCGCAAACCCTTTCTGGAGCCACGCCATCTCCTCGGTCACAGGCAAATAGACCATGCTGATCGATTGGTTCACGGTGGGCGCCCAGGCGGTCAACTTCCTCATCCTGGTTTGGTTGTTGAGGAGATTTCTGTACCAGCCGATCCTGCGGGCAATCGACGCGCGCGAGGAGCGCGTCGCGGCCGAGCTGGCCGACGCCACCGCCAAGCAGGCCGATGCCGAAAAGGCGCGCGCCGAGTTCGAAGCGAAGAACGAAGCGCTCGACCAAGCCAAAGCGGGCGTCCTAGCCCAGGCCACCTCGGAGGCGCAAGCCGAACGCGAACGCCTGCTCGAAGAAGCCCGCCAAACGGCCAACGCGGTGGGCGCTCGACGCCAAAAGGCCCTGGAGGAGGAGGCCAAAAGCCTGCGGACTACGCTCGAGGAAAGTACCCGAAAAGAAGTCTTCGAAGTGGTCCGCAAGACGCTCACGGACCTCGCCTCGACCTCGCTGGAGGACCGCATGGTGGAGACGTTCCTGGCCCGGCTGAAGACCGCCGATGACAAGACCCTCCAAAGCCTGCAACAACTTGGTGCGGCTGACCCCGCCAGCGCCTTGATCCGGAGCGCCTTCGAACTCAGCCCCGACCAACGGCAACGCATCGAACCAGCAGTCCAGTCGGCCCTGAACACCCAAACCTCGCTCCAATGGGAAACCGCTCCGCAACTGGTGAGCGGGATCGAGTTGGTCGTCGGCGGTCACAAACTCGGCTGGAACATCGCGGACTACCTCGCCACCATGCAGCGCCACTTGGGCGAAGTGGTGGACCCTGCCGGACAGGTTCCCAGCCCATGATGCACGACCCCGAGAGTCTGCACGGCGTTTTCGAGCGGGTGCTGGGCGATATGGCCCGCATGCGCCAGGGCACCACTCCCGAGTTCACCCCGCGCGAGGTGGGCCGGGTGATTTCCGTCAGCACGGGCATCGCCAAGGTCTCCGGCCTGCCCGGCGTCGGGTACGAAGAACGGCTCGAGTTCCCGGGCGGGCTGCATGGCATCGCCTTCAACGTGGATCCAGACGAGATCGGCGTGGTGTTGTTGGGGGATCACGCGCGGTTGCAGGCAGGGGATCCGGTCGAGCGTTCCAAGCGCGTGATGGACATACCGGTGGGTGATGGACTTCTGGGCCGGTTGATCGACCCCATGGGTCGCCCCTTGGATGGCATGGGCCGCGTGATGACGTCCAAACGCCTGCCCATCGAGCGTCCTTCGGTTCCGATCATGGCCCGGGCGCCGGTGACGGTGCCGCTGCAGACTGGGATCAAGGTGATCGACGCGCTGATTCCCATTGGCCGCGGGCAACGCGAATTGATCCTGGGCGACCGCAAGACGGGCAAGTCCACGATCGCGCTCGACACGATCCTCAACCAAAAGGACACGGGCGTTCTGTGCGTGTTGTGCATCATCGGGCAACGAGCCTCGGCAGTCGCCACGGCGGTGGCCAACCTTCGTACCCACGGGGCGCTCGAGTACACCGCGGTGGTGGTCACCGAGGGCAGCGATCCCCCGGGGCTGACCTACATCGCACCGTACGCCGCCACCAGCATCGCCGAACATTGGATGGAAGCCGGGCGCGATGTGCTGATCGTCTACGACGACTTGACCCAACATGCGCGCGCCTACCGCGAGCTTTCGCTGCTGCTGCGCCGTCCGCCGGGCCGCGAAGCCTATCCGGGGGACATCTTCTACATCCACTCGCGCCTCCTCGAGCGATCCACGCACCTGGGCCCCGCTGCGGGAGGTGGGTCGCTGACCGCCCTACCGATCATCGAGACCGAGGCCCAGAACCTTTCGGCCTACATCCCCACCAACCTGATTTCGATCACCGACGGTCAGATCTACGTTTCCCCTTCGCTCTTCGAACTCGGTGTGCTGCCGGCGGTCGACGTGGGCAAATCGGTTTCGAGGGTCGGAGGCAAGGCCCAGAGCGCCATCGTTCGGTCGGTGGCCAGTGACCTCAAACTGGACTATGCCCAATTCGAAGAGCTCGAGAGTTTCGCGCGCTTTGGAGCCCGCCTGGGTGAGGACAACCAGAAGATCCTCGAGCACGGTCGGCGTATCCGCGAGTGCCTCAAGCAGCAAGCTGCTTCCCCAGTCCCCGTCGTAGCCCAAGTTGCCATACTCCTGGCCCTCTCGACGGGACTCTTCGATCCAGTTCCGCTTGAGCACATGGCCAGCGCTTTGAGCTCGATCCAAACCGCGGCCAGCACGCTGCCCAAAGACCTCATGCAACGCATCGAAGCAGGCAAGCGCTGGAGCCCAGAAGACCGCGCCGCCGTCTTGGCCGTGGTCCGGCCCAGCCTGTCGAGCTGGGAAGCGCTGCCCACCGAGCCCGGAGCGTCAGGGCCGTGAGCGACACCTTGGCCAGCCTGCGGCGCAAGATCGACAGCGCCCAAGAACTTCAAGCGGTGGTGCGCGCCATGAAGGCCATGGCGGGTGCGAACCTAGCCCAATACGAACGCTCGGTAGAAGCCCTTGCCTCGTACCATCGCACGGTCGAGTTGGGTTTGGCGGCTTGCTTGCGCGGGGCCCAGCCAGGCCCGATCCAGGCAGGGCCATCCGACTCCAAGCAGCCGGCCAACGCGCAGGTCGTCGTATTTGGTTCGGATCAAGGCTTGGTGGGATCGTTCAACGATTCGGCGGCAGCCTTCGCGTTGCAATCGCTCCAGAACCGACCTGGCAACGTCGCGGCCTGGGCCGTGGGCGTGCGCGTCCAAGAGCGCCTCATCGACGCGGGCTGGAACGTGGTGGGCACCTTGGCCGTGCCCAACTCGGTCGAAGGCATCACAGACTTAGTGGGCCGGATCCTAATGGAAACCGAAGTCCATGCCCGCCACTTCCCTGCTAGCGAGCTGTACCTCGTCCACCAACGCCCCCTGCCCGGTTCGCAGTACGAGCCCAAGAGCCAACGCTTGCTGCCCCTCGACGATCGCTGGGCGCAGGAATTTGCGCAACTTCCCTGGCCTACGCCCCTGCCGCCCGAAGTCCTCGGCCAGCGCAGCGACGTCTTGCCCGCGCTCATCCGCGAACACCTGTTCGTCTCGCTCTATCGAGCTTGCGCCGAGTCGCTCGCCAGCGAAAACGCCAGCCGGCTGGCGGTCATGGAGCGCGCCGACCGCAACATCGACGACCTGCTCGAGGATTGGAACAACCGCTTCCACCAAACCCGCCAGGGAGCCATCGACGAAGAACTCTTCGACGTGTTGTCGGGTTTCGAAGCGCTGAAGCATCCTCGTTAGCGCGTGACGAATCACTCACCGGGAGGCGAGGTAACCGCTGATCCCGTTGAACACGAACTGCACCGAGATGACGAGCACCAACAGCCCTAGCACCCGCTCGATGACGTTGGATCCCGTCTTCCCCAGGAGCTGATCGAATCGACTCGCCTGGCTCAGCACCAACCAGCTGAGCGTACAGACGGCGAGGATCGCCAGGGCCACCGGGATCCACGAGTAGCTCTCCCGCAAGACCATGACCGTCGTCATGGCACCCGGACCGGCCAAGAGCGGGATGGCCAAGGGAATGATGGCGATGTTCTCGGGCGAGTCCTGGAATTGATCGGGCGAGTGGCGCGGCTGCCGACCCAGCATGTCGAAGGCCACCTTGCCCAGGTACAATCCCCCCGCCACACGGAACGCATAGAGGGTGATGCCGAAGAACGACATCATGGGCTGCCCTATCGCCAGAAAAGCCCAGAGCGCCATGGCCGCTGCGAGCGAAGCGGTGCGACTTAAGCGATGCTTCGCAGCCTTGCTCTGCCCCGCCGTCAACCGATTGAAGACAAAGGCCGTCGAAATTGGATTGACGATCGCAAACAGGGTTCCAAAGGAAAGCGCGATTTCATTGAGCATGGCGCCAGCCTACACGAAGCGGGCTTCGCTCGGTCGGGGATAGGGGTCTCTCCGATTGGATTCGATCCCACCCCGCGCGAGCGATGCCTTGTGGACCCCGGCCCTCGACCTAGATCCACCGCATGCGACGGCTTGACCCGACGCGCGTTACGACCTAGCGCTTGGGTTGAGCGTCGCGCACTCGGGCTTCCCAATCCAACAACCAACGCTTGCGAGCCAGGCCGGCGGCATAACCGGTGAGGCTCCCATCCGACCCCACGATGCGATGGCAAGGTAGCACCAACGAGAGGTGGTTGCGCGCATTGGCCTGTGCCACAGCGCGTACGGCGGTGGGGCGCCCCATCGACACGGCTAGTTGGGCATAGGAACGGGTTTCGCCAAAGGGTATGGCTTTCAAGGCTTGCCAGCAGGCCACTTGGAACTCGGTCCCGAACCACGCAATCGGTGTCTCGAAGGTCCTCACGCTGCCCGCAAAGTAGCCCTCGATTTCGCGTCGGATCGAGCGCGTACTCGAACAACTCCCGGGTACGAGGTTTGCTTGGTGACGCTGGGCGAGGCGAGACATTTGGGGCCAAAGCTCCTTGCGCCCCGCAAATCCGAGCAACACGAGGCGCTCCCCCTCTCCGACCGCCAACATGGGACCCAGCGGACTCTCAAACCACTCAGCTTGCCAGGCGGCTCCGCCCGCGCGGCTCGGGGCTTCCCCCATGTGGCGCTGGAACGCGGCGCGGAATCCGCTGCTCGATTCATAGCCCGCGGCGATTTGGGCGGCGGTGACCGGCTGTCCTTCCGCCAACTCCGCTTGCGCCGCCGCCAGCCGGCGCGCACGTGTGTACGCCGCGAACGTCATCCCAAAACGCGCCGAAAACGCGCGTTTCGCCGCTTGCGCGCCCCAGCCCAACGCAGCCAGGTCCGCAGGACTCCAACGTCGTTCCGGTTGGGCTTCGATCGCAGCCAATAGCTGCTCGAGCGCAGGCGACGCCGAACCGGGCAGGTCCAACGGCCGGCACCGCTTGCAGGGCCGGTAGCCCGCGGCCATGGCCTCCTGCACGCTCGCAAAGAACTCGCAGTTCTCCTGCTTCGGCTTGCGCGCCGGGCAGGTCGGTCGGCACACGATGCCCGTGGTCCGGATGCCGAAGAACACCAACCCCTCATAGGCCGGGTCCCGGTCCAGAAGGGCTTGGTAGTACTCGCGGTGCAGGGCAG
>Ga0116152_10004658_pt1 | contig 10795 bp, 10 predicted proteins | sample AD_UKC119_MetaG_FD_89894 | JGI IMG/M metagenome (GOLD analysis project Ga0116152, IMG submission 89894) | Active sludge microbial communities of municipal wastewater-treating anaerobic digesters from Hong Kong - AD_UKC119_MetaG | ecosystem: Engineered > Bioreactor > Anaerobic > Digestate...
ATGATCGGCTCGGTCATTGCGTTTAAGGACATTTCTCCGTGGGATGGCTGGCAGGGTATCTTTACGGCGCCATGGGTTGGCTTAAAGTGGTTCAAAAAGCTTTTTGCCTCAAGATACTTCGGGCAGCTGATGGGCAACACCCTTGCGATCAGCGGGCTGAAACTGCAGCGGAAACCCAAACAGCAGTTTCAACACCCTTGCGATCAGCGGGCTGAAACTGCTGTTTGGGTTTCCGCTGCCGATTGTGCTGGCACTGCTGCTAAACGAGGTCCGCTGCGAGAAATACAAGCGGGTAGTGCAGACCGTATCCTACCTGCCGCACTTTATTTCCATGGTCGTGCTGTGCGGCATTACGCACACGCTGTTTTCCACATCAGGCGTTATCAACCAGATTTATATGACGGTAAGCGGCAATACCGCTATCAACTTTATCGGCTCTACAAAGTACTTCCGCATGGTGCTCGTTATCATGTATGTATGGGCGAGTATCGGCTGGAACTCCATTATATATCTTGCTTCGATTTCAAGCATCGATCCTCAGCTTTATGAGGCCGCGATGGTCGATGGCGCCGGAAAGTGGCGTCAGGCGATCCATATAACGATCCCGAGCATTGCCCCCACCATCGTTATCATGCTGATTATCAACGTAGGCGGATTGATGAACGCAGGCTTTGAGCAGGTTTTGCTCCTGTATTCGCCCAGCGTTTATTCCGTCGGCGATATTATTGATACCTATGTATACCGCGAAGGACTTATTAACTTGAATTACTCGTATACCACGGCTGTTAGCATGTTTAAGTCCGTAGTGGCGATGGTGCTGATGCTGGGTACCAACTTCATCGCAAAATCACTCGGCCAGGAAGGCATATGGTAAGGGGATGATCAAATGAAAACTTCATGGTCGAGAGGCAACAAGCTGACTTCGATGTTGATATACGTATTCCTGGGAATCCTGTTTCTTCTGTTCGTTCTGCCGTTCCTGCTGATTATATCCACCTCGTTTATCAGCAGCGCGGAATCCTCGCGCAGGGGCGCGTTTATCCTCATTCCCCAGGAGCCGACGCTCCAGACTTACAAACAGATCCTAAGCTCTTTTGCCATCTACAGGGCGTACGGCATCACCCTGTCGCGCGTGATTATCGGTACAACGCTCAATATGGTGGTGAGCAGCACGCTGGCTTTTGGCCTTTCCAAGCACGACCTTCCCGGCAGAAATACCATCATCACGCTGATATTTATCACCATGGTGCTGGTACCCGGGCTGATTCCGTCGTTCTTCGTCAATAAAATGGTCGGCGTATACGACACCTTCTGGGTTATGATCCTGCCGTCGCTTGTCAACACTTGGAATATGATTATCCTGAAGAACTTCTTTGTTGCGGTTCCCAAATCGCTGGAGGAATCGGCCGAGATCGACGGTGCTTCCATCCTTCGCCGCTTCTTCCAGATTGTGGTGCCGGTCAGTATTCCCGCCATCGCGACCATCAGCATGTATTACGCGGTGTGGCATTGGAACGCATGGTTTGACGCCGCGATCTACATCAACAACAACGCGCAGTATCCGGTGCAGGTGCTTTTGCGCAACATCGTGCTTGCGGGCCGGGCCGACGATCTGGGGATCACCATGAGTGAAAACGCCATGAGTGCACCGCCTGCCGAATCCCTGAAGTGTGCGGTAATCATTGTTTCAACACTGCCGATCCTGTGCGTATACCCGTTTATACAGCGCTACTTCGTCAAGGGCGTTATGGTCGGAGCGGTTAAAGGATAATAGAAAACGGAATGGAGAAAACAAATGACAGATCCCATTGTATTGTTCAAATCAGGACTGGACGGCTATAACACCTACAGAATTCCGGCACTGCTTATGCTTGGCAACGGCCGTCTGCTGGCATTCTGTGAGGCGAGGCGTGATACGTGCGAGGATTACGGCAAGATCGATATCGTGCTGCGCATGAGCGACGACAACGGGAAAACCTTTACGCCGCAGTGCGTTATTGCCCAATACGGCAACGATACCATCGGCAATCCCTGCCCTGTATTTGACAGGGAAACAGGCAGGGTCTGGCTGTTTTTAAACACCAACCTTGCGCAGGGAACGGAGTATGAAATCAACCTGAACAAAGCGCCGCGCGAGGTTGGTGAAATTCACAGCGATGATTTCGGGCGTACCTGGTCGCCGTTTCACAACCTGACCAAAACGCTGAAACGTCCCGGATGGACCTGGTATGCCACCGGCCCTTGCCACGCCATACAGCTGGAAAGCGGAAGGCTTGTCATTCCGTGCAACCACGGCGTATTTGACAGCGAGCTTGGAGACACACGGGTTTATCAGCCCCATGTGATTATCAGCGATGATCACGGCGCCACATGGCGCATCGGGGGAACGGTAGACAGCTGCGGCAATGAAACCACGATCGAAACGCTTTCCGACGGCCGTATTTATCTGAACGCGCGCAACATGTACAACAACAATAAGTATCGCATTGTTTCACTAAGCGATGACGGCGGGGAGACATGGGCTCCCGCGCACGAGGAAACACAGCTGCCCGATCCCATGTGCCAGGCAAGCGTTATTGCGTATCCCAAAGCGGTGGAAGGCTGTACGCGTCCGCTTTTATTCGTCAACAATCCCAATGTTCCATCCAAAAAGAGGGGCGAGGCGCGCAGGGATTTAAGTGTTCGCATCAGCCTGGATGATGGAAACACCTGGAGCGGCGGACTCCGCTTGTTGAACGGAAGAACCGCGTACAGCGATCTGGCCGTTCTGCCGGATGGCAATGTGGCATGCATGTATGAGTGCGGCGCTGCCGGCCCATACGAAAGGATTGAGTTCAAATGCATGTCCGTTGAAGAGATCATGCGAGAAGGCGAGGCGGTCGAATAAAGCATTGGCAGGGGGACGGCAACCGGGGCAACCAATTTGGAATTTCAAAAAATAAAAACGTTATCGGAGGAGACACTTATGAGCAATATAAGGTTCTCAGGTGTTATGCCCGCGCTTGTAACACCGTTTGACGAGCAGGGACATGTGAACAAAAAAGCGGTTTCGGATCTGATGAATTGGCATTTTTCGTGTGGCATTAAAGGGTTTTACATTTGCGGCTCTACCGGAGAGGGTCCCACGCTGATGCGCTCCACCCGTATGGAGATGGCCGAGATCGCAGTCGAAACCGCGAAAAACCGCGGCGTGGTGATCGATCACATCGGCGCGCCCAACAGCACCGATACCATCGAGCTGGTGAAGCACGCCACAAAGATCGGTGTTGACGGCATATCGTCGCTGGCACCCACCTATCTGTTTAATTACACGGATGATGAGCTGGTGGATTATTACCGCAGAATTTCGGACAATACCGATAAGCCGGTCATCGTGTATGCCACGACCGCTATGGGCGTGAGCGATCTGCCGAAACTGATGGGCCGCCTGATTGAGATTCCCAATGTCGTCGGCGTTAAGTTCACGATCCATAATTATTTTGAAATGAGAAAAATCAAGGAAATCAACGGCGGTGATATCAACGTGATCAACGGGCCGGACGAAACCTTGCTGTGCGGCCTTGTGATGGGCGCGGACGGCGGTATCGGCACCACCTACAACCTGATGCCGGACTGGTATGTCAAGCTGTATGAGGCTTTCAGGAGCAATGATATTACGCTGGCCCGGGAATATCAGTATAAGATGAACCATGTAACGGATGCGCTGATGCGGTTTTCCAGCAACGGCTGCATCAAAGCCACGAAGATCGCCCTGCAGATGAAGGGCTTTGATGTCGGCGGGGCAGTGTATCCGGCCCATGAGTACAGCAAGGATGAGCGCGCCGCACTGAAGGCTGAGCTGCAGAAATTCGGCATCGAGTTTTAGGGGCAAAGAGCGGCAATGGTACAAGGGATTATCACAAATATCCAAAGATTTTCGATGCATGATGGACCGGGCGTGCGGACAACGGTGTTTTTTAAGGGATGTCCGCTGCGCTGTATATGGTGCCACAATCCCGAGACCTATCAATTCGGGATGGAACTGCGCTACAAAAGCAGCGACTGCATAGGCTGCGGAAGCTGCATAGCCGCCTGTTCCAACAGCGCCTTAAGCGCAGGGCCGGACGGCCCGGTCCACCATGCCGCAAGCTGTAAAAAATGCGGCAGCTGTGTACAGGCCTGCCCGAGCGGCGCCATGGCGTTTAGCGGAAAACGCGTATCCGTAGACCAGGTGCTTGCGGAAGCGCTGGCGGATCGGGGCATGTACGACCGGACCGGAGGCGGGGTAACGCTGTCGGGCGGCGAGGCGAGCGCACAATATGAGTTTGCGCTCGCCCTGCTCGATGCGCTGCGGCAAAAGGGTATCCATACCGCGCTTGATACCTGCGGCCAGTGCGAACCCAAGCAATTTGAAACCCTTGTCGGGATGGCGGACATGGTGCTGTATGACCTGAAGCATATGTCCGCGGAAACACACAAGGCGCTTACCGGTGTGGATAACCGCCTGATTCTAAAAAACTTCTATACCCTTGCCGGGCTGGGCGTACCGGTTGAGGTGCGCGTGCCGGTGATCCCCGGGTATAACGATGATGATATCAACCTGGCCGCCACGGCGCGTGCCGTACGGGAACAGGGGCATATCCAGCGAGTGATACTGCTTGGCTATCATGCGCTGGGGCTTTCCAAGATTATAGCATTTGACCAACATGGCAGGAACCTGGGCATAACGTCGCCGTCCGGCGTACGGCTGCGGTCCCTTGCCGAACAATTCGAGAACATTTCCGGCGTAAAAACCATCTACCGCTAAGGGGGTATCTTTATGGCTATGCCAACATATGCGCAGCGCATTAACATACTTACACAGCGTAAACACGAATACACAGCGGAGAAGCAGCGTGTGAACGGCGCGATGGACTACGACGACCATGCGCTGATCCTTCCGCCCGAAGAAAAGCGCAAGCTCGTTACCGCGATATCGGGCTCCGGTATGCTGATCAATGATGTTGTTTTCAACGATACGGTAATCAAACCGAACCATCCCAACGGCAGCTTCTACGGCCCGCTCGGGCAGGGAGAAAACTTCAGGAATTTCCTGCTGTCGCATCCTCCCTTTATCGATCCCATGAGCGCGCTTGCCGGCGCCTATATGGTCAACTTCACCGCCTATCGTACCGATAGCAATCCCGACCTGAATTATGATGCGCTGAAACCGAACATCGAGAAGTATCAGCTTGTCCCGGGACTGCTGGGCAACCAGCACCTGTGCCAGGACCTGCAGATCCTGCTGGACCTCGGCCTGGACGGCCTACGCCGGAAGATCAGCAAATATCGTGCGATCAACGATCAGACGCATTATGATTACTATGACGCCCTGACCATGGTGGTAGAGGGAATACAGGGCTGGATTATGAACAACGCGCTGGAAGCGCTCCGCATGAGCGGGCAGGAAGACGACGATGAAATCCGCGCCCATCTGGTGCATCTGTATGATATGAATGTCAAGCTGGTTCATGAGGTGCCCGAAACGTTTGAAGAGGCATGCCAGCTCATGCTCTGGATGCAGATGGCATGCCGCATGTACAACGGCAGCGCCTCCCTCGGTCGCCTGGATACGCTGCTCAAGCCCTATTATGACCGAGAATCCGCCGCCGGCACGCTGTCGGATGAGGACGCGGTATTCTATATCGCCTGTATGCTGCTGCGGGATACCTCCTATGTGCAGCTGGGCGGCTACGACGAGGACGGAAATGACACCACCAGCAAGGTGTCCTATCTGGTGCTGGAAGCCGTTCACGCGCTCAGGCTGCCGTCCAACGTAGGCGTTTCCGTGGGCACGGGGATCGACAGGGAGCTGCTGCGCCGCTCCGTGGAATATCAGTTTATCGATAAAACCGGTAATCCGCGCTTTGTGGGCGTGGAATCTCTGGTCAACGGCTTGGTGAAAAACGGCGATGTGCCCATCGAGGTCGCCCGTATGCGCACAAACGCCGGATGCCACTGGCTTGCCATCCCCGGCAGGGAGTTTTCGCTGATGGATTGCGTTAAGATTAACTTTGCGGTGCCCTTCCTTATTGCGCTGCGTGAGGCGGTTGCAAAGTATGGCGCACCGACAACCGATCAAATTATTGCGATCTACCGCAAGCATTTGAAGGTCTGCATCGACACGCTTGCCATGGGCTTTGACTTTACGTATGACAACCAGATTCATAACTGTCCGGAGCTGCCGCTGTCGCTGATGTGCCACGGAACCATCGAAAAAGGCCTGGATGCGTCCAACGGCGGCGTGGAGTTCTATCGCTGGTGTATAGACGGCTCCGCGATCGCGGTGGTGGCGGATTCGCTGGCGGCTATCGAGAAAAACATCATCAAGGAATGCCGGTATACCTACAAAGAGCTGCTGGCGTTCCTGGATAACGACTGGGCGGGCGAAGCGGGAGAAAAGGCGCGGCTGTTCTTTGCCGGCACCGATAAATACGGCAAAGGCGGCACGGCTGCCGACGAATACGCGAAAATACTTTCCAACCTATTCACGCTGGAAGTGCTTGCGACACGCACGCCCAAGCATGGTTTCAAGATGCTGCCCGGGTTGTTCTCCTGGGCCTATACGCTGACGATGGGCAATACGCTGGGCGCAACGCCCAACGGCCGTAAGGCAGGCACGCCGATCTCCCATGGCGCGAACCCCAATCCCGGTTTTCGGCAGGACGGCGCGGCAACGGCCATGTCCTGCGCCATCGCGTCGGTGCAGCCCGGCTGCGGCAATACAGCGCCCATGCAGATTGAGCTGGAGCCCACCATTGGCCGGGAGGACGGCGGCGTGGAGTACCTTATGGCACTCATAGAGGACCATTTCGCAAAGGGCGGTACGCTGATCAACATGAATATTATCGACGCCGACAAGGTGTGCGCAGCGCATAAGGACCCGTCCCTCTATCCCGATCTTATCGTGCGCGTTACCGGATTCAGCGCGTACTTTGCAAGCCTGTCTCCCGCGTTCCGCCAGTTGGTGGTGGATCGTATCCTGGATCGCGAGATATCCTGATCCCGCAAACACAATCAGTATAGCGCAACCAGACATTTGGAGGAGTATTTATGAAGCGTTCCTATGTAAACGAAACCATTTCGGAGGCTATCGCCCTGTTTTACAAGCATGGCTGGCATCTGCCGCCTTTCGCGTTTTTTACGCCGGAAGAATGGCGCATGAAGGGCCGCGATTACAATCCGGTTCGGCGCTGCATGCTGGGTTGGGATATGACGGATTTTGGCAGCGGGGATTTTGAGAAGATCGGCCTTTTCCTGTTTACGCTACGCAATGGGGTGGAAGGATCAGCGGCGGATCCAAAGACCTATGCGGAAAAGCTGATGGTCGTCAGGGTAAATCAAAAGACACCCTTCCACTTTCACTGGAAAAAAACGGAGGATATCATCAACCGCGGCGGCGGCGTATTGAAGCTCAGGTTTTTCTCCTGTGATGAAAACGATGCGATCAACGATAAGCCGATTAACCTTCTCACGGACGGAAGAGACATAACCCTGATGCCGGGCGCGGTAATAACCCTCAAGCCCGGAGAATCCGTCACCATACCCACGCGCGTGTATCACGAGTTTTGGGCGGAAAACGATACCGCTGTCGTTGGCGAGGTGTCGCAGGTCAATGACGACAAAACGGATAACCGTTTTCTGGAACCCGCGGGGCGTTTTCAGACTATCGAAGAGGACGAACCTGCCAAATACCTGCTGTGCAACGAATATCCGCAGGCATATTAGGAAACCGCTGATGGATTGGGCATGGAGGATGGGAATATGAAAAACAGCGAACTGTTTGAACTGCGCAAGAAAGTTGGAAATCTAAACTCGCTTTTCGGGATCACGGATTATGTACTCAACGACGGGCCCGGCAAGGGCGTACGCATATTCGATGTCCGCAACGGTAACGGCCTGGAGCTGCATATTGCCGCCGACCGTGGGCTGGATATTCCGCAGCTTTCCTTTCACGGGATCAACATGGGTTTCTGCTCCAAGGTTGGCATGCGTCATCCTTCCTTTTATGCCGAAGACGGCGTGCGCGGATTTCTCAAGCAGTTCAACGCCGGCATGCTGACCACCTGCGGCATCACCTACGCCGGTTCGCCCGGCGAGGATGAGGGCCGCAAACTTGGCCTGCACGGACCTTACGATAACACGCCGGCGCAGGGTGTGGCGGCATATCAGGCCTGCAACGGGGATGAAATTCTGTTGAAGGTTGCCGGCAGCGTGAAGGAAACCTGCGTGTTTGAGGAGCATATGCGGCTGGATCGGGTGATCACGGTGTCTACCGAGTGCAATCAGATCGCAATTCACGATACGGTGACCAACCTGGGGTTTGCGGATACGCCGCTGATGCTGGTATACCATGTCAATTTCGGGTATCCGATGCTGGATGAAGGTGCAGAGGTTTATACCAATGCCGCCAGTATTATCCCCCGCGACGGGATTGCCGCAAAAGGGCTGCACCAAAGCGACGCTATCGAGCAGCCCACCATTGGCCGGGAGGAGGAATGTTTTATGCATTCCGATTTTGCGGGCCCGCAAGCATCGGCAATGCTGTACAACAAAAAGCTCGGTATCGCGGGCATTGTTTCGTTCGATGCCGAAGCCTTTCCCATCCTGTGCCAGTGGAAGTGCATGCGGGCAGGCGACTATGCGCTGGGGCTTGAGCCGACGATGGCCGGGGTGGAAAACCGCAGCGTTGCGCGAAAAGAAGGCCGCCTGACAATGCTCAAACCGGGAAAAACAAAGGCATTTGATATCCGGCTCCGCTTTATTGATGATAAAGAACAAATCGCAGGGATCATCAGGGAAATGCAGTAGCAACGCCCGCAGAGTGCTTTGCTGTCCACGGCAAGATTGATCTATGGTAAATAGATAAATATTGTTTCTTAACGTCACCCCCGTATCGATACGATGCGGGGGTGATGCTTGCACAGCGACGATCGGAAAATCGTGATTTCCAAAGCCAGCACGGTGTGCGCGGGCCGACGCATCAGCGGCTATGGTATAATTCTCTATGAAAAATCCGCAGAAATTGAATGGACATGAAATTTCAGCTTTCTTTTGTAACGAAATGAGCGTTTTTGCTACTAAGTAAGGGAAGGAGGGGATAGGGTGGATGATTTCAATGCCGTGTACGAGGCATACCATGAAATGGTCTATCGGTTTATATACCGGCTGTGCCAAAACCAGAGCCTCAGCGAAGAGCTGACGCAGGAAACCTTTTATCAGGCCATGCGCGGCTGGGAGCGTTACCGCGGCGACAGCGGCGTATCCACCTGGCTGTGCTCGATTGCCAAACGCATCTATTACACGGGCATTAAGCAAGCGCCGACCCAACCCCTGAACGAAACCATCCCGTCCCCGGATACGGATATCGCGGAGGCGCTGCTTGACAGCGACCGGCGGATGATCGCGCTGCGTATGCTCCATCACCTGCCCGAGCCGTATCGGGAGATCTTTACCCTGCGCACGTTCTGTGACTTAAGCCATAAACAGATTGCCGCGCTGTTTGGCAAATCGGAAAGCTGGTCCAGAGTGACCTATTATCGGGCTAGGCAGATGCTGCAGCAAGCCATGAAGGAGGCTGAACAGGAATGAATAACGATTGCAATATCGTGCGCGACCTGATGCCGCTGTATATCGACGGCGTGGCCAGCGAAGAAAGCAAACAGTATATAGAAGCGCATATCAAACAGTGCGCACAGTGCAAAACCTATCTGGAAGGCATGCGGGCGGCGCTTCCCGCAGCGCCTAAAAAGCGCGGAGCGGAGGAAGAAGCGGCGTTTGACCATGCGGCGGATATGCTGAAAAAAAAGCACCGCAGACGTGTGTGGCGCAATGTGCTGATCGGCATCCTGATCGGCGTGCTGGTAATGGTGGGCGGCTATGTCGGATGGACAGAACTAGCTGTGAAGTATAACGCGGAGCTGCCTGTCGACGCATACGGCGTTTTTCTTACGCAGCTGGCCAACGGTAAGGTGATCGTAAGCATTGATTATCAAGGCTCCAAGCGCATTATGGGTACCGTGATACGCGATACCGAGGAGGCGGATTCGGAGCATCCGGACGGTCTGCGTACCCTGCGGATCTGGATGGAGACGACCATTATTCCCCAAACCATGATCGCGGCAAACCGCAACGGCCCCACAACCGTGATTGACGATATCGACCAGCTGGACGTCATTTGCGTCGGTGAGCACAGCGATACGATCCTGTGGCGGAAAGGCGACTCGATTGCGCAGGCGTCGGATGCAATGGAAGCCTATTATGCGGCCGATGATTTACGATGGGACTATTTTATGGAGTGGAACAGGGCGCAGAATAACGGAGCGATCGGCGAGGATGCGCAGGAAATCAATGATACGCTGGATTCCATGTCCGAAACCGTGCAGCATCTGCGGCTTGCCGTGCCGGAGTGGCAATAATTCATCATAAATAAACACGCTGCCAATCAGACTGCGGCTATATACCGAGGCGTCCCTGCCGGAAGCGCTCCATCAGATCAAAGGCGATGCTTGCCGTTGAGTCGATGGCCGGGATTTCCGCACGGCGGAACCATCGGGCGTCCGACAGCTCGCTTTGCTGGAGCGTGATTTCCGGCGAACCGTCCAGCTCGGCGGTGAAACCCAACATCAGGCTTTGGGATAAGCCCCAGGGCTGGCTGGCAATATAGCGAATGTTCTTCACTGTAAGCTCAACCTCTTCCAGCACCTCCCGCCGCACGGCCTGCTCGGCTGTTTCACCGATTTCTACATAACCGGCGACAAGCGAATACTTACGCCAG
>Ga0116152_10004660_pt1 | contig 10792 bp, 10 predicted proteins | sample AD_UKC119_MetaG_FD_89894 | JGI IMG/M metagenome (GOLD analysis project Ga0116152, IMG submission 89894) | Active sludge microbial communities of municipal wastewater-treating anaerobic digesters from Hong Kong - AD_UKC119_MetaG | ecosystem: Engineered > Bioreactor > Anaerobic > Digestate...
ATTTGTCAACTTTCCACTGCAAATATTAGTTTTTCATTCAAACAAAATGAAAACGGAAATGCAGGCTACTGCAATTACAAACGAGCTGTTTTAGACGTAACAAAATTATCAGATCTTGGATGGAAACCTGAAATCTCATTAAAACTGGGTTTGTTAAAAACGCTCGAATCTTTTCAAAACAAATAATGATGAAAGAATTAAATCTTGCAGAAATAAAACAAATACAACTAAATATTCTGAAGGAAGTACATGATTTTTGTACTAAAAATAATTTGCGGTACTATTTGGGAGGAGGAACTTTGTTGGGCGCTGTTCGTCATAAAGGTTATATTCCCTGGGATGATGATATTGATATAATGATGCCAAGACCTGACTATTTAAAGCTTATTAAAGAATATAAACATTCATGCAACAACTACCGGGTATATTCATTGGAAACCCACTCAAATTATTATTACCCATTCGCAAAACTATCTGATGAAAATACAATATTAAAGGAGTACTCAAATTCCTCTTTCGAAATGGGAATCAACATTGATATTTTTCCATTGGATGGATTACCCACTGACATAAAAGAATCAAATGAACATCTTAAAAAGATATTCAGATTTCGTAAAATATTTACACTAAAGAGTATAAAAAGCAGTAAAACGAGAGGATGGTTCAAAGAACTCATATTATTAGTTTCAAGAAGTTTACTAAGCGTCTATTCAATCAAATACTTGCTGAACAAAATTTCGACCATCTCTCAAAAATATGATTTTGAAACATCTGATTTTATTGCGTGTACTGTTGGCGGATATGGTTATAAAGAAAGGTGCAGAAAGGAAATATACACCAAAACCGTACTTTTGGAATTTGAAAAAGAGAACTTCTGTTCTATTGCTGGCTACAAAGAATATTTGGAGAATCTATTTGGAGATTATCTTCAGTTGCCACCAGCCGAAAAACGAATATCACACCACAAATATCAGGCATTTTTGAAATAACTTATTTTATTTCAGCATCTATAAAAGAGAAGTAATTTGCAAGAAACTATTCATTGTGACTGTTAGATTTAGAAATACAGAAAACTGCTAAAGATGAAGTTTAATAAAAAGGGGATATTGTTCTTTTCTTTGTTTTTACTGATTTATACTTTTTATTGCATTTTACAGTTGGAAAATATTTTGAACTTCGCAGAATATGCTTGGCTTGTATTAAGAATAGGAATTACTTCATATTTATTATTTGAATTGTTTTTACACAATAACTATTCTTTTTCTCTACGAAATATTGTCTATATTTTTTTCCTGACTTTTTTAATGTTGGCTCCAATTCCTCAATATTTTAACAATATAGTATTTTGGAAGGCCAGTAAAATAGATCATAACATTGTTATGTACTTTGTTGCCGATCTTTACATTATTCTTTTTTTAGCTGTTTTTGGGGTAACATATAATTTGCGTTACAAAATATTTGACAACATAAAAACAATCAAACGTCAATTAAAATACCCATTACTTTTCAATGTAATTGCTACCGGAATTCATTTTCTAATTTTCCTTTTTATACTCCGTGCAGTTGGATTTCCTGAAATGCTTTTTCGATTTACTAATAAAATTGAAGATTTAGGAACTTCTACCGGTCTTATTATTGGAAAATATGTAAAGGCATTGTCAATTGTAATTTTGGTGTATTTAGTTTCAAACAAGGAGGAAAAGTTTAAAGGAAAGAATATATTTATTTTCTTAAATATCATACTTTTTTTATTGATTTATTTTCCAACATCTGCAGCCCGGTTTCAGATTATTGCCGCATATTTGGGTTTGTTTTTAATAATTACTTTAAAACCTCAATCAAAATACAAAGTTACACTGTTGTTTTTGCTTGGTCTTTTTATTGTCTTTCCATCTCTCGAAGTTTTCAGAAATCTAAAGTCATTTAATCAATTTAATATAAATAATGTAGGAACTTCTATAAATTCAGCATTCAATGAAGGACATTACGACTCTTACCAAATGTTTGTAAACAGCATCAATTATCTTGCTGAAAATGGTGTTACCTGGGGAAGACAAATATCAGGCACTTTACTATTTTTTGTCCCCCGAACTGTGTGGCCTAATAAACCGATTGGTAGCGGCGCATTTGTTTCTGAGAGTATGGGAATGTCTCTTGACAATGTTAGCATGCCCATTGTTGGCGAAGCATATATAAATTTTGGAATTTTGGGAATTATTCTATTTGCGTTTGTATTTGGACTTTTATGCAGAGGTTTCGATCAGCTTTACTGGAAAAAAGTTGAAAATCATGACAATGGATTGTTAATTCATTTCTATCCAGTGTTAATTGGGTACTTCTTTTTCATGAACAGGGGAGATCTTATGTCGTCATTTGCTTTTATTATGGGCTTATATTTTGCATTTCTTACCATTTACTGGATTAAAAATAGAATGTCAGTTAAATCAAATTTATAAACTTGATGCAGATTATTGTTAATGCTACCGCACTAGCTTCGAGTGGAGGATTGTCTATTTTAAAACAATTTATCGACGAAATCCCCGAGGATGGATTTGAGTATATTCTTTTTATAAATGACGAAATTTCATTGACAGAAAATTATAATAACATCAAATTAATACCGAAGGATGTAAAGTCATTGTGGAAGCGTGTTTATTGGGATATTTTTGGGGCAAAGAAATGGCTAAAAGAAGAAAAAATATATCCTTCAGCAACAATATCGCTTCAAAACACAAACTTCAGAACATATAAAAAAATACCAAATTTTATTTATTTCCACAATTCAATTCCATTTTGCGATAACAAATGGAATCCCTTTAAAACTTCAGAAAGAACGTTGTGGTTTTATAAAAATATATACCCGTTTTTTATTAAACTTTTTATATTCAAAAACACTGAAATTTTTGTACAAACTAAAGTTATTAAGTCTGAGTTTTCAAAATATTTCAACATTCCACAAAGTAGGATTCACGTAATATCACCTGTAATTGAGTTGCCAAATTTATCAAATACGGTAAACGTTGATTTAGACAGTAGCCGGTATAATATATTTTATCCCGCAACACCATTCATCCATAAAAATCATTCAACTATTATAGATGCATTAAGCCTTCTTGATAAGGAAATACAAAAAAAAATTATGCTGCATCTAACATGCACGAAACAAGAAATGAAGCATTTGATAAATAACAAAAATACAGACTATACAATAAATTATTTGGGACAAATACCTTTCAATAAAGTTTTAGGTATGTATAAAAATGCAGATATGATGCTTTTTCCCAGTTTTATTGAGACTTTAGGATTGCCTTTGTTGGAAGCTGCTTTTTTTGGATTACCAATTATTGCTGCTGATTTACCTTATTCACACGAAATTCTTAGCAATTATGAGGGTGTAACTTATGTTGATTATAACGATCCAAAATTGTGGAGCGAAGAAATTTCAAAAAAACTTTTGGATAAAGGAAAAAGATTTCAGTCAATTAATATAGAACAATCTGATTCCTGGAATGAATTATTTCAAATTGTTAAAAACAAAATTCAAAATAAAGAATAGCGCAAAACCCAACACTATTTTCGTATCCAAATCATTGTGAAAATAAATAACCAATAAAGAATTAGATGCCTAACCGCATAAATTAATTAAAAAGGCATGTTAGATAGGTTTTAATCATCTTCCCAAAAAACATATTTCGCCTATGAGATGTTCCTTATTTTGAAAAAATCAGAAATTTCAACAAAATGAATTTTAAAAATATTCAAGTTTAATATGAAAAGAGTTATTGTAACGGGGGGTTCCGGCTTTATAGGTACTACTGCGGTGGAATATTTATTATCGCAAAATTATAGTGTTTTAAATATCGATATTGAACCTCCAAAAATTGAAAAACATAAGGAATTCTGGAAAAATGTCGATATCCGGAATAATGAACTTCTTGAAAAAGAAATCATTAAATTTAATCCATCACATATTCTTCATCTTGCTGCAAATTTAGGAATGGATGTTAAGGATATAGAATTTTTTTCAGCAAACACAGATGGGGTTCAAAATTTATTAAATATTGGCAGAAAAATTCCTGGTCTTCAGCAAATAGTATTTACATCAAGCTTGTTGGTATGTAAAAATGGATATATACCGAAAAGTGATACTGATTATTGCCCGCCTAATTTATATGGTAAAAGCAAAATGATTGGTGAGCAACTGGTAAGAGATACGAAAAATCCTAATTTTAGTTGGAGCATTGTGAGGCCAACATCAATTTGGGGTCCCTGGTTTGCATATTCATACAGAACTTTTTTTCAAACTATTAAAAAAGGATATTATTTTCATTTGGGCAGCACAAAAATCACAAAACCTAATAGTTTTGTAGGCAATACAGTATTTATGATGACAAAAATACTATTTGCACCTGAAAATGAAGTTAACCAAAAAACTTTTTATTTAGCGGATTATCCATCCTTTACAACTAAAGAATGGGCAAATACGATTCAGCAAAAAATGGGAGGAAAACCTATTCGGACTTTGCCAATCTGGTTTTTGAGAATGGTTGGATATGGAGGTGATTTACTTAAAATATTTGGATATGAAAACTTTCCCCTGACTAGTTTTAGGTTAAGCAATATGTTGACAGGTGGTTCCTATCCGATTGAAAATACTATGAAAGTCTGCGGTGAATTACCATATTCCCTGGATGACGGTGTAGCAAAAACAATAAATTGGATGAAAGAAATAAAGGATATTTAATTAAAATAAATAAACGTTATAGTTATAAAATTGAATAAACAATAATTATATCATGTTCAATAACAAAACACTTCTTATTACCGGAGGTACGGGTTCCTTCGGAAACGCGGTATTAAACCGTTTTTTGGATACTGACATCAAAGAAATCCGGATTTTCAGCCGCGATGAGAAAAAACAGGACGACATGCGTCACAGGCTCAACAACCCGAAGGTCAAATTCTACATCGGGAATGTCCGCGACAAACGTAGTGTGGATTATGCTATGCACGGTGTCGATTATATTTTCCATGCAGCAGCGCTAAAACAAGTGCCAAGTTGCGAGTTTTTTCCGGTTGAAGCTGTAAACACTAACGTACTTGGAACACAAAACGTTTTGGATTCGGCTTTTGAACACGGGGTAAAACGTATGATTGTTCTGAGTACAGATAAAGCCGTTTATCCAATTAACGCTATGGGAATCTCTAAAGCTATGATGGAAAAAGTAATGCAGGCAAAAGCACGGTCGATGGATGAAAATTCCAAAACTGTTTTTTGCGGAACACGATATGGCAATGTAATGGCATCAAGAGGTTCGGTAATTCCATTGTTCGTCAGTCAGATCAAAGCCGGGAAAGACCTGACGATTACTGACCCTCACATGACACGTTTTATGATGACACTTGAAGATGCCGTTGATTTGGTTATCTATGCTTTTCAACATGGCGAAAACGGCGATATGTTTGTACAAAAATCACCAGCATCCACAATTGCCGATTTGGCACAGGCACTAATTGAATTGTATAAATCAGACAGCAAAGTGCGCGTTATAGGCACCCGCCATGGCGAAAAATTATTCGAAACACTTGTCAACCGCGAAGAAATGGCAAAAGCCGAAGACATGGGTAATTATTACAGGGTCCCGGCCGATAACAGGGGGTTAAATTATGCCAGCTATTTTTCAGAAGGGGTAGAAAAGGTATCTGCCATTGATGATTACCACTCGCATAATACCCACCGCTTGGATGTGGAAGGAACAAAGAAGTTATTGCTTAAACTTCCTTTGATTCGCAAAGACATTCTGGGCGAGGATGTTTTGCAATATCAGGATTAAGCAATTAAAATTATATTTAAGAAGGTGTGAAGAGGTGAAGAAGGCAAGAAGCGAAAGGGTGATAAGATTATAAGAAGAATGGCCATACTAAGTTGAGCTTGTTATGAAGTTAATTTTATCTCATAAAGAATTGGATGTTTACCGATTAGCATATCGTCTGGCGATGGATATTTTTCACCTTTCAAAAAAGTTTCCGGTTGAGGAAAAATATTCTTTGACCGATCAAATAAGGAGATCTTCCAGATCAGTGGCATCGAACATTGCTGAAGCTTATAGAAAAAGAAGGTATGAAAAGGCCTTCGTTGCCAAATTATCAGACTCTGAAGGAGAAGCGGCAGAAACACAAACCTGGTTGAATTTTGCATATGATTGCGGTTACATTGAATTAGAGATTTGCTCGAAATACAATCAGGAATATGAACATGTGTTGGGCATGATTGTCAACATGATAAAATCACCGGAAAAATGGTCAATTTAAAAACTATTTATTCAATTCTCTTTTTCACCCATTCTCTCTTTCTTCCACTCACAATTTCTCCCTTTCTCCCACTCTTTTTTTCTCAATTAGAATTCAACTTCATCATTTAACATGTCACAAAAACCAACAATAATAAAAGGCGGTATATTTTCTGACGAACGCGGGTCAATGCGGTTTGTAAACGATTTTAATTTCACCAATGTAAAACGGTTTTATTTTATCAAACACCCAAACACCGAATTTGTGCGCGCCTGGCAGGCACATCAATTTGAGAAAAAAAACTTTTTCCCAATTTCAGGAAGTTTCGTTGTTGCCTGGGTTAAAATTGACGATTTTGAAGACCCATCAAAAAATTTAATTCCTGAATACCACATCCTTTCAGCTAAAAATAGCGAGGTTTTATCAATACCGAACGGGTATGCCAATGGGTTAAAAGCATTGGAACCCAACTCCGAAATTTTACTTTTTTCAGATATGAACCTCGAAGATTCACTTGCTGAAAATATTCGTTATCCCTCGGATTGGTGGATGGATTGGAAGAATATTAGAAAGGATTAAAATAATTGAAATCGAGATAGGATGAAGAGGTGAAGAGGTGAAGGGGAGAAAGGGTGATTCTCTCGTTCTCCCCCTCTCCCATCCTCATTCTCTCCCACTCTCCATTTATAAAAAAACACTGAAAATTATGCTTAAAATAGGAATTACCGGACAGGCCGGATTTGTCGGCACACATTTGTTTAATACTCTTGGACTGAATACTGAAAAATTTATAAAGATTCCATTTGAAGATGAATACTTTTCAGATAATTCGAAACTAAACGCTTTTGTTGAAAGTTGCGATGCAATTGTTCATTTGGCCGCCATGAACCGGCATAGCGATCCGCAAGTTATTTATGACACAAATATTCAGTTGGTAAAAAAACTGATTTTAGCTTGCGAATCAACAAATTCAACACCGCATATCCTGTTTTCGTCGAGCACACAGGAAGAACGCGACAACCTCTATGGAAAATCAAAAAAAGAAGGTCGTGAGTTACTGGAATCATGGGCCAGCAGAAATAATGCAAAATTTACCGGATTTGTAATCCCCAATGTTTTTGGCCCATTCGGAAATCCTTATTATAACTCTGTAGTAGCAACATTTTGTCATCAATTAACCCATAACGAACAGCCAAAAATAGAAGTTAATGGCGAAATAAAACTAATTTACGTTTCCGAACTTGTAAATGAAATTATAAGACATATTGCTGAGAAGAATAATGAACTGAATGACAATGCAATGATTGAAACTGTTCAAATACAGCATACATCACAAATTAAAGTTTCTGCATTATTACAAAAACTAACTGATTTTAAACACAACTATTTTGAAAAGGGTATTATACCAGATCTGGAAAATCCATTCGAAAGAAACCTTTTTAATACTTTTCTGTGTTATATCGACCACGAAACATTTTTTCCTTTCCACCTGAAATTAAATACCGATGATCGTGGTTCATTTGTTGAAACTGTAAAACTCAACAGCGGCGGACAGGTTTCTTTTTCAACAACAGTTCCCGGAATTACAAGGGGAAATCACTTTCACACCCGCAAAGCCGAGCGGTTTGCAGTTATAAAAGGAAAAGCAAGAATCGAAATACGTAAAATCGGCACCGATAAAACTTTATCATTCGATTTAGATGGAAGTCAACCCTCGTTTGTTGACATGCCAGTTTGGTTTACACACAATATTACGAACATTGGAGACGATGAATTATACACTATTTTCTGGATTAACGAACATTATAACCCGGAAGATGGCGACACTTATTTTGAAAAAGTATAATTTTTCATTTCTATGCTTAATACAAAAAAACTCATATCACCATTATGAAAAAACTTAAAGTACTGACAGTAGTTGGCACACGCCCCGAAATAATAAGATTGTCGGAAGTAATAAAAAAATTAGACGTATCAGAAAGCATTGAGCATATTCTTGTGCATACAGGGCAAAATTATGATTACGAATTAAACGAGGTATTTTTTAGTGACCTGGGTTTGCGGAAACCCAATCATTTTCTGAATGCTGCCGGAGGAAATGCAACAACTACAATCGGGCAAATCATCATTAACATCGACCCGGTTTTGGAAAACGAAAAACCTGATGCATTTCTGGTTTTAGGCGATACAAACAGTTGTCTTTGTGCAATACCGGCCAAAAAACGTCACATCCCAATTTTCCATATGGAGGCCGGAAACCGTTGTTTCGATCAACGCGTACCTGAAGAAACAAACCGAAGAATTGTTGACCATATTTCAGATATAAACCTTACTTACAGCGACATAGCCCGTGAATATTTATTACGGGAAGGCTTACCTGCCGATCGGATAATAAAAACCGGCAGCCCAATGTTTGAAGTACTGAATGCAAACATGGAGCAGATTGATAATTCTGAAGTTTTATCCAGGTTATCGTTGGAAAAAGAGAAGTATTTTGTGGTTTCGGCGCACCGGGAAGAAAATATCAATTCTGATAATTTTGAAAAATTGGTAGCCACTTTGAACCTGATTGCAGAAAAATATAAGTTGCCAATTATCGTTTCCACACATCCACGCACACGAAACAAAATCAACGAAAAAGGAATTCAGTTTAATCCGTTGATACAATTAATGAAACCCCTGGGATTCCACGATTACAATCATTTGCAAAAAAGTGCTTTTGCCGTTTTATCCGATAGTGGCACAATCTCCGAAGAATCCTCCATCATGAATTTTCCGGCGTTGAATATCCGCGATGCCCACGAACGCCCTGAAGCAATGGAAGAAGCATCGGTTATGATGGTTGGTCTGAATACCGAAAGGATTATACAAGGCCTGGTTCTTTTGGAAAAACAAAAACGTGGAAATCAACGCACTTTGAGGCCAGTTTCTGACTATTCTATGCCAAATGTATCAGAAAAAGTGGTCAGGATTATTATGAGTTATACTGATTATGTGAACAGGGTTGTTTGGTCAAAATAATATGAAAATCCTTCTAATTATAGATGATTATTTGCCGCATAGCATAAAAATAGCGGCTAAGATGATGCATGAACTGGCCCTGGAATTTAAGAAAAATGGTCATTCCGTTTCAGTTCTTACTCCTGCCCCACTTCAAAAAGAATCGTTAAAGAAAAAAGAAATCGATGGAATTGAAGTATTGTATTTTAGAAGTGGTGAGATAAAAAATATTTCAAAAATAAAACGAGCAATAAACGAAACTTTGCTGTCATACCATGCATGGTCGGCAACTAAGCACTTTTTTAAGGAAAATCATTTTGACGGAATTGTTTATTATTCGCCTACAATTTTCTGGGGCTATTTGGTTAAAAAATTAAAGTCATTATGGAAATGTAAATCCTATTTGATTTTAAGAGATATCTTCCCGCAATGGACATTAGACAACGGATTAATGAAGGAAAATTCTCCCATTTACCGATATTTCAAATTCTTCGAATGGGTAAATTATAAAAATGCAGGAACCATTGGCGTCATGTCTCCTTCTAATCTGGATTTTTTTAAAAACACAAAACAGGATATTTCAAAATTTGAGGTTCTGTACAACTGGTCTGAGATTCCTGATATCCAGGAATCAACAGACACATTCAGAAAAAAATTAAACCTCGAAAAAAAGATTGTTTTATTCTACGGAGGCAATATCGGTCATGCTCAAAAAATGATAATTCTTGTGGATTTAGCCAAATATCTCGCAAATAAACCCGAAGTTCATTTCTTGTTTGTTGGCAAGGGTGATGAAGTTGACCTAATTTTAGACGAAGTAGAAAAACACAAACTTGAAAACGTAACTTATTTACCTTCAGTAGATCAAAATACCTATTTTGAGATGCTGAATGAATTTGATATTGGATTATTTAGTTTACATCCCGATCATAAAACACATAATTTCCCAGGCAAACTTTTGGGATATATGGCCTACTCAAAACCCATTTTAGGGTGTGTGAATAAAGGAAATGATTTAAAAGATATTGTAAATAATACAAAAGCCGGAGTTATTGTTGATAGCGATTCAGAAAATGAATTGCGGCAGGCAGCAAAATCATTAATTGATTCAGAAAACGTAAGAAAAGAAATGGGAGCGAATGGTCGGTTACTTTTGTCACAGCTTTTCTCTGTAAAAAACGCTTGTTTACAGATTGAGAAAGCCCTTGAAAAATAATTTATTCTGAAACATTTACAATCAGCAATATCCATTTTCAGAAGAAAGATAAGAGCGTTTAATATATTTCAATTGGGATCAATTAAAAAAACAATTAAATCAACTATGCCTAAAAAAGTTTTTGTTTCAGGCTGCTACGATATGCTGCACAGCGGCCACGTTGCCTTTTTTGAAGAAGCAGCCCAACATGGCGATTTATATGTTGGAATTGGTTCTGACACTACCATCCAGCAACTAAAAGGGCGGCCAACAATAAATACAGATAAAGAAAGGCTTTACATGGTA
>Ga0116152_10004661_pt1 | contig 10792 bp, 7 predicted proteins | sample AD_UKC119_MetaG_FD_89894 | JGI IMG/M metagenome (GOLD analysis project Ga0116152, IMG submission 89894) | Active sludge microbial communities of municipal wastewater-treating anaerobic digesters from Hong Kong - AD_UKC119_MetaG | ecosystem: Engineered > Bioreactor > Anaerobic > Digestate...
ACAAAACGCACATCGGGTTTGTCGATACCCATTCCAAAGGCGTTGGTAGCCACAATTACACGGGTGTTACCTTTCACCCAGTCGTCCTGTCGTTTGTTTCGGACCAGGTGACTCAGACCGGCATGGTAGAAATCGGCTGAAATCTTGTTCTTGCGAAGATCCTCTGCAATTTCACGGGTATGTTTTCGGCTGCGAACATAAATGATCCCGGAGCCTTTTACCTTGTTCAGTGTTTTCAGCAGATAACCGTTTTTGTCTTCCACCTGTCGCACGAGATAACTGAGGTTTTCGCGCTGGAAAGACATCTTTAGCAAGTTCTTTTCCTTAAACGAAAGTTTGTCCTGGATATCTTCGGCCACTTTTGGAGTGGCTGTGGCCGTTAATGCCAGCACCGGAACCCCCGGCAGTTCTTTTCGCACTTCAGCAATATTCAGGTAACTAGGTCGGAAGTCGTAGCCCCATTGTGAAATACAATGCGCCTCATCTACTGTAAGTAGGTTGATATCCATTTGTTTCAGGCGTTCCAGGAAATTCTCGGAGCTCAATCGCTCAGGCGAGACATACAGAAATTTGTATTCGCCCCAGGCTGCATTGTCGAGTGTAATCTTAATTTCGCGTTTCGACATCCCGCTGTGAATGGCCAGCGCGCGGATTCCCTTTTTATTCAGGTTCTCCACCTGGTCTTTCATCAGTGCAATTAACGGGGTAATCACCAGGCACATTCCGGGCTTCGAGAGTGAGACCACCTGGAAAGTGACCGACTTCCCGCCACCGGTCGGCATCAGCCCCAAAGTATCCTTCCCTTTTGCCGCCGACTGGATGATATCAAGCTGCAGCGGACGAAAATCAGGATAGCCCCAATGCTGAAATAATATCTGACGAAATTTTTCCATTTCATACAAATTAAGAAATGATTTTATGCTTTAACAATTTTTATTGTTCAAATCAATTCAACGGCACCTGAAAGATTGAGCATTGTGCTATTTTTTTGTAGTTTTGCGCTCTAATTATTCATTTAAAAAGTTAGCCATGTCGTTTATCGAAGACAAAATTCAATTTGAGGGTCTCACCTTCGATGATGTTCTTTTACTACCGTCTTATTCCGAGCTTTTACCACGCGAGGTTGACCTTTCTTCGCGCTTCACCAGAAATATCACTATAAATACACCTATTTTAACCGCTGCAATGGATACGGTTACCGAATATAAAATGGCGATTGCCATTGCCCGGGAAGGGGGTATCGGAGTGATACACAAAAATATGGGGATTGATGAACAAGCCCGCCAGGTAATGATGGTAAAACGTGCCGAGAACGGGATGATCTATGATCCGATCACCATCACTCCCGATAAAAAAGTAAAAGACGCCCTTGAATTCATGGCAAAATATAAAATCGGCGGTATCCCGGTAGTTGACGAAAATGGTTACCTGGTAGGAATTGTGACCAACCGAGACCTCCGTTTTGAACGGAATATGAACCGACCGATTTTTGAGGTAATGACCAGTAAAAACCTGGTATCGACCAATGAATCGACCAACCTCGAAAAAGCAGCCGACATTCTTCAGCAACATAAAATTGAAAAGTTGCCGGTAGTGGATAAAAATAACAAGCTGATCGGTCTGGTAACTTACAAAGATATTACCAAAGCAAAAGATAAACCGTTGGCCTGCAAAGACGAAAAAGGCCGTTTGCGCGTAGCAGCAGGTGTGGGAATTGCCGGCGACACCATGGACCGTGTGGATGAATTGATCAAGGCACAGGCAGATGCACTGGTAATCGACACTGCACACGGACACTCAAAAGGGGTAATTGAAATGTTGAAAAAAATCAAAGCCAAATATCCTGAGAAGGATGTGGTTGCGGGAAATATCGGAACTGCCGAAGCTGCCATTGCACTGGTAAAAGCCGGTGCCGACGCAGTGAAAGTAGGTATTGGCCCGGGATCTATTTGTACCACCCGTATTATCGCGGGAGTTGGAATTCCGCAGTTATCAGCGATCTATAATGTATCCAAAGCCATAAAAGATTCAGGTATTCCGGTTATTGGTGATGGTGGAATCCGTTATTCGGGCGACATTGTTAAAGGTTTGGCTGCAGGTGCCGATTCAATTATGGCTGGTGGATTGTTTGCCGGTGTGGAAGAATCGCCGGGTGAAACCATTTTGTACCAGGGAAGGAAATTCAAAGCATACCGTGGAATGGGCTCGGTTGAAGCCATGCAGCAAGGTTCGAAAGACCGCTATTTCCAGGATATGGAAGAAGATATTAAAAAGTTGGTTCCTGAAGGAATTGCTGCCCGCGTTCCTTACAAAGGATCGTTGTACGAAGTGTTGTACCAATTAATTGGTGGATTACGTGCCGGAATGGGTTACTGTGGTGCTCAGAATATCAGAAAACTGCAGGAAGCCAAATTTACCCGTATCTCAAATGCCGGTGTTCAGGAAAGTCACCCGCATGATGTAAGCATCACACGTGAAGCACCAAACTACAGTAGTCGTCAGTAAACAGGTTCAGTAGTTAACTGGTTTCTTTCATGAAACTTTTACAGAAAACGTAAATGAAACGATTTCTCTTTTCATTTTTATTTGTTTGTGCTTCAGTTTCGGGATTGTTTGCTCAAGACGATGAAGTTTTACTTACCATCGATGGTAAACCCGTTACAAAAGCGGAGTTTGAATACATCTATCGTAAAAACAATTCGAATGTGTACAGTGAGGCCGACAAAAAGTCGCCAAAAGACTATCTCGAACTGTTTATCGATTTTAAACTAAAGGTGCTGGAAGCCGAAAACCTGAAAATGGATACCCTGCAGTCGTTTAAAGACGAATTGGCCGGTTACCGGAAAGAAGCAGCAGCCCCCTACCTCACCGATCATAATTACGATGAGCAGTTTATACAAGAGATGTATCGCAGAATGACACTCGAACTAGATGCCAGTCATATTTTGCTGAGCCTGCCTCCAGATGCTTCTGCTATCAAGGAAAAAGAAGTGTTGGATAAGATTCGAAAAATCAGACATGAAATTATAGCCGGAAAAAATTTTGCAGAAGCCGCCGATGAATATTCGGAAGATCCTTCGGCAAAAACCAATCATGGCAACCTGGGGTATTTTACTGCTTTCATGATGGTTTATCCCTTTGAAAGCGCAGCCTATAAAACTCCGGTGGGTGAAGTCTCAGAACCTGTGCGAACTCAATTTGGTTACCACCTGGTGAAAGTAAATGCCGTTCGGAAAAACCAGGGTGAGATTCTTGTGGCACACATTATGAAAAATATTCCGAAAGGTGTAAGTCCGGAAAGAAAAGCACAACTAAAAGCAAGCATCGATTCGTTGTACCTTTTGGTGAAAAACGGGGCTGATTTTGCTGAACTTGCAAAAAAAGAATCGGATGATAAACGCTCGGCTGCTGATGGAGGAAAAATGCCCTGGTTTTCGGCCGGCAGAATTATTCCATCTTTTTCAACACCTGCTTTTGCCTTAAAAAATATCGGGGATATTTCGGAACCCATTGAAACCGAATATGGATACCATATCATTAAAAAACTGGATGAACGTCCGATAGCTTCTTTTGATGAGATGAAAGAGGATATTGAAAACCGGATCAAACACGATCCGCAACGCAGTAATTCGAGCCAGCAGGTTTTTATCGATAAACTAAAGAAGCAATACCATTTCACCAAAAACGAAAAGGAATTAAAAGAGCTGGATGGGCTTACCGTTCAGAAAAATAGTACAGTACCCAACGTGGTGCTTTTCACTCTCGATTCAACAGAATATTCAGGAAAAGATTTCCAAAACTGGGCTGAAAAGAAAAAGATCAGTACCGGCAGTTACCTTTCATTATATAACCAATGGGTGAACGAAGAAGTACTGGCACTGGTAGATTCAAAGCTGGAAGACAATCACCCGGAATTTAAATACCTGATGCAGGAATATCACGACGGGATGTTGCTTTTCAATATTTCACAGGAAAAGGTTTGGAACTATGCCAGCGAGGATACTACAGGCCTTCAGAAATTCTATTCAGAAACAAAAGATAAACACATGTGGAATGAGCGTTTTAAAGGTAGCATTATCACTTGTAAAAATGCCGAAGTACACGAAGAAGCCGATGAGTTATTTAGTACTGAAATGACTATTGACGAAGTGTTACAGCATTTAAATGCTGACGAAGAAATGATTACCGCTGAAACCGGAGCATGGGAAAAAGGCTCTAATCCGGTAGTAGATTATTACGTGTGGAATGGAGAAACGCCCAAAAGTTTTGACAGCGAAATAACATTCATCCGAGGAGATTTGATTGGCCCTGAGCCCAAAAAGCTGGATGAAGCGCGTGGCCTTTATATTGCCAATTACCAGAAATATTTGGAAGAAAAGTGGATTAAAGAGCTCAGAAAGAAATACAAAGTAAAAGTCGATAAAAAAGTATTGGAAACGATAGAAGGTGTATAAAACAATCAGAAAATACGGATGTTTAATTGCATTGGCAGGCATGCTGGGGTCGTGTGCTGAAAAGCCGGTAAAAGAACCAGTGGCTCGTGTTGGCGAGCGCTACCTCTATCGCTCTGATTTGCTTGGAATACTTCCTTCCGGTTATAGTAAAGAAGACAGTATTATCATTACCGACGATTACATTTCGCGCTGGGTAAAACAGGAGTTGATGATCCAGAAAGCCAATGAAAATCTGACAGCCAGCCAAAAGGACGTTTCAAAAGAACTGGACGAATACCGTAACTCGCTGATTATTTATCGTTATAAAAACGAGCTGATCAAACAGCGGATGGATACCGTGGTAACACAGGAACAAATTGAAAACTATTACGAAAACAACAAAAACAATTTTAACCTTGACCATTGTATTGTAAAAGCTGTTTTTGTAAAAATTCCCACCGAACTTGCCAATCCTTCTTTACTAAGGGAAATGGCAAAAGACGACAGTAAAGAAGGACAGGATGAGCTTCGCGATTATTGTACACAGTATGCAAAAAGTTACCAGATTTCATTGGATAGCTGGATCGACTTCCAGGTGTTGAACAGGAATTTGCCCGAACATGTGGATGATCCTGAGGCTTTTGTACGTCTTAATCGTGAGAAAGAAATGAATGATTCAAATTATTACTATCTTGTCAGCATTCATGATTACATGCTCGCTAACGACTTGGCTCCCATCGAATTTGTGGAAAACAACATAAAAAACTTAATTTTGAATCAGCGAAAAATCAAATTTTTAAAACAGCTGGAAGACAATGTTTATACCGAAGCAGAAAGACAAAATAAATTTAGTATTTACGACGATAGCGATGAACAATAAACAAATGAAGAAAATAGTTGCAAGTATTTTATTAAGCATCCTTTTTACAGCAGCTTATGCGCAGGATAAAGTAATTGACCAGATTGTAGCCGTGGTGGGTGGAAACATTATTTTGAAATCGGACATTGAACAAATGAGTATGAACCAGCAGGCACAGGGTATTACTTCCGAAGGTGACATGAAATGTGAAATTCTGGAAGAATTTCTAATCAATAAACTGTTGATTGCGGAAGCCGAACTCGATTCAACAATAGAAGTTACACCAAACCAGGTAAACCAGCAAATGGATGCACAGATTCAATCGTACCTTACCTATTTTGGAACAGAAAGCGCCGTTGAAGCCTATTTCAAAAAACCAATGGCAACCATTAAATCCGAAATGCAGGAAGCCATTCGTGATCAGCTTTTCAGTCAGCAGATGCGCGCTAAAATCGTTGAAAACGTTACAGTTACTCCTTCCGAGGTACGTTACTATTACCGTAACCTGGGAAATGATCAGATACCGACTGTTCCAACCGAGTACGAATATGCACAGATTACCGTTCAGCCAAAAATAGATCTGGAAGAAGAAAATCAGGTAAAAGCTAAACTTCGTGAAATCAAAAGAAGAATTGAAAACGGTTCAAGCTTTGCGGCCATGGCAGTAATTTATTCCGAAGATCCGGGATCAGCTAAAGACGGTGGCGCAATTGATTACATGGGTCGTGGTCAGCTCGATCCGGAGTATGCCGCCGTTGCATTTAACCTGAAAGGCGACCAGGTTTCGAACGTGGTAAAAAGTAATTTTGGTTATCACATTATACAACTAATTGATAAACAAGGAGGAAAAATAAAGACCCGTCATATTCTGATGAGACCAAAAGTTTCGGTAGAAGCAAAAGAAAATGCTTACAACCGCCTGGATAGTATGGCAAACATGATTCGTCGTGATGAAATACAGTTCGACCAGGCTGCCACTATGTTCTCGTACGATAAAAATACCCGCAACAACGGTGGTGTAGCGATCAATCCCAATAACATGTCGTCGAAATTTTCAGTTGAAGACCTGGATGGTGATGTTTCTAAAATTCTGACCAAGATGAAAATAAATGAAATTTCAGACCCTTTTGAAACCATCGATCCGGAAACTCAACAAACAGTTTATAAAATTATCAAGCTAATTAACAAAATAGATTCGCATAAGGCTGATATGCAAAACGATTACCAGACTCTTGCCGATTTATACCTGGCCAAGAAAAAGGAAGACGTTCTTCAGGAATGGATTGCAAAACAGCAGGCACAAACCTATATTCGTATCGACAATACCTACGCGAATTGCAACTTTAAATTCGATAACTGGATAAAATAATAACTAGCGAAAGCCCATGGAATTCAAAAACGATGTAGCCGCGCTCGACGCGCTCCGCGATAAATTCAACGAACTAAAAAACGAAATTAAAAAAGTCATCTACGGACAGGACGAGGTGATCGACCAGGTACTGGTTTCGCTCTTTAGCCGTGGTCATGTTTTGCTGATTGGAGTTCCCGGGTTAGCCAAGACCTTGCTGGTTACTACCATTGCAAAAACGCTGGGTTTAAACTACAACCGTATCCAGTTTACCCCCGACCTGATGCCTTCAGATATTATCGGAACCGAAATACTGGATAACGAACGGAATTTTAAATTCGTTCAGGGGCCTTTATTTGCCAATATTATTTTGGCTGACGAGATTAACCGTACGCCTCCCAAAACCCAGTCGGCACTATTGGAAGCGATGCAGGAACGTGCTGTAACCGCTGCAGGCGAACGTTTTCATCTGGAACAACCGTTTTTTGTTCTGGCTACTCAAAATCCTATTGAACAGGAAGGTACATACCCGCTTCCGGAAGCCCAGCTCGACCGATTCATGTTTTCAGTATGGCTTGATTATCCGAAATACGAAGATGAATTGACCATTGTAAAAAATACAACGTCTACCTTTGAGGCGGAACCAAAGAAAGTAATTACCGGAAAAGAGATTATTTTCTTCCAGGACCTGATCCGCAAAGTACCGGTGAACGACAATGTGTTACAGTATGCCGTTAGTTTGGCTGCTAAGACGCGTCCGGGAGGAGACCATACAGCAGAAGTTTCCAACCAGTACTTGAAATGGGGAGCCGGACCACGTGCTTCGCAATACCTGGTTTTGGGTGCAAAAACACACGCTTCGCTACGCGGTAAATATTCGCCCGACATTGAAGATGTGAAAGCGGTAGCTCCGTCTATCCTGCGTCACAGGATTATCAAGAACTATAAAGCCGAGGCTGAGAATATTTCCATCGAAAACATTATCGGAAAATTGCTTTAATGCAAAGCTTTCGTATTAATATCAATCGACAAAAAAAAGATTTATTCACACCAATTCTGATTGGTGTTTTGCTAATGTTTACTCTTTCCGTTTCCTCACAGGAAATGAAAAAAGTAGAAATAATTCAGGCAGAAGAATGGATTCAAACCCAAAACATTGCCAATGCGCGTCGTTTGATAGGTGATGTAATTATTAAGCACGAAGACATTTTAATGTACTGCGATAGTGCCTACACCTACGAAGGTAGCAACCGGGTGGATGCATTCGGACATGTCCACATCAATCAGGGAGATACCTTGAATTTATATGCAACTAAGATTTTTTACGACGGTGATCGGAGTTATGCACAGGCGATTTCAAATGTGGTGTTAAAAAACAATCAGGTAACCTTGTACACCGATACACTTGATTACGATATGGATCAAAGAATCGGGTATTACGAATGTGGGGGTAAGGTTGTCGACAGCACCAACACACTGACCAGCCTAATAGGGAAATATTACCTGGATCAGGATTTAGCACACTTTACCGACAGTGTGGTTGGCTTTAGCAAAGATTATACACTTACAAGCGAGGATCTTCAATACAACACCACAACAAAAGTAGTCTACTTTAAAGGGCCAACTACTATACAGGATTCAACAAATACTTTATATGCCGAAGATGGCTGGTATAACACTGAAACCGGTGCTGCCGATCTTCAAGAAATGCCGTCAGTATCCAATGAAGATCAATTAATCAGGGCACAAACACTTTTGTATGATAAGGAAACCGGCGATGGCGAAGCAAACGGAAAAGTATATATTGAAGATTTCAAAAACCACTCGATTGTTAAGGGAAATAAGGTGAGGTACAATGATAAAACGAAAATTGCAACAGTCACCGATTCCGCCATATTTGTTTCGTTCAGCGACACTGATACTCTGTACCTGCATGCCGACACATTAAGAACTTTACCAGATACCATTCAGGATGAAAAAATTATAAAAGCCTATTATGGCGTTCGTTTTTACAGAAAAGATGTGCAGGGAATATGCGACTCTCTTCTGTATTTCACAAAAGATTCACTCGTACAATTATTTTATACTCCTGTACTTTGGTCAGAATTCCATCAACTTACTGCTGATCAAATCGATCTGATTCAGCATCAAAATGCACCGGATGAACTTCATCTATTTAAAAACAGTTTTATTGTTTCAGAATTGGATTCCGGACGCTACGATCAGATAAAAGGGAAAAACATGACCGGTTATGTCATAAATAACGAACTCAATTACATCGATGTAGACGGAAACGGTCAGACTCTCTATTATGCAAGGGAAGAAAAGGGTATAATCGGGATTAACAGAGCCGAAAGCAGCAACATTACCATTCGGTTCAAAGAAGGAAAGATATACCGGATTATATTCGATAAACAACCCGAAGGCGAATTGAAGCCCTTATTAAATATGGAAGAAAACGATAAGTTTTTATCAGACTTTAATTGGTATGGGAAAGAACGGCCAATTTCGAAAGATGATATTTTCAGAACCCCTGACGAAACCAAAACAGAATCGAAACCAACACCGGGATTGGAAGCAGAAGAGCAATAGTTTATAAATTTTTCAACGTTAAAAATTTGAATTATCAGGAATCTGTCAAAACCAGATCACACATTCAACCATCTGCAAGTCTTTCATTTTTAATACATTATTTGTAACTTATATAGTTTCTTGTAGCTTTTCTACAAGCAAAACTCATTAGGGAGAATAGTTTTGGAATGAAATCCAATGGCAAAATGCTTATCTACACCGGAGTTAGTGTAGAATTGCAAAAAAATGGCAGAGCGGCAAATTTACCGGATCCATACTCAACGCAGGTGCAATCAAAAAAAATAATTAAATAATTGGAATCATGACACAATTAAAACAAAGCATCTTAATCAAAGCCCCTGTTGACATTGTATTCAGCTACATTTCTGATTACAGGAACTGGCCCGAGTTTTACATGGGAATTTCTGATATCAAACCAATCACGGAAAAAACCAATGAAACCGGCAGCAAATTCCTTTATAAAATCAGTAGTGCAGGAATGACATTCAATGTTGGAACAGAACTTAGTGATTTTAAGAAAAATGAAGGGTGGATCGGTAAATCGTTTAAAGGAATTGATAACGAAACGTTCTGGAATGTAAGGAATATTGATGGAGACACCGAATTCACTCATGGGTTAACGTATCATCTTCCCTGGTTTATGGGCGGCAAACTCCTTGATGTTTTATTCTTCAAATCAGTCTATAGCAATACAATTCTAACTTCTTTGAATAATGTAAAAAGAATTCTGGAGGAAAAATAATCTTCACACCATAATATCTAAATGTTTCATCCAAAAAACCACGGCTATGAAAAAAACTAACTTACTCTTTTTTGTAATCGTATTTAGCCTGGGATACATATTGTTTGTTAACAAGAATACAAATGCACAAGAAACTTCGGATCCTCCATTGAAAATCAGTTTTATGCATGATAACCATCGTTTGCAGGGCTGGTTTTACAAAGCGGAAGGAAACGGACCGTTCCCAACACTAATTTTGCTTCACGGCTCAATGGGGCGCGATGGAGATATATTTAATCTGGGGCGAAGCCTTTCGGCTGAAGGCTATAATGTATTAACTTACAGTTATCCAGGATCCTGGAGAAGTGAAGGGTTGAAAACCGATCGGGCTGCCCTGGAAAGTGTTGCCTCTGCAATCGCATTTATTCGCCTGGAATCTTCCATACAAAAATTTGCAATTGACACATCAGATATAATTCTGGCGGGACATAGTTATGGGGGTGGAATGGCACTTTTAGGCGCTGCTCTTGATCCGGGCATACACAAAGTAATTGGCATTGCCAGTGCTGATCTTTATGAGACTGCCAATGAATTGGAACAGAGTCAGGAACGTCAGCAGAATTTTCAACAGATGGTCGACAGGATGTTAATGAATCCATCAATGGCACGGGGAACCACGGGGAAAGAGTATGTCGATAAAATGATATCTGATAAAGAAAGATACAATACGGTAAAATACGCAGGTGTATTGGCTGAAAAACACATTTTATTGCTCACCGGGTGGCTCGATCGAATGAAACCAATAGAAAAATACGCACTTCCACTATACCGGGCATTAC
>Ga0116152_10004664_pt1 | contig 10787 bp, 8 predicted proteins | sample AD_UKC119_MetaG_FD_89894 | JGI IMG/M metagenome (GOLD analysis project Ga0116152, IMG submission 89894) | Active sludge microbial communities of municipal wastewater-treating anaerobic digesters from Hong Kong - AD_UKC119_MetaG | ecosystem: Engineered > Bioreactor > Anaerobic > Digestate...
GCGTGCCCGAAGCCGCGCCGCGCACATCCGCGCCGACCACCGCGCCTTCACCGCCGCACAGGACGACCGTTACGCCGGTAAGCGCCTGATCATCCTGCGCCTGTCCCACGCGAATACCATGTACATCGGTAATTGCACCTTGAAACAGCGGTTTTGCCACTTTGCATCTCTCCTATTCTTCCAAGTGACTATGCAGTTCCAACTGATATGTAATTTTTCGTCAAATCGAATTCGTTTTCCTGCCGATCACCAGTCGGGTTGCCTGCCGCAGATCGTCGCATACGGGATAACCGGTTTCCGTCAGCCGCTTGCGGCTCATGTGTCCGCGTGCAATCAGCACGCAGCCGATCTGCAGCGCGTCGGCCACCAGCGCGTCGTGCACCGTATCGCCCAGCAATACACAGTTTTCTGAATTGATGCCGTTACGCGACAGCCAGTCTCTGGCGATATCCGTTTTATCCGTCGCATAGATATGGTCCAGGCCCAGCACATCGTCAAACCGGTCCAGAATATCCGCCGTTTCCAGCTGGCGGCGCAGGGTATCCAGCTTGCTGGCGGAAAGCACAACCTGTGAAAATCCGCTTTGCGCAAACACGTCCAGCGCGTCCACCGCATCGGCAAACAGCGGCACGGCATGGCAGCCGGCCACATAGGCATCCATCCAAGCGTTGGCAACGGCCTCGAAGTTTTCCTTCGTTACCCCTGCCCGCTCGTAATATACGCTGACGGGGAAGGTAAACTGCTCGTGATAGGTTTCCAGCGTATCAATCGCGGGCAAGCCGAAGCGCGGAAACACGGCGTTGCGCACCTGTATGGCAAACTGCACATCATCCAGCAGCGTGCCGTTCCAGTCCCAGAGAATAACGGGCCTGTTCATTTAATACGCCTTGGCAAAATAGATCAGCTTGTCGGCCTTCTTACCGCAGCACACGCAGGTATCGCCCACGGGCGTTTGATCAAAGGGCATATTGCGGCTGGTGGCGTTCATCTCCTGCTTGATCTTCTCCTCGCAGGCGGGATCGCCGCACCACATGGTTTTCGCAAAGCCCGTCTGCACGGCCTCGTTGAGCTCCTCCATGTTGTGCACAACCTTGATCCGGCTGTCGCGCAGCTCCTCGGCCTGTTTGAACAGGGTCTGCTGGATATCGTCCAGCAAGGCCGTAAGGTCGTCTGTCAGTGTTGCCAGCGTGATGGGCGCCTTTTCGCAGGTGTCGCGGCGGAACGCCATCGCCTGGTTGTTCTCAATATCACGGGGGCCGATCTCCAGGCGTACGGGCACGCCCTTGAGCTCCCAGTCGTTGAACTTAAAGCCCGGGGACACGGTATCGCGGTCGTCCACTTTGACGCGGAAGCCCGCCTGTTTCAGCTGGTTAAACACCTCATCGCATTTCTCCATTACGCCGCCCTTATGCGCGGCGATGGGCACGATTACAACCTGCACAGGCGCGATGCGTGGCGGCAGGCGCAATCCGCGCTCGTCTCCGTGGGTCATGATAATCGCGCCGATCAGCCGCGTGGAGATGCCCCAGCTGGTTTCGTACACGTATTCCAGCTTGCCTTCGCGGCTTAGATACTGAATATCGAACGCCTCGGCAAAGTTGGTACCGAAATTGTGGCTGGTGCCGGCCTGCAAGGCTTTGCCGTCCTGCATCATGGCCTCCATGCTGTAGGTGGCCAGCGCGCCGGCGAATTTTTCCTTGTCGGTCTTGCGGCCGCACAGCACGGGAATGGCAAGCTCTTTTTCCGCTACCTCGCGGTACACCTCGAGCATTTGCAGGGTCTCCTCCTGCGCTTCCTCGGGCGTCTCGTGGATGGTGTGGCCTTCCTGCCAGAGGAATTCCGACGTGCGCAGGAAGGGACGCGTGCTCTTTTCCCAGCGCATAACCGAGCACCACTGGTTATATTTCATGGGCAGATCGCGATAGCTGCCCACCCACTTTGAATACATCGCGCAGAAAATGGTCTCGCTCGTAGGCCGGATAGCCAGCCGCTCCTGCAGCTGCTCCTGCCCGCCCTGGGTTACCCATGCCACCTCGGGCGCAAAGCCTTCTACATGCTCGGCTTCCTTAAGCAGCAGGCTTTCGGGAATCAGCAGCGGCATGTACACGTTTTGATGGCCCGTGGCCTTGAAACGGCTGTCCGCCTCCTGCTGGATTCTTTCCCAGATGGCATAGCCATACGGCCGGATGACCATGCAGCCGCGCACCGGCGCGTAATCCACCAGCTCCGACTGCAAAATAACGTCCGTATACCACTGTGAAAAATCCTCGCTGCGGGGCGTGATATGCTCCACAAACTTCTGCTGATCCTGTTTCGCCATGGTTATTCCTCCTTCAATGAATGAAAAAACCCTCGTCCCAAACACTGTGTTGGGACGAAGGAAATCTTCGTGGTACCACCCGACTTAAGGCGCGCAGCGCCCTCACTCCAGTGCCCGATAACGGCGGCAGACCGTCGGGGATTAGCCGAGCTGTATGGATGCGGGGAACCCTGTTTGCGCGCGGCCTTCCTTTCAGCCGGTGGGATCGGCTCTCTTTGCTGCATAGGCAGGGCGTTCATCCGTGGCTCTATCCTAACACAGCCGATGATAATTGTCTATCCCCGCCGCAAATTTACCTAAAATTCGGTATCGATCGCGGTGGGCTTGGCATCCGGCGGGATGGGACACTGATAGCCGGCGGCCGCTTTTTTTTTGAATTCCGCTTTGGCTTTTCGCAGGATTTCCGGATTTTCAAACAAGTCAATCGCCGTAGCGGCAATCACCTTGCCCGCCTGCAGCAATCCCTTGTGCGCAATGCCTGATACCCCGCACGATACGTTCTGCCACGAGTGCCCGGGCGAAAGGCTGGGGTATGTCGCGGCACGGCACTGCACCGTGGGCGTTTGCCAGCTGACATCGCCCACATCCGTAGAGCCGAAGGAGAACTTGCGTGAATGGTACAGGGGATTTAGAAAATCGTTGATTGGCTTTTGCCCGTTATCTGAAAGTTTTCTGACCTGATCCGCGATTGTTTCGTCGTTTTGCGGTCCAAAACCAGGCAGCTCCTGACTGTCGGTTGGATAGGTGTTTCGCAAAGCACGGGCAAACGCGGTTTCCTCCTGTGTGTAGGAAGGCGTGCCAAGCTCCGCAAAGTTATCGTACATCAGCGTTTCCAGCGTAAAGTTAGGCACAAGGTTGGCTGTGCCGTCGATAAAGCGGCTGGTTAGCTTGGTCTCGGTCATCAGGGCCGCGCCCTGCGCAATTTTATCCACGCGCTCCTGCAGCTTTAATGCATCCCCCACCTGAATATCGCGCACCATGTACAGCACCTTGGCATACGGCTGAACCACGTTTGGCGACGCGCCGCCCGCATCGGTAATCGCATAATGGATACGGCCGGTGGTCGGCATATGCTCGCGCAGAAATTCCACGCCGAGGTTCATCAGCTGCACTGCATCCAGTCCGGAGCGCCCCTGATGGGGATTGCCCGCGGCATGGGCCGCAACGCCGGTAAAGCGGTACTCCGTTTGGATGCAGGAGTTGCAGGTGCCGGTCGTAATTTCGTTGCAGCCGTCCGGATGCCACGTCAGCGCGGCGTCAAGCTTTTTCCAAAGCCCTTCCCGCGCCATAAACGCCTTGCCCGCGCCGCCCTCTTCGCCGGGACAGCCGTAAAAGATTACCGTGCCGGACGTATCGTTATCCTGCAAATACTGCTTAACAGCGATCGCCGCCGCCAGCGCGCCGGCACCCAGCATGTTATGGCCGCAGCCGTGTCCGCTGCCGCCTTTGACCCGCTCCTTGCGCTCGGTGCTCATGCCCGCCTGCGACAGGCCGCTCAGCGCGTCATACTCCGCCAAAATGCCCAGCACCGGCTTGCCGCTGCCAAAGCTTGCGGAAAACGCCGTGGGGATACCGGCAATGCCTTCCTCCACCGTAAACCCGAGCTCACGCAGTGTTTTTACATACAGTGCGGCGGACTTGAACTCCATCAGCGACAGTTCCGCATAATCCCAGATCGCGTCGCTGAGGTTCAAAATAGTTTCCTGATTATGGTCAATGGCCTCTAAAGCCTTGGCTTTCTGTGTATTCATGTTATCTGAGCACCTTACTGAAAAATTCTTGTGTACGGGGATTTTGCGGATGATCGAAGATATCCGCCGGCGGGCCCTGCTCGGCGATAATACCGCCGTCCATAAACAGCACGCGGTCGCTTACTTCGCGGGCAAAGCCCATCTCGTGGGTTACGATCACGCTGGTCATACCCTCGCTTACCAGCTGGATAATCACATCCAGCACCTCGCCGACCATCTCCGGATCCAGCGCGGAGGTCGGCTCGTCAAAGAGCATCACATCCGGATTCATCGCCAGCGCCCGCACGATGGCTAACCGCTGCTTCTGTCCGCCCGAAAGGCGGCCCGGGTGCTCGTTTCGCTTGTCCAGCAAGCCAACCCGCTTAAGCAGCTGATCGGCGTAGTCCTGCATTTCCGATTTCTTGCGCTTACCCAGCATCACGGGCGCCAGGCAGATATTTTCGCTGACCGTCAGATGCGGGAAAATATTGAACAGCTGAAACACCATGCCCATCTTCTGGCGATGGCGGTTGATATCCACACCCTTGGCCGTGATCTCCGTGCCTTCGAAAAACACCTGGCCGCTGGTGGGTTTTTCCAGCAGATTCAGGCAGCGCAAAAACGTGCTCTTACCCGAGCCCGAAGGCCCGACGATCGAGATCACTTCGCCTTTTTTCACCTGCTCGTTAAGGCCTTTAAGTACCTTGAGCTTGCCGAAGTCCTTTTTCAGATCCACGACGCGGATCAGCGGCTCCTGCTCGGGGATATTGCTGGTGTTTTGCTCCAGACCAAACGTCAATCTCTGCTCAGTCACCGACAGACAGCCTCCTTTCGTACGACGCTACGAGCTTGCTCAGCGAGAACGTCAGGATAAAATAGATGATGCCGGCGATGATCAGCGGTTCAATCACCAGGTACATTGCGCCGGAAATAACACGGTATTGCGTCATGATGTCCCCGATGAAAAACACCGATGCCAGCGACGTTTCCTTGGTGACCATGATAAATTCGTTGCACAGCGCCGGCAGAATGTTTTTCACAGCCTGCGGCAATATCACGCGCTGCATGGTCTGCCTGCCGTCCAGCCCCAGGCTGCGGGCGGCTTCCATCTGCCCCCTATCCACGGCCTGGATACCGGCGCGCACGATTTCGCTGGTATAGGCGGAGCAGTTGATCACCAGCGCGACGGAAATGCAGATGAATTTGTCATTGAGAAACGGCAGCAGATCGGGCAGCATGAAATAGAAAAAGTACAGCTGCAATAAAAGCGGCGTACAGCGGATAGCTTCGATATAAGCTGTGGCAATAGTTTTCACGGGCCGGAAGCGTGACATGCGCATCATGGCGACAAGCGATCCGATGATCACCCCGAAAAACACGGCGATGGCGGACAGATACAACGTGTATTTCAATCCGTCCAAAAACAAGTAGCCGTACTTCACCACAACCTTGACGGTATTGGCTAACAAGCGGGTATTCCTCCTTTACACAAACGGGAAGGCAGCCGACCGCAAGCCGGCTGCCAAAAAGAGTAGTCCTCAACAATCCTGGGAACGAGGAAAAATGTGTCTGCACCATACCGGCGGATTTTCATCCGGCTGGTCCGCAAAGCGGCGGCGTACAGGCGGTTGAATCGGCGTTTAGTTTACGCCCAGCGATTCGGACAGTGCCACGGCATCCGCTTTCCACTGCGTGCACAGGCCCAGCTCGTTGATCTCCGCCAGGATCTCGTTAACGGCGGCCGCCAGATCATCCTCGCCCAGCGGGATGGCAATTACATTGCCTTCGTCGCTGTAATTATAATAGAACTGGCTCATGGTGATGTCCGGATAGTTCGTGGAAAACGATTCGCCAGTATCCTTTGCCATGGCGAGCGCGTCTACCTTGCCGGAGATCAGCATCATCACGCCGTCCTGCAGGTTGGTTACCAGCTCGGGAACCGCTTCGGTATACTCGGTTAGGAGGTTATACTGCAGCGAAGCATTCTGCACGGCAACTTTTTTGCCTGCAAAATCTTCGGCGGTCAGATAGTTGTCGTAATCTTCGGTACGCACCATGATACCCTGCTGGAGATCTTCTTCGTCATAATTATAAAAATCAGACAAAATGACCACTTCGGCACGTTCCTCGGTATAAGCAAAACCGGAGATACCCAGGTCAACCTTCGAGGTAGTTACGGCGCCAAGCACAGCGCTGAAGTCCATCGCTTCGATCTGCAGCTCTACGCCCAGCTTTTCGGCAATATAGCGGGCAACCGCCATATCAAGGCCCACATAGCTCTCCTGGCCGGTTTTATTGGGATCAATAAACTCCAGCGGAGCAAAGTCCGGACTGGTTGCAATAGTCAGCACGCCGGTTTCAAGGATATTTTCCAGCTTTGTCTGTGCAAACGCGGCGCCTGCGCTTACCGTCAGTAAAACGACCAAAATGAATGCCAAACCCTTTTTCATGATCATTCCTCCGTCTTTCTCATTGTACGGCGGCATCAATTCCAAGCGATACGCTCTCATTTTCCGCTATACCTTACAATAGTATACATGGTCATTCATTTTTTGCAAGCATTTGATGCATATTTATTCTTTTTTTCTTGCTGTTTATTTCTTATTTGCCTGTCGTGGGCACTGATCAGTCGATATTTTGCTTGTCGGATGCCCGGCGCATCAGCATAGCCTTTTGCTTAAACATCATAATATCCGCCTGCTGAAACAGCGAATCCAGCGTTTGATTCTTTTGCGATACAATGGCAAAGCCTGCGCTTACCGAAAGCGAAAACGGCAGCCGTCCGGAATCGTGCTGGTTTTGCAGCAGCGCGTTGAGGCGCTCAATCGACGATTTCAGCTCCGCTTTTGCGCCGTGCTTGGTGATCACCATAAATTCGTCGCCGCCAAACCGGCAGATAAAATCATCCCACTGGAATTCCGTTTCCAGTGCGCGGGCAACGGCAATAATCGCTTCGTCGCCCATAATATGCCCGTATTGATCATTGATGCATTTGAAATTATCGATATCCAGCACCACCACCGCGGTGCCGTTCTCACTTTTTCCGGTTTCCCGCACAAAGCGCTCAAAATATGCAAACGCCTGCCGCCGGTTGTAAATGCCCGTAAGGGTATCGGTTGTGATTTCCGTGTTCTGGTTATTCACATACAGCACCATCAGCGCAATCACCGTAATGTTCCACACGTAGGTCACGTTGTAGAAAAAGCACTGCACCACGCCGCCGATCAGCGGTATGATCGTAAACTTGAGCAGCCAGCGGTACTGCCTGATGTTTTTCGCCCTTTCGTTGTTTTTCCGGTGTGCCTTTGTAAAGTGCACCATCACCTTGATCGCGGCAATAAACATCAGCAGAAAAGACAGGATAAACGACAGCGGCAAAAGATCTCCGCGCTGATAGGTGTTGATGTCCGTAATCCTGAAAAACCAGCCTGTAAAGGGCGTAAGCAGCGCCATAATAATGTGCAGTCCGACAGGGAGCATATACCAATGCGCCAGGCGCTTTTGCTTTTCCATCGGAATTTCCAGCACGACATCCGTAAACCGGATAAAGAAATACGACGGCAGCGGATCCAGCGCATAAAAAAGGGTCGTCGCGATGATCTGCGTCATCCGCATGGACGGGTCGACCCTTCCGACCACGATCCAGTTGATGCTGTCGGTAATCAACAGCAGCATATTTGCAATAACCATATACTGGAATATGACATACCGCTGTGTTTTGATACAGCGGTTTTTTTGATGATTATCGGATAAAAAAATGAACAGGATGATTAACGAAAAGCAGTTTACGAACAGAGGTGTTTGCCATGCAAATGATGCGCCGTTATCCAAAGTAGTGCACCGCCTTAGCCAGTCGTCGAGAGAAAAGGTACAAGCAGCTATATCAGTCCAAGGTTCTTGCCTCTGTATACATAGACAGCACGATCTCTATGTGCATCCTAGCAAATACCGCTTTGTTCGTCAAGCGGGAAATGCCCGATATATCCAACGCCACCCTCGCCTAACCGTATCGCCCTGCTTTACGCGGGGTGCTTTTGATCGGGATCCCGTTCTTCAATCTCGAGTGTCGGCGGCGTAAAAGCCGGCCTAAGCTCGGCATAGGGAATTTGATGGTTCAGCCACGCCTTTTTCAGGCCTTCGTCCGTCAGTATCACCGGCATCCTGTTATGGTAGGGCAACATCTGCTCGTCCGCCTCGCGCGTAAGGATGGCAAAGCCGTCAAACCCTCCGCCGGCAAAACCGCCCAGAAACTGCCCGTATACGCCCGCCATATACATCAGCGGTTCCCCGTCATCCGGCCTGAAAGCGAACTTATCCTTGGTTTTCCGACCGGAGGTGCGCCGCCACTCAAAAAAGCAGCTGGCGGGCACCAGGCAGCGGCGTTCGCGTGCCGCCTTTTGAAACATGGGCGTAACATCGGTTTTTTCGGAGCGGCTGTTGATCACCAGCCCGCCGCCGCCAACGCGCGGAAAGCCCCATTTCATCGGCCGTACGGTAACACCGTAATCCGGTTCGTTTACGATGACGGGAACAATCTGCGACGGGAAGATTTCCCCCATGCTTATCTGATCGTGCATGGGCAGCCGGCGCTTGGATAGCTCCGCCAATATCGCGCGCACCTTGATATTTTCCTCTTCGTTATCGATGTAATAGCGTCCGCACACGGTGTTCACCCCCTAAAAGAACAGGTTACGGATATCCTCTTCGGTCAAGCTGGATAGTGCGGTCTCGCCCGCCAGTACCACGCGGTCGAACACGGCGCGCTTGCGCTTGGACAGATCGGTTACCTTTTCTTCAATCGTTCCCTGTGCAATCAGACGAATCACGTCCACATCGCGGGTTTGGCCGATGCGGTGCGCACGGTCGATCGCCTGCTCTTCCACAGCGGGGTTCCACCACGGATCATAATGAATTACAAGATCCGCGCCCATCAGGTTCAGCCCCGTGCCGCCCGCCTTCAGGCTGATGAGGAATACCGAGCCCTCGCCGCCGTTAAAGCGGTCGCAAAGCTCCTGACGAAGCTCGGGGCGGGTGGAGCCGTCCAGATAGAGCGTCTTGATGCCCTCGCGGGCCAGCCGCTTGCGGATAATCTGCAGCATACCCACAAACTGCGAGAAGATTAGCATGCGGCGCTTGTCTTCGATGGCCTGTTTTACGGTTTGAATCAGCAGCTCCAACTTGCCGCTGGTACCTTCGTAATCGGTTAAAAAGAGCTTGGGATGGCAGCACACCTGCCTGAGCTTCAGCAAAATGCTCAGTACCTGCATGCGTGCGCGCGGCAGCGATCCGTTATCCAGCGCCTCGCCCACATGCACCCGCAGCGTTTCCAGCAGCTGCCGATACACGCGCTCCTGCTCGGGCGTCATCGCCGCGTAGAGGGACTGCTCGTGCTTCTCCGGCAGATCTTTAAGCACCTCGGATTTCAGGCGGCGCATGATGAACGGCTTAATGCGCTCCTGCAGCTCTTCGGCATGCTCGCTGCCGCCATAGCGGCGCAGGAAGGACGCCTGTCTGCCCAGATAGCCCGGCAGTACAAAATCGAAGATGCTCCACAACTCGCCCATGTGGTTTTCCATCGGCGTTCCCGTCAGCGCAATGCGCACCTGCGCGTCGATCTCCTTCACGGCCGCCGCGCCGATGGACTGCGCGTTTTTGACAAACTGTGCTTCGTCCAGTATGGCAAAGCGGAACTGCAGCTTGCTGATCAGCTCGATATCCCGCCGCAGCAGCGGATAGCTGGTCAGCACCACGTCCACTGTAGAATCGTCGGCAATTTCGATGATCACGCGGCGGCGTTCCTCCCGCATGCCGGTAACCAGCCGGATGGTCAGGTTATCGTCAAACCGTTTAAACTCCGCCAGCCAGTGATAGATCAGCGACGTCGGCGTAACGACCAGGCTTTGCATCGGCCCGTCCTTCTTTTTGGCAGCGGACAGCGCGGCGATTACCTGCACGGTTTTCCCCAGCCCCATTTCATCCGCCAAAATGCCGCCCATACGGCCCTCGTACAGCGAAAGGATCCAGCCGGAGCCACGCTTTTGATAAGGCGCAAGCTTTTTACGCAGCCGCGCGGGAATATAACTTTCGGCTGTATCCGCGTGCTCGGAAAACGCTTTAGCCGTATTGTTGACCTCGTCGGTCGCCTGGGTGCTGCCGCCGGCCATCTTGAGCATGGTCACCATGTATGCCGCACGATACGCGCCAAAATTCAGCTCCCGCGCATCGGGTTCGGCCTGCGGATCATCCAGTGAAGCGGCCTCCAGCAGCTCCTGCGCCACAGGAGCCAGCGCGGTCATATCGCGGATATCCAAAAATTCACCCGATTTCAGCCGCACATACTGCTGGCGCGCTTCGATGGCCCTGAGCACCGGCACGAGCTCTTTCACCGGTTCCGTGCCCTCCAGCAGCGAAAACAGCAGCCGCCCGCCCTGCATGCGGAACGAGGCCGTGCCGCTGAACCGGCGCGGTTTCATTTTGCGGAAAGCCTCGGACACAAATACCTCCGCCTGTTTGCCAAGCTCGGTAACGCCCTGCGTGCAAAACGTGAGAATATCCTTGGCACGGCGCAGCACGATGTGCCCTTCCCGCACCACAAATCCTGTGTCGGAAAAGAAATCCAGCAGCTCCGTCTCGGCGCGCCCGTCCCGCAGCAGCAGCTTGCCCTCGGGCAGTATCTGCTGGGGCTGTGCTTCGGTTTGAAACAGGTGGATCACCGTATCGCCGTAGTGCAGCTCCAC
>Ga0116152_10004667_pt1 | contig 10785 bp, 7 predicted proteins | sample AD_UKC119_MetaG_FD_89894 | JGI IMG/M metagenome (GOLD analysis project Ga0116152, IMG submission 89894) | Active sludge microbial communities of municipal wastewater-treating anaerobic digesters from Hong Kong - AD_UKC119_MetaG | ecosystem: Engineered > Bioreactor > Anaerobic > Digestate...
GTTCGCTCAGGAACAGCAGCTCATCTTCGCCATGCCGGTGATATGACAGCACCTGTCCGCCGTAGACGGAAATCAGTGCGGTCGCGGCGGTATTGGCGATCCGGATCTGCGGCAGACCACCGGGACCCTCGATGAACTCGACGTGTCCGGGAATTGCAAAATGTTGACTGAGTTCGCTGATATTCATGGTTCGTGCTTTCGGTGAATGCCGGAAGTCGGCGGGGCAGGCATTGTAGTCCAGCGACCCGATCGCCGAGAGGGCTCGGCTCCTACGATGGCGGGGGCCGGTCGCGATGGGGTGCGGCGGGTAGGAGGCCAGCCCCTTGGCCGATGGAGGGATCGCCGAGGGGGCTCGGCTCCCGCGATCACGGGGCCGAGTGTCTGAACGCCGGGTCAGAAGTCGCGATACACCACGGCCCACAGTTTGCCGGAGCGATCGCGGCTGCTGTCGTTGTGCTTGGTACGGGCGATGGCGGCGCTGGCCCTGTCCTGCGCCTGCGCCAGCCTAAGGCGTTCGGCGGGCGTCAGGCGACCATCTGCACTGAACCAGTGCGCCATCTCGGCGATGCGCGCCTGTTGGGCGTCGAGGCGCTGCAATTCATCCCTCGTGAGTTCTCCGCTGCGCCAGCCGTTGTCGATGCGCTGCTGCTGCCTCTCCTGACGTGCGATGACGCGCGAGTCGCCCGTTGATGTATTGCGCCAGACTGCGACGACGGCGCCGTGGGTTCCGTCGCGGTGTTGGGCATGGCCCTTCGGACCATCGTCGTGTGCGAGTGCCGGGCCGACGAGACCGACAGAGGCGACTACCAGTGCGCTGACGCTGTTACGGAAGCTGTTGCGAATGATGTTCACGATGCATTCTCCTGTCGAGGTTGTGCAGGCCCGGAAGAGGCCCTCGATCGTGATAATGGGTGCGGTTGCTTGAACCGTCGCTGAACGAAGCGGTCGCGCGCGTCGCCGGGTTCAGGCGGTATCTGCAGCAGGCCTGTCAGCGTGCATAGTGTGGTCACCGAGTGGCAGCCACAGGGTCACCACGACACCGGGCGGGTCGTCGCAGTTCTGTGCCTTCACCGAGCCGCCGTGAAATTCGCCGATGAGGCGCACCAGGTACAGCCCCAGACCGAGGTGGGGCTCGTCCTGGCGACCCTCTCGGCCCGAATACATCGACTGGAATACATCGGCATCCACCGGCATTGCGGGTCCCTCGTTACTTACGCTCAATCCGACAAGGCGGTGATGCAGCGTGCAGTCGATGGTGATGGTGCTGCCGGGGCGATGAAAGTCGACGGCGTTGCCGATCAGCTTGTCTAGCGCCTGGCTGATCAGATCCGGCACGCCGGTGATCAGGATCTCTCTATCTGCACCCTGCAGCAGCAGCGGGGCCTCTGCGTGCATGTCACCGAGACTGGCGATCTGCAGGCGCATCAGTGCGGCAAGGTCGAACGTGACGGGTTCGGCCTGTCGCAGTGCCTGCTCCAGGCCGGTGGCTTCGCGCAGGCGTGCCAGGATCTTTTCCAGGCGTTCCGCACCGAGGCGTGCCCGCTGCAGGTAGAGCGAGGTGTCAGCGCCGGCCTGGTCGGCATTGTCCAGCGAGCTGCGCACCACCGCCAGTGGGGTTCGCAGCTCGTGCGCGAGACGCGAGGCCATTGCCTCCAGGTAATGGTTGTACTGGTGCAGGCGTTCCAGCACGCTGGCGAAACTTCGGCCGAGGTCGCCGATCTCATCCTTCGATTGGTCTGGCTGAAGGCGGCCGATGATGCGCCCGTCGTGGCTGACCGCGCCCTCGACGCGGTTGCGCAGACGGGTGATGCGCGAGGCGAGCAGGCTGGCAAATGCCAGCAGCCCGAGGCTGGTGACCGCGAACAGGATCAGAGTCACACCGAACAGGCGTTGCAATGCCAGGTTCTGGATCGACAGGATCGCATGCGTCGTCTGTTCCACCAGTACTGCGCCGCGTACGCCGTCGCTGCTGCGGATCGGTACGGCGGCGCTGACCACGACGGCATCGCCGTGTGGCGGTTGTCGGCGCAGGCTGGCCGGCCGACCACTCAGGGCCTCGACCACAGGTGACACGAACAGGTGGGTCCGGTCCGCCGGCAGGTCGGCGACAGCGTCCGCGTCACGGGGCAGTACCGCGAGAATCAGGTCCTGAATGAACCAGGGAATCCGCGACTGGTCCGCGCTCAATGGCGCATCGGCATCGAGGCGGCCGGCCTGGGCAATCACCAGTCCCTGGTGGTCGGTCACCCAAACCCGCGTCGCCACAGGTGTCACCGAAGCCAGCACCCGGTCGAGCAGTGCGGATCTCCCGACGACGCGCCCCAGGGATTCGGTGGGGAACAGGTGACCACTGGCCAGGACCTGTCGCGTGCGACTCTCGAAGAAACGCAGTGACAGGCGGTCGCGCAGCAGCTCGCGCGGCAGGCGCAGTTCCAGCGTGTAGCCGTCATCGCTTTCCTGCCACTCGCCGCGGATCGCCGGTTCCGGCTCAGCGCCACCGGCCGTCAATTCATTGTCTGCCTTCAGTTGCTGCGCCACGACCCAGCCCGGGGCCTGTGGCTGGATGCGATAGCGTCTCAATGTGCCGCTGGCGTCAGTGAACGCCAGGTCGATCGAGTCTCCATTTTCGCCATAGTCGACGCCTGCATCGCGGACGCCGATCAGCAGGTACAGATAGCGTTCGTGCTGGCCGAGAAAGATGCGCGCCTCGAGTGAGTCGTCGACCGACTGCAGCACCGTGAAGTTGTTGTCGTAGCGCGCCCATTCATCGCGATAGCCGTCGAGTTGCGGGGCCTCGTCGAGGCGGTGCAGGAACAGGTTGCGGTAGGTAAGTACCGAGCCGGGCCGTGCCACGCCATGAAATGCCTCCTCGTGACCGTGCATGATGTTGGCGACTGAACTCGCCGTGGTCTGCAGGGCCTGCTCCTGCACATCGCGCAGGAAGTGCTCAGTCTCCTGGATGAAACGGTAGCCGGCCCAGGGGATGCCAAGCAGGGTAAGGGACACCAACAACAGCTTGAAGCGCACCCGGTGCCAGAAACGCGGTCGTGACATGCCCTGTTATCCCTGCGTCACCCAGCGATAGCCTGCACCATATACGGCCTCGATGGCGTCGAATCCGGGGTCCAGTTGCTGGAACTTCCTGCGGATGCGCTTGATGTGCGACGTGATTGTGGCGAGGTCGACGTAGGTGTCCGCCGCCTCCATCAGCTGTTCACGGCTTTTTACATGACCGGGATGGCGAACCAGCGCATACAGGATCCACAATTCCGTGACCGTCAACGCCACGGCCGTGCCACGCCAGCTGACGCGCATCTGCTCGGGCTGCAGCCGCAGCGGGCCGTCTTCGACCGTGCGCTCGTCCGGCGCCTGCTCGCGTACCGCCTCTGCACGGCGAAACAGTGCGCTGACCCGTGCGCTGAGTTGGTGAAGGCTGACGTCCTTGGTCACGTAGTCGTCGGCACCGACGCGCAGCCCGGCGACGGTATCGATGTCACTGTCACGGGCGGTCAGGAAGATGATCGGCAGGGTTGCCGAACGGCTGCGCAGCTCACGGCAAAGATCGAAACCGGCATCGAATTCGTCTCCCAGGCCGATATCGAGTATCGCCAGGTCGGGCAGCTTCCTGCCCATGCCGGCGCTGGCCGACGCACGTTCGCCATAGGTCTCGACGCGGTAGCCCTGGCGCCGGAACAGGTCAGCATAGTTCTCCCGGATCATCGGTTCGTCTTCGACGATGGCAATGGTCTTGGCCATGTGGTGTCTGTCTGCGGTTTGGACTGCGGTGATCAGTTTACCCGCAAAAAAGCACTGCCCGTTTTTCGCCACCTTGTATCGCTGGAATTCCCCGTTTGTGCGAGCCCCCGGCCATTTGCTCGGACTGTAATTGGCATCACAACCGGCGCAGGCCAGGAGGCCGCAATCCGCCATGGACGGCACGCTGGACCAGTTCGACGACCGACGGATCCGCAAGGGGGCAACAGTGGCGAACGAAACGACCCGGCCGAAACAGTTGACATATTGGCACCTCCTCGGGGCGAGTGGCCTGTTGCAACCGCTCAGCGGCGAGTTTCTGTATCGCTCGCCCGAGGAGCCGCTGCGGGTCACGTGTCGCCGCGTCAGGCCGTCGCAGGAGAAAGCGCATGTCGCACGCTGAATCCCCTGGGTGGCTGGGTCTGCTCGGATGCGCCGTGTGGGGCAGGGTGTCGGTCAGCCTGATGCTGGCGGTACTGATGTTGCCCACCGGGCCGGCGGAAGCCGCCAGTGAACAGACCGGGCTCAGGCTCTATGCGGCTGACGGCACCGACTTTGGCAGTGCACCGTCACTGGACACCGGGGTTGCGATCGGGATTGTGGGTGTGATCGCACGGGTCCAAGTGCAGCAGCGTTTTCGCAATCCGGGGAAGGATTGGGTGGAAGGGGTCTATGTGTTTCCGCTGCCTCAGAATGCTGCCGTCGATCGCCTGCGGATGCGCTACGGCGGTCGCCTGATCGAAGGTGAAATCCAGGAGCGCCAACAGGCGCGCCAGACCTACGAGCGTGCCCGGGATGCCGGGCAGGGAGCCGGTCTGGTCGAACAGCAGCGCGCCAATGTATTCACCACTGCGGTGGCCAATATCCCGCCTGGAGAAACGGTGTCGATCGAGATCGAGTACCAGCAGGACCTGGCCTGGCAGGACGGCGGTTTTTCCCTGCGCCTGCCGCTGGTCGTCGCGCCCCGATACATCCCTGGTGCACCGATACCGGGTGCCGCGCAAGGGTTCCCGCAGCATGGCTGGGCACGCGATACCGACCAGGTGCCCGATGCCTCGAAGATCACGCCGCCGGTTTCGTCGTCGGCGGACGGGGATCTGAACCCGGTCACCATCGGCGTGGACCTGAATGCCGGGCTGGATCTGGCCGAGGTGGTCAGTACCTCGCACCGGATAGACGTGGTCCGGCTGTCACATGGTCGTTACCGTGTCGAGCCGGCGGGTGGCAAGGTGCCGGCAGACCGGGATTTCGTCCTGCACTGGCGACCGGTACTGGCACAGCAGCCCGGCGCGGCATTGTTCACCGAGGTCTGGGAAGGCAGGCACTACGGCCTGTTGATGGTGATGCCGCCGCACGCCAGAGTCCTGCCGCGGCCTGTCGGGCGCGAGCTGATCCTGGTGGTGGATACCTCCGGGTCGATGCACGGCGACTCGATCAGGCAGGCGCGCGCGGCCCTGCTCAGTGCGCTGCAGCAGCTCGGTCCGGAAGATCGTTTCAATGTGATCCAGTTCAACAATGAGGTGCACGCCCTGTTCGATGTTGCGCGTCCCGCCGACCAGGCGCATCTCCGGCAGGCGATACCTTATGTGCAGGGGTTGCAGGCCGATGGTGGCACAGAGATGCTGCCGGCGATGCGGCTGGCGCTGCGCGATCCACACCCGAGCGGGCTGCTGCGCCAGGTGGTGTTTCTCACCGATGGCGCGGTCGGCAACGAGCAGGCGCTGTTCGGGGCGGTCGCACAGGACATCGGTGCCAGCCGGCTGTTCACGGTCGGCATAGGGTCGGCGCCGAATGCGCTGTTCATGACCCGGGCGGCGCAGGCCGGTCGCGGCACCTTCACCTATATCGACAACGGTGCCCAGGTGCAGGACAGGATCGACCGCCTGTTCCGCCAGCTCAGTACCCCGGTGCTGACTGACCTGCAGCTGCGCTGGCGGCGGGGCGACGGCGATGCCGTGGTCAGCCAGACGCCGTCCCGGGTGGCCGACCTGTACGCCGGCGAGCCGTTGATCGTGGCGTTGGCCGCAGACAGCGCACCCACGCAGGTGCAGATCGCGGGCCGGTTCGGTGCAATGGACTGGCAGCAGTCGGCGGCCCTGTCCGGCGGGGCGGCCGCAGGCGGCATCCATGCGTTGTGGGCACGACGCATGATCGACGACTGCTTGGCGCGCCCGTCCGGTGGCGAGGACGGGGAACCGCTCAGGCAGGCCGTGCTGAAGCTGGCGCTCGAACACCGGCTGGTCAGTCGATACACGAGCCTGGTGGCGGTCGAGCGCACCCCGAGCCGCCCGACCGACGCGGAGCTGAAATCCGGGGCGATGCCCGTGCGGCTGCCGGCCGGCTGGTCCGCGGGCGCGGTATTCGGCCGGTTGCCGGGTACTGCCACGCCGGCATCGCTGTTCCTGGTGCTCGGGCTGGCCAGTCTGGCCCTGGCCGGGGTCCTGCGGCGGCGCTGGCGATGAGTACCGCATGGCGTCACCGGCTGGCGTTGCTGGCACTGGTCGGTGGCATCGGCCTGCTGTTGCATGGTGCCTATATACCGGTGAAGGCCTGGCTGGCCCAGCAGTTGCTCGATCGGGCGTGGGAGCGACGGCTGGCGGGGGAGGTCGCCGCGGCACCCTGGCCGGGCGCCGATATGCGTCCGCTGGCCCGCCTGCTCCAACCACGCCTGGGCGTCACACAGGTGGTGCTGGATGGGGCCAGCGGGCGGGTGCTTGCATTCGGCCCGGGCCACGTCACCGGCTCGGCGTTGCCGGGCGTGAACGGCAACATCGTGATCAGCGGTCACCGCGACACCCATTTTCGCTGGCTCCGTGATCTGCACGATGGTGATCTGCTGTTGCTGGAGTCGGATGACGGGGCGACCCGGCGCTACACGGTGGCAGCGACCGCGGTCCATCACGAGACCGAGATCGACCTGCTCGACCCGCTGGCCGACGAGCAGCTTCGTCTGCTGACCTGCTACCCGTTCGATGGGCTCTATCCGGGCACGCCGTTGCGTTACGTGGTTACAGCACGTCCATTAGCGATGTGACCGCAGCGGTCCTGCTTGTGTCTCTGGCGATGGCAAAGCGGCTGTGGCGGATATCCCTGCGCTGCTTGATGCCGTACATCGCGCTGTCGGCGGCGTTGAAGGCATCGGCTGGCTGCGGGTAGATGTGCGCATCGATCTGTGCCACACCGATACTGAGCCGGCAGAGATGCAGCGGCGGGTCGTGTGTTTCGAGCAGTCGGTGGTCGTGATCGTGGATGAAGCCGGTGAGCCATTCCTCGAGACGATCGCCCGCCATGTTCGTAAGGACCAGCGCGAATTCGTCGCCGCCGAGCCGGGCGACGATGTCGGTCGCGCGCACCCGCGAGCGCAGGAAGCTGGCTGTCTCCTGCAACACCAGGTCACCCACCGCATGACCGAATTCGTCGTTGACTTGCTTGAAGTCGTTGAGGTCTATCACCACCAGGGTCGACGGTCGTTGGCGACGCGATTGCTCGTGCAGGTGCGCCAGCATCAGGTCGAAATAGCGCCGGTTGAAGATACCGGTCAACGGATCGGACAGGGACAGCTGCCGCAGCTCCTGGCTCTGATCCTGGATCTTCAGCGCCAGGTGCTCGATGTCTGCCATCAGGATGCCTGCCTCCTTGATGGCCGGCGGCTTCTCCGGGCGCCGGTACCGGCCCTGCAGCACATCCTCGAGGGCGGTGTGCACGCGGGCCATGTCTTCCGAGAAGCGCGCGTGGGTGGTGCGCGCGACAGAAATCATCAGGATCGAGACCGCGATCAGGATCGCCAGATCCGCGACAACCAGGTCGGCGAAGAAGTTGCTGCTCGCGGGCAGCGGCCTGTGAAGGACCAGTTCCCAGGTGGTGTCCGGCACCTTCGCCCGGTAGCTCGCTGTCTGCTGCTGTGCCGTCGGGACACCGATCTGCAGTCTTTCCTCGGCATGGCCATCGAGCAGAACGAAACGGTCACCCTGGAAAGACATGCCGTCGAGGATGTCTTTGAGGATGTCGAGTCGAAAGCTGACGAACAATGTGCCTGCCGATTCGCTCGATGGCGCCGAGACCCGGGTCAGCAGGTCGAAGTGCTCGAATCCCTCGACGTCGCTGTGCAGCAGCGGATAGTCGATCGCACCACCGGCGGCGAAGTGCTGCATGTCGCGCTGGCACGCAGCGCCGACACGCAGCGCCAGCGGGTCGCCGAACACGACACCCTGTGGCGATGTCAGCGCTGTACCGAGCGTCCCGGGCAGCAGGCGTCCGATCGCGACCGACCACTGCACGATATCCGCGTGTTCGCCGAATTCGAGCAGGTTGCTGACGTCGGGATTGCGCGAAATCAGTTGCAGGATGCCCTGATAGAAACGGATCTGGTTGCGGATCGCCAATGCGGCGCTGCGCACGCTATCATGTGCCTCCGCGTCGAACTGGTTCTCGATCGTTCTGAAGTTGTCCTGCAGCACGTACAAGCCGGCAGCGGTGGTCACGAACGTGGCCGTGATCAGCAGCGCAATCAGCACGGTGGCAAGCTTGCCTATGGAAAGTTGCACGTGTCGGCGTCCTAACCGTTTGATCCTATTGATGCAACAGCGGCATACGCCGGGGAATCCTTGAGCATGGCGGTTGGCAATGCCCGTTTTTGCGACGCAGCTCCTTCGCTTTCCGTACCGGGTGCGAAATGCTGCGCAACCCCTGATGTGCGAAGGCGGTTCTGACGTCCTGATGGCCACCCGAAAGAGAAAGCAGCCTGCACGGCGTCAACGCACGAAGCGCAAGCGCCAGGCCACAAGGAGGAGTTGGTGGAAACCGCTGACCGCCATGGTGGTGCTGGCCGCGCTGGTGGTACTCGGCTATTCCGTGTACCTGGGCAAGACGGTACGGGTGAAGTTCGACGGCCAGCGCTGGGCCGCACCGGCGCAGATCTTCGCGCGGCCACTCGATTTGTATGCGGGGGCCGCCATCTCCGCCGCGCAGCTGAAGGCTGAATTGCGATTCCTTGGCTACCGCGAAGTCGCCAAGGTCTCCGGCCCGGCGCAATGGGCACAGAGTGGCGAGCGTTTCGCCATCCACATCCGTGACTTCACGTTCTGGGACGGCAGGGAGACCGGGCAGTCGGTACTGGTGGACATCCGCGGCGGCGCAGTCGCGCGGATCCGTGGCGAACGCGGTGGCGCCGAGATCGACCTGCTGCGCCTCGAACCGGCATTGGTCGGCAGCATCTATCCGGCACACAACGAGGATCGTGTCCTGGTGAAAAGGGAGGACCTGCCCGACCATCTGGTCAACGGCCTGCTGGCGGTCGAGGACCGGCGCTTCTTCGAGCACAGCGGGGTCGATCTGCGCGGGATAGCACGTGCGCTGCTGGCCAATCTGCAGGCCGGGAAGGCTGTCCAGGGCGGCAGCACACTGACCCAGCAGCTGGTCAAGAATTTCATCCTGACCCCCGAGCGTTCGTTGTGGCGCAAGGCCAACGAGGCGCTGATGGCCCTGATGGTCGATGCCCGCTACAGCAAAGACGAGATTCTGGAGGCCTATGCCAACGAGATCTTCCTTGGCCAGGAAGGCGGCCGCGCGATCCATGGGTTTGGTCTGGGTGCCTATTTCTATTTCAACCGGCCACTGAACGAGTTGCGCCTGCACGAAGCGGCGTTGCTGGTGGGATTGGTGAAGGGGGCATCGTTCTACAACCCACGGCGACATCCGCAACGCGCGCTGGAAAGGCGCAACCTGGTGATCGGACAGATGCTGGCGCAGGGTTTCATCGGCCAGGCCGACGCCGACGCGGCTGTACGTCAGGGGCTGGGGGTCACCGAGGCGGGCACCCTGAACAGTCAGCGCGTCCCGGGTTTCGTCGAACTGGTCAGGCGCCAGCTGCGGCGGGATTATCGCGAAGAGGATCTGACTTCCGAAGGGTTGCGCATCTTCACGACGCTCGACCCCTGGATCCAGCAGCAGGCCTCCGGTGCACTCGGCAAGCGCCTCGATGTCATCGAAAAAGCGCGTGGGATAGAGCGTGGCAGCCTGCAGGGCGCCCTGGTCGTGGCCTCTGCTCAAGACGGCGAGGTGCAGGCATTGGTGGCCGACCGCGACCCCGGGTATGTCGGGTTCAATCGCGCACTGGACGCGGTGCGGCCGATCGGTTCGCTGGTCAAGCCTGCTGTCTACCTGGCGGCGCTGTCGCGTCCGGAGCAATTCACCCTGAGCACGCCGATCGAAGACAAGGCAGTCGACATGACGCTGCCGGGTGGGCAGCGCTGGCAGCCGCAGAACTACGACCGCAAGGTCCACGGCACGGTGGCGCTGCACGAGGCCCTGGCGAGGTCACTCAACCTCGCCACAGTGAACCTGGGGATGCAGGTCGGACTCAGGCCGGTGATCTCGACACTGCGCGCGCTCGGCGTCGAACGCGACATCGATGCCTTCCCGTCGTTGCTGCTCGGCGCGCTCTCGCTGTCGCCGTTCGAAGTCAGCCAGGTCTACCAGAGCCTGGCGGCCGGTGGCTTTCATTCGCCGCTGCGTGCCATTCGTGCGGTCCTTGACACGAACCAGCAACCACTGCAGCGCTATCCCCTGACGGTGACTCAGGCGGCCGACCCGGCGGCAGTGTTTCTGCTGACCCGCAACCTGGTCGAGGTCACCGAATCGGGGACCGCTGCCGCACTGCGTCAGCTGCTGCCTCAGGGGCTTCAGGTGGCCGGCAAGACCGGTACCACCAACGATCTGCGTGACAGCTGGTTCGCCGGGTTTTCCGCTGATCACGTCGCGGTTGCCTGGGTCGGTCGTGACGACAACGCGCCGACTGGTCTCAGCGGCGCCAGCGGCGCTCTCCCGGTATGGGCCGACCTGATGCGCGGTATCGAAAATCAGACGCTGCAGCTGGCGGCGCCACCCGGCGTCGAATATCACTGGGTGGATGCGGCAGGGCGACTTTCGGCCGAGGGCTGCGCAGGCGCGATCGCGTTTCCCTATATCGCCGGTTCGCAACCGAAGACGCGTGCCGACTGCAGCGAAAACGAACAACGGGGTTTGGGGGGTTTA